>JAESFH010000268.1_pt1 | contig 21829 bp, 22 predicted proteins | sample 9269381 | NCBI WGS metagenome assembly JAESFH01 (sample SAMN14504062, study PRJNA617094) | algae metagenome | isolation source: Aphanothece sp. CMT-3BRIN-NPC111 and co-occurring heterotrophs from well... | place: USA: Clark Mountains Wilderness, California | collected 2010-04-18
TCTACGGCCGCCGTGTCTCGATGAGCGGCACGTTTGTCGACGCAACTCCGTTCTACATCATGGATGGGCAGACGCCTGATGTCGCCGCGCTCGGCGAAACCTTCCTTACGGTTGCGATCCGCCAGATTGGCAGTCAGCTGCGCTACACCGAAGCGGTCCGCGTGAGCGCCGCCGGCACCGTCATCGGTTCGCAGGCGCTGGTCGGCTCAGGTTACAACCACGTCCCGCGCGTCGCCGCGCTCGGGAATCGTTGGCTCGCGGTCTGGGAATACCACAGCCGGCATGACATTTCGCGCTCTACGATCCGAGCCGCGTTCATCGCTGCCGATGGCACGATCGCGCCCGACTTCCAAGTCAGCGCGAGTGACAGCCCGTTCGGCACCGGCAACAGCTACGATGACACGCCACATCTCGCCGTCTCCGGTAACGAGGCCCTGATCGTCTGGGCGGACAACGACTTGGACCAGCTCAACGACATCAAAGGCCGCCGCATCAACGCCGACGGCACGCTGCTCGGCAGCAACTTTGCTTTCCGGATCTGTGACGCTCCCGGCAGTCAGTACAACCCCGCTGTCGCGTGGGATGGAACGAACTACGTCGTTACTTGGCTCGACCAGCGCGACGAGCAGTATCCCGTGCAACCGCGCGGCAACATCTACGCCGGCCGCGTGGCGCCGAACGATGCAATCCTCGATGGCACCGGCTTCCCGATCGCGAACTCGTCAGCGCCCGAAGAAACTCCATTCGTGGTGAGCGCAAACGGCACGACCATCTTCGCGTATTCCGCTTTCTACGATCAGGCGCCTTACAGCGCGATGCGTGTGACCAGTCGCACCTCCTCGCTCACCGCGGGTGTGACCGCTGTCTCGCGCAAAATGCATGGTTCCACGTCGGGCGACGTCGATCTGCCTCTCACCGGCACGAGGGGCATCGAACCGCGCTCCGGCGGCCCATCAGGCACGCACCAGATCGTCGTTACATTCCCCGCCGCCGTCACCGTGTCCGAGGCGCAGATCACCTCCGGAAATGGCAGCGTTGTGAACATGGCGGTTAACGGTGCGCAGGTGACGGTAGACCTCGCGGGCGTGACGAACGCGCAGCGGCTCAACCTGCGACTCATCGGTGTTAATGGAGCTGGCAATATCGATGTGCCGATGGGCGTGCTGCTCGGCGATACCAATCGCAACGGCACCGTCAACGCCAGCGACGTTGGGCAGACGAAAGCAATGTCGGGCCAGACTGTCGACAGCTCAAACTTCTACACCGATGTGAACGTCAGCGGCTCAGTCAACGCCAGCGACCTTGGGATGGTGAAAGCGCAGGCGGGAACGTTCCTGCCGTAGCGCTGTCGCTACTTACGGGTTGTTTACCGCCGCGGATAAACACAACCGAACCGCTCCGCCTGTCGCAGGCGGAGCGGTTCTGCTTTAGCGGGTGGGCTTCGGTATCTCGACGCGCAAGCACCGTTCTGTGAGCGTCGCGCCGCAGGACCCTTTGTCGTGTTGAGTGACGCCGAGACATCTCTTAAAGCCTTTTCACGGAAGCGACGCGATCGAAGAAGCGACCTTCAAGAGATTCCTCGACTTCGCTCGGAATCACAGGGGGAGCGCGTTTGAAGGAGCGGACCGCGCGCACGATACAGCCGCGTTGCCCGCACAACATAATCCCGCCCCCGCACGCGGATCGCTCAAGAAGTGCTCGCCACGACACGCGAGCGAGCGGCGACGCGCGTAGCGCCGCCGCCGCTCAAACCGCTAAGGCGCCGAGGTGCCGGACGCCGCTTTGATCAGCGAGACATCGGAGCTGTTGATCGTGCCGTTTGCGGTCACGTCCCGGCGGAAGTTGGCCTCGGTTGCGTTTTGGCCTGAGACCGCCTTCGCCTGGCTCACGTCGGTCGCATTGACGGTGCCGTTTCCATTCGTGTCGCCGATCAGCACGCGCATCGGAACCGAGACGCTCCCGGTGCGGCCGGTTGTGTCAGTGATGTTCGCGATCGTGACCGTCAGCGTCTGCGCATTCGCGACGCCGGTGAGATTGACGATGTACTGGTGCGTGTCAGCTCCGACGTTCCCGCTGCTTACCATGCCGGTGCCGCCGGTGACGCTGGCGGTGCCACCGCTCACCGCGTTAGCGAAGGTAAAGACAAGCGTGTAGTCGCCATTCGCGCCGCCGCGCCGGCATTCGACGCCGCTGGTGCCAAACATCGGCAACGGAATGTCGAAATTGCCAGCGGTCCCATGGGTCTTCCGCGAGACGACATTGCTCAGCTCCGGCGCCTCCGAGTTGATCGTGAAATTGGCGTTTGAGATGTCGAAAAAGACATTGCCGGCCGCGGCGATCTTCACGCGGGCCTTCGAGCTCGTGGTGTTAGGCATGGTCACGACTTCCGAACCGTCATTCGGCGTGTTCGCCGCGAGGACGATCGGGAACGAAGGCTCGCCGGTGGCCGGCGTCGCATCCATGGTGAGGAGGATGTCGACATGCGATGCGTTGATTCCGTTCGCCGTCGTCCCGGCAACGTTCCACGTCACCGTGTAAGTGCTGCCGCCCTGCACCGTCGCCGCAGTGTTCGGCGCGGTGACTTCGAATCCGGCGCCCGTGTCGACGACGTTCAGGCGGATGGTGTCCATGCCGAAGCCGCCGCGGTTGTCACGCACCGTCGCCCTGAAATCGAGCTTTCGCGTCGTCGTCGGCAACATCTCGCCCGGGATGCAATTGCTGGTGCCACATGGATAACTCGCCGGCGGCGTGTTCGCGTTATTCAGCACGTACTGCAGGCGGGGAAAAGTGCGCGTCGGATTCGGAGTCGGATTGAACGAGCGGAAGAGCGCGCTCGAGCCATTGTCCGGCGCGTTGCCGGGTTTCTCCGGGCCGAGGTCGGCTTCTTCCCAGCAGTAGGTGATGTCGTCGCCGTCCGGATCGACTCCGTTGAACGCGGTGAGCGCGAACGGTGTGCGGGCAGGGATCACATAGGCCGGAGTCGGTGACGCCGGCAGCCCGGGCGGGCGCGCGCTTACTGTCGGTGGATTGTTGCCCGTCTGAGTGGCAACCGGACAGGTGCTGCCTTCGGCGACGCTCGCGTAGTTGAACATCTCGATCAGGCTGATGAAATGGAAATACGGATCGCTGTTCCGCTGTAGATTATTGGCCGCGCCGCAGATGCCGGCATACGCCTGGATCGTCGATCCGCTGCCCGGCTCGTAGGCGGTATTCGGGTTCTGGTTGGCCGCGCCGCAGTTCGTGCCGCTGCCGTTAAAGGTGTGATTGCCGCCAAACTGGTGGCCCATCTCATGTGCCACGTAGTCGACCCAGAACGGATCGCCGACGGGCGGGTTGAAGCCGGTCGTGCCGGCTGCCTTCGCACTGCCGCCAAACTGGACGTCGAATCCCTGGCAAACGACGCCGAGACCGGCGACGCCGCCGCTGCCGACCGTCACCACGTGCCCGATGTCGTAATTCGCGGCGCCGATTTTCGTATCGCAGTACGCCGGGTTCAGCTGGATGTCGCCCGGTGTATCGGTGAAGGGACCAGGATTCGAGGTCGTGGCGACGATCTGGTCGTTGTTCGCGACCAGCACCATGCGAACCGCGAGCTCGGTCTGGTAGATGCCGCTCACGCGATTGACCATCGTGACCAATGCAGCCATCACTTCGGGCACGGTCGGGTTGGTGATATCGGCGCTGTGATACTGGCTGTATTGGATCGACGTAGCGCAAGCCAGCCGATACGTGCGCAGCAGGCGCCCGGAGTTCGAGTTATCGGGCTCCGCGACGGCCTTCAATTTGTCCTCGCTCGGCTTATTGCCGTCGAGGAAGCATTTGAATCTGTTCGGGTCGCCCGGCAGGTCGCGCTTGAAGTAGCTCATGTAGACGCTGCCATCGAGGTGCCAGTACGGATCGATGTAGACCGCGCCGTGCGGCGAGAGGATCTGCGCGTGGAAGGTGCGCTGGTTGATGTCGAGCTGCAGCGTGGCGAGCGGATCATCGATGCCGCGGCCGCTATAGGTCTTGATCTCGGGAAACTTCGCCGCGAGTTCCGGCTCCATCACGCTCGATTCCTGCACGCGGAAGCGCGCGAACGTTCCATCGGGCATCGGCAACGTGATCTCCAAGCCGGCGTCTTTCGGCGCGTCCGCAACCTCGCGCGGCGCGTTCGCGAGCGTCTCGCGCAGCCGTGCTGCATCGAGCGTCACTGGCTGGAAAACATTCGGGCGAATGCCGGGCCTGGCATTGGCGGGCGCGTCCGGTAGCGTCGCGAGTTTCTGCCAGATGCCGTCAGGCGACGCAGCGGGCTGTGCGCCGGCTGGCGTGATGAATTGCGGCGAGAGCCACAAAACCGAGACGAGGGTGAGAACGACGCGAAGGTGCAGGTGAACATTCATAGGGTTGGGTGGTGTTGGGATGAGAGCTGAGTTCCTATTTTGAAATCGCTGCCGAGTGGGCCGTTGCGCTTCCCGCGGACAATTCTGGTCGCCGTCCTCCCGCTCGAATCGGCGTTGGCGGCTTATGCTCGTGTCTTGACGCCGCACCCCCGAATCGGCGTCATCGGTTCCGCAAGTGAAAGACCTCACGCAGGGCTCCGTCATTCGCCATCTGCTGCACATGTCCGCCTTCATGGCCGTGAGCATGCTGATGCAGACGCTGTATCTGCTGGCGGATCTTTATTGGGTCGGCCAACTCGGGCGAGAGGCGATCGCCGCCGTCAGCGTCGCCGGGAACTTGATGATGATCGTGATGGCGCTGACGCAGACGCTCGGCGTCGGCACGACGGCGTTACTCGCGCAGGCGGCGGGACGGAAGGATCAACCGCACGGCGAACGCACGTTCAACCAATCTCTCGTGATGTCGCTGGTCGTCGGGCTCGCGTTTACAGGAGCGGGATTTCTCCTGCGCGATGCGTACTGCGACGCGTTGAGCGCCGATGCGGCGACGGCAGAGCTGGCGCGGCAGTATCTGAACTGGTTCATCCCGGCGCTTGGCTTGCAGTTTCCGATGGTGACGCTCGGCTCCGCGTTGCGCGCGACGGGGATCATCAAGCCGGCCGTCGGTTTTCAAATCCTCAGCGTGGTCTTGAACATCGTGCTGACGCCGCTCTTCATCTTCGGCGTTAGCCCGCTGCCGCGGATGGGCGTGAGCGGCGCGGCGCTCGCGACGTTCATCGCGATCCTCATCGCGGACGTGCTGATGGTGCTCTATTTCGAGCGCTATTATCATTACCTCCGCTTCCGAATCGCGCAGTGGCGGCCGCAATTCCGCGTCTGGTGGGCGATGCTCAAGGTCGGACTTCCCGCCGGCGCGGAGTTCGCGCTCTGGTCGTTCTACATGATCATTGTTTACGCAATCATCCGGCCGTTCGGCCCGGCGGCGCAGGCGGGGTTCGGTGTCGGCGCCCGTGTCATGCAGGCGATGTTCCTTCCGGTCGTGGCGCTTAGTTTTGCGGTCGGCCCGGTGGTGGGGCAGAACTTCGGCGGGCGCAAAGCCGATCGCGTGCGGCATGCCGTCTACGCGGCGCTCGGGCTCGCCTCGGCGATGATGCTGGTGCTGACCGTGATCGCGCGCCTGTGGCCGGAGGAACTGATGCGGCCATTCTCGAGCGACGCCGGAGTGATCGCGTTCGGCGGCGAGTATCTGATGATCGTGTCGCTGAACTTTCTGGCATCAGGGATCGCGTTCAGCAGCTCGAGTGTGTTCCAGGGACTCGGCAACACCATCCCGCCGCTGCTCAGCACCGCCTCGCGCTTGCTGCTCTTTGCGCTGCCGGCTGTATGGCTCTCGAGCCGCGCTGGATTTGAGATTCGGCAGGTGTGGTATTTGTCGGTCGCGTCGCAGTTAGTGCAGGCTGTCTTGATCCTAGTGCTGTTGCGGAGGGAACTGGCGACGAAACTGCGCTTTGACGAAGGGGCGCGTCATGCGTGACGCATCTTTTCCACCAGCACGCGGACGCGGCGTGATTCTATTACTACAATGAACGACCATCCAATCACTCGAGTCGCAGGACTGGCGGCACCTTGCGAGCGTTGTTGATGCGCGGGCTGCATCCGCTCCGTAACGCCGTGACGTTTCTTCTAAGAGGCGAACGCAGATGCGCACGCCGTCTCACGAGCCCGAGGAACACACCATGAGCTACATCAAACAAATGTTCGATTCCCATCCGGTGACACCGTCATCCGATCGCGCGGTCGCGATCGAGTGCATCACCGCCTGCTACTCATGCGCGGAAGCGTGCAATGCCTGCGCCGACGCGTGTCTAGCCGAGTCGAACGTCGCGCAGATGATCGACTGCATCCGCGATTGCAATGACTGCGCCGATGTTTGTCTCGCGAGCGCCCGGATCATTTCGCGCTTTACGCGCACCGACAAACGACTCGCGGGAGCACAGCTGCGCGCCTGCATCCAGGCATGCGAAATCTGCGGCGCGATGTGCGAACAACACGGCGCGAAGATGGAGCATTGCCGTGTCTGCGCGGAAGCGTGTCGCCGTTGCGAGAAGGCGTGCGAAGCGCTGCTCGCGCGATGATCGCTCGTTAGCCGGTTCGCTTGGCGCCAAGACCCGGCCGGCGTATCACGGCCGGCGAAAGAGCTTCTCGACTTCGGTATCGATCACCAGCCCGCCGGAAGGAATATCACTCACGTCGTAGAGACGACCGGTGTACGGACTGTGCACCATCCCCGGTGTGTCGCTCGGGCGGCCAGAGGGATAACCTCGCGCGGGTGCAGCACCGTAGCGACGCGAGGCGCGTTCATCCACCGTCGAGCCAATGAACGCCCCACCCGCCGCACCGAGTGCCGCGCCGGCTGGTCCGCCCACCACCGCGCCGCTCGCTGCGCCCATCGCGGCGCCGCGGCTGGCTGATGAAGTTGTGCATGACGCGAGCGTCGTCAGAGCAACCGCGGACAACACGAGAACGGCAGAGATTCGCTGAAGCATCCCGGACCTTTCGTGTCACCACACGCGCGCTGCAAGGTGCGGCGCGGGGGACGGAGCTTGCCATCGCATCGGCGGCTGTGGCATGACGGCTCGGTGCAGAAACGCGTCGACGAGATCGCGTCCGCGCTCCCGGCGGATCTCGACGCCTTGCCGCGGCTGCGCGGGTTCCGCTTACGCGGAATGGAGATGACGCGGCTCGAGACGTTCGTCGATGCGACGTTTGCGTTCGGAATCACAACGCTCGTGATCGCCGGTCAGAACGTGCCGAACAACATGACGGAATTGCTGGACGCTTTCCGCAACGTGCCGGCGTTCATCGCCAGCACGATCGTGCTCGGTATTTTCTGGCGCGGCCATTGGCTCTGGAGCCGTCGGTTTGGGCTCGAAGATGGGGTTTCGATCTTCATCAGCTGGGCGCTTTTGCTAACGGTGCTCATCTACATTTATCCGATGAAGATGGTGTTCGACGGCATGTGGTATCTCCTTACTGGCGGCGGCTTCGGGCATCCGATTTACATTCGGAACGAGGGCCAGGCGCGGGCACTCTTCGCGCTCTACGCCAGCGGCTTTATCGCGATGTCGACGGAGATCGTGCTCTTGAACTGGCGCGCGTGGCGGCTCCGCGACGCGCTGCGCCTCGATGCGCTGGAACGGCGAACGACGTGGGGCGAGCTGACAGGCTGGATGATACCGCTCATCACGGGAGTCATATCGCTCGGGCTGGCGTGGACGTTACCAGTGAACAAGATCGCCTGGAGCGGCTGGATCTACTTCTCAATGGCCGTCGTCGTCCCGCTGCATTCGGCGATGCGGCGCCGTGCGATCAGGAAAGTCGCGGCTGCTGCTGACGATCGCGGATAGTTTTCGTCGACATCTTACGTGATTGAGCGAAACTTCCGGACCATGAAACTCATTCTTTTGGCCATCGCGTCGCTCGCGTTCATCGGCAGCTCGAGCGCGATCTCAAGCTCGGCAGACGGTTGCTGCAACGGCGGCGCGTGCTGCGTTGCGCAGGCGGCCTGCTGCGCGGAGTAACTCAACTACAGTAGGTGTGCGAAGCCCCGCCGGGATCACCGGCGGGGCTTTGTTGTACAAGCGGCGCGACGTTCGTTGATCACGACCGCTGGCGAGCGCGCGCGGCGCACAGGCAATCGCGCACGTCTTCCTTCCACGGGTAACGATCCGCCGCTACCGGCGTGACGAAGAGCCGGCCGGCGTGCCGCCACGGATCGAGCACGACGCCCGAACTGAACGGCTGACCCTTCGCGGCCATGACGACGGCGTTGTGCTCGCGCAAGGTGCCAGCGCGCGCGGCGCCCCAATGCAGATCAAGTGTCGTTAGGCGCAACGCCGCAAGCTGCTGCATCAGGTCCCGCGCCCAGTGGTGGCAGAGCCCGCGGTCCCGCAGACGCACATTGACGAGGAAGTTATGGAAATGTGGCGAGCGGCCGACGCGGTACTCGCGCGCAAGCCGCCGCGACGCTTGATGCGCGCGCAGCGCCACGCGTTCCGCTTCGCGCGGGTGGACCTTCGGCGACAACGCGACGAGCTCATCGCGCAACGCGGCGACGTTTGGCGGCAGATTCGCCGCAGCGACGTCGTTCCATGAAGCGAGCAGGATCGCCGCAACGAGAGTAAGCGTGCGCAGACTCAAGCGCGTCGATTTTTATCCACCACCGCCGCGATGATCAATGCGAACGCGAGCAGGCGCACAACATACACGTAGACGGCGAACTCATGCGATCGCCCGATGGTGACCAGAATGATGCGCTCCGACATGAGGAGCAGAAAAGCTGCGGAAAAAATCAGGAACAAGCGATCGTGTGTCCGCCGCCAGAAGCGGATGAAGAACAGCGCGATCGCGAAGCAAGCCATGCAGACTGCGCCGGAGAGAAATGGTTGGAGCATGTCGTTCAGGACTGCGATTCGAAGATCAGCCCGTAGAGAAATAAACCGTAGGCGACGAGGTTGAGAGCGGTGCGCCAAAGCACGAGATCGAGCTGCGGAAACATGATCAGATCGACGAAGAGCAGCGAATTTGTCGGGACGAGAATGAAGAACGCGACCGCGCCCCAGAAAAGCAGCCGCATTCGCGTCGCGCGATAGCCGCGCCAGAGCAGCAGCGCGCAGATGAGGCTCGCCACGGCGCACAGCAGGTAAACGATTAGTGCCATGTCAATCTTTCCGCAGCTTAAAGGCGTCCGCGAAGCTTTGCACAGGATCAACCACCGGCGCGAAGATCGCTTCGATCACGCGAATCCGGTGCGTCTGGTAAACGCGCGCGGTTTCGTCGACGGCGCGGCGCAGATCGTCGGTCTTCGGCGCGTAGCGGAAACTCGGCGGTGATCCCGCTGCCTCGGCGAGGAAGCCGTCGTTGGTGAAAGACTGCACGCGATCGGCGATCGACGATTTGCTGCTGCGGATCACCTCGTAGACGTCGGTCGCCGTCCAGGTGCGGTTCGGTTGCGATGCGAACAAAAGCAGCACCTCCAGCTGCTCGACAGAGCGGATGTAGCGCGCCAGCAGTTGCTTGACAGCCGGTGGAAGATCGTCGCTCGCCATCAGGTTCTCGAACTCAGCCGCGTGGGAATGTTGTCACTGCAGATGATGAGAGCGGAGGGCGCATTATTAGGGTTCGCGCGTGCGGCGCCGCCCGGACCTGCCGCTGATTAATCACGCTTTCAACGTTCGACGCGCGCGAAGATGTGTCCTACGATCGGCGGCTTTTCGTCCCCGCCCATGCCAACTTCCGTTGCGACTCGCCGCGTGCGCCGGCACTGCCCTCACATCCTGCGATGCGCTGCGATTCTGTTGCTCAGCGCGTGCGCGTTGATCGCTCCGCAGGCCGGAGCGCAGGATGCGGCGTCGCCGCGATTGCGCTTTCCGGAGCTGAGCGGCTACATCGAAGCCGTCGTCGCCGATCGCTACCTCTATCACGGCTACGTGAGCGATGATCACCAGCCGATCGTGCAGCCGGAGTTCGAAATCCAGGGGCAGTTCTACAGTGGAAAGCGATGGCTCACGAGCGCGTCGTTCGTGTTCACGGTGTTCAACAGCGTGCAGTTCTACGATCAAGGCCTCTCGACCGCGAATCAACCGCTGCGCTCCTGGTACGAGGCGCAGTTCGAACCTGGAATCTCGCTCGTTTTCGCGAAGGACCTCACGTTCACCGCAAAATATGTGCGTCTTGAGAGCCCGAATGGCGCCTTCGTTTCCTCAAATGCGATCCAGCTGGAGATCGAGCTCGACGACGCGCGGTGGCTGGGATCATGGGCGCTGCACCCGAGCTTCACCTGGTTTGCGCCGGTCAAGATCGGCACCGAAAGCGGCACTGAGGAAGGGCACTACTTTGAGCTCGGCCTCGAGCCCGAGTACACGATGAACGAAAACTCGAAGCTGCCGATTACCATTGCGCTGCCGGTGGCGCTCGGATTCGGGGATAAACATTACTACGCCGGGCGACACTTCGGTTACTTTTCGATCGGCTTTAGTGCGACTGCCGGGCTGGCGTTCATCCCGAAGAGCTTCGGGAGTTGGAGCTTCGGCGTGAGCGGGACGTTGTATCGGCTCGGGCGCACGTCTGCTGAATTAACGAATGGCGGCGACGAATACGAGACCGTCGTCGCGGCCACGCTCCGGACCGAATTCTAAGCCGTCGCGCGGCGGCGACGCGCGAGACGCGGCTGCTCGGCGATCACCTCATTCACGGTGCGCAGCAGCTCTCCGGGTCCGGGTGGTTTCTCGAGGATCCGGTCGATCTCGAGGGAGCGATAACGCTTCCGCTCGTGCTCATCGATGTACGCGGAGAAGACGATGATCTTGCCCTTAAACCCGCCGGCGCGCGCTTGCATGATGAACCCCCAGCCATCGAGATGCGGCATGCGCCCATCCGCGATGATCAAGTCATAGGGCCGATCTTCGAGTGCGATCTTCTGCAGCGCATGCGCGCCATCGACCGCGGTCGCGACTTCGAAGCCATCGGATTGCAGCGTCTCCTGGACGAGGCCGAGAACAAACACATCGTCATCAACACAGAGAACACGGATCGGGCGAGTTTGAGGCATTACTTCGGTAGTCACTTGTTTGGTTCGTGCCACAACCAGCGGCTGCGCTTCTTATGTGCTCTGAATAAATCGATCGCGCGGCACGAGTGCGATTTCGAGTGGACGCGCGCGGCGTCGCAGCGAATCTCTGTGTATCCTATGAACGTCAAAACAACTCTTCTTCTGTTGCCCGCGCTGCTTTTGTCCGTTGCACCAGTGATCGCGCAGGAGCGCGCGCGCGTGAGTCCGCGTGAGACGGTGACCGCCACGATTGACGGCAATGAGATGAAGATCGTGTACGGGCGGCCGTACTCGAAAGATCCGAAGACTGGCGAGAAACGGAAGATCTGGGGCGCTCTCGTTCCATTCGGCAAGACGTGGCGCATGGGTGCCGATGAAGCGACGCTGCTCACCACCGCGCGCGCGATCGATATCAATGGCACGACGGTTCCGGCCGGCACGTACTCGCTGTTCCTCTTACCGGAAGAAGACGGCGCAAAGCTCATCGTGAACAAGCAGACCGGCCAATGGGGCACGCGGCACGACGAGAAACAGGATCTCGCACGCATCGAGTTGAAAAAGGAAACAGCGAGCAAGCCCGCTGATCAATTCACCATCGCGATCGATGAGACGGACGGCGGCGGCGTGCTCAAGATCACGTGGGAAGAGACGCAGTTTTCCGCGCCGTTCAGCGTACAGAAATAGCAAACGTCAGCGATCGCGGAAGAGCGATTGACGGCCCGGCGGGGAACTTGCAGGATGCGCCGCTATGCGGAAATCCGTCTCTCTTGCCTGCATTGTCCTTGCGGTCTTCGTTCACGCGGCTAGCGCGCAGAAAGCGCCAGGCGAGAAGGAAGCAAAAGCGCTCGCGCTCGATTCCCTCCTGGCCTTCAACAAGGCGATCGAGGCGGAAGACTTCACCGGCTTTCACAAACAGATCGCCGCCCTTTGGCAGGCGCAGGTCACACCGGCGAAGCTGAAGTCGATCTTTCAGGCGTTCCTCGACCAGGATATCGATCTTTCGGGGGTTACCACCGTTGAGCCGATCTTCACCCAACGGCCAGCCGTCGACGACGACGGCGTGCTCGTGCTGCAGGGCAACTATCCGACCACGCCGGTGCGGATCGATTTCCGGCTGAAGTACGTCTACGAGAAAACCGCCTGGAAGTTGATCGGCATCAAGGTCGATGCGAAACCCGCTGGCGCCGCTGGCAAGCTGCCGACGACCGAAGAAGCGAAGGATTTGGTGCGCGAGTCTTTGAGCGCATTCAATGCCGCCGTCCAGACGAACAGCTTCGTCGATTTCCACAAGCACATCGCCGTCATGTGGCAGAGACAGGTCACGCCCGATCGGCTGGCGCAGTTGTTCGACGGCTTCGTCAAAGGCGGGATCGACATCTCTGGGATCGCGCTCCTCGAGCCGACTTTCGATCAGCCACCGGCCACGAACGAAAACGGAATCCTCGAGCTGAAAGGCTCCTATCCGATGAAAGCTTCGAAAGTGATCTTTGACCTCGGGTATCTCTACGAGGGCACCGAATGGAAGCTCGTGAAGATCAACGTCAACGTCCGTCCGCCGGAACCTGAGACGGCGACGAACTCGTCAAAGGCGGCGCCGAAGAAAGAGGACGACGACGACGACGAGTAGCCGTGATCCTCGCGGCGCGTTGCGTATGCGCCACACGTCGTGGCTCAACGTGTTGTTTACAGAGCGATTCCTGCTGTAGAATCGCTTAGCCGGCGAGCGACAAATTACGCGGACCGGCTGCCCCATGCCCGATCCCCTTCCGTCCGGCGAGCGCTTCCCGCGCGAGCTGGAAATTCTGCGGCAACTCGCCGACAACGTTCCGCAAATCATCTGGGTCGCGCGGCCAGATGGTTCGCACGAATACTACAATCGGCACTGGTTTGAGTTCACCGGCCTGACGCTCGAAGAGTCGACGCAGGCCGGCTGGAACAGGCTCTTTCATCCTGATGACATCGAGCGCGCGAACGAAGCGTGGGCTCAAGCGTTGCGCAACGGTTCACCTTACGACATCGAGTTTCGGCTCAAACGCGCGGCCGATGGTGAGTATCGCTGGTTCGTCGGTCGCGCCTTGCCGTATCGCAACGCGGAAGGAGAGATCGTCAATTGGTTCGGCACCTGCACCGACATTCACGAGCAGAAGCTCGCACAGCAAAAGCTCCGCGGCGCGCGTGACGCGATGCGGCAGGAGAATCGGCAAAAGGATGAATTTCTCGGCATGATTTCGCACGAGCTGCGGACGCCGTTGAACGCTGTCTTCGGCTGGACGCGTTTGATGCAGGAGAACCTGCTCAGCGAGGAAGAGCGCTCTGAAGCCGTGAACTCGATCATGCGCAACGCGGAAGCGCAGGCGCGGCTGATCGAGGACGTGCTTGATATCACGCGCATCGTCAATCAGAAGCTCTCGCTCGATCGCGAGATCCTGAATCTCGTCGACGTCATCGCCGACGCGATCGAGGCGATCCGCCCATCCGCGGATGCGAAGAACATCGGGATCGAGAAGGCGCTCGAATGCGACGACCTGATCGTCGATGCGGATCGGATGCGCTTGCAGCAGGTGATCCTCAATCTCCTCACGAATGCGGTGAAGTTCACGCCGCGCGGTGGCTCGGTGCGGCTGCGCGCGGCGCGTGAGCGAGGCTCCGCGTTGCTCGAGATCTCCGATACCGGCAAAGGCATCAGCGCAGATCTGCTGCCGCACATCTTTGAGCGCTTTCGCCAGGGCGACAGCAGCTCGACGCGTCAGCACGGTGGGCTGGGGCTCGGCCTAACGATCGCGCACCAGCTTGTCGTTTTACACGGCGGGCAGATCGAAGTTCACAGCGCCGGCGAAGGAAAGGGCAGCCGCTTCACGGTGTTGTTACCGATCCCCGCGGTGCGCGCCGCTGAGCCGAGGTCCGCCCATCGGTCGACGGTCGAAGAGGAAATGTTCCCGGCGCAAAGCTTGCGCGGCTTTCACGTCATGGTGGTTGATGACGAAGCGAGCGTGCGCGATCTCGTGGCGTTGACGCTCGCGAAATGCGGCGCATCGGTCACCGTCGCGAGCTCGGTCGAGGATGCGCTTGCCCTGATGCCGAACCTCACCCCGGACGTCATCGTGAGCGACATCGCGATGCCGGGGGTCGATGGCTATGAGTTCATCCAGAAGATCCGGGCGCTCAGCAGTCAGTCACCGCGCGCCGAAGTGCCGGTGATCGCTCTCACGGCGTATGCGAGTCTCCAGGATCGCGACCGTGCGATCGAGCTCGGGTTTGACCGCCATCTGACCAAGCCGGTTGATCCCGCGGAGCTCGTCCGCGCGATTGTGAAAAGCAAATCAGAACGGATCGGCGCCGAATCGTAACAAGGCTGGAGCGCTTGCGCGGCCGCGAGTTAGCGGCCTTTGCGCGACTTTCCCATTCCCGTCACCACGCCCCCGCCGACGAGCAGAACGGCGCCGATGATGCAGAGGATCATTGCCGCCGCAGGCTGGCCGCGCATCGACTGCGCGAAACCGAGCAACAGGAACAGGACGCCGATCGCCGCCACCGTGATCCCGCTTCCGACGATCGCTTCAGAGGAGTCGGATGAATTGTCGCGGCGGGAATTTTCTTCGGGCGTGTTCATGGGTTGAGAGAACGCAGAATGTGGAGTTACGCAACGAGAGTCAAACGTAACTGTGGCCGCGCCGCCGGCAGTGGTTCTGCTACGGGCGAACGTAGCTCGCCTATGATCTGCGGGATGCGATGGAATCTGCTTGTCGAGCGGTGCGGCATTTTCCGATGCTGCGAGGGAATAAGCGGCAGCAGGACGATCTCTTAGACGACTGTGGAACGGACATTTTCTCGATGAGCACCCTCCATACGGAATCGGCAGTCCGCGAGCGTTACGCCGCCGGCGCCCATGCCCCGGAAGCGAAGCTCTGTTGCCCGGTCGATTACAATCCTGAGTTTCTGAAAGTGATCCCGCAGGAAGTGATCGAGCGCGATTACGGCTGCGGCGATCCGAGTAGATATCTACGCGCCGGTGAGACCGTCCTCGATCTCGGCAGCGGCACCGGGAAGATCTGCTTCATCGCGGCGCAGGTCGTCGGGCCGAACGGTCGCGTCATCGGCGTCGATATGACGGACGACATGCTGAAGGTCGCGCGCAGTAATGCACCGATCGTGGCGGAGCGGATTGGTTACTCGAATGTCGAGTTTCGCAAAGGCCGCATCCAGGACCTCGCGCTGGATCTGGAGAAGCTCGATGAGGAGTTGAAAGCGCGGCCGATCACTGACGCCGCCTCTTTTCTTCGTGCGGATGAGCTGGCGCAGGAGCTGCGCGTGAAACACCCGCTAATCGCGAGCGAGAGCGTTGATGTGGTCGTCTCGAATTGCGTGCTCAATCTCGTGGAAGCGAAAGCCAAGCGGCAGCTCTTCGACGAAATTTTCCGCGTGTTAAAGATCGGTGGCCGCGCCGTCATCTCGGACATTGTGAGCGATGAAGAGGTGCCGGCTCATCTGCAAAACGACGCCGAACTCTGGAGCGGCTGCATCTCGGGTGCGCTGACGGAGGAAGGGTTCCTCCAGGCGTTCAGCGATGCTGGCTTCTACGGCATTCAAATTCTGAAGCGCGACGAGCAACCGTGGCAAACGGTCGAAGGAATCGAGTTCCGCTCCGTCACGATCGAGGCGTTCAAAGGCAAGCAAGGCCCGTGCGTGGAACGCAACCAGGCAGTCATTTACAAGGGGCCGTTTCGCGAGATCCTCGATGACGACAATCACCGCATGGAGCGCGGCAAGCGCTACGCGGTTTGCGATAAGACTTACAACATCTACCGCAAGGCGCCATATGCGGCATCGTTCGAGTTCATCGAGCCGCTGACGCCGGTACCCGTCAACGAAGCAAAGCCGTTCGATTGCTCGCGCACCGCGCTGCGGCACCCGAAGGAGACAAAGGGACACGATTACACGGCGACGACCGAAGCATCACAGTGTTGTGACGGCGGCAGCTGCTGCTGAGGGCCACTCCCCGGCACATCGGTCGTCGTCGATCGGATCAGGTCCCGATTATTTCGCTTCGGCGTTGCAACGCGCGCCGCGGTCTCATATCCCCGGAGCGCGTCTATGTTGAAGCCACTCTTTGTTCCGGTCGTCGCGCTTACCATCTTCAGTGCCGTATCGCTGTGCGCGCAAACCGGCGGCGGTTCAGACGCCGAGCGGCTGGAGCGTCTCGAGCGTGCGGTGCAGCTCCTGCAGCAGCAGAACGATGAGCTAAAACGCGAACTGCGCCGGCTAAAGGGTGATCGAAAGCCGGAGCCGAGCAGTGAAATCACGGCCACAAAGCCCGAAGCTGCGCCCGCAGCGCCGCCCGCGCCGGACAAGAACGTCGCCGATGCAACGCCGGCGAACGAAAAGAAGAAGAGCGTCACCGTCTACGCGGCCGGATCTGAGCTGAAGTTGACGCTCGGCGGGTTTATCCAAACGCAGTTCGAGGCGGGCGATGTGTTTGCCTTCGAAGGCCGCTTCGGTACGGGCGCGGCCGAAATCAAAGATCGGTTCCGAATCAGGCGCTCGCGCATCACTGTTGTCGGGGAGTTCGCGGAGCAGTTCGATTTCAAGCTCGAGGGCGAGTTCAACCAGACCGATGTCGGCTTCACGGTGCGCGATGCAAGCGGCCGCACGCTTGGGTCGAATGCGACGCGGACGGCATTCGGCGCGACCGACCTCTTCGCAAACTGGCACGCCATTCCCGAGATGAACGTGAAGGTCGGGCAATTCAAGGCACCCTTCGGTCTTGAACAACTCACTTCCGACACGAAGCTCTTCGCGATCGAGCGCAGTCTGGTTACGACCGCGCTGACGCCGGAGCGACAGATCGGCATCATGCTCTGGGGCAAACCACTCACGCATGTCTGGCCCGAGCAGAAGGACCTCGTGAATTACTCCGTCGGCGTCTTCAATGGCACCGGCCGCAACATCACGGTTAACGACAACAACGAGTTCATGTATGTCGGGCGCGTCGAGGTGCAGGCGCTGCGTTCCAAGATCCTGAACCAGGAGGCGACGCTCAAACTCGGTGCGAATGCGTTCTCCAGTCGCGACGATGCCGGCAGCACCATCTCAGGTGTGCTGCGTGAGAACAGCGACGGCTCGCTCTCGAGCTTCAATCTCCCTTCGCCCGCGGAGCGAACAGCCTACGGCGCCGACGCGGCGTTGCGGATCGGGCCGTTCGATCTGGTGGGCGAATACATCAGCGAGCGAATCGGCACGCGCAGAGTGGCCGGCGCAGCGCCGCTGTTTACCGGCTTTCGCGCGGACGGCTATTACATTCAACCGAGCTACTTCCTGATCCCGACAAAGCTCCAGCTGATGGCCAAATGGGAGAGCTTCAATCCCGGTCAATTTTCTGACGACGACATCCACTCCATTACCGCCGGTGTGAATTACTACCTGAAAGGCGACGAGATAAAGCTGCTGGCGAACTACATCCACACCTGGTCCGCTTTCCGCGACAACAACGCCGCCTTCGGACAAGACGAGTTCGACGAAGTGATCGTGCGCCTGCAACTGATGTTCTAGCTGCACGCGCTGGCATGCACGGGAGGGAGAGGGAGCTTCTGCTTACGATCGCTTCGGGCTCTTGGCTGTCTGGCCAAAGACCGCGACGGGGCCGCAACATTGCGCCTTCAGCACGGCGAGGCGCTTCATGTCCCGCTTAAACTCCGGCAGGGTCTGCACGCATTCCTGCAGGCACTTCAGATTTGCATCGAGCTCCTTCGGCCGGTGTTTCGGGAGCGAGTAGATCATCCAGTTCGCGTCACGTTCCGTCTCGACGACGCCGCGGCTCCGTAGGTAAGCGAGGTGCTTCGAAATTTTCACCTGCGGCTCCTCGAGCGCCTCCTGGAAGTGGCACACACAAAGCGGCCCTTCCATGAGAAGACGCAGAATCCTGAGGCGCGTCCGATCGCAGAAGCATTCGTAGATCGGGATCAGGTCCATTTCTTAACAACAACCGGCGACTTCTGCAGCGCTGGTGCTGCAGCTGCCACCGTCGACGCCGCACTTTTCCGTCGCCAGACAAGCGGTGTGTTTCTCGCGCAGGTGCAGGTCGACATGCACTCCGGTGAAGGTCGCGCTCGCGATCGGATATTGTGCGACAACGCAGCAGTCGTATTCCACCTCCACCTCGAGGTCATCGTGCGGCAGCACGCGATCGCCGAGCTGGAGAATCTTCGCCAACCGACCGGCATCCAGCCGGTGATCGACGTCGTCCGCGACATAGGTCTGGAGCAGGCATGTGTCGGTGGTGTCATGCAGCTTGCCACCGCAATCGATGAATCGTTTCGCGACATGTCCAACTTCCGTGATGTGGAAATGCGCGGGAATCTGATCGCCGTCGGGCAGAATGAACCGCGGGAGTGCGTTCGGGTGAAGAGCGAGAGTTGCTTTGAGGTCGTGCAGTTTCATATCGAAGATGGTATATACCGGTATCAGAATATTAGCAAGAACGCAGTCTCCCGAAAATATCTCCTCGCGTTTATCGACCCGTTCCGTCCACACTGGCGCGATGCAACGAGGCGATCACGGCAACCGGCATTTTTCCTCGTCAGCCACTAAGACCGGTCGGGAAGCATCTGGACAGTCTCCTCCCTCGTAACATACCGGCGCCCGATCATTACCCGGTTCTATGGTTCTGGTCCTTCTGCTGATTGCCACCTGTTTCCTCGCATATTCGAACGGCGCGAACGACAACTTCAAAGGCGTCGCGTCGCTCTACGGGTGCAAAGCGGCGACCTACCGCACCGCGATCGGCTGGGCGACCGCGGCGACGTTCGCCGGCGCGATCGCTTCCATCTTCCTCGCACAGACACTGCTGAAGAAGTTTTCCGGCAAAGGACTCGTCCCGGATGTTCTTGTAGGGTCAGAGCACTTCGTGCTCGCCGTCGTTGTCGGAGCCGCCGTGACGGTCATCCTGGCGACGATCCTCGGATTTCCGATCTCAACGACGCATGGCCTGACCGGCGCGATCCTTGGCGCGGGCCTGATGGCATCGCGCGACAGCGTGAACTTCGCCGCCCTCGGAAAAGGCTTCGTGTTACCGCTCCTGCTCGGTCCATTTCTGGCGATCGCGGTCGGCGCTGCGCTCTACTTCATCTTCCGGACCGTGCGCCTGCGGCTTGGCATTACAAAGGAATGGTGTGCCTGCGTCGGCGAGGAGAGCCGTGTCGTTGCGTTCACCCAGCCGGGGTCGACGCTCGCGATGTCGGCCGCGGCACCGGCGCTCACCTTCAGCGTCGATGAGCAGCGAAACTGCGAAGAGCGGTATGCAGGCACGATGGTAGGCGTTCGCTCCCAGAGCGTGATGGATGCCGCGCATTTCCTCAGCGCCGGTGTTGTCAGTTTCGCGCGCGGATTAAACGACACGCCGAAGATCGTCGCGATGCTTTTGCTTTGGAAGGCGTTCGATATCCGCTGGGGTTTCCTGGCGGTCGCCGTTACAATGGCCGTCGGAGGTCTGCTGAACGCGCGCAAAGTTGCCGAGACGATGAGTCATAAGCTCACATCGATGAATCACGGCCAGGGGTTCTCGGCGAACGTCGCCACTGGCGTCCTCGTGGTCCTCGCCAGCCTCTTTGGTCTGCCCGTGTCGACCACACATGTCTCCGTCGGCGCGCTCTTCGGCATCGGCCTGACCACGCGCCAGGCCGACTCGCGCGTAATGCTCGGCATCGCGCTCTCGTGGTTGATCACTCTGCCGTGCGCGGCAGCCATCGCTGGCGGCGCATATGCCTTTTTGCGCAGCGTATGATCAGCCTTGCGCCCGATAACAGCTTTGCGCGCAAGCTCGCCGAGCATTCGCTCCCGCTGCGGCACGCGAAGACCGAAGTGTTGCAGATCAACGTCGGCAAGCTCTGCAACCTGACCTGCGTGCATTGCCACGTGAACGCTGGCCCGAAGCGGAAGGAAATCATGACTCGCGAGACGATCGATCGCATCGTCGATTGGGTGGCGCACACCGACATCCCGACCGTCGACCTCACCGGCGGCGCGCCTGAGATGATCCCCGATTTCCGCTACTTTGTGGAACGGCTGAAGGCGCTCACGCCACCGCGCCACATTATCGATCGCTGCAACCTCACGATTCTGCTCGAGCCGGGGTTCGAAGGTTATGCCGAGTTCCTCGCGCAACATCAGATCGAGGTGATCGCTTCGATGCCGTGCTATTCGCCGGAGAACGTGAATGCGCAGCGCGGCGAAGGCGTTTTCGACGCCAGCATCAAGGCGCTGCAGCTCCTGAACTCGTTAGGCTACGGCACCGATCCCGCGTTGCCGCTGCACCTCGTTTACAACCCGAATGGCGCGTTCCTGCCGGGCCCGCAGGCGGAACTCGAAGCCGATTACAAGCAGGAGTTGAAGGAGCATTTCGGCATCGTCTTCAACCGCCTCTTCACGATCACCAATCTGCCCGTCTCGCGCTTCGCCTCTTATTTGAAGAACAACAACAAGCTCGCCGACTACATGACGTTGCTGATCGAGAACTTCAATCCGTCCACCGTTGACGGTTTGATGTGCCGCAACACGATCAACGTCAGCTGGACCGGCGAAGTGTTCGATTGCGACTTCAACCAGATGCTCAAGATGCAGTGGCGCGACGGTGACCGCCGTTTGTCGCTCTGGGACATCGATCCGGCAACTGTCGACGACCGCGAGATCCTCACCGGCGATCATTGCTTCGGTTGCACTGCCGGTGCGGGGTCGAGCTGCGGCGGCGCGCTCGTGTAGCGTAACCGCGCTTGCGAGTAGAAGCAGATGCGCAGAACGTCGCATCGCTTTCCCCATGAGATTCGCCGCGCGCACCGTTGAGACGAAAACGTTCAATCGCCTGATCATCGCGGTGATTGTGCTCGCCGGTGTGATGGCCGGCATCGAAACGAATGCGGCCATCGTTGAACAGCATCACGGGACACTTCGGTTCCTGGACGTTATAATCCTCTTCATCTTCGGCGCGGAAGCTGCGCTAAAGATGGCAGCGCACGGATCACGGCCGTGGCGCTACTTCACCGATCCCTGGAACGTCTTCGATTTCACCGTCCTGCTGCTTTGTCTGTTGCCAGCGGCGGGGCCGTTCGCGGCCGTGTTGCGTCTGGCGCGCGCGCTGCGGCTCTTGCGCCTCGTTTCGGCGTTGCCGAAGCTGCAGTTGCTGGTCGGCGCTTTGCTCAAAAGCTTCTCGGCCATGGGCTACGTCGGCGTGCTGCTCGGGTTAATGATGTACATCTATGGTGTCGCGGGCGTGCACCTTTTTCGCGGCACCGCTCCTGAGCAATTCGGCACCCTTACCGCCGCGCTGCTTTCGCTCTTCCAACTGATCACCCTCGAGAACTGGCCCGACGTATACGCGGCCGTGAGCGATGACATGCCCGTCCGCGCGACCATCTACTTCATTACCTTCATCGTTTTCGGCACGATGATTATGCTGAACCTGTTCATCGGCGTCATTATGAACAGCATGTCGGAGATGCATACCGAGATCGAGGAGCGCGATCGCGCGCGGCATGTCCGCGAGACTGGTCACCCGACGGTGGACGACGACTTCAGGCAGATCGAGCAGCAGTTGAAAGCATTGCAGGACCAGCTGGCCGCCACTCGTCAACGCGTGGCGCATACCGTTCCGGCACGGGACGACGATGGCCGGGCGCCAACGGCGGAGCTTCCTTTCCGCCGCTGATTTCATACGCTGGCCGGCATGCTCCGCATGGCCGTTCTGATCTTGAGCCTCGCGTTGGCCGCTCCGGGAGCGATCGCGGAGGACAGCTCCCCTGCTCCGACGCTTCTGGTCGTTCCTCCCGCCGCGCAAAACGTCACCGATCCC
>JAESFH010000269.1_pt1 | contig 21397 bp, 21 predicted proteins | sample 9269381 | NCBI WGS metagenome assembly JAESFH01 (sample SAMN14504062, study PRJNA617094) | algae metagenome | isolation source: Aphanothece sp. CMT-3BRIN-NPC111 and co-occurring heterotrophs from well... | place: USA: Clark Mountains Wilderness, California | collected 2010-04-18
TCCAGCCCGCGCTGCCAGGTCTCGGGTTTGTCATCGCAAAAACGGGCGTGCCGGTGTTGCCGATGCGCGTCTTCGGCGCGCATGAAGCGATGCCGCGTGGTGGCGGAGTACTGCGGCTGCGGCCGATCACGATTGTGTTCGGTGAGCTCATGCATTTTACACCGGCCGATTTCGAGCCCCGGAACAAAGAACTCTACCAGCGGCTAAGCGAACGCGTCATGGAAGCGATCGCCGCGCTGCGGATCGAATAGCGAGATGCCTGAAGTTTGCGATCGCACTCCGCGCGCTGATATTGCGCGATGGATTTAGGGCGCGGAAGACCCGAGCAGCCGAAGTCGCGCGTGCCGCGCGGCGGCATGCAGATCATGGCGTTGATCCTCGCCGTGATGGCGCTGCTCGCGATGTATTCCAATTATCAAAAACTGCGCCGCGAGCAGATCGACACGGTAACGATCACGCCCGCTGCACCGGCGGCCGCGACACCGTCGCCGACCGCATCCCCCGCCCCGCCGTAGGCGTCGGCGACGCCACTTGGCGAACTAAACTGTGCGGCGCGACCGCTACCATCGTGACTCCCGGATAGCGAAGCTAACCCCCGTAAGGTCGTGACTGCCCGCCAGGTGCGATCTTGCGCATCGTATTGTTACCCGCGTCCGCGACATAGAGGTTGCCGGCATCGTCTGCCGCAATGCTCGCCGGTGCATAGAAGCGGGCCGAGCCGCCCGTACCGTCGGCACTCCCGAAGGTGCCAGCAAGGCCCGCGAGAGTAGTCACCACACCGGCCGAGGTGATTCTGCGGATCGTGTTATTGCCGGTATCCGCCACATAAACGTTTGCAGCAGAATCAACCGCTACACCATGGGGATTGCCGAATCGTGCGCCGCTGCCGGTACCGTCCGCGCTCCCAGCACTTCCAGCCAAGCCGGCGAGAGTAGTGACAGTTCCGCCTGGAGTGATTTTGCGGATCGTCTTGTTGTTCGTATCCGCGACGTACACAAACCCCGAGCTGTCAACCGCAACACCCCACGGCGCGCTAAACCGCGCACTCGCGCCTGTGCCATCCGTGCTGCCTGGCAGCCCGGCGGAACCGGCCAGCGTCGTTACCGCCGTGCTTGGACTGATCTTCCGAATCGTGTGGTTAGTCGTGTCGGCAACGTAGACGTTTCCGCTACTATCGACGGTGACGCTCGACGGCGAATTGAACTGAGCGTCGGTGCCGGAGCCGTTAACACTGCCAGGCAGCCCGGGCAAGACCGGCGAAAGTCGTAACAGAGCGATCGGAAGAGACTTTGCGGATCGTGTGATTGCGTTGATCGGCAACATAGATGTTCCCGCCGGCGTCGACAGCAACGCCGCGCGGTTCGTTGAATCGTGCGCTGCTGCCGGTGCCGTCCACCGATCCCGAGCCGCCTCCGGCCGAGCCCGCACGCGTGCTTACCACCCCGGCAGGTGTGACTTTCCGAACCGTATTGTTACTGCTGTCGGCTACATACACAGTTTCGGTGCTGTCCGCTGCAAGGCCCATTGGGGAACGAAAGCGCGCCTCACTCCCCGTACCGTCCGTACTGCCAAAGCTGCCGGCGACACCGGCGACAGTACTCACTGCGGCACTTGGGCTGATCTTGCGGATCGTATGGTTGCCCGAATCAGCAACATAGACGTTCCCGCTGGGACCGACGGTGATACCATACGGCCCGCGAAAGCGGGCACTGCTGCCTACGCCGTTGGTGCTGCCTTCCTGTCCAGCCCATCCGGCGATTGTCGTAACGGTAAGTCCGCCGCTGATCCTGCGGATCGTATGATTAGCGCCATCGGCGACATAGACGTTGCCAGTAGCGTCTACGGACAAGCCGCACAAACCGCCAAACCGCGCGTTTTGACCTGCCATCTACGCTGCCTGGTTGGGCGGGTGAGCCTGCGATCGTCGCGACACTTCCATCCGGCGCGACTCGACGGATCGTGTAGTTGCTCGCATCTGAGACGTAGATAAACCCGGTACCATCCACGGCCACCGAACCAGGAAACCGAAAACGTGCTCCGTTGCCGATGCCATCAGAGGCGCCTGGAACACCGGCAAGCCCAGCTAAAGTAGTAACCGCCCGCGCAGGAGTGATCTTGCGGATTGTATGGTTACCGGTGTCCGCAACATAAACATTGCCCGCGCTATCCACCGCCACGCCTGTGGGCCCGGCGAATCGTGCAGCGCTGCCAATGCCGTTAGCAGAACCATAAAGCCCTGCCGAGCCGGCATAAGTGGTGACCACTCCTGCGGGAGTGATCTTGCGAATGACATTGCTCGATGAATCGGCAACGAACATGTTCCGCGCCGAGTCCACAGCGACCGCACTGGGACCGTTGAACCGCGCAGCGCTACCGACACCGTCAGCGCTGCCACTCCTCGCCTGGCCAGCCAGCGTTCCGAAATAGTACGGCGTGTAGGTCGACTGCGCGTGAAGCGTAGCCGCAGTGGCTAACCACGCGGCGGCACTAACAACTAGGTTCCTGCCGAACAGCGGCCACGAGAATGCTTTCACGTTGCACGGCGGAGGCTATCAGACGTTCGGCGCGCATGGAAGCGCAATGTCAGCGCCGTTCGACGGGCTGAGTCTATTCAGCCGCGGCGTGCAGCGTATGTTTTAATACTTCTTTGACCGGGAGGGCGAGCATTGGGCTGTCCCAATGCTCGCCGCATACAGGCAGTTAGCTCGCCTTACTTATACTTCACCGAGCAGCCGTATGGCTTTGTGCTCGAGGTCGTCACCGGCTTGCCGGCCATCGAGTTGTCGAGCGCAACGCGCACGTAGTTCTCGGCGCCGTCGATATCGGCGGTGTTCGGCGTTGGTTTGCTGTCGATCGCGCCCTGGTAGATGAGCTTGCCTTCCTTATCGATCACGAACATGTGCGGCGTGGTCTTGGCGCCATACATCTTTCCGACCTTGCCGTCGTGGTCGAGGAGGATCTTGGTCGAGTCCATCTTCCAATCGCCAATCGTCTTCGGTGCAGTCTCAGGAGTGACGTGGCCCTGCTCGCCTTCGGCCGATGAGTTGATCGAGAGCCAGACGACGTCTTTACCGGTGTACTCCTTTTGCAGCTTCTGCATGTTGCCGCTGGTGTAGTGCTTCTTCACGAACGGGCAACCTTCGTTGAACCACTCGAGGACAACGAACTTGCCTTTGTAATCGGAGAGATTGTGGGTCTTGCCGTTCACGTCCTTGAGCGTGAAATTGGGCGCCGCGCTGCCGACTTTGACTTCGTCGGCAAACGACAGGCTGGCGGCGATGCAGGTGAGAGCAGTGATCAGGAGTTTTGTTTTCATAGGTTTAGTCTGCCGCGACTTGAGGCGCGGATTTTTCGAGTTGTTCCAACACAATGTTTTTGGTGAGCAGCTCTGGTAAGACAATCGGGTCGACCGACTTACCGGCTGGGTACCATACGTAGAGTGGGACACCGGGACGCCCGAATTGTTTCAACAATTTTGTGATTTCTGGATCGGCGTTCGTCCAATCGGCCTTGATTTTGACGATGCCGCGACGGGCAAACGCCTCGCGCACGGGCGCGCTCTCGAGCACGGTGCGCTCGTTGAATTTGCAGGTGATGCACCAGGCGGCGGTGAAATCGAGGAAGACGGGGCTGCCTTTTGCGAGCTCGGCTTCGAGGAGTTGCGGGCTGAACTTGAGCCAGCCGTCTTCCGCCGTCGCGGTGGCGACTTCCAGTTTCTCGTGCGCGAATTTGCCGCGGATGAAATAGGCGCCGCTGCCGAGCACGAGCGCGAGCATGAGCACGACCACGACGACGCGCTGCACGGCGGAAGACATTGGCGTGATGAACGCGCCTTTCATCCAGCAGGCGAGTGCCACGGCGAGGAGGAAACAGAGCGTCCATGTCACGGCGGCGGGGCCGCGCTGCTCGCCGAGGACGTAGAGGAGAAAGACGAGCGTGGCGAGCATCGGGAACCCCATGAGTTGCTTCACGCGCTCCATCCATGCGCCGGGTTTCGGCAGCCAATTCACCCACGCCGGCTGCGCGGAAAGCAGCAGATATGGCGCGCTCATGCCAGCAGCGATCGCGAGGAACATCAACAGGATGACGGTGTTCGATTGCGTGAGGGCGAAGCCGACCGCGGTGCCGAGCACTGGCGCTGTGCAGGACGTGCCGAGGACGGTGGCGAAAACGCCTTGGAAAAACGACGCGGCGTTCCCCTCGCCCGAGCTCCAGGCCATGACGTTGCGGTTCGCGCTTTGCGGCAACGTGATTTCGAAGACGCCGAAGAGATTGAGCGCGAACACGAGCACGATCACGCTCATGCCGAGGACGAAATACGAATTCGTGAACTGCACCGCCCACCCGATCTCGCCGCCGGCGCTCTTCATTACGATCAGCAGGAGCGCCAGAGCGATGAACCAGACGAAGATGCCGCCGACGAACGCGAGCCCGCTCTGCAGAATCCGGCGGCGATCGTGGCCGGCGTGTTGGATGAAGCCGAAGATCTTGAGCGAGATCACCGGCAGCACGCACGGCATCAGATTGAGAATGAAGCCGCCGATGAAGCCGAAAAGCAGGAACGTCGCGAGGCCGCGAGCCGTCGCCGCGGCTGGCACGCTGGTCGTCGCGGGAACCGCGGTGTCGCTCAGGTTCAGCTGCCACGCGTTGCGATCGGCGCCATCGGCGGTCTGGCCGAAGACGACCACGCCGGGGATCGACTGGACGGCGGCATCCTCCGTCTCGAGCGGAATTCGGAACGTGACGCCGTCTGGCGTTCGCTCTGTGGTCGGGTGGCCGGCGACGACGTTCTCGCCCGGCAGCGGGTGGAACTCGACGGCGGCGTGATTCGCCAGTACGGCGCTCTTGATGCGGAGCGTCAGCTCTGTCGGCGCGCGTGACCATTCGGCGGTCGCGACGTCGGCCGACGGCCACGGTTGCGGCAACGCGCGGCGGAACCGCTCGAACAATTCTTCGTTCGCGGGCGCTGCGGAGCCGGCGACCGGCAGGTTCAGTTCTACCGTTGCTCCTCCGGGGATGCAGATCTTCTCGCAGACGAGCCAGTTTGCTTCGGCGGAAAGCTTGACTTCGCTCTCACGAATGGCGGCGGGCGGAGTGATCTCCTGCAGCAGCAGAACTTCATCGTGGTAGCCGTAAACGTCGATGTCGCCCGGCTCCGCGAGCTTCAGCGGCGTCGGCCATTGGATTTCGCCGACTTTCCAGCCGGGCGGGAGGTTCCATTTGATCTCCGTCGGCAGTCCGGCGTCGCCGGGAAATTTCCAGTAGGTGTGCCAGTGCGGCGCCATCTTTAGCAGCACGCCGACGGTGAATGCCTTGCCCGGGACCACCGCGGTGGTGTCGGCAAGCAGGCTCGCCTGAACGAGCTCGCGGCCCTCATAGACTTGCGCTTCGGCAGCGCGCGGGAAGGCAGCTGCGACAATTGCAGAGCCGAGCAGTGCGATGCCGAGGGAACGCAAACCAGACATGGTGGTAGTTAGCATCGGGCGCGGCCGGCGGCAACGGGCCCAGCGCGCGGTGGCGCGCTCCGTGCTCGTTTACCGGTCATGCGCACACTTTTTCTCGTTGTTGTCTCAGTCGCGGCGATCGGCGGTGTGGTAGCGCACCGGAATCGTCCGACAGCCGATCGCGCGCTGCCGTCGCATCAGGCGTCGACGAAGCCGCGTGAGCCGAGCCAACACAATTGGCCGAAGCGTACGCTCGATCGTGCGGCTGACGTTAAGCGTCAGGTTGCTGAGCAGCGGAAGGAAGACGTCGGGCGTTAGAGCGAGCGTCTGACTGGCGATGCGCTCGGGGAACACGGCGACGCAGCGCCGTGGTCACAGAGCAGCGCGCGCGCTTAGCGGGCCTGCTCGCTCAGCTTCGCGCGGATCGCTGTCTTGAACGCATCGGTGCTGAGCGCAGGCGCGCTGTTCGCGTTGGTGACAATGCTGTGATCCGTCACGTGGCGGTGCCCGTGCTCATCTTTGCCAAGCCTATCGACATCGCCGAGCGGCCGGCCTTCATGCGTTAGGACCACATCCGCGCCGCTCTGCTGGTCCTGCTGCACCCGGAACTGACCATACATGATGCCGACGAGCGGAATGAACTGCGTGCCGTTATTCTCCACGAAGAGAATGTTGCGATCGCCGACTTTGAACTTCGGCGCGTCCGAGATCTCCATTGTGTCATCGCCGACCGTGCCGCCCAGCATACGGAGCGTGTAAGTCGCACCGGCTTCACCTTTCAATGCATCGGTCACCGTCAGCGTGACGTCGCTGACGATGTGCCGCTGGCCGCCTTCTCCGGCCCATTGCGATCGGACATCGGTAACCGTGCCTTCAAAGATCAGCTGCGCACGATCGACGAGCTCATCGAACGTAGGAGCGACAACAGTAGTCGCGTGAACCGACGCGGCGGTGACGCAAGCGAGAGCGGCCAGAAGGATAAAGCGAAGTGATTTCATAGAAACTTGGTCCGTTTGACTTGTCGCGGTGTGATCAGCGATTTTGGATTTGCCAGGTCGTCGGCACTGTCGGCAGCCAACGCTCATCGACCCAGGTCGATCCGCTCATCAGCCACATCGCGCATTGTCCAGAGTGTCTGTTCTGCCACACGAGGTCCGGCTGCCCGTCGCCGCTGAAGTCGCCAGCGGCCACGATCTGCCACTCGACAGGGACCGTCAGCAGCCAACGCTCACCGACCCAGGTGGTCCTGTTCATGAGCCACATCGCGCGCTGGCCATTCGAATTATTCTGCCAGACGAGGTCGGCGTGGCCGTCGCTGTTGAAGTCGCCCACGGCAGCGACTTGCCATTCGACAGGAACTGTCGGCAGCCAACGCTCGCCGACCCAATTTGGGCCGTCCATCAGCCAGAATCCACGTTGACCCGTGCTGTTGTTCTGCCAGACGATGTCAGCCTTACCGTCGCCGTTAAAGTCGGATGCGGCGGCAATTTGCCATTGCGTCGGGATAGTCGGAAGCCACCACTGACCAATCTGCGTTGCGCCGTCCATTAACCAGATCGTGATCTGGCCGGTGACGGAGTTCTGCCACAGAAGATCACTCAGGCCGTCGTAGTTAAAGTCAGCCGTTGCGGCGATCCTCCAGTCCGGCGAAATCGTAGGCAACCAACGCTCACCGACCCAGTTCGCGCGATCCATCACCCAAACCGCGCGCTGCCCCGTTGAGTTATTTTGCCAGATAAGATCCGGCTTACCATCGCGGTTGAAGTCGCCGCGGACCCCACTGGGCGGCGCCGGGGTCGGTGTCGGCGTCGTGACCGGGGCACCGTACATCGCCTGAACGCCGGCGATATCGTCGGACGAGAGGGTTTCCCGATCGCTCGTCGATTCGCTCATGATTGCATCCTCCCACGAATGATTCAGGCCCAGCGCATGGCCGAGCTCGTGCAGGAAAACGCGGCGGAGATCGCCGATCGCGTATCCGTTCGAGCCCCACCGAAGCGGCCCGCGATAGGAATCGAACGTCTGGGCGGTGTTAAAGAGGACGTCGGCTTCGACGAGCGTGTTGCCCGTCATAATGTAGTAGGTGACGGCGAGGGTGCCGACGCCAAACGACTGGCCGAAAACGGAGTGCGAGAAGACGACGGAGTTGACGCGATCGCCGGATGCCGACGGCGCCGTCGAATTCATGACGCGTCCGAATTGGATGCGGGCCATTTGCTGGTTCCACATGTCCAGTGCGGGCGCGGCGGCGTTGTTGCGCGAGTGGCCGCTGCCGTCCAAGAGCGGCACCACGGAATTGCCGAGGCTCATCTGCATCACGACGTTGCTGCCGTTCGCCCAGGTTTTGCCAGTCAAAGAATAGGCATTGGCAGTGTTCGCGCTGATCAATGCAGCTACGCAGGCAAGACCGAACAGCCTCAAGGAGCGGGCCACGGTGAGCGCTGGCGGCGAGTACGAGAGTCCACGACTAATCATAGAAACTATAAAAGCAGGAAGAATGCTAGCTTTTGGAACCACAGCGACTTTTCGATTTGGCAGCCGAGATTTGCAGAGTCAGAGCGACGATCATGCCAGTTCTGCTGCCGATATCATGAACAGATGCTTTGGCTAATGGCGCCAGACGGTGGGAGGTGTGGGGCGTGTGGGGGGGGTCGAAAGAAAGTGGCCGCGGGCCGGGTCGATCACGGCACGATGAAAATTTGCTTCGTGTATGGGTCCTTCGCCTTATCGCCAGACTTGTAGCCGTTCACGTCCACGATGCCGCCGTTGGGATCGAGGCTGTAGACGAAGCCCGGGCGACCCGGAACCGGTCGCGCCGTCGGAAAGGTAGTCGTACTGGGCACGGGCCGGGGCGTTGCCGAAGAGACGGGCCGCGGCGGTACCCCCGCGCGGCCGGTGGACGGCGCTGGCCGCTGTGACCCAGCAGCGGAAGCGCCGCTGCGCGTGGTTGTTGTCACACGCGGTGAGGGTAGTGGCGGCGTTGGCGCAGCGATCGGGTGGCCGGGATTCACGACCTGATCGGTCTCGACTGTCGTCGTGGTGGTAGTCACCGGCGGGTCGATCCGGTCGCGGACATAGCGTGCCGGAGCATCCACCACACGAAACGAAGTGACCGCTACCTTTTTCGCTGTTCCGCAGCCCGCCAGGGCCAGCGAAAGCAACACGAGAAGGCGCGTCGATGAAATCATGCGCGCAGTTTGTAGCGGATTTTTGCGCAAACGCCAGATGAATTCGTAACTTCTTGCACCCGTGGAACGAATGACCGCTGCGAGCGCTGTTCCGACGCAACCGACCGTGCCTCCCAGCCCGCTTACCGCGCGCTGAACGCCTGCACGTCAGCGATGAACTCATCGATCACGCGAGGCGTGGTGGCCCACGAGCACATCAGCCGGTAGATGTCCGGGTCGAGGAACTTGTAGAAATGCCAGCCGCGGGCATGCAGCTGCGCCACCAGCTCCTCCGGCATCGGCAGGAAAACCGCGTTCGCCTCGCGTGGAAACGCCGGCTCGAAACCAGCGACTTCACGCAGTCTTTGCGCCAGCGCCGCTGCGGAGGCGTTCGCCTGCTGCGCGTTCCGCAGCCAGACGCCATCCGTCAACAATCCTGTCCACGGCGCAGCAATGAATCGCATTTTTGAGGCGAGCTGCCCCGCTTGCTTTGCACGATAATCGAACTCCGCTGCGAGCTCCTTTTTGAAGAACACGACCAGCTCTCCGCCTCCTGTTCCGTTCTTGGTTCCGCCGAAACAAAGGACATCGAGACCGAGCTGCCACGTGATTTCCTTGGGCGCGCAACCGAGCGTCGCCACTGCGTTCGCAAACCGCGCGCCATCCATGTGCAGGTGCAGGGATCGCGCGCGCGCGAACTCGGCGATCGTCCCGAGTTCCTCCCGCGTGTAAACCGTGCCGAGCTCCGTCGACTCCGTCACGCTCAGCACGTGCGGCTTCGGCGAATGCAGATCGCGCTGCTTCAGGATCGCAGCTTCGAGCGCCGCGAGATCCAGCTTTCCATTCGCGCCGCTTGTCGCGAGCAATTTCGAGCCGCCCGAGAAAAACTCCGGCGCACCACATTCATCCGTCTCGATGTGCGCGTGCTCATGGCAAAGCACGCTGTGGAACGGCCGGCACAGTTGCGCGAGCGCGAGCGAGTTCGCGCCCGTTCCGTTAAAAACGAAAAACACCTCGCAATCCGTCTCGAAAATCTCCCGCACCAGCCCGCAGACGCGGCGCGTCCATTTATCCTCGCCGTAGGACGCATCGGCGTCGGCGTTCGCCTCCGCCAGCGCCGCCCATGCCTCCGGACTGATCGCCGCCGTATTGTCGCTCGCGAATTCGTAGCGGTGCATCGTGCGGAGTTAGTAGGCGATGGAGCGCCGTTGAGCAAAAGGCCGGAGCACAGCCGTCTCGGCTGTGCGGAAAGCAGGCGTCTCGCCTGCGCGTCACTATTGCACCTCGGGATTCACCAGGCGAGACGCCTGGCAGCCGCACAGCCGAGACGGCTGTGCTCCGAAAAGAATCGCCTGGCCAGACAGCCGAGCTCCTACACATCGGGCATCCGCCAGGCGATCGCCTCTACTGCTGCTACGTTTTTGTGCAACCACGCAGGAGAAAGTCAGTGTTCCCCGGCGTCATCAATAGCTTCGGAGCAACCTGCCGGTCCGGGTGTGTCAGCAGCCGCTTTTTTCTGCGACGAATGGGAAATTCTGCATGCTCCGATGTGCTTTGCTGATTCCTGGAGGCGGCGTTATCATCGCGGCATGAGTCCTCTGCAGGCGGAAACGGAGCAGCGCGGAATGGAAATTTTCCGGCTCGTCGATCGCCACCCCGAATCGATTTTCACCAAGTCCGGCTTCTACTCGCGCATGATGGCGCTCTCGATGAAGGACGAGGTCTTCAAGGTGCAGATGTTCCGGTTCGTGGACGTGTTGGCCTCGCTGCGGAACTCCGGCGAGATCGTACGACATCTCGATGAGTATTTCGCGGAGATGAAGAACGGCTTCGCGCCGCTGCTGCACACTGGAGTTCGCGCGGCGAAGATCGTGCCGTGGTTCTCCAGCTGGTTCCTGCGCTGGAACGTCTCCGGAATGGCGCGGCAGTTTATCTCCGGGCGCAATCCGCAAGACGCGATGAAAACGCTGCGCAAGGCGCGGAAGAATCGCATCGGGTTTACGGTCGACTTGTTAGGCGAAGCGGTCGTGAGCGAGGAAGAAGCGCACGAGTACGGCATACGTTGTCTTGAGTTGCTGGAAGGCCTCGCCGCGCAGACGAAAGACTGGACCGATCCGCTCGGCCGAAACGTTCATCTGTTCCCGGTCGTTAATCTCTCGGTCAAGATTTCGGCGCTCTACTCGCAGATGAATCCGGCCGATCCGGAGGACGCGATCGCGCATCTCGCGCCGAAATTGCGGCCGATCCTCCGCCGCGCAAAAGACCTTGGCGCGTTCGTGAATTTCGACATGGAGAGCTACGCGCATAAGAACTCCACGCTGCAGCTGTTCAAGACGCTGTTTACAGAGAAGGAGTTCAAGGACTGGCCACACGCCGGGATCGTGATCCAGGCGTATCTGCGCGATGCCGAACGCGACCTGCGCGATCTCATCGAGTGGGGTCGGAAACGCGGCACGCGGTTCACGGTGCGTCTGGTGAAAGGCGCTTACTGGGACTACGAAAAGATCAAAGCCGCGCAAAACGGCTGGCGAGTTCCCGTCTGGCTGAAGAAGCCGGAGAGCGACGCAAATTTCGAAGCCTGCACGCGCGTGCTGCTCGAAAACGAGGACATCGTCACGGCGGCGTTCGGTTCGCACAATGTCCGCAGCATCGCGTATGCACAGGCGCTCGCGGAGAGCATGGGCATCGATAAGAGCCGCTATGAATTTCAGCTGCTCTACGGGATGGCGGGGCCGATCAAGCGCGCGCTCGTCGAGATGGGTTTCCGCGTGCGCGAATATTGCCCGGTCGGTGAGTTGTTGCCGGGCATGGCGTATCTCGTCAGGCGCCTGCTCGAAAACACCTCGAACGAAGGCTTCCTCCGCGCGAAGTTCTCCGACAACGCCTCAGCAATGCAGCTGCTGCGCGATCCGGCGGTCGTCGTTTCGAAACGCGTGCGCCACATCGATGAAGTGGAGCCTGATGGCAGCTTCGCACTCGATGGCGGCCAATCGCGCAACGGCCACTCGCTCGAGACGCCTCCCGGCGACAGCTACGAAAACGCGCCGCTCGTAAATTTCGTTCACCAGCAGACGCAGGAGCAGATGCGCACCGCGTTGCGCGACGTGCGCGCGCGATTCGGCCAGCGGTACCCGCTCGTGATCAACGGCCAGAAGATCATGACGGAAAAGTTCATGTCGGTTATCAATCCGACTGAGCCATCGCAGGTGATCGGAAATGTTGCGGAGGCCGGGATCGATGACGCGGAAGCAGCCGTCAAAGCCGCGCGCGAAGCGTTCGAACATTGGTGCCGCGTCAGCGTCGACCATCGCGCGCAACTGCTGGAGCGCGCTGCGGCCATCATGGATCGGCGCCGTTTCGAGCTCTCGGCGCTGGAGGTTTACGAAGTCGGAAAGCCGTGGGCCGAAGCCGACGGCGACATTCGTGAAGCGATCGACTTCCTTCTCTTCTACGCGCAGCAGATGCGCATCATGGGCCGGCCGAAACTGACGCAACACGTGCTCGGCGAAGAGAGCTACCAGCACTACTGGCCGCGCGGCGTCTCACTCGTCATCGCGCCGTGGAATTTTCCGGTCGCGATCCTCACCGGGATGGTCTCAGCCGCGATCGTAACCGGTAACACCGTGATCATGAAACCGGCCGAGCCCTCTTCCGTCACCGGCGCGCTGCTGATGGAGATCTTCGAGGAAGCGGGCGTGCCGCCGGGCGTTCTCAATTACCTGCCCGGCCACGGTTCCGTGATCGGTCAGCATCTCGTCGATCATCCGGATGTGGTGATGATTGCATTCACCGGCTCGCGCGAAGTCGGGCTGCGCATCTGGGAGTCAGCGGGCAAAACCAAGCCCGGCCAGCGCGAACTCAAACGCGTCGTCTGCGAAATGGGCGGCAAGAACGCGATCATTGTCGACTCCGATGCCGATCTCGATGAGACCATCGTCGACACCGTCTACTCCGCGTTCGGGTATCAGGGGCAGAAATGCTCCGCCTGTTCGCGGCTGATCGTGCTCGAGGAGAATTACGACCGGGTCGTCCATCGCCTCATCGCGGCGACGGCGAGTTTGCGCGTGGGCAATCCAGAAGCGCCGGGAATTACCGTCGGGCCTGTGATCGACGAAAAGGCGTACAAGCGGATCCTGGAGCGGATCGAGCACGGCAAGACGGAAGCAACGCTCGCCTATCAGGCGAAGGACATTCCGGCGAACGGCTACTTTATTCCGCCAACGATCTTTACGAACGTGAAACCCGACTCACGGCTCGGCCAGGAGGAAATCTTCGGACCTGTTCTCAGCGTGATCAAAGTCCGCGATCTCGACGAAGCAATCAAAGTGGCCAACGGCACGAAGTACGCGCTCACCGCCGGTTTCTTCTCGCGCAGCCCGGCGAACATTGAGCGCATCAAAGCTGAGCTCGAAGCGGGGAACGTTTACATCAATCGCTCCTGCACCGGCGCCGTCGTCGGGCGACATCCCTTCGGCGGATTCAAGATGAGCGGCGGCGGAACCAAAGCCGGCGGCCCCGATTACCTGCTGAACTTCGTCGTGCCACGCGTCGTGACCGAGAACATCATGCGCCACGGCTTTGCTCCGGAGACGACGCCGATGTATCGCAGCGAATTCATGTCGAGAAGCGGCGATCCCGACAAGCCGATGCATCTCGCGCCGCGGAGTTAAGCGTTTTCCGCCCGGAGAAAGCTCGCGAGCGTCGGTGTTGTCGTTCAACGTCGGCCGATGCAGGGTCTCGGAAATCGCAAGGTCATTTGTCTAGAAGCGGGTGCGATTCTCATTTCGAACGTGTCGCGCTATGGCGCTGCAATCGAGCCCGCCGCGGCGAGTCTACTGACGCCCGCGGATTAAAGTCTGGATTATTTCGACCCGAGCGGGTATAAGCGGCTCACGATTGGGCCTGACTGTGTTGCTTCCCGCCACACCCTCCACGCGACGAACCAGAGAGTCGCATCGTCAGCAATCCAATCATGAATATTCCGCAGTTGTTTAGCCATCAACGTGCCGTGGCACTCCTGAGTGCCGGCCTCCTGCTAACATCCACCGCGGCCGAGGCGGCGAAGTCCGGAAGCGTCCGTCCTGCCCTGCTGACTCAAGGACCGAAGTCGCTCATCAATGTGCTTTCCGCCGAACGCCTGCTGAAGAAAGGGCAAGGCGATGCCGTCGTGAAGTTCGACTTCTATGTCGACCAGTTTGGCGACCCCGATGACGAAAGCTTGATAACCTACGGTGGCTCCGAAAACTCTCACGAGCTTTCGGAGGAACTTGTGCAGAACCTCGGGCGCGCTCGTTTCATCCCGGCGAATTACTACGGCGAGAACTGCGGCGCCTACATGACCGGCACGCTGGTTTTTGCGGTCTCCGGTGGAAAACCGCGGTTACGCATCTTCTTAAACCAGGAACAGGATCGTCTCACTCGCGGCGAGGATTTCATCGCGCCACAGCAGCTCTTTCCGATCAATAGTAAGTTTCGACGCTATGACGACAAATATTGGCGGACGTTCTCCACCATCGTCGCGGTCAGGATCGATACAGATGCCTCCGGCAAGCTGCTGGGTGCAAAGCTCCTGCGTCAGCATCCGCCAAACACCCGCAAAGGCGCTGAGATCATGGAGAACGTCCCCACAGCGACGTTTTCGCCAGGTTACCTGAATGGGCGGCCAGTCGCATGCTCCACGACGTGGACAATTCCCTTGGCGACATATGGCTACAGCAAGCGCTGGATCGACCCTTGGGGCAGCCGCTAGGCGTCGCGAGTCGATCTGCCGCATAGTCACCGTCGCGCTGACGGTGTGCCGCGCAGCTTCCGTGAGAGGCCCGATCCCGCAGCGCGAAAACAGAGAAGCGGCAAGACGATAGCGCGTGGGCAGTTCGTGCGGCATCATTCGGCGATGCTGTACGTTATCGGCACGCCGATCGGGAATCTCAACGACATCACGTTGCGCGCGCTTGAGGCACTGAAATCGACCGACGTGATCGCGGCCGAAGACACGCGTCACTCGGGCAACTTGCTCCGCCATTTCGACATTCGGAAGCCGCTCGTCAGCTATCACGAACACAACGAGGCGATGCGCACCGCCGAGCTATCGGAGCGGCTCGCCGCCGGCGAGAACGTCGCGCTGATCACCGATGCGGGTATGCCGAGCGTTTCGGATCCCGGCGCGCGGTTGATCCGCGCGTGCATCGAGCGCGGCCTCGAATACACGATCGTGCCGGGCGTGTCGGCTGTACTGACCGCGCTGGTCGGCTCCGGGTTCCCGCTCGATCGGTTTTCTTATCAAGGCTTCCTGCCGGTGAAGAGCGGCGGCCGCGAGCGGCAGCTGCGCACCGCCGCCGAACGAGAGGAAACAACAGTCTTCTTCGAGTCGCCTTATCGCATCCATAAGACGCTCGCCGCCTGCGCCGAGATCATGCCGGACCGGCTCCTCTGCGTCGCCCGCGAGCTGACGAAGAAGTTCGAAGAATTCCGCCGCGGAACAGCAGCAGAACTCCTCGCGCACTACGAAGCGCATCCCGCGAAAGGCGAGATCACGTTTCTCGTCAGCGGGGCGCGGCGGTTAGATCCGCCGCGTGCTGCCGCTTCGCGGAAGTGAGCCTCATTTCCACTTGCCAGAGCAGCGCTGCCGTGTGACTTTTCGCTCCTTTTTCCGAGGAACAGACATGGCTTTCGCAATAATCAGAACTGGCGGTCGGCAACACCGCGTCGCACCGGGTGACATCATCGACGTCGATTTCCTCGATGCTCAAGTCGGCCAGGAAGGCGTCTTCGCAGACGTGCTCTTCCACGGAGACGGCGACAACATCACGCACGGCGCGCCCTTGATCGAAGGCGCGACCGTCACGGGCGAAGTCATCGAGCAGCGCAAAGACAAGAAGGTCATCGCGTTTAAGTACCGCCGCCGGAAGGGCTATCATCGCACCGTCGGCCATCGCCGGAAGCTCACTCGCGTGAAGATCACCGAGATCAGCCTCGGTTCGTCCTCAAACCAGTAATTTCCCACTCTCATGGCTCATAAAAAAGGACAGGGCAGCGTCAAGAACGGCAGGGACAGCGTCAGCAAACGCTTGGGCGTGAAGAAATTCGGCAGCGAGTCGGTGATCGCGGGTAACATCATCATCCGCCAGCGCGGGACGAAGTTTATCCCCGGCAAGAATGTCGGCCTCGGGCGCGATTACACCATCTTCGCGCTCGTTGATGGTCGCGTGAAATTCGACCGCGCGGGTCGCCGCGTGAACGTCGAGGCGGAAGCGGCTACGACTGAGTAGCGGCGGTGTCGCCGCTGTTTCGCTGTCGCCCGTTCGTGGGCGGCCGATTTGGTCGTTGTGCGACTGAGTCTCTGTAAGTTATAACGGAGATCGCGCATGAAATATCAGACCTACCTCCTCTTCGGACCCCCGGGCAGCGGCAAAGGCACGCAGGGCAAAACGCTCGGCACGATCCCCCGGTATTTCCATTGCGCCTGCGGCGATGTGTTCCGCTCGATCGATACGCGGACGGAGCTCGGTCGCGCGTTTCTCGAGTACTCGAGTAAGGGCCAGCTCGTGCCGGACGAGATTACGGTGAAGCTGTGGAAGGCGCGCATCGATGCGGCCGTCGACGCGCATGCATTCAAGCCGGACATCGACACGCTGATCCTCGACGGCATCCCGCGAAACGTCGCGCAGGCCGAGATCATGGACGACCTCATCGACGTGCAGAAGGTGTTCCACCTCTCCTGCCCAAATCGCGCCTCGCTGTTCGAGCGCCTGAAGAAGCGCGCGCTGAAGGACAATCGCCTCGACGACGCGAACGAAGAGGTCATCAAGCGCCGGCTCGCCACCTACGAGCAGGAATCGAAACCCGTCCTCGGCTACTACGGCAAAGATCGCATCACCTGCATTGACGCGACCGAACCGCCGGCCAAAGTTTTGCTGCACATCCTGGAAAGCGTAAATGGCGTCAACGGGGCGAATGGGAAATATGAGCCAGCCGAAGCAGCAGCAGCAGCAGTTTGAGAATTTCACTGCCTCGAGTCTCTATTGCGATAAATGCAAAGCGGCGATGCCGGTGCGTGAACGGCTCCTGCTGATCCTTCCGGATAAGGAAGTTTACGATTACCTCTGCACCGGCTGCGCTTCGTCGGTCGGGTCGCGCGAAGTGACGGCCGGCGAAAAGATGATGGCGCAGGCCGCAGCAGCGCGGCGCCCGCGGCGAGCCGCTCCCGTCCAACGCCTTCGACTCTGACGCGCCGATGCGCGTCGTCTACATCGGCACCGGTGAGATCGGGCTCCCGGTGCTCCGCTGGCTAGTCGATTCGCCGCACGAGCTCGTCGCCGTCGTCACGCAGCCGGACAAGCCGGTCGGCCGCGCGCAAGCGATCCAGCCGACGCCCATAAAAGCCGCTGTCACCGATCTGGGTCTTCCCGTTCTGCAACCCGAGCGGCTCAGACGTGACGAAGCTGCCCTCGAGCAGCTCCGCGCGCTCGCGCCCGAGGTGGTCGTGGTGATGGCTTACGGGCAGATTTTGCCGCGCGCGGTGCTGGAGATTCCGCGGATCGCTTGCTTGAATTTGCACGCGTCGCTGCTCCCGCGACATCGCGGCGCGGCGCCGATCCAGGCGGCAATCGTGAAGGGAGATCGCGAGACGGGCATCACCGTCATGTACATGGATGAGGGGCTCGACACCGGCGACATCCTGTTACAAGCGAGCATACCGATCCGGCCGGATGAAACGGGGGGAACGTTGCACGATCGGCTCGCAGACGTCGCGCCGACGGCGCTCGCCGATGCGATTGCGCAACTCGAAGCCGGGATAGCTCCGCGCGTTCCGCAGGATACCAGCCGCGCCACCTACGCGCCGAAACTGGAGCGCGAACACGGTGCAATCAACTGGACGCAACCGGCCGAAACCATCGAGCGGAAGATCCGCGCCTTCGATCCGTGGCCCGGCGCGTTTACGACGGTTCGCGATGACGCGGGCCGCGACCGAAAGCTGAAGATCTTCAGTGCGGCCGTGATCGATGCACCATCGGTCGCTCCCGGTGAGATCCGCGCCATCAATACCGAGCTTGTGATCGGCACGGCGGAAAGAGCGCTGCGCGTGCGGCAGGTGCAGCTCGAAGGCAAGAAACGCCTCGACGCCGCTGAATTCCTTCGCGGCCACCCGTGGGTTGCAAAGCAATCGTAGCGCCGCCGCCGTGCTCGCATTTTCCTTCCCAACGTCCGGGCGTTCTGATTGATCTTTCCGGCCATGGAAAATCCAGCCGTTGAACCAGCTTACAAACGCGTCGTCATTAAGCTGAGCGGCGAGGCGCTGCGCGAGGTCGGCGGCCGCGATAATATTTCGCCGCAGATCGTGCGCGACATCGCGAGCTGCATCAAAGTCGTGCGCGATCTCGGGGTGCAGACCTGCGTCGTCATCGGGGGCGGCAACATCTGGCGCGGATTGTCGGCTTCCAACCGCGGGATGGATCGGACGACCGCCGACTACATGGGGATGCTCGCGACGGTGATCAACGGTCTCGCTTTGAAGAGCGTGCTCGAGGAGATCGGTGTGGAGACACGCGTGCAGACGGCGATCGCGATGGAAAATGTGGCGGAGCCTTTCATCCTCGGCCGCGCCATTCGGCACCTCGAGCTTGGCCGCGTCGTGATTTTCGTCGCCGGCACCGGCAACCCGTATTTCTCGACCGATACAACCGCGGCATTGCGCGCCAGCGAAGTGCGTGCCGATGTGATCCTGAAGGCCACAAAAGTCGACGGCATCTACGATTCCGACCCGAAGAAGAACCCGGACGCGAAACGCTACGAACGGATCACCTACAACGAAGCGCTCACGAAGCGGCTGCAGGTGATGGATTCGACCGCGTTCAGCCTTTGCATGGACAACAAGATCCCGATCGTGGTGTTCGACATGAACAAGCCCACGAACTTCCGCGATGTCGTGCTCGGGAAGACGGTCGGCACGACGGTTTCGGATTAGCAGCGCGGCCCGCGCAGCGGCACATTCAGGATTGCGATTGTCGCGGCGCCAGCTTTCATTGGCGCACTCATGAGCGCCGAAGAGATCCTGTTCGAAGCCGAAGAGACGATGGAGAAAAGCGTGGACTACATGGTCCACGAGTTTTCCTCCGTCCGGACCGGAAAGGCGTCGCCGGCGCTCGTCGAGAATGTTGATGTCGAAGCCTACGGCTCGTCGATGAAGCTGAAGCAGCTGGCGCTAATCACCACCCCGGAGCCGCGGTTGCTCGTCGTGCAGCCGTTTGATGCTTCGACGGTGAAGGACATCGAGCGCGCGCTGAAGGAATCGAAGATCGGGATTCAGCCGTTGGTCGATGGGAAGCTGATCCGACTGCCAGTGCCCGAGCTTTCCGAGGAGCGCCGTCGCGATTTGGTGAAGTCGCTCAAGCAAATGGCCGAAGAAGCTCGCGTTCGCGTCCGGACGAATCGCCGAAACGCCCTCGATGAGGCCAAGAAGCTGCAAAAAGGCGGCGAGCTGACAGAAGACGGCCTGCGCGATCTCGAAGCCGACGTCCAGAAGCTGACGGATCGCTTCGTGAAATCGATCGACGAACACTTCGAGCGAAAAGAAGCCGAAGTGATGAAGGTCTAATGACCTTCCATTCGCGCTCACGACTTAGCGGCTCCGCCTAGAGCCGCACCAGATCGAGCAGGAACTGGCACCAGAGATAGACCATCCCGCGGAAGGAATATTTCACTTCCTTATCGTTCGCGGGCTTGAGCACGCCCTGCTCGATGTTGTGCGCGATCTGCTGCCGCAGGTCGTTTTCGATCTCCGCCTGGATGCGATCCTCATCCATCGAGTCGATCGCCTTCGTCTCAACCTCATTGTTCCGCAGGTATTCCTTATGGCTCTGGTAGAGTTGCCAAAAGGATTGATCGGGACGCTGCCGGTTGATGCGGAACTGCGGCGTCAGCTTTAAACCGTACGACAGCGGGTAATTCCAGGTCGTCCAGATCGTGCCGTCGTTCGCGCGCGACGAGATGCGCAGATAATAAAACGACAAGTCGTTCTGCTCATTCAAGCAGATGGTCGCCTGCGCGCGGTCCTCTTCCTTGTAGAAGAGCCGGAAGAACTGTTTGTAATCTTCCCAATCCCAACCGGCATCGTTGATGTGCGTGAAGCCTTCGTTTTCGATCTCGCGCGTGATCTCGTTCAAGGTCGGAAACACGTCTGATGACGGTGGCCCCTTGGGACGCAGCGATTTCTCCTTCGGCAACCGCAACGCGCGGATACGGGTGAGAATTTCCAGCCACGGCAAGAATAGCCACATCAGCGCGGCCACGACGCCCGCAACCCAGCTGCCGCTAAAAAAGTAAACCGCGAGAAACGTCGACGCGAGAATCCCCAGCGCGCCGGCTTTCTGCGCCCATGACGTCTGGAAGCTCCGCAAAGCGATGCTGAGGACAGCAACGCCAGCCGTCAGAAGAAGACCAAACCACATCTAAGGCTTGATTCCGTGCTCTGTCAGAAACTTCTCGAGCTGGCCGGTATCGAAGTTCGCCAGGACCTCATCGCCAGCGACGAGCGTCGGCACGTAGGTCTGATCCGACAGCTCGGTCATCTCCTTGTACGCGTCGCGATCCTGCCCGACATCGATCTCCGTGAACTTGTAGCCGCGCTCCGTGAGCCATTCCTTTGCGTCGATGCACCACGAGCACCATTCCCGGCTGTACAACTTCATTTCTGTGGCCACGCGGGAATAAACAGGCCGCAGCGGAATGCGTCAACAATGGGAGCCCGCAGGCCGATCAATACGACTTCGCCCAAATCACGCGTTGCGCGCTCGGCTCGCCGGTGAAAATGCAGGTGCCGGGCTCCGGTTGATCGGTGAAGGGGATGCAGCGGATCGTGACTTTGAGATCCTGCTTGATCTGCTCTTCGACGGCGCGCGTGCCGTTCCAGTGCGCCAGCGCGAAGCCGCCGTGGATCTCCGGTTTGCCGGGGTTCTTCGGCGTGAAGAAATCGTAGAACTCTTCCTTTGAATTGATAACGCGCGTGTGGGCGTCGCGGAACTGCTGCGCGCGATCGAAGAGGTTCTGCTGGATCGAGTCGAGGATCTCGGCGGCCCGTGCCGCGAAGTCGCTCGCGGGTAGAAATTCCTTCGCTTTGACCGGCTGATCACGGCGGGTGACCGCGACGTTGCCCGACTCCAGATCACGCGGCCCGATCTCAACGCGCATCGGCACACCTTTCTTGATCCATTCCCAATTCTTGATCCCACCGCCGAAGTCGCGCTTGTCGACTTCGACTTCAATCGGCCGGGCGCGATACATCGTTGCGCGCAGCTCGGCGGCGAGTTTGTCGGCAGCCTCGGTAACGGCGGCGCGCGTCTCCTCCTTTGGCGTGATGGGAATAATCACGACGTGCGTCGCCGCGATCCGCGGCGGTATCACGAGTCCGTCGTCATCCGAGTGCGCCATGATCAACGTGCCGAGCATCCGCGTGCTCATGCCCCAGCTCGTCGTCCAGCCAAACTCCTGCGTGCCGTCGCGCGTCTGAAATTGGATCGCGCTCGCCCGCGAGAAGTTCTGCCCGAGGAAATGCGACGTGCCGGCCTGGATTGCCTTCCGGTCCTGCACCATTGCTTCGATGCAGAGCGTCTGGACCGCGCCTGGGAAGCGCTCGCTTTCCGATTTCTCGCCGCTGAAGACCGGCAGGGCCACGAAATCGCGCACGAAAGTTTCGTAGACATCGAGCATCCGCTTCGTCTCTTCGCGCGCCTCCCCTTCGGTTTCGTGAACCGTGTGGCCTTCCTGCCAGAGGAACTCCGTCGTCCGGAG
>JAESFH010000270.1_pt1 | contig 21250 bp, 18 predicted proteins | sample 9269381 | NCBI WGS metagenome assembly JAESFH01 (sample SAMN14504062, study PRJNA617094) | algae metagenome | isolation source: Aphanothece sp. CMT-3BRIN-NPC111 and co-occurring heterotrophs from well... | place: USA: Clark Mountains Wilderness, California | collected 2010-04-18
CCACGAGCGCCGCCTCGTTGATGCAGGTGCCGCCGTCCTTGCCCGGGAACGGGTGAGAGCCTGCCTTCAGCTTCCAGTTCAGGAGGTGGTCAAAACCTTCCATGGTGGCCATCCTTGTGCCCCCCGAACCAACAATTGTTGTACCCATTTAGGGGCACGAGACCTAAAGTATCATCATGACCGAGGTTGAGATAGCTCTACTGCTTCTCGTGAGCTGCACGGCAGGGCTGCTGCTACTTTGCCTCTGGCTCATCAGCCGCGCGACGAGACCAGTCCGAGAGGCCCGGGGGATTGATCCCATCCTCGGTGCAAGGGACCGGGTGGCGATTTATCGGGCATGCAGCCCTTTCATCCGGCCCCACCGCGACGTTCTCATGCCCATGCCCGAGCATCTCAGGACGCGGGATGAAATGGTCGCCTGGATGACCGAAGTATTGCCCAAGGCGATGGAAAGCGCCGCCCGCTCCCCGGACTGAACGGGCCAGAGGAGCGGGAAAGGGCGCCAACGCTCCCCATGCAAGAGGGGCCGCGTGGTGGGGATGACGAGGAAGCCCTGCGGGACGACATGATCGGCCCTGCTCACCCGCCTGGCCCGTACAGCCACCAAGAAATTCGCTGCCCTCAGCTTCGGAACGCCACAGCCGGCGAAGCGTTGCGATAGTACCTGGCCCATCCTTGTCCCCACAGGCCAGAACCTGACCCCTCCTGTCGAGATATCCGGGAGGGGTTTTCTTTAGCCGTCATCGAATCGGGCATCAGCCGGTCGTTCCGCTTGCCAGGTCTAGGCACGGTTCCGCAGCGTCGCCACCAGCCGGTCGAGGAGCAACAGGGTTCGGTGAAGGCCCTGGGACGTGGGAGTGACCGGTCTTTCGCCCGCGCTTCCGCTCCTCAAGTTCGCGATTGACGGGGTAGCGCAACAGGAGGACCCTAGCTGCGGGGGCTCCACTGGAGTGGCCATCATGGATACCTTCGATCATGTCCTGAACTGGAAGCTCAAGGTCGGCTCACATCCCTTCCCCGGGCCCAATGGAGGGACCTGCATCAACGAAGCGGCTCTCGTCGCGGCCGGTTTTGAGTATCAGGCGATTCACTCGGTCGAGCACATGCCGGAGTGTTTCTCCCGGCCGATCTGCCGCTTCGCCATGCGGCTCAACGATGAGGCCAACGACGAGGACCGGCAGCGCCTGCTCCCCTTCGTGACGCGCCTGGCTTGTGCGGACTCCCCCGAGGTCGAGGAGCGGCGGGCCGCCTACATCAACCGGCACGCCGCCAAATGCGTCGTCAATCTGCATCTCTATGGGAGGACGGCGCTCGACTTCGACAAGGCTCTGGTGGTTCTCCAAGGTGCTCTCGCAATAGGGCGACAGGCGGACGCGTTTGAGCCAGACGAGGTCCTGACCCGGATGGACAAAGCGCGGGCTGGAAAGGGCAAAGCGACAAGGACAGCAGCGCCTGTTCCCGCTGGAGACAAGCCGTTCTTCTCGAAAGCAAAGAGCTGGCTCGCCACAAAAGTGAGCGAGCCAGCGGACTAGCTTGGCTTGGTCCAGTTCGGGCTGGCCGGAACCGCGGGACTGGATCGGGTCGAGGCCTGGCGCCGTGACGTGCCAGGCCAGTTGCCCGTCCGGCGAAAATCGGCAGTTGTGGCTGGACGCGGCTCGCCCGTGGGATTCGGGCTGATAGTCTCTCCACAATAGAGAGTGGCATCTGAGTGTGGAATTGATTTCCCAGGTCAAGTTGGAGCAGTCTGTCGGAAACGGCGAGGCCTTCGATGACCCAGACGACGAGTGCTCCTGCTTTTGTCAATCTCCTCCCGGGTGACCCGGCGCCGTGGTTCCGGCAGAGTTCGACGAGCAGTTCGAACTACGTTTTCGACACGGCGGCAGGCCGCTACATCGTACTCTGTTTCTTCGGGACAGCCTCGGATGAGAGCGGACGAGGCGCCCTCGCCGCCGCCATCGCGAACCGCGACCTCTTCGACGATCAGAAGCTTTGCTTGTTCGGGGTGAGTATCGACCCACGCGACCAGGGCGAAGGCCGCGTCAAGGATATGCTCCCGGGCATTCGACATTTCTGGGACTTCGACCGGGCGGTCAGCCGCCGCTACGGCGCCGTGCCGGAGGACGCAGCGCCGGACGGACGGGTACCCGTGCGCCGCTTCTGGATGGTGCTCGATCCGAACCTGAGGGTTCGGGCCGTTTTTCCCTTCGAGGCGAACGGGACCGAGCGGGACAGGGTCTTCGCTTATCTCAGGAGCCTGCCGCCGGTGGATCAGTACGCCGGTCTCGAGATTCCGGCTCCGGTGCTCGTCATACCTAATGTGTTCGAACCGGATTTCTGCCGGCACCTGATCGAGCTCTACGAACAGCACGGCGGCGAAGAGAGCGGCTTCATGCGGGAGGTCGACGGCAAGACGGTTGCGGTGAGCGACCCCAATCACAAACGGCGCAAGGACTATACCATCGAGGACGCTGCTCTGATGCGGCAGCTACAGCAGCGGATCATTCGGCGGGTCAACCCGGAAATCGAGAAGGTCCACTTCTTCACGCCGACCCGGATGGAGCGATACATCGTATCCTGCTACGCGGCTGAAGATGGCGGGCACTTTCGGCCACACCGGGACAACACGACCCGGGGCACGGCCCACCGGCGCTTCGCCGTGTCGATCAACCTCAACGGGGACTTCGACGGGGGCGAGGTGAGCTTTCCCGAATATGGCACGCGCAGCTACAAGGCGCCGCCTGGCGGCGCGGTGGTGTTCTCGGCGCCGCTCCTGCACGCTGTCTCGAAGGTGACGCGTGGACGGCGTTACGCCTTCCTGCCGTTCCTCTATGACGAAGCCGCCGCGAAAATCCGCGAGGCCAACAATCAGTACCTCGAGGAGGGCGTCGGAGAGTACAAGGCGAAGGCGTCCTGACGGCACGAGATTACGGGTTCAGGTCTCATCGACAGGCGCGCCGGCCGCCTCTGTCGAGGTGGAAGTGGTCGCGGTGCGCCTCGTTGTAGTCCGGGGTCAGAACCACATCAAAGTAGTTGCAAGCCCCGTCCCTGAGAGCCCTGAGAAAGGCGGCCCTGGACGTCGAGCTATTCCAATCGGCCAGCACGCTGATCCTCGTGCCGTCTGCGAGCCGAAACCCCGCAATGTCGATGGCATTGGCTGTCGCGTGCTCGCTGCGCCGCCCGGAATCCCGATGGTAGAGGTTGCGGCAGGCATAGGTGCCGAAGTGCTCGACCCGGCTGACCTCCCGACCCAGATGCCGACGAGCCGCAGGCTGCAGGACGTGCAGCTCAAACATCGCCCAGCTGACGGCGAGCGGACAGGTCGCCGGGAAACGGCTGTTGAAGGCGATGGACGAGCGCTCCACGTCGACCACATTCGTGAAGCCGCAGCCTTCTCCCGTCACCTGATCCGGGACGGGCGTGAAAGCGACGGGCGACGCGGCGAGCACCGCCAGGCACTCCGGCGCGTTCCGTTCGATCCGGCCGAGCTTGTAGCCCGTGAGCCAGTTCGGCTCATCCCGGACGTTGAGCGGAACGAAGGGATTCATCTCGTCCGGGACGGTCACGAGGCCCTGCCGGACGAGCAGGACCAGAATGGCAAGCCCCAGTAGGCCGACGATCAGCAGGCGAACGAACAGGGTGCGGGCAAGGCCTGTCTGCGCCATCAACACATCACCTTCACGGGTCGGTTCGGCTGCGGCCCGACCCCCGCGGATTTCGGCACATCAATGGCAGGGGAAAGGTGGGCGGTTCCTCCGCCAAAGCCGATGAGCCGAGCGCATTCGCCCGCCGCACCTCGATCCCCGAGGGCGAGCGGGAGCGTATCGCTCAATCGGAACCATTCCTGCCTCGTTTGGTTCAAGCCTGGAGTGTTCAGGAGGATACCAATGAAGAAATCTACCTCGCTTATCGCCCTCTTCGTAGCCACGCTTGCGCTCCCGCTGTCGGCCCAGGCTCAGGGAATCGTCGGTGGTGCGGCAGAGGGCTCGCGGCAGGGCGCGGAAGCTGCCGGTCCGGTCGGTGGTCTGGTCGGCGGCGTCGTTGGCGGCGTGACAGGCGGCATCGCTGGGCTGCTTGGCGTCGATCAGCGTCCGCGTTTCCGTGAATATGTCGTCCGCGAACAGGTCCCCTCTTATCGTTACACCGAAGAGGTTCGTGTCGGGACCGTGCTGCCGCAGAGCGGCGTCGTCTACCGGGAGGTGCCGGCCGAATTCGGTGTCAGCGGCTATAGCTACACGATCGTGAACGACCGGCCGGTCCTGGTCGAGCCCCGGACCCGCAGGATCGTTCAGGTCATCGAATAAGCTGCTGCGACAGATGAGCCCCGCCTCAAAGGCGGGGCTCATTTCTTTGAATGCTCTCCGTCATCCAGGACCGCGCAGAGCGCTGCGCCGGGGCCAAAGGCCCTGACCAGCTGGCCTCGAGCGCCTCGGAAATGCATAATCTCCGCGAGCCGGATCCCAGGCATGGAGCGGTCGTTCCTGCGGCATCACGTCAGCCGCGCCACTGTCGAGGTGGAACAAGCAACAATCTGAATGATTGTTCATGTGGCGGGCCGCGTTCTCGCACCTCCCCACGATGAGGCCCGTCAGCCTACACGCATCGATCTACCCCTGGAGAGCCCGGCCCTGCGCCGGGCTCTTTAGCATTCCGATCTCCGGGGCCGGCTGAATTGCCTAAGCCATGCTCGACCCGGAACATTGTCTGCTGCGATCACGTTCCTTCCTGCTGATACAGGCTTTGGGGTCTGGTCAGGTTTTGGGAAGGAAACGATCATGCGTGTAGGATTGCTGACGACGGTTGCTGCGGCGGCCCTGTCCTTGAGCCTTGCGGCTGTTGCTCAGTCCAGCGGCGCCGGCGCGAGTGGCAGCGCAGGCGGCAGCGCGACGTCCAGTGGCAGCGGCTCGGGCGGTAGCGGCGGCAGCCAGCTCCAGACGCAAGGGAGCGGTGGTGCCGGTGGGGGAGGTGGAGCGACGACCTCCGGCAGCGGATCTAACCAGTCGGGCGGAGCAGCGACCACCTCGGGCAGTGGCACGGCGGGTAGCGGTGGCAACGCGAGCGGTGGCTCGAGCGGCGGGTCCGGCGCAGCGACGTCCGGCAGCGGTGGCGCCGGTGGAGCGGCCGGCACGGCTGGCAGCGGCAGTGGCGGCGCCTCTGGCACGCGGAGCGGCGGTGCGGCCGGGACATCGGGTGGCGGGGCCAGCACGTCGAGCGGCGCGGCGAGCTCCAGCTCCAGCAGCTCCTCGACCAACGTCAACATCACGGGCGAGCAGCGCACGCGCGTGGTCCAGTCGCTGCGCAGCGTGAACATCACGCCCGTGCGGGAGAACATCACGGTCTCGGTCGGTCAGACCCTGCCCACGACCGTGACCCAGCTGGTCTCGTGCCCCGAGACGCTGGTGAGCCTGATCACCGGCATCAACGACTGCCGGGTCGTGCTGGTGGGCGACCGCTACTACATCGTGGAAGGCAGCACCCGGCGGGTCGTCACCGTCATCGAGCGGTAACACCCTGTCCAGCGCATAAACGAAGCCCCCTCCCGGCCCCAGCCGGGAGGGGGTTTCCCTTTGCAGGAGAGCAGCATCGGATCAACATCGACACGCGATCCTGCAAGCGTTCCGGCTGATCCCGTTTACGACGAGCCGTCCCGATCAGCGCACCGCCTCCTGCACTCCGGCCGGACGGTGTATATGATGTCGACAGACAGCCACGGCAGGTTTGCTCTTGCGCGACGCAATCGCTTTTCTTTTGCCGCTTCGGGGCACGTCCGTCACCACCACGGATGTTCTGAAGCTGGTGGGGATCGTTTTCGTGTTCATCGATCACCATGGCTACTTCTTCGATCCGGAGAACATGTGGTGGCGGCTGTTCGGGCGGGTGGCCGCGCCGATCTTCTTCTTTCTGATCGGCTTCGCCCGCACCCGCAAGGTGCCCTGGACTTGGCTTGCCTTCGGACTGGTGCTCACGGTCGTGAACGCCTGGAAGGCGGAGAGTCTCTGGGGCACGATGGTCAATATCCTGATCAACTTCGCCCTCCTGCGGGCTCTCATCCTGCCACCCGTTGAGCGCCACGTCATCGAACGGCCCCTGGCGGTTGCTCTCCTGATCGCGGGCTGCCTGCCGCTGATTCCCGTCACCGACGGTCCCCTCGAATACGGCGCGGAAGGATGGCTCTGGGCCTTTCTCGGCCTCGCTCATCGCATCGCGCTGGAGGACGGCACGCAGCGGGCTCTGTGGACCCGGAACGGCATCGCGGCCGCGACCGCGGTCGCCTATTTCGTGCGCGAGGTCCATGATTACGGTTTCACGGACCTGCAATCCGCAATCCTCGTTGTCCTCGTGATCGGGCTATGTGCCGTTCTGATCCGTTTCCGCCGGGAGCCCCTGGCATGGCAGCCACCCCCTCCTCTTGCCCTCCCCGTCCTGCTCTGCGGACGTTACTCCCTCGAAATCTATGGGATCAGCGTTCTGGTCTCTCATGCACTGGTCTGAAGCGGGAGCGAGACCTCCAGCTGGTGCCGGGACCGCTGGCACTCTATCAACCAGGAGAGGAGAACGAACCGGTCGGTTCGGCTTGCTCGGTCTCGGCGTCCTCAGCCTGCCTGGCGGCTGGGTGCAGTCGGAGAGCGCGCCTTTGGCAGCGGATCGGGCTGCCTCACCGGCGCGCACGGGCAGATGGGCTAATTCGAGTGGGCGACTTGGAACAAACCTCAGTCTCTGGAACATGTCACGGGCGACCACCTCAACCTCGTCCGCCGGAACCCGCAGCAGATGCCCCGCTACTTCTTCCATATTCGCGACCAGCATCACCTGCATGAGGACGACGAGGGGATCGACCTTCCCAACCTTCATGCGGTGCTCGAGGAGGCTCTCCGCACCGATCGGGAGCTGACAGTCGATCCTGTGGGCGTCTTCGGGCTGGAGTTCGAGATTACCGATTGCAGCGGCAGAACGGTGCTCAAGGTCCCGATCCAGGAACGGCGCCGGAATCCGGACCTCTCGGCGGCTCCCGACGTCAGAGATCGGGAGCGTCGCCGGTCGTCAGGGGACGCACCGAAGCGCCTCCACTAGAATCTCATCGGCGCTCACATCAACCTTCCCGCAACCCTGTCAGATCAGGCTTGCTTAACCTGAACGGCCGTTGAGATTCCGCCGTTAAGGTTTTGGCCGTTGCCTCGTGTGATGTTGTTCCCGTCAAGCAAAACGGGAAACCGGCAGCATCAGAAGCCGGAAGAGGCATCAACACATGGCACAATCAGACCCCCTCCACCCTCGCCGAATACGTCCAAAGAGCGCCAAGGGCTCGGCTGTCCTTATCGCTGACGATGATGAGTTCTTCCGGATGGCGCTGAGGACCATTCTTGGTAACATCATGGAAGACGCAGATGTGATCGAGACCTCGTCCCTCGATGAGGCTGTCGAGCGCCTCGCGGACACCGAAAATGCTTCGCTTGCACTCTTCGACCTGGCCATGCCCGGCATGGAAAGCGCCGCGAGCCTGCGGGCTGTCAGGGATTGCTTCCCCGCAGTCCGGGTCGCGGTGGTCTCCGCCTCGAAGCGAAGAAGCGACATCCTGCTGGCGCTCGAAGCAGGCGCCCACGGATACATCCCAAAGGGCTTGGGCGTTGCCGAGTTGGCCGCCGCGATCAAGGCGGTCCAATCCGGAGCGATCTATGTGCCGGCGTCCATGGCGGATCTGAGCGGCACGGAGGACGAGCCGGCGCCGCTTCTGACCAGAGCCGCCGCGCCCCGGACCTCGTCAGCCGGATCGGGCCCTCACCTGACGCCCCGGCAAGCGCAAGTGCTGACGCTTGTGGTGGAGGGGCTCTCCAACAAGGAGATTGCGCGGGAACTGAAGCTCGGCGAGGGAACCGTGAAGGTCCATATGGCAGCCCTGTTTCGCGCCCTCGGGGTGACGAGCCGCGCAGGTGCCGCTGCTGCAGCGACACGTCTGCTCAAGCCCGATCCTCATTAGCAGGCGAGCGCGAGGTCTGTCTCGGCTGATCGGGTCACATGGTTGCGGAGAGGGACGATGAGCACAAGTCGTCCCGCCTCATCCGTTATCTCGAAGGACATATTCGTTGGTGCGGAGGCCTCCGCGAAGAACTCGTTAGCACTCCGAATGGCCTCCTTCACGGCAGCGATCGCATCGGGAAGCTCGACACCCTCTTCGTCGAGAACCAGACCATGCTGGTCGCGGATATGAAACTGAAAGATTGCCATCGCAGCACCTGCCTTGCTGGAGAGGTGGCCTGAGCCAAGCAACAAAATTTACCATGACGCTGCGTCAGATCCAGACAGGCGAACGGCCTAGTCCGCTTCGGGTGCGTGCATGCACATGGGCGTCCCATGGCGGACGCAAGCAGGTCCGGCCGATCGGCCGATGCGCTCCCCTGCACTTGAACTCCCACGTCACCTCCCGACGCGCGGATGCAGGAGATGCGCCGCGCCCCGGCGTAGTGGTCTGACTAATCAAACAGCCTTAAACCAATACCGGTGCCGTCGAGCCCACAGAGGTCTCCCCAAGTCCCGGGCCGGTCCGCAGGGCGGGTGCATGATTGCTAGACATTATGAGGGCTGATCCGCAGGTCGGAGAGCATTGGACCAGACCTAAGTCGATCCTTTGTTCAGACATCAAGATGAAGATCCGGATTTTTATTTTCTTTCTGGCAACCCGATCCTTGCAGCAGCCAGTCAAGCAGTATAGTGTGAGTACAGTAGCCCTTGTGCCAAGCAGCAGGGCTCAGGGCCTGGAGCAATCCACGGCCGGAACGGGGCCGAGCGCGGATGGACCGCCGGCCCCGTTTCCATGTCAGGACGGGCGCAAGGGATCGCCGCCCTGGGAGGCGGGCTCCCTGTTGGCAGAGGCGCAATCACCAAGGAAGCCGAGCGGATCTCACTGCCGGGTCCGGACCCCAGGTGACCTGAAGAGCTTAGCGATCTCACTGCCCCCGGGACCGGTCCGCTGAAGGTCCCCGTTGGCGCCCAGGATCGACGATCCACCTGACAGAGACCCCAGCGATCCACGGGCCCCAGGTCGCTCGAGCAGGCTTTCATAGGCTGACAGCGCCCTGACAGGTGTCCTCAGGTCGCCGTGCAGCGGCCTCCTGTTCACTGATCCGCAGGTGATTGGCTTCCGCTGCGGGACCAGCTCCGCACCAGGTCTAGGGCCGAAGTGTATTGTCGAGGGTAATCCCATCACCCTGCAGGTGTGCCAAGCCGCCGGGCTCATGGCGCAGGGGAGCGGCCGGGCACTCAGGAGGATAACGCAGGAGACCAATCCGGCAGCCGGTTTCAGGGATCAAAGAAGGTGTCATGCACGACGACTACCGGCTGATCATTGCGCTCGCGGAACGGATTCATCGCTGGTCGCAAGGGCGATTGAGGCATGAATTTGCTCGGTTGAAGATCAACGACATCGGACCGGGTCACGCAACGATCCTGCTCGATCTCGGAGACGAAAGCATGCCGGTGACCGAGCTGGCGCGGCGGGGCGCCTACCACCCACCGAACCTCTCGAGCCACCTCACTGAACTTCGCGAGGCTGGATACATCCGGTGCGAGCGGCTGGCACAGGATCGGCGCGTGCGCATCGTCGGCCTCACCGAAAAGGGGCGGCGGCTCTTGGATACCCTGACGGAGTTGCACGATAGGGACGCCGCGGACCTGGTTCAGCTTGTCAGAGGCGAGGCTCTTGCTTCCTGCGCGCGGGCGCTTCACCAGCTCGAGGGAGACATTCGATCAAAAGAGGATCAGGGCTTCTGTTTGTCACAGGATAAAAACGGCCGGGCACGTCCCGCGATGGACCATTTGGCATCCGCCGGACAGGTCTATCCTCCGCCTCGCGACCGCGGGGGCGATGTAGATCCAGCCTCATCGCCCGGAGCCGCAACTGCGGACGATCAGGGTCGTGGGACCCGTGAGTCCTTGATCCGTGCGTTCATGGCGTTACCGCCGGAGCAGCGAGAGGCGCTGCTCCTGACCCGAGCTGAGGACCTGAGCTACGAGGAGGCAGCTCTGGTTTGCGGTGTTGCGGTCGGCACGATCAAAAGTCGGATCGCACGGGGCCGGAACCGGCTTTCGGCTCTCCTCCCTCACGCACAGCAGGTCGTCCCATGAGCGCTATGGCCGATGATCCTTCACGGCGCAGCGCCCGCTGCGTCTCACGCTGCCCGACTGCATGTGCCGGCGCTTGGCCGACAAAAATTGCCTAACTCGTCAACAGAACCTTCACGCTCTGGTTCTTGTCCAGGGCCAGGCGAATGCCATCGGGGGCCGCATGGAGTGGCCGTTCGGCCGTCACGATCGACAATACGTCGATCTTCTTCTCCCCGATCAGGCGAACGGCTGTCTGGAACTCCTCGCCAAACCGGAACGACCCCTTGAGATCGATCTCGCGGGCCATGACGGCATTTGCAGCCACCGGCAGCAATCCGCCCGGCAGATTGCCGATCTGTACGACGGTGCCGCCGCGGCGCACGTTGAGAATGGCGGCATTCAGGCCAGCCGCACTGCCTGAAGCCTCGAATGCGACTTCGAAGGAGCGATCTGCGGCCAATGCCTTGAGTTCGGCGTCGCCTCCCGACACGTCGACCGTGTGGTCCGCCCCCAGACGCTTCGCGAAGGCCAACGGCGCTTGTGCGATGTCGATGACGGCCACCTCCTCCAGGCCTTCCTGGCGCGCCGCCAGCATGGTCAGGAGGCCAATCGGCCCGGCGCCAAACACCATGCCGCGCTTCCCAGCGAGGGGACCCGCGCGCCCGACCGCGTGGAGGCAGACCGCCAAGGGTTCCGCAAGGGCAGCGGCGGTCAGCGGAGTGTCGGCGGGAACCTTGACGCACTGGGCTGGAATTGCATCGAAGTAGCTTGCGAAGCCGCCCTGCATGTGCGGCTTCTTCGAGGCCGACCCCATGAAGTAGATATTCTCGCAGAGGTTCGGTCGCCCCTCCTTGCAGGGGCGGCAATGGCCGCACCAGCGCGATGGATTCACCGCGACACGGTCTCCGACCTCCAGATCGGTCGCCTTCGCGGCGATCTCGACGATCTCCCCGGCAATCTCGTGGCCCAGAACCAGCGGAGATTCGACGACGAAGTCCCCCGTCCGGCCGTGGCGGAAATAGTGCATGTCGGAGCCGCAAATTCCGCCGGCGCCGAAGCGCACCCGAACCATCCCGGGCGCCAGAGGCTCCAGCGGCGCCTCCACCATGCGCAGATCCTCCGCTCCGAAGAGCGTCGCAGCGACGATCGTTTGGCTCATTTTGCGACTCCCATGGTCCGCGGCAGCCAGAGCGTCAGCTCCGGGATGTAGGTGATAGCGATCAGCGCCAGGAGGAGCGGAACCAGCCACGGCAAGATGGCCATCGTTGTCCGCTCGACGGAGAGCCTCGCCACACGCGCCAGCACGAACAGCACCATGCCGAGCGGCGGATGGAGGAGGCCGATCATCAGGTTGAGCGTGATGATGAGACCGAAGTGGATCGGATCGATACCGAGCTTGAGCACGATCGGGAGGAGGATCGGCACCAGGATCGTGATGGCCGCGATGGTGTCGATGAAGCAGCCGACGAAGAGGATCAGCAGGTTCGCGAGGAGCAGGAACACCCACTTGTTCTGCGTGATGCTGAGGATCGCGTCGGACAGGATCTGCGCCGCTTGGCTGACCGTCAGCAGCCAGGCGAAGATCGAGGCCGCCGTGACGATGAACAGCACGGATGCGGTGGTCTCGATCGTGTCAAAGGTCGCCTTGGCGAGCGACTTGAGGGTCATCGAGCGATAGCGCACGAGGCCCAGGAACAGGGACCAGATCACGGCCGCGACGGCGGCCTCGGTGGGCGTGAACAATCCGAGGGTCATGCCGCCGATGAGGATCACAGGCGCCATCAGGGCCATGACGGCGGAGAAGTCGAAATACCAATCGAGCGCGAGGAGGACGGCGAGCGCGATGCCGATTGCGACGTTCGTCGACAGGCCCATGGAGGTCATGAGCCAGACCGCGATCGGGAACATCAGCACGATCGCGACTTCGATCGATGCGCTTCCGAGTTGCCGCCAGGAGAAGGGAGCGTCGCTGCCCCAGCCGTTCTTGTGGGCGAAGTATGCGACCGTGGCCATCATCATCAGCGTCATGAAAACGCCCGGAATCAGTCCACCCAGGAACAGCGCACCGATGGAGACGTTCGCCATCATGCCGTAGATTACGAAAGGCAGCGACGGTGGGATGATGGGCCCCAGCGTCGCCGAAGCGGCGGTCACGCCCACTGCAAACTCCGTCGAGTAGCCATGCTCCTTCATGGCCTTGATCTCGATGGTGCCCAGTCCGGCCGCGTCGGCGATCGCAGTGCCCGACATGCCCGAGAAGATAACGGAGCCGATGATGTTGACCTGCCCGAGACCGCCTTTCATCCAGCCGACCAGCGCGACCGCGAAGCTGTAGATCCGGCCCGTCACGCCCGCGATGTTCATGAGGTTGCCGGCGAGGATGAAGAACGGCACGGCGAGGAGCGGGAAGCTTTCCACGCCTGCGATCATGCGTTGGGCGAGAATGACATCCGGCGCCGTGCCGGTCACGACAATATAGAGCAGGGACGACACCCCCATGGCCAGCGCGACCGGCAGGCCCAGCACGAGCAGGATAAGGAACGAGCCAATGAGGATCAGCATGAGGTCAGACCAGCCAAGACAAAGGGGTTGGGAGCGCCGGGAAGATCAGGTTGGAGCCGCGTCGAAGGCTTCGGGACGCTCGAGGATCGAGTAGCCGCGACGCCAGTTCTCGATGGAAACCTGGATCGATCGGACGAACATCAGGACAAAGCCGACGAAGACGAGCCCGTAAATCAGGTTCTTCGGCAACATGACGGTCGTCATGGTCTCACCCTCGACGATCTCCATGAAGCGCCAGACGAGGTAGGCCGCATAGCCGAAGAAAGCGGTGCGAACGGCATCGATGCAGGTCGCGAGAGCTCTCGCGGCCCCGGGCGGAAGATAGCGGAACAGGAAGTCCACATGAATGTGGCGCCCGAGGCGAACGCACATGGCCGAACCCACAAAGACCACTGCGACCAGGCAGTTGGTTGCGATTTCCTCGGTCCAGGCGAGGGAATCGTTGAGGACGTAGCGCGTAAAGAACTGCAGGATGACAGCCCCGGCCATGAGCCAGAAGATCGCCAGGCTCACCCAGTCCTCGATCGCATAATCGGCGACGTCGATTTCCGGCGGCGGCTCGTCGAACGTGCGCGCCAACTCCTCAGCCGTTATCTGCGTATGAACCTCTGTGGTCATCCGGGTCTCCCAGCCGTGTTGGCGATGCTATCCTGAAGCGCGCCTGCCTGGACAAAGAGTTCGATCCAGGCAGGCGGACCAGCAGGCTTACTGCGTAACGTCGCTCTTGATCGCCTGAATACGATCGTAATCGGCCTTGCGGTAGCCGAACTGCTCAAAGGGAACGTTCTTCAATACGATCTCTTTGAACTCGTCCTTGTTGACCTCGGACACCGTCAGGCCCTTCTCCTTGAAGAAGCCGATGAGCTCCTTCTCCTTGGTCTGGATCTCGGCGGTCGCGCGTGCGGCAGCCTCCTGAGCCACGTCGGAAAAGATCTTCTTGTCCTCGTCCGAGAGACGCTTCCAGAGCCCGGAGGCGATCGTGGTGTTGAGGTGGTCCACGATGTGGCCGGTCAGAGCGATGTGCTTCTGGACCTCGTAGAACTTCTTCGCCTCGATCGTCGTCAGCGGGTTCTCCTGGGCTTCGACGGTCCCGTTCTGGAGAGCGAGGTACACCTCGGCGAAAGCGATCGGTGCGGTGTTGGCGCCGCAAGCCCGCGGCATCGCAAGATAGGCTGGCACGTCAGGGACGCGGATCTTCAGGCCCTTCATATCGGCGCAGGTCTTGACCGGCTTGTTGGAGGACGTGTGGCGGGCGCCGTAATAGGTCACGGCCAGAATCTGATGGCCGGTTTTATCGGAGTACCCCTTTGCGAGTTCCTTGAACACGTCGCTCTTCGTGTAGGCCAGCAGATGGTTCGCGTCGCGGAAGGTATAGGGGTAGTAGGTCACGCCGATCGGCGGGAAGCTGCGGGCTGCAAAGCTCGAGCCCGAGACGATGATGTCGACCGAACCCAGAGACAGACCCTGGTTGATGTCGGTCTCCTTGCCGAGCTGCGACGCCGGATACACGTCGATTTGGTATCGGTTGTTCGTGCGCTTGGCGATTTCCTGCGCAGCCCAGACGGACTGGGTATGGAAGGGCTCGGACGTCTCGTAGACGTGGGCCCATTTGAGCTTCGTCTGCGCCTCGGCGCCCCCTGCGGCGATCGTCAGCCCTAGGGCTGCTAAGAGAACTGGCCATTTGGCTTTCATGTGCGTTCCTCCAACAAAGCTTCGGTGGGCGAATGGTCGCCAAGCCGGCTGCACCCTTCAGGGTCTTGCGCGGCGCCGGCGCCTGATGCCGTCCGATTGTTTCCCATGCCCTTTCAATCCGGCCGGCGCTACGAGCCCGATCTTGAGGTTGGCGAGGAAAGCCTATACACGTCGACTAGTCGACAAGCAAGGGTAAGACCTCGCCCCTGCGGTCCGCTCGAAGGTAAATCCGATGTCCCATCAGACCGCCCGCCGTTATCTGCCCCCGCATCCCGGTGAGCAGAGTTGGACGACGGCAGCGTCGCAGCCTTCCGCAGCTGTCCGTGGCATCTATGGGCAGATCCGTCAGGACATCGTTCTGCTTCGGTTGCGGCCCGGAACACGCCTCTCCGAGAACGAACTCGCCCTGCGGTTCGGCACCAGCCGTGCTCCCGTACGCGAGGCCCTGATCAGGCTGGTCGAAGAAGGGCTCATCGAGGTTCTGCCGCAACGCGGCAGCTTCGTGACGCGGATTTCGCTGAGCGCCATGGAGCGAGCGCGCTTCGTCAGAGAGGCGCTGGAGGTCGCGGTAGCCCGCAGGGCCGCCGAGCGGGGGCTCTCTAACGAGGCGATGCGGCAGGCCGCTGCGGTGATCGCCGAGCAAGAAGATGCGCGCGCCGATCCCGAGCGCTTCACTCTGGCCGACGACGCGTTCCACCGCCTGATTGCAGACGATATCGGGATCTCACAGATCTGGGCCGTCCTGGAGCGGGAGAAATCTCAGCTCGACCGGATCCGATTTCTCAGCCTTCCCGCCACGACACCGGTCGATGCCCTCATCGCGCAGCACAAGAACATCCTGGCGGCCATCGCGCGGCGCGACCCGAATGCGGCTGAGGCAGCGATGCGGGCGCACCTGTCCGAGGTGCTCAAGATCGCCGAGGCGCTCGCAGCCGCGCACCCTGATCTGATCACCAAGGACGTCTGACGTCGCGCACCATGGCCCGTGAAATGACCCGCCTCTCCACATCGACGCTCGCCCTCGCAGGCAAAGACGTCCGGCGCCCGACCTACGACCGTCAAGCGCTCAAGCCGGGTGTTGTCCACCTCGGACTCGGTGCTTTCGTGCGCGCGCATCAGGCGCTCTATACGGAGGATGTCCTCGCGCTACAGCCGGGTGCCTGGGGAATCGTCGGTGTCAGCCTTCAGCGGCCGGATCAGCGCGACCGTCTTCTGCCGCAGGATTGTCTCTACACCGCGCTTCGCCGAGACCCTGCCGGCGTGTCAGCCCGGATCGTCGGCTGCGTTCAGTCCTGTTTGGTGGCGCCGGAGGACCCGGCCGCCGTGATCGACGCAATGGCCGCCCCTGACACCAAGATCGTAAGCCTGACCGTCACGGAAAAAGGCTATTGCCTCGACCCTGCGACCGGCCGGCTGAAAGAGCATCATCCGGACATCCAGCACGACCTCGAGCATCCGAGCGAGCCCCGGTCCGCCGCCGGCTTCCTGCTGGCTGCCCTGGAGCGTCGGCGCGATGCCGGCCTGTCCCCGTTCACGGTGCTCTGCTGCGACAATCTTCCATCGAACGGGCGGCTCGTCGAAAGCCTCGTCAAGGACTTCGCGGCTCTCAAGGATTGCGGGCTCGCGACCTGGGTCGACACGCATGTGCGCTTCCCCTCGACTATGGTCGACCGCATCGTGCCGGCGACGACGGCCGACGACATCGACGAAGCCGCCCGTCTGACCGGCCTCTTCGATACGGCGCCCGTCGTTCATGAGCCCTTCGGCCAATGGGTAGTGGAGGACTCGTTCGTCGACGGCGATCGTCCGAACTGGGATCTTGCCGGGGCCGAGTTTGTCAGCGACGTGGCCCCCTACGAACATATGAAGCTGCGGCTCCTCAACGGGGCCCACTCGGCCCTGGCCTATCTCGGCTACCTTGCCGGCCATCAGACGATCGGCGAGGCCGTCGCCGATCCGGTGCTGCGCGACTTCGTGAAGGGGCTCTGGCAGGACGAGATCATCCCGGTCGTGCCGCCTCCGCCCCGGACCGACCTCCATGTCTACACCGAGGCGCTCCTGACCCGCTTCTCCAATCCGGCGATCCGCCACCGCACCTGGCAGATCGCCATGGACGGCTCCCAGAAGCTGCCGCAGCGGCTGCTGGAGACGGTGCGTGAGCGCCTGTCGCGCGACCTGCCGATCCCGCGCCTCGCTCTCGCGGTCGCGGCCTGGGTGCGTTACGTCGGCGGCGTCGATGAGCAGGGGCGCGAGATCGACGTACGTGATCCCCTCGCCACGCAGCTTCGCACCCGTCTCGACGACGCCGGTGACGAGCCGGAGGCGCGGATCCGCGCCGTTCTCGGCATGCAGGAGATCTTCGGCTCCGATCTGCCAGGGGATCCACGCTTCCTGCATGCGCTGGTTGGCGCTTACCGTAACCTGCTCATGCGTGGCGCGCGAAGCGCTGCCGCAGCGGTGGCGATGGGCTCCTGAAGGATTTTCCAAGAGGCATCTCCCATGGAACAGACCTGGCGCTGGTTCGGCCCGGACGACGTCGTTCAGCTCAATCACATCCGGCAGGCTGGCGCTGCCGGTATCGTGACCGCCCTCCACCACATCCCCTACGGCGTGGTCTGGAGCGTCGAGGAGATCGAGGCTCGCAAAGCCCTCATTGCAGCGGATCCCACTCTTGGACTGCGCTGGAGCGTGGTCGAGAGCCTACCGGTTCATGAAAAGATCAAGATCGGCGAGGGCGATTTGGGCCCTCTCTTCGACAATTACCGGCGATCGCTGCGGAACCTGGCGAAGTGCGGCATCACGACGATCTGCTACAACTTCATGCCGGTGCTGGACTGGGCCCGGACCGAGCTCGCACACCCGCTTCCGGGCGGGGGAACGGCCCTCCGGTTCAACGCGCATGAGTTCGCCGCCTTCGACTGTTTCATGCTGCAACGTCCAGGTGCCGAGGAGGACCATGCACCCGACGTGCTCGCGCGGGCGAAGGCGTGGTTCGAACGCTCGTCGGAATCGGACCGCCGCAAGCTCCTCGCCACCATCATGGCCGGACTTCCCGGCGCATTCGACCGCTATGATATCCCCGCGCTTCGGCGGATGCTGGAGCTCTACCGCGACATTGGCACGGAGCGCCTGCGCGAGAACATGGCCCGGTTCCTCCGCGAGGTGATCCCCGTCGCCGAGGAAGTCGGCATCCGGATGGCGATCCACCCTGATGACCCGCCGCGTCCGCTTCTCGGATTACCGCGCATCGTCTCGAATGCGGACGACCTCGATTTCATCGTCAAGGCGGTTCCCTCCGCGTCCAACGGGCTGACCCTCTGTAGCGGCTCGTTGGGCGCGGGCGCCTCGAACGATGTCCCCGCCATAGCGGCTCAATTCGCGGAGCACATTCATTTTGCTCATCTGAGAAATGTCGCCAAGGAACCGGACGGATCCTTCATGGAAGCCGATCACCTCGGCGGCGATACCGACATGGTCGCTGTCGTGACGACGCTCCTCCAGGAGCAGAACCGGCGGAAGCAGCGCGGCGACGCCCACTGGCGCATTCCCATGCGGCCGGACCACGGCCATGAACTTCTCGACGATGTCGGCAAGAAGACGCATCCAGGCTATCCGGCCATCGGCCGTCTCAAAGGTCTCGCGGAACTGCGCGGCGTGATGATCACTGTGTCGAAGCTCCGGAACCTGCCGCTGTGACAGGAGGCCGAACACTCGAGCCGCACGAGCGAGACTAGGCCGTACGACACCTCGAACGAACGTCGAGCCAACCTGGGCCAGAGCGGCCTATGCCGCCGGCGCATCTCGGCTATACGATCGCGCGCCGGATGAGGCTCAGGCCTGGACAAATCAGCCGCCCTCCCCTAGTGCCCTCAGGCGCACGTCGCCACAATCCTCACGGTCTTCAGCTTGGTGTCTGAAAATTGACGCGGTGCTCAGCCGCATCCGTCAAGCCGCGCCGTATGGCTAAGGCGGCTACAACACCTCAGGCTTGTTACTATGATCCGCATCGAGAACGTCACCAAGCAGAACAGCCACCGTATCCTTTTCATCGAGGCCTCGGCTGCGCTTCAGAAAGGCGAGAAGATCGGCCTCGTGGGCCCTAACGGCGCGGGAAAGACGACGCTCTTCCGGATGATCACCAGGGAGGAGCAGCCCGACGAAGGTCAGGTCTCCGTCGATCGGGGCGCGACGATCGGGTATTTCAGCCAGGACGTCGGCGAGATGGCCGGCCGCAGCGCTGCAGTCGAGGTGATGGACGGAGCCGGTCCGGTGAGCGCGGTGGCGGCCGAGCTGCGGGACCTCGAAGCCGCCATGGTGGATCCCGACCGGTCGGACGAGCTGGACCGCATCATCGAACGGTACGGCGAGGTTCAAGCACGCTACGAGGAACTGGACGGCTACTCCCTCGAAGGACGGGCGCGCGAGGTCCTTGCCGGCCTGGGCTTCAGCCAGGAGATGATGGACGGGGACGTGGGAGCCCTGTCGGGCGGCTGGAAGATGCGCGTGGCCCTCGCCCGCATCCTCCTGATGCGCCCGGACGTCATGCTCCTGGACGAGCCGAGCAACCATCTGGACCTCGAGAGCCTCATCTGGCTCGAGGGATTCCTGAAGGGCTATGAGGGCGCCTTGCTCATGACGTCCCACGATCGCGCCTTCATGAACCGGATCGTCAACAAGATCCTGGAGATCGACGGCGGGACGCTGACCACCTATTCCGGCGATTACGAGTTCTACGAGCAGCAGCGTGCGCTCAACGAGAAGCAGCAGCAGGCCCAGTTCGAGCGCCAGCAGGCGATGCTCGCCAAGGAGATCAAGTTCATCGAGCGCTTCAAGGCGCGCGCCTCGCACGCGGCCCAGGTGCAAAGCCGGGTCAAGAAGCTCGAGAAGATCGACCGGGTCGAGCCGCCCAAGCGCCGGCAATCCGTGACCTTCGAATTCCAGCCGGCGCCCCGCTCGGGCGACGACGTGGTCAGCCTGAAGAAGGTCCACAAGCGCTATGGCGGCCGGAGCATCTACGAGGGCCTGGACCTCACGGTGCGCCGGAAGGAGCGCTGGTGCGTCATGGGTGTCAACGGCGCCGGAAAGTCGACGTTGCTGAAGCTGGTCGCGGGCGCGGCGTCGCCGGACGAGGGCACGGTCGCGCTCGGCGGCAGCGTGAAGATGGGCTACTTCGCCCAGCACGCCATGGAGATGCTGGACGGCGACAGCACCGTATTCGAGTGGCTGGAGGATGCCTTCCCGCAGGCAGGTCAGGGCTCGCTGCGCACGCTTGCCGGCTGCTTCGGCTTCTCCGGCGACGACGCCGAGAAGAAATGCCGGGTGCTGTCGGGCGGCGAGAAAGCGCGGCTCGTGATGGCCCGGATGCTCTACGACCCGCCGAATTTCCTGGTGCTCGACGAGCCCACGAACCATCTCGACATCGCCACGAAGGTGATGCTGATCGACGCGCTGTCCCGCTACGAGGGCACGATGCTCTTCGTCTCGCACGACCGCCACTTCCTGAGCGCACTGTCCAACCGGGTCCTCGAGCTCACCCCGGACGGCGTTCACCAGTATGGCGGCGGCTATACCGAATACGTCGCCCGCACCGGCCAAGAGGCGCCTGGACTGCGGAATTGAACGGCTGGTGGTGTAGAACCCTCCGACGCCTCTGCCGGCGTCGCGCTGTTCATGTCAGGGTCACGGCCAGGATGCTGAGCGGACGGGCGCAGCCACTCCGAAACCGGACATCACCGTCGCTGTCACTTCGGATGGCAATGGCCGCTCACTTGGAGCAGCCCGCTAGAGCGTTTTCGAGTGAGGTGGATCCGGCTCACGTGAAGAAAACGCGTCAACACCAAGAGGAGAGCTGATTCGACGCAAGTCGAAACAGCTCTAAGCGCATTTCCGCAATCTGCTGCGCGCCTTATCGTCGAGCGCCGTTCTGAGCGCCTCGGCAAGTTCACTGCGCTTATAGGGCTTCCTGAGGAGAGGCACGCCATCGGCTGGCCTTCCATGCTGCTGGAATACTTCTTCCGGATAGCCGGAGGTCAGCAGCACCTTCAGATGCGGATTGGAGCTTCTGACCTTGTTGGCGAGCTCGATGCCGCTCATGCCTTTGGGCAGAACGACGTCGGTGAACAGAATGTCGTATTCATCGTTCTGCTCGATCAGCTTCATGGCCTCCGATGCCGTCGTCGCAGACGTCACGGAATAGCCGATGCTGCGAAGCTGTGTCGAGACCAGGTCGAGAACCTGGGGATCGTCTTCGACCACGAGCAATTTCCCTGAGCCCGATATCGGCATCACTGCGACGGCTTCGCCGGCATCGGCCGTGGCGGTCTCTCGCTCCGCAACCGGCAACGTAATCGTGATCGAGGTGCCCTCTCCTTCCTTGCTCTTGATGGAGACGTCGCCGCCCGATTGCTGGGCGAAGCCGTAGACCATGGAGAGGCCGAGTCCGGATCCCTTGCCGACCTCCTTCGTGGTGAAGAACGGCTCGAACACGCGCGCCATCACCGCAGGCGGCATCCCCGTCCCCGTATCCGTGACCGTCAGCGTAACCGCTTCCTTGCCGGTAGACTGCTTGCTTTCACCTCGCGAGAGGCTCTGACGGCCGGCGCTGATGGTAATGGTGCCGCCCTGGGGCATCGCATCGCGCGCATTGACGACCAGGTTGAGAATGGCGCTTTCCAGCAAGGTGCGATCCACCAGTGCGAAAGCCTCCCGACCAGACACCTCCGTACGCAGATCGATGTGCTCGCCGATGGCTCGCCGCAGGAGCGGGGTCATGCTGCTGACGGCGTCCACGACGTTCAACAGCTCGGATTTGAGCGACTGGCGGCGCCCGAAGGCGAGCAGCTTCTGGGTCAGGTCCGCGCCTCGCTCGGCGGCCTGCAGGATCATGCTGGAGAGTGCTTTC
>JAESFH010000271.1_pt1 | contig 21221 bp, 15 predicted proteins | sample 9269381 | NCBI WGS metagenome assembly JAESFH01 (sample SAMN14504062, study PRJNA617094) | algae metagenome | isolation source: Aphanothece sp. CMT-3BRIN-NPC111 and co-occurring heterotrophs from well... | place: USA: Clark Mountains Wilderness, California | collected 2010-04-18
AGGAGCCGGAGCGCCGCTACGGCTCAGTGGCACAGTTCTCGGGCGATATCCGACGACACCTTGAAGGTCTGCCGCTCATCGCGCACAAAGACACGGCTTCGTATCGCGCTTCGAAGTTCATCCGCCGCCACCGGCTCGGGGTCTCCGCCGCTGCTTTGATCATGATCGCTATCGTGACGGGGTTGCTCGTCGCGCTCGGGCAGGCGGAAAACGCCCGTCGGCAGCGTGATCTGGCGCAGCGAGAACGCTTCGCGGCGGAACGCCTCAACCTCTTCCTGCAAAGGATGCTCTCCTTTTCAAATCAAAGCATCACTTCCGTCTGGCCAGTGACACAGAAGCGAGACGTCACCGTGAACGAAATGCTGGAGCAGATTGCACCACAGGTTGAAACAGAGCTGGCGGGACAACCTGCTGTCCGCGCGCAGGTCTTACGCACCATCGGCAACGCCTACGCCTCGCAGGGGCAATACGACTCCGCGGAGAAATCTCTGCGCGGCGCGCTGGAGGCGCAGGCGCAGCTTTCCGGCCACGAAACTTCGGAAGCCGCCGCGGCCATGGCCGATCTGGGCATCCTTCTCTTCCGACAGGCAAAGCTCGAAGAAGCAAATGAGGTCCTCGAAAGAGCGGTCGCGTTGTGTCGCAAGCAAAGGCAGGAAAACTCGACGGCGTATAGTGCCGCGAAGTTCGCGCTCGCTCTGGATTACTTGGGCGTGGTGAAGTTTTATCGCGGCGAGACGGATATCCCTCGCGCGCTCGTGCGCGAAGCCCTGGCCGTATCTTCCGGCGCAAATCTGCAAGGAACCGAACGCCGGGTCGTTACCTTCAACAAATCGGACTTGGGCGCCCTTCTCGTCGCAACCGGCGATTCACACGAGGGCGAAGCTCTTCTCCGCGAGGCAGCAGCGGAGTATCGTCAGATGTTACCGCAACCTCCCTGGGAACTTGGTTCTACACTGAGGTTCTTGGGTATCGCCGCGCTTCAGAAGAACCAGCCCGATGAAGCTGAAAAATACCTGTTCGAAGGCGAGCAGGTTCTCCGGCGCACGTTGGGCGATCAGAACAGCTACCTGGCCCTGACTCTGGACCGGCAAGCGGCCGCCCTGCTGCTCAAGAACGAGCTCGGGCCCGCGGAAGAAAAGGCGCGCGCCGCGCTGGCGATGTTTCGAGCTATTTCGCCTGCGAATAAATTACCGTGGGCGCCGGCACTGTGGACTCTGGGAGATATTTTGACGAAGGACGGACAGAACGCTGAAGGCGAAGAGTGTTATCGCCAGGCGCTGGCGATTCACGAGACACAACCGAAGAAGAATTATCTCTTCCTTACGACGTCGAAAATCCGTCTGAGCCAGTTTCTCCTTACCCAACAGCGTTTCGAGGAGGCGGAGCGCGTCGCCTCGGAAGCCCGCGACGCTGCCGTGGAGAATCTCGGCAGCGAGAACTCCTTAACCCGGGCGGCAACAAGCAATCTAATTCACGTGTACGAGGCGCTTGGGAAAGATGACTTGGCTACGAGCCTAAAGTGAGCGCAATCGCGTTGCCGCGAACGGCGGTGTTTGTGTCATAGAACGATTGATCACGGCACGCTGGCGCCGGAACGGGATTTCACGAGACCGATGTCCGACGCGGTGATGCCGCCGCTGACGGCCACATCCGCGCGGAAGTTGGCCGAAGTAACTGGGAGACCCGACTGCGCTTTGACGGCTCCGATGTCTGACGCATTGACGACCTTGCTGCCGTTAATGTCGCCGACCAGCATGTTCACGCTGACAGCCGTGCTGGGCAGCACCTGACTAAACTCGTCAGTCACGTTGCTCGACGTGACAGTGATCCGCTGCACGTCGGCAACGCCGGTCAAGTTTACTGTCATCGTCTTCCCGTTGAAAGAGGGACTCCCCTGCACGCTGCCTACTCCTGTGGTCAGACTCGCCGAGCCACTCACCAGGTTGTGCGTGAAGGTGAACACCAGGGTGTGATTGCCGCCGCTGCTGCGGCATTCCACTCCGGGCTCGCCGGTGAGCGGCAGGGGAATGTCGAAGGTACCCGCGCTGCCATGCGTTTTCCGGGAAACGGCGGCGAGCACGGCGTTGGCTTGCACCTCATTGGCGCCGATGTCGGCGCCGTCGCCGCCAGAGGCGTTTGCGATGGCAGGTATGTCATTTGGCCGCGGCCCTCCGCGCTGGTCGGTCGTCGTTCCGAAGCTTTTACCTTGATCGAGCGCAGGGCTGCCGGAGAGAAGCGCGTGCGTGAAGGTGGGCCCACCGTTGTTCGCCAGTGGCCCGAGATTCGGATCAACGCCGGTGATGTTGGTCGCCGTGTCACCCGTGACCGTCGCGCCGGCCGTGTTCTCGAGCAGGTTGTAGCCCTGCGAGTTCAGCGTGCCGGAATAATCAGGTGCGGTCCCGTTGTCGGTGTTGTTGCCGATGAGGGTATTGCCGGCATTCATCGTTCCGACCACCCCGCCACCTATGTTGGTTGCGGTGTTATTAGCCACAGTCGTGGAAGATAAAGTGACGGTCAGGGTGCCTGACGGTTCACGATAAATGCCGGCGCCGGTCGGGGCCATATTGCCGCTGATCGTCGAACTTTCGATTTTAATGAGATTGTCCTCGTCGGGTTGCAGGTGGACGCCGCCGCCACGCATTGCCGCCGTGTTGCCGCTGATTGTCGACCGGGAAATGGTTGCAGTGCTGTCGATATCAAAGGCAATGCCGCCGCCGCTCGTCGTTGCCATGTTACCGCTGACGGTTGAATTGCTCAGGCTGAGCGTTGCACGATCCTCGGCGTAGATGCCGCCGCCGCTCGCCCCCGCCGTGTTGCCGGTGATGATCATATTGCTCAAAGTGAGCACTCCCTGATTATTGACCGCTCCGCCGAACCCGTTTCCGGGGCCGGAACTGCCTCCGTTGCCACCTGTCAGGGTCATCCCGCTGATGTTGACCACGGAGTTTTCGAGGATCGAAAAAATTCGGCTGTTATTGTTTCCGCTGACCGTGAGCAGATTTGCTCCCGGTCCGATGATCGTCACGTTGGCATTCCCGCTACCGGCAAGCACGATGTCGCCGGTGGTGAGAGTGATCGTCTGCGGGCTGTTAAACGACGCATCGAAAATAATGTGCTCCGCGGTGGCCGTCGCGTTCGCGTCCAGAACCGCCTGGCGCAAACTGCCGGGGCCGCTGTTGTTTGTGTTCGTGACAATCAAGGTCGGGGGAGTCGTTCCGGGCGAGATGGCGAAGTCATCGAGAGCAAAGTCGTTTCCAGAGTAGGCGCCGTTTGAATTAACCAGGCGAAAGATTGGGAATGCTTCTTGCGCCGTGAAGGTGGCGACAAGCCGATTCCAGGTTCCATCTGCACTGGGCGAGAGCGTGCCGAGGAGAGTGGATCCCACGCTAAACGTCAGTCGCGCCGGGCTCTCCGGATACACGGAAGCAACCCAGACTGAGAAATCGTACTGTTGTCCGACAACCAGAGCGGCGGACGGGGAGCTTTCCCAGACCACAACTCCGCTCGTCTGCGCTCCGTTGATGATCATCATTCGGCCCGTGCCGGTGGTGTGATCGCCGATTGAGTAGAACAAGGGATGGTTGTTCCGAGGATTGGTATCCACGGTATAGGTGCCTGGGGAGAAAAGATCGCTTGGGCTGTAGGTGTACTCACTGCTGAAACCAGTGTTGCCGCTTTCGAAATTTCCGTTGGTGAAGCCCTGCGCAAACGCTTGAGGCGCAGAAGCCAGTAAGGCGAGGGCAACGGCGAGAACGATCGGTTTTGCTTTGTTCATGGGATTTGTCATCGGTTTTAGGCTTCGGAGAGCAGCCGCGGCTGAGAGCGATCCCTGCGCACAACTGCCCTTCTCGCTAAACAGAAGCGAGAACTGCGCGGCAAAGTGGCCAAGGTTTCTGCGATTTTTTTGCGACGGGCCGGCGACAGTCGCGCGTCACGACAAGAATCAGTTGCCCGCTCCCGGGACAGCCGCGCTTGTAGCCCGGCATCGCCGGAACCGTCAGCGGCTTTAGAAATTGCCGATTGTCGAGCGCTTAATGTATTCTCCTACGGAAGTCGGTAAAAGTGGCACCCGGCGCGCACAAAGATCTCTCATGGTCTCACCCCCATCACGCCAGGAAGTCACCCAAGTGCTGCTCGAGTGGAAACAGGGTGATAGCAATGCAGCCGAGCGTTTGATGCCGTTGGTGTATGAGGAATTGCGCCGCCTGGCGCGGCGATATCTCCAGCGGGAAAGGCCCGATCACACACTCCAGGCCACCGGTCTGGTGCACGAAGCGTACTTGCGGCTCGTGGATCAGACCGACATGACGTGGCAAAACCGCGCGCAATTCTTTTCCGTCGCGGCGCAATCGATGCGGCGCATTCTGGTGGACCACGCCCGCGCTCATCAGGCGGCGAAACGCGGCGGCGGGCGCGAGAAGCTGGAGTTCGATGAAGCGCTCACTCCCAGTGAACAGGCCGTCGATCTGATCGCGCTCGACGATGCCCTGCAGGATCTGGTCACTTTCGATGTCCGCAAGAGTCGCATTGTCGAGCTGCGCTTCTTCGGCGGTCTCTCGATCGAAGAGATCGGGGAAGTTCTCGCGATTTCGCCGCGCACGATCCGACGGGAATGGCGGGTGGCGAAAGCCTGGCTCCGTCGCGAGATCATGAAAGGCGAACCTGATGCGGCCATCGGCTGAAGCGTGGGAGCGGGTCCAGGACCTCTTTAACCAGGCGCTCGACCTTCCGCCCAACGAGCGGAGGGCGCTCCTCGAACGCGCCAGTGGCGGAGATGAAACGTTGCGCCGAGAGGTCGAATCGCTTCTCGCTTCTGATGAGAAGGCCCACAGCTTTATCGAGGATCCGGCTGCGGCGGTCCCACGCGATCTCCTGTCGGAGACGGAGGAGAACGAAGAGTTCGCAGGCCGGCAGTTTGGCGCCTATCGAGTGATCCGGGAGATTGGCCGCGGCGGCCTCGGCGCCGTTTATCTTGCGGCGCGCGCGGACGACGAATACCGCAAGCAGGTCGCGATCAAACTGATCCGGCGCGGCCTCGACACGGATGACATCCTGCGACGCTTCCGGACGGAACGGCAGATCCTGGCGCAGCTCGATCATCCAAACATCGCGCGTCTGCTCGACGGTGGCACAACGGAGGACGGTCTCCCGTACTTCGTGATGGAGTATGTGAATGGCGAGCCGATCACCGCCTACTGCGACACGCACGGTTTAAGTATAGGTGAGCGGCTGGAGCTGTTTCGGAAAGTCTGCGGCGCCGTCAGTTACGCACACCAGCACCTGGTGGTGCATCGCGATCTGAAGCCGTCGAACATTCTCGTGCCGGAGGATGGCGAGCCGAAGCTGCTCGACTTCGGCATTGCCAAGCTTCTGACTGCAGAGGACGAGCTGTTCACACAAGCGACGCCGGGTCTGCGCGCGATGACGCCGGACTACGCAAGTCCGGAGCAGATCAAGGGAGAAAAGATCACGACGGCAAGCGACGTCTACTCGTTAGGCGTTCTGCTGTACCAGCTCCTCACCGGGCAAAAACCGTACCGGCTCAAGACGGGCACCACGGACGAGATCTCGCGCGCGATTGCCGCGCAGGAACCCGAGCGCCCAAGCAGCACGGCTGCGGCCGCGACGAACACCGGAAAAGCACTACGCGGAGACCTCGATAACATCGTGCTAATGGCGCTGCGGAAGGAGCCGCAGCGGCGCTATGCGTCGGTCGGCCAATTGTCGGAGGATATTCGGCGGTTCGTCGAAGGCCGGGCCGTGATCGCGCACAAGGACACGCTGGCGTATCGCGCAACGAAGTTTATCCAGCGCAACAAGATCGGGGTCGCCGCTGCCGCACTGGTGATGCTCTCGCTTCTCGCCGGCATCGCCATTGCCTTCACGCAGGCCCGCCGCGCTACTGCACACGCGCGGATCGCCGAAGAACAGCGGGATGCCGCGCAGCGGGCGAGCGCGCGTGCCGAGAAGACGAGCCGCTTCATGCAGAGCTTTCTCGCCAATGCCAATCCGCAATGGTACGCGCGCGGCCAGGGCAGAACCGATGTCACGGTCCGCGAAGCGATTGAGGATGCCGCGGCGCGCATTGACACCGAGCTCGCTGACCAGCCGGAAGTGCGCGGCGACCTGCATCACACGATCGGTGAAATTCATCGCGTGGCCAGCGAGTATCCACGGGCGCTCGAGCACTTCCGGCGATCGCTCGATGCGTATCGCGAAGCCTACGGTGCAAAACACCCGAAAGTTGCGATGGCGCTTTACTACTTCAGCATCACGAAGGCCGGCGCCACCGATTCGAAAACGGAAGAGAACGAGCTGCTCTTGCGCGACGGCATCGCGATGATGCGTGAGACAGATCCGGACAACCTCAACCTGCCTTACATGCTGCAAGAGCTCGCGGCGTGGATGGTGGCCAACGAAACACCGAACGCACGCGAGAGGCGTCTGGCTGAGGCCGAGGCGCTGCTCGCGGAAGCGAAGACTTTATTCCTGCAGCATTACGGCGAGGACCACGTCGCGACCATTACCGCGGAGAGTACCTTAGCGTTCCTCGCGCAGACGCGCGGTGACTGTGCGCTGGCGGAACGGCTGAGCGAAGAAGTCGTACGACGTTTCCGGCAGATAGAAGAAGGAGGCGATTTTCACATCGGCGCACTCTCCGCCCAGGGAAGGATCACACTCGCGTGCGGCAAAACAATTGAGGCGGAAACTTTTTTCGCGCAGGCGTTAGACATGGGCCGCAGGCAGTGGGGTGTGGACGACTGGCGTTACGAGGGACTCGCGAGAGACATCGATCAGGCGCGTTCGAGCCGGACGCACGATAAACCGCTCGATACGCCACACCGCTGAGGCGGCCCGCGCGAGTACCACTCGAGTATCTTGGATTCGTCGGCGGCTACCTGGCGCTCGACGTCGATAGCAGTCGACTCACTGTTTATCGGTTGTTGCGGTTCGTTCGTTCTCCGGCGATCCGACCGATATGATGAAGTTCCGGTGCGACTTCAACCCCGACGGGAGCGTGAACGCATCCGACACCTCCCAGGTGAATGCCGCCGTCGGCACATTGGTTCCGTAGAGCGCGTCGCGCGCGCAAAGATGGAGCTTGATGTGGGCTCGCCGCTCTGATGGAATCGCAAAACCGCTGCCGCAAGGCAGTCGGCGCATGAGATCTTTCAGACACATCATCATGGGACTGAAGGGTTGGTGGAGAGGAGAGCGGCCGCGGGTCGCTCGCTCCGCGGGCCATCATTTCCCTCCGCTGGCGCCGAAGCGGAACCGTGCCGCGCATTCATTGCGGGAGTTTCGCCATCGGGAGCAAGCGGAAGCGGAATCGGTCGAGTAGGCCGCAACTAGCGGACCGGATTCGGTGGTTCCAGGAGCAGCACCTCGAGGCCGCTGAAAGGTTGCCGGAGCGTGATCGCTGCGCCTGCTGCTTCGAAGCGCGCGCGCACCTTTGGAGGATGATCCGCGACGACTACCCAGAGGCGACGCGATTTCGCCAGTTCGAGAGCTTCGTCGATCTCGTGGTCCATCAACACCGGCGCATCTTTGCCGTAATATGTTTGGTAAACGACGGCCGTCTGTGCCCAGAGCAAGTCGCCCGGCGCGCGGCGATGGGTCACGAACGCGTAGGCACCGCGATAATCGGTCTGGGGATTTGGCCTAACGAGCACCGCGCTGAGACGGATTGCATCCCACGCGAGCAGGAAAACTCCAGCATACGCAATCTGCCGGCCGCGCTGCCGCGCCCAGTCAACAAGCGCGCTGATTCCGCACGCCGCCAGTAGCCACAGCGTCGGAAGCAAAAAGAATCCTGTTCGGCCGGCGAGGGGATATTTGCCGATCAACGCAGAGATCAACGTCAGCGTGAATGGGACGACGAGCAGCGCGAGGAGCGGCCTCGATCGTCGCGCGAGATCGCGCGCGCCGACGATCGCCAGCGCCGTCAAAACGATGCCGAGCTCGCGGTTCCCATAGTTTCCGAGCTCGCCGGGCCGCCACAAAGCCCAGCGCACGATGGCAAAGGGGCTGCCCCAATCCGGGAAGCCGCCCCACCCGCGGTGACCCCAGTGCTCGATCATCCCGTCGTAGTACATGTGCCGCGCCGAGCACCACCAGAGCAGCGCGCCGGAGAAAGCCGTGATCGCGTTGAAGCCGATCCAGCGAAACCAGTCCAGGTGCTTTGAGCGCTGCAACAAAGCGACGAGCAGTGCGGCACTCGCTCCTGCGAGCACGAACGGCGACGAAAACGACAGCCATGGCCCGACCGCGGCGGCGGCTCCTAGTGTCATCGCTGCTGAACGGCGCCCTGTTTCGGCTGCGCCGCCGTCAACGAGGATCGCGGTGCACCAAACGATCACAATCGTGAAGAGAAGATCGATCGCATAAGGGTGCACCTCGCAGCTGTGCCACACGGCATTCCGCGCGACGGCGAGAAAGCCGACCGCCCAGACGGCGTGGACATTGCCGACGACCCGGCGTGCCAGCGGCACCATCAGGAAGAGCGCAGCGATTCCAGCGACGAATGCCGGCAAACGCATGACCAATTCGCTGCCACCGAGGAGCTGATGGAGGCTGCGAATGATCCACAAAAAAGCTGGCGGACTGACGAGATGGTATGGCTGCGGACCGAGCAGTTCGGCAAAGCCGCGCTCGCGAATCGTCAGCAGGAGGAACGCTTCGTCATACCAGTAGGAGTGGGCGAATAGGTATTGGCGGAGACGCACGGCGATGCCAAACGCAAGGAGCGCCCAAAGAAACGTCCGCGAGGTCACGAACGCCGTGAGCCGGTCGGCTAATGTCGGGACCGCGGTTGGCGAGATCGTCGCGGTCACGGCGGCGGAAACAGTTCGAGCGCAGGCGCCACGCTTAGTGATTCATCCAGGCGATGATTTCCGTTAGCGCGTCGCTCACAATGGTGTCGTGCGTCGCACGCTCGATCGGGAAGAAGGTCGCGATCGCTGGGACGCTTTCCGCCAGCTCCTGGCCCATGCTCGCGCGGATCAAGGTGTCTTCGGTGCCATGGAAAATTGCTACGCGCGGCGGTGTCTCGCGTTCGGCGAGCTCGCGCAGGCGGGAGCGGTTGTCGTAGTTCTCGAGCAGCAAATAGGACGCGGGTTTGCTGAAGAGGGTGGCGGCTTCTTCGCGCAAGGTCGTGAAGGGCGCGATCAAGACGGCGCGTTGAATCGGATGGCCGGCGGCGAACTCGAGCGCGGCGGCCGCGCCTAACGAGACGCCAACGACGCACAAACGCGACGCGAGTTCGTCCTCCGCAATCCCGAGCTTTTCCGCGAGGGCCGTGACGGCTTTGTCGGCGGAGCCGCGCGTGCTGGCGATCGATGCGACGCCTTCGCTTTTGCCGTAGCCGGGGTAATCGACCAGCAGATACGCGTCGGCTTCATTCGGGTTGCGCTGAATCACGAACAGCCAGTCGAGCGCCACCGAAGCGTTGCCGGAAAACATCACCCAGACGCGCGCCGGCATCGCCGCACCGGAGCGCGGCGCGACATAAAACGCCACCTGTTCGCCGACGACTGTCGTGTAGCGCAGCGGCTCGATGCCCGCGGGCAGCAATCGCTCGAATCCATCCGGATAGCGGCGCGGATAATAGATGAGCGAATGCTGCCGGAAGAAAAGCAGCGCGGCCGGAATCAACACGATCACGAGCACGATCAAAAAGAGCCGCACGATCCATGTTCGCAGGTGACCTCGGCGTTGTGGCTGCGTTTTGTTCACAATCTCGTCTCGTTAGCCGCTTTCAGCACAGTGCTGCGCTGCGGCTGATGTGTGCGCAAGAAAACAAGGTGATTCGCTTGACGCACCTGCGCGGATTTGAGGTTATTAATTCGCGCAGTCGTCGCTCTTAGCATCAGGCGAGCAACGGAGGCGCGGGGAATTCAAAGGGTGAACACAATTTTCTTTTGCCAAGGCGATGCCCATTTATAGAGTGGGCGCCATTGTGGCTCCGGAACAGCAATTGCATTCGCAAAAAGGTCGGAGCACAGCACATCCTTTCAGCTTCTCGTTCGCGTTTGTAAATTGCCGGCTGCGACCGCGGAAGACCCCCGTTCGCTAGTTCCGTATGGCGAACTTTTTTCCACGCTGGTCGAACTGGCTCCCGCTCAAGATCCTCGTGATCGTGATCACGCTCGTCACCGGCGCAACGGCCGCGACGTGGTATTACGTAACGCCGAAGTACACGAAAGTCGGCTACGAACCGATCCAGCCGGTGCCGTTCTCGCACGATCTGCACGTGCAGCAGCTCGGGATGGATTGCCGTTATTGTCACAGCTTCGTCGATGTCGCCGCGCACTCTAATATTCCAAACACGCAAACCTGCATGGCGTGTCACCAGCAGGTGCAAAAAGACAATCCGAAGCTCGAGCCGCTGCGCGCGAGCTGGAAGACCGGCCAGCCGGTGAATTGGGTCTGGATTCATCGCTCGCCTGACTACGTTTTCTACAATCACGCCGCGCACGTGAATCGCGGCATCAGCTGCGCGAGCTGCCATGGGCAGGTGAACGAGATGGCGGTGGTGCAACACGACAAGCCGCACTCGATGGCGTGGTGTCTGGATTGCCATCGCGCGCCGGAGAATCATCTCCGCCCCGTGGACCAGGTCTATAATTTGAACTGGAACCCGAAGGACGTGAACCCGGCGGAGTTCGTCGCGAAGTACGGCCAGCCGAAGGATGTGAAGGAAGATTGGTCGCAGAAGAAATCGCTCACGCAGGAGGAGATCGGCCAGACGTTGAAGGAGCGGTGGAACATTCAGCCGCCATTGAATTGCCAGGGTTGCCACCGATGAACGAAATGCGCGACATCAGCATGCGGACCACGGCCGTCTCGGCTGTGCGGCCAGCGGGCGTCTCGCCTGCTGCTCGCGCCAGCGCTCAATCGACAGGCGAGACGCCCGTCGTCCACACAGCCGGGACGGCCGTGCTCCGATGAAACGCGTCTTCGAACATCCTCCGGAAGAGCAGACCGGGAAGCGCTACTGGCGCAGCGCGGGCGAGCTGAGCGATACGCCGGAATTTCGCGGCTGGCTCGAACGGGAGTTCCCGGCCGGCGCCGCGGAGATGCAAGGCGATGAAGTTTCGCGCCGCAGCTTTTTGAAATTGATGGGCGCTTCGGTGGCGCTCGCGGGTCTGGGCTTGAACAGCTGCCGCCGCCCAGAAGCGCACCTGCTGCCGTTCTCGAAGAGCGTCGAATGGGCGATCCCCGGCAAGGCGCTGTTTTATGCGACGGCGATGCCGCGTCGTGGTGGCGCTCTGCCGCTCGTCGTCAGCACGGTGGACGGACGCCCGATCAAGATCGAAGGCAATCCGCTCCATCCCGCGAGCGGTGGCGCGACGGATGCGTTTGCGCAGGCGTCGATCCTCGAGCTCTACGATCCCGCGCGGTCGCAGCGTTTCGTCGAGAAGGTCGAGAAAGAGGAAGAGAACAAGGATCGCGCGAGCCGCCACGAGCATTCCGGGCAGAGACACCTCCCGGGCAAGAAGAAGATCGTTGCGGAACAGCGCGATCGGGAAGCTTTCGAAAAATATGTCGCTGACCTGCGCGGACGTATCGGCGGCGGCGAAGGTCTGGCGTTCCTCGTCGAGGAGACGATGTCGCCGACGCGCGAGCGTTTGCGCACCGAGCTCGAGCGGATGTATCCGGCGATGCGTTGGGCGCAATACGAGCCGCTGCTGAGCGAACCGCAGAATCACGCGACAGGCGTGGCGTTCGGGCCGAACTCGCGCCTGCTGCCGCGTTTCGAACGCGCGGATGTTGTCGTCTCGTTAGGCGCGGATTTCCTCGATTGTGGCGAGGGCGATGTCGCTTCGACGCGCGCATTCGCGTCGCGCCGCCGTGTTTCGTCCCCGGCGGACACGATGAATCGACTCTACGCGGTCGAGAATCGTTACACGCTCACCGGCGCGATGGCGGATCATCGCCTGCGCGTCGCGGCGAGTCAGATTCCTGCGTTGACTTTCCTGCTCGCGGGGAAGATCGCGGCCGCAGCGGGCGACGCTGGTCTCGGCGCACTGCTCGCCGCGATGCCGCCTCCGCAAGGGGCTGCACAATTTGACGATCGCTGGTTGAGCGAATGCGCGGCTGATCTCGTCTCGAAATCCGGCGCGAGTCTCGTCGTCGCTGGTCCGCAGCAGCCTGTTTCCGTGCAGTTGATGGTCCACGGAATCAACGCCGCGCTGAGAAATATCGGCACGACATTGATCGTGCGCGATTTCCCGCGAAACCCGCGGACGCAAAGCATCCTGCAACTCGCGGCCGAAATGGCGGCGGGACGGATCAAGCAGTTGTTCATCTTCGGCGGTGATCCGGTTTATAACGCGCCGCGTGGTCTTGCAGAAGATCCGCAGAGCAAGCAGCTCCTGGATTGGGCCGATCTTCAGAAGCGCGTGCCGGAAGTAGTGCGCGTCGGCTATTACGAAGACGCGACCTCGGCCCTCAGCAACTGGCACGTGCCTGCTGCGCATTTCCTTGAGTCCTGGGGAGATACGCTGACGTCGGAAGGCGCATATCTGGCTGTCCAGCCGATGATCTTGCCGCTCTTCGGCGGCGTCTCGGAAATCGAAGTGCTCCACAGCCTGCTCGGCCGTCCACCTGTTGACGGTCCACAGTTGATCCAGGAAACGTTCCGCGGGTCGAATCCGCAGGGCGACTTCGGCGCGGCTTGGTCGCGGCTCTTGCGCGACGGCTTCGCTACGCACATTCCATTGGTCGATCGTCCGGCAACTTTCAACGGTGGCGCGGCTGCCGGGGCCGTTCGGGCGCCGGAGATGTGGTCGCCAGCACCGGCACCGACAGCGGAGTCGCCCGAGATCGTTCTCGTGCGCAGCTATTCTGTTGACGATGGCCGTTACATCAACAACGGCTGGCTGCAGGAACTGGCCGACCCGGTCACGAAGCTGACCTGGGATAACGCGGCGATGGTCAGCCCGGCCTACGCGAAGCATCTCGGCGTCAAAGACGGCGACATGATCGAGATCACCGTGACCGAGGCGCCACGCGGTCCAGGTGCACAGCCTACGCAGCGCCAGTTACAGGCGGCGGTATTGATGGCGCCCGGGCACGCCGATCATTCAATCACCATCCCGCTCGGCTACGGTCGCAAGGTTGGCGAGTACGGTCCGCTTTCATTCTCCGGCGGGCCGGGCGACGCGAACGCCACCACGGGCGATCCATCAGGCTTCAACGCTTACCTGCTGCGGACCACGAACAATCCGCACTTCATCGCGGCGGATGGCCGGACGGTGCAAAGCGTTCGGGTCGCGAAGGTGAAGGGTCACTACGACTTCGCGATCACCCAGGAGCACTTCTCGATCGAAGGCCGCGGCCTCGTGCGCGAGGCGACAGTCGATCGCTACCGAGCGGATCCGAATTTCGTGAAGAAGATCGGCGGTGACGATCACCTGCCGCCGAAACTCCCGAGCATCTACTCGCCGCCACCGATGGAGGCGCCGCATCAGTGGGGCATGTCGATCGACCTGAACACCTGCACCGGCTGCAGCGCGTGCGTCGTTGCCTGTCACGCGGAGAACAACGTCCCGATCGTCGGCAAGCTGCAGGTGCGTCAGGGGCGTTCGATGCATTGGCTGCGGATCGACCGTTATTTTGCGGACAACCGCGAGTTCAACCAGGACCGCGGCGATCTACCGGAAGAGCCGGAGATGGTGCATCAGCCGATGCTTTGCCAGCACTGCGAGAACGCGCCGTGCGAAACGGTTTGCCCGGTCAACGCGACGGTGCACAGCGAGGACGGCCTCAACGTGATGGCCTATAACCGTTGCATCGGCACTCGCTATTGCGCGAACAACTGCCCGTTCAAGGTGCGCCGGTTCAACTATTTCGATTACAACCAGCGGCCGGTCGGCAAGAAGCCGATCGCCGGCGCGTTCGGCATCCATCAGGAATACCTTGGCCCGCTCACCAAAAAAGGTGCGCCGGACACGATGAAGCTGCAGAAAAATCCGAACGTCACGGTGCGCATGCGCGGCGTCATGGAGAAATGCACCTTCTGCGTGCAGCGCATCCAGGAGGCGAAGATCGACGCGCAGGTGAAAGCCGGCGAGTCGCCAAACAAGCTGATCCCGCGCGATTCATTCACTACCGCGTGCGCGCAGGCTTGCCCGACCGAAGCAATCGTCTTCGGCAACATCGCGGACCCGGAGAGCCGCGTGTCGCAGATCAAGAAGCAGGACCGGAATTATCGGCTGCTCGAATATTTGAATGTGCGGACGCGGACCAGCTACCTCGCGCGCATCCGCAACCCCAATCCCAAGATGCCGGATGCGCATCAGATCGGCGTCGCCAGCCTTGTGCATGCGCACGATCACGCGCCCGGAGGCGACGATCACGGACGGCAGCCGGGCGGTCACCAATACGATCAGCACAATCCCGGCACATTGAACCCGGATCCTAACGCGCCGCACCAGCCGGTGGGCGAGCATCCTGAGGATTCCCCGAAACCGTAATGGACGGCCAGACCACAGCACCCGAGGTGATCGCCGCGGAAGCCACGGCTTCCGTCCAGAACCCGCTCGCGCGCGTTCCGTTGGTGCTGAACAAGCGCAGCTTCAGCTGGATCACCGAGCGGATCGCGGGGGTGAACGAAGGCGCCACACCGCGGTGGTGGTGGGTGGCGTTTGCGGTGAGTTCGTTGGTCGCTGCGATCGGCCTGTTCTGCCTCGGCTATCAAATTGCCGTCGGCGTCGGCGTTTGGGGACTGAATCACCCCGTCGGATGGGCGTGGGACATCACCAACTTCGTCTTCTGGATCGGTATCGGCCACGCGGGCACTCTGATCTCCGCTATCTTGTTCCTACTCCGCCAAAAGTGGCGCACGTCGATCAACCGTGCCGCGGAAGCGATGACGCTGTTCGCTGTTATTTGCGCCGCGATTTTCCCCGGCGTGCACGTCGGCCGGGTCTGGATGGCGTGGTTCCTCGCGCCGGTGCCGAATAACTTCGGCATCTGGCCAAACTTCCGCAGTCCGCTGCTCTGGGACGTGTTCGCGGTCTCGACCTACTTCAGCGTGTCGGTGCTGTTCTGGTACACCGGCCTGATCCCCGATCTGGCGACGCTCCGCGATCGCGCGAAGGGCAAACTCCAGAAGCTCCTCTACGGCATCTTCGCGGTTGGCTGGCGCGGCTCGAACCGCAACTGGCGCCATTACGAGATGGCGTATCTGCTCCTCGCCGGACTCTCCACGCCGCTCGTGCTCTCGGTCCACAGCGTCGTGTCGTTCGACTTCGCCACGTCGGTGATTCCCGGCTGGCATACGACCATCTTCCCGCCGTACTTCGTAGCCGGCGCTATCTTCGGCGGATTCGCGATGGTGCTGACGCTGCTGATCCCCGCGCGCGCAATTTTCCAGCTGCACGACATCATCACGCCGGGCCACATCGACAAGATGGCGAAGATCATCCTGCTGACCGGTATGATCGTGAGCTACGCCTACGCGATGGAGTTCTTCATCGCCTGGTATAGCGGCAATAACTTCGAGCGTTACACCTTCGCGAATCGCGTCTTCGGTCCCTACTGGTGGTACTGGTGGGTCGGCATGCTCTTCTGCAACGCGGTCGCGCCGCACCTCTTCTGGTTCAAGAAGATGCGGTTTAACATCTTCGTCGTGTTCTTCGTCTCGATGTGCGTGAACGCCGGCATGTGGTTCGAGCGTTTCATCATCATCGTGGGCAGCCTGCATCGCGACTTCCTGCCGAGCTCGTGGGGAATGTTCTACCCGACGTGGGTCGATATCTGGACCTTCATCGGCACGTTCGGCATTTTCCTTTCGCTCTTCCTGCTCTTCATCCGCTGGCTGCCGATGATCGCGATGTCGGAAGTGAAAATCGTGCTGCCGGAGGCGGACCCGCACTATCATGCCGCGCCCGAAGAGCATCATGTGGTCCAGGCCGGAGGATCGGAACGGACATGAGGACGCCGACTTTTCGTAGTTCGGTGTTCGGCGTTCGACGTTCAACGTTCGACGTTTTCCGGATGCGAACGAAGCAAACGTCGAACGTCGAACTTCCAACGTCGAACGTCCAACCGGGGAGCGAAGGGACATGAGGACCCCCTCCGGAAACAAGGTCTACGCGATCGCGGCGGAGTATCCGAGCGCAGCGGCGCTCTACGAAGCGGCGAAGCGGGTGCGCGATGCCGGTTTCAAGCGCTGGGACGTTCACTCGCCCTTCCCCATCCATGGAATGGACGACGCGATGGGGCTTGGAAAGTCGTGGCTGAGCGCGCCGGTGCTCGTCGGTGGCATCACCGGACTGCTCACTGCGCTGCTGCTGACGTTCGGCCCCTCCTGGTTCATTTATCCGCTCATCGTGCACGGCAAACCGACCGACTGGCGCACCGTACCGGCATTTTTCCCGATCATGTTCGAGCTGACGGTGCTGTTCTCGGCCTTCACCGCGTTTTTCGCGATGCTCGTGATGAACGGACTGCCGCGCTGGCACCACCCGATCTTCAATTGGAACCGCTTCAGCCGCGCGACCAACGACAGCTTCTTTCTTGTAATCGAGGCGCGCGATCCGCGTTTTACCGAAGCCGAAGCCGTTCAGCTATTGCAGCAGAGCGGCGGCGAACACATCACGGTGGTGCACGAAGACTGATATGTTGCGCGGGTTCTTCCTCATCTTTTTGCTGATCGGCGTCGCGATGGTGGCGTTCCTCGGGTTCCGCGGCAAAAAAAGCAGCGGCCCGCCCGTCGAGGTGTTTCCCGACATGGTGCGGCAGGTAAAGGTGCGTCCGCAGGCGCCGCTCGGCTTCTTTGCCGACAACCGCGGGATGCGTCCGCCGGTCGCCGGGACGGTGCCGATCGGCTACGAAATGCCGCAGCCGACCGCGCAGGCGAGCCCCGGCACATCACCGCTGCCTTCAGGACCGGAGATGCAGTCGCCGTTCGCGTTTAGCGCAGGCACTGAATATGTGGACACCGGGAAGATGGGCGCGAACTGGGGCACCGGCATCCCGATGGAGGTGACGCCGCAGTTCATGGAACGCGGCGCGGAGCGTTTCAACATTAACTGCGCAATCTGCCACGGACCGACCGGCGCGGGCGACGGCATCGTGAAGCAGTACGGCATGGCCACGATCGTGACCCTGCAGGATGCGCGCATTCGCGGCATGTCGGACGGCGAGATTTTCCACACCATCACGCACGGCAAGAACACGATGATGGCCTACGGCCCGAACATCACGGTTGGAGACCGTTGGGCGATCATCGCCTACCTGCGCGCGCTGCAGCGGAGCCAGAGCGCGACTCCGGCCGATGTGCCGCCGGAAGCGCGAGTCGAACTGGAGAAGCCATGAGCGAGCGATCCCACGTAGTGCCGACTCCGGAAGGCGAGTTTTTCGAAGCGCGTCGCTTCGCCGGCCTTTCGACGATCGCCGGGGCGGTCGCCGCGATCGGTCTGCTCCTGTGCGTGATCGGCGCAATCATGTGGCCGAAGCAGTTTGCCTACTCGTGGCTGTTTGCGTTCGCGTTCTTCTTCACCCTCTGCGCCGGCTGCTTCTTCTGGACGATGGTCCACCACGCAGTCGACGCGGAATGGTCGGTCGTCGTCCGGCGACAGCTGGAGAACATCGCCTCGCTCCTGCCGGTGATGTTGATCTTCTTCATCCCGATCGTCCTGTTCCGTAACCATCTCTATGAGTGGCTGACGATCCCGTACGGCGACAATCACCTGCTCGATACCAAACGCGCATATCTGAATCTTCCGTTCTTCCTCGGTCGCGCCGCGATTATCTTCGGCTGGTTCATCTTCGGCTCGTGGTTCTTCCGGAAAACATCGATCCGTCAGGACGCGAACGGCGATCCGCGCCACACACTCACAATGCGGAAGGTGGCGATCGGCGGGATACTCGCGTTTGCGCTCTCGCTGACGTTCGGCGCCGTCGATTGGTTCATGAGCCTGAACTGGGTCTGGTTCTCCACGATGTGGGGCGTGTACATTTTCGCCGGCGCGGCCGGCAGCTCGATGTCGCTGCTGGTGCTGGTCATCACCTGGCTGCGAAGCAACGGCTACCTGCGCGACATCATCACGCTCGAGCATTACCACTTCATGGGTAAGTGGATGCTCGCGTTCACCGTCTTCTGGGCCTACATCGGCTTTAGCCAGTACATGCTGATCTGGTATTCGAACATCCCCGAGGAAACCGAATACTTCATCCTGCGAAACATTGAGTCCTGGAACTGGCTCAACCTGCTGCTTGTCTTCGGGCGGTTCTTTGTGCCATTCGCGCTGCTCTTGCCGCGCGCGACCAAGAAGCAGCCGCGCCGTCTCTGCATGCTCGCCGGGTGGATCATCTTCATGCAGCTCGTCGACATGTATGTGGTCATCATGCCGGAGCTGCACCGCACCGGGTTTAGCCCGAGCATTCTTGATCTCGTAACCGTCGCCGCGATCGGCGCAACGCTGGTGTTCGTCTACCTCCGTGTGGTCGGCAAAGCTTCACTGTTCCCGGTGCGCGACCCGCGGCTCATGGAATCACTTCGTATTGTTAACTAACCGTGGCGCGACCCGACACAGACCTCCATCTCGAGCAGCCCCGTTCGTCATTTGGAACGTGGATCGGCATCGTGCTGCTTTTCGCGGTCTTCGGGCTGATGGTTTGGGCGGTGATGGGTGCGATGCCGCGTGGTGATCGATTCGAGCAAACCCGAGCCGAGGCCCGCGCTGAGAAACTGAAGACGACGACCGAGGAACACAAGAAGGCGCTCGAAGGCTACGGCTGGGTGGACAAAGAAAAGGGCGTCGTCCGTGTGCCGGTGCGGCGCGCGATGGAGCTGAGTGTCGCAGAGCTCGCGCAGCGCAAGCCAGCTCCCGCCGGACCGGTTGGTCCGGAAGCGGACAAGGCGGGAATGCAGACCACGGCGCCCATGACGCCGCCCGCTGGAGCGGCGCCGCAGGCTGGGCCAACCGCGTCGCCAAAGGCGATTGCGGTCGAAGGTCCAGGATCTGAATCCGCCGGCCAACCAGCCGCCGCGGCGAACCCACCGAATGCACCGGCTGGCACGCAGCCGGGACCGCACGCGAGCCCGCCCGGGCCGCCATCCTCGACGACGCGGGAGTTCAAGCAAGAGGGACAACCGACACCCGTTCAATCACCGCCGGGACCGCCGCTGCCAGTGCCAGGCACCACACCCGGCGCAACCGCTACACCCGGCGCAACCGCCACACCGCGAGGCGACCAATGAGTTTTCTCGCCGGATTATTGAGACGCGTGAAACTGGAGCCGCGTGACGCAGAGGTCATTTTCGATCGCGACGAGCCGATCGGCCATCCGACCGATGTTGTCATGGCGCGACGTCGGTGGTTCCGCCGGAGCAAAGACAATCACGACGAACGCGGCGGTGGCATCCCGAGCGGCACCCCTTCAAGCGCCGCCAGCTAATCGAGAGCACTTTCCAAAACAATCATGACTCCAGCCGAGATACCGTTGAAAGCGCCGAGCAGCGTGGCGGCCGTCGCCAGCGACGCACCCGACGTGACGCGCGGTGATGTCGAGCAGGTCGAGCGCGCGCTGATCGACGCCTCGACGCGCGTGCCGGTGCTGATGTTTTACGTGTCAGCGGTTGTGTGGCTGCTGATCGGCACCTTCGAGGCTGCCTTCGCGTCGTTCCAGATGCACATGCCGGATCTTTTGAGCGGCGTCAGTTTCCTGACCTACGGGCGCGTGCGTCCCGCGCACGTGAACACGATGCTCTACGGCTGGGCGTCGATGGTCGGCATCGGCACCGCGATCTGGCTGATGGCGCGGCTCTGCCGCACGACGTTGCGTCATCCGTTGTTGCTAGTGGCGGGCGCTGGTTTCTGGAACCTGGGCGTGATCGTCGGACTCCTTGCGATCTACGCGGGTGAGAGCACCGGGCATCAGTGGCTCGAGTTTCCGCCTTATGCGGCGGTGATTCTTTTCGTCGCCTACACGATGATTGTGTCGTGGGCGGTGTTGATGTTCCGCTTCCGCCGCGAAGGGCACATCTACATCACGCAATGGTATCTGCTCGGCGCGTTCCTTTGGTTCCCGTGGCTCTTCGGCGCCACCTACATCATGCTGCACGTGGTGCCGTTGCAGGGTGTGATGCAGGCGGCCGTGACGTGGTGGTACGCGAATAATTTCATCTTCCTCTGGCTCGGCTCGATCGCCCTCGGCACCGTCTATTACATGATCCCGAAGGTGATTGGCCGGCCCGTTTACAGCTATCATCTGGCGGCGATCGGTTTCTGGACGTACGCGCTTTTCGCCAGCTGGACGGGAATGCAACGTCTCGTCGACGGGCCGTTTCCAGCCTGGATGATCACGGCGAGCATCGCCGCCTCGATCTTCATGATGATCCCGGTGGTCACTGTCGGGCTCAATCATCACATGACGATGCAGGGAAGCTTTGGCCTGCTGCGCTACAGCCCGACGCTGCGGTTTACCGTCTTCGGCGCAATTTCGTTCACCGTCTTCTGCGTCGTCGGGATGATCATGTCCCTCCGCTCGATGGCCGGGTATGTGCAATTTACCGAGGCACACGTCGCCTATTCGCACCTCGGCCTCTACGCGTTCTTCACGATGGTCATGTTCGGTTCGATGTACTACATCGTGCCGCGACTCGTCGGCCGTGAATGGCGTTACGCTTCACTGATCAAGCTCCACTTCTGGGCCTGCGCCTACGGGGTCATGCTGATGGTGCTGGTGCTGCTGGTCGGCGGGTTTGTGCAGGGAAAGAATCTCAGCGATCCGACGATGTCGTTCGCGAACAGCACGCAGTCCCTTCTCGCCTATCTGCGTGGCCGCAGCCTTTCGGGCATGCTGTTGACCATCGGCCACTTCGTTTTTGCCTTCCATTTCGGAATGATGCTGTTCGGTCTCGGCCGCACGTCGTCGCTGCCGACGTTCTTGAACCCGCAGGATGAGGAGGGCCACGGGTCGCACTGATGAAGGGACTTGCGTCGATTGTTCTGGGGGTGTTCGGCACCTTCGCGTTTTCGTGGGTAGGGCTCGCGCTGATTCCCGCGCTCCAGATCGGCCATCTCGATCCGCAGATGGATGAGGAAGGGACCGACGTCTATCCGTCGCCGAAATCCGGCATGGCGGAACGCGGCCGCCAGGTCTACATCGCGAACGGCTGCGTCTATTGTCACAGCCAGCAGGTGCGGGCGGATTACGCCGGGTCGGATATCGAGCGCGAGTGGGGAACGCGTCGGAGCGCGCCG
>JAESFH010000272.1_pt1 | contig 21165 bp, 22 predicted proteins | sample 9269381 | NCBI WGS metagenome assembly JAESFH01 (sample SAMN14504062, study PRJNA617094) | algae metagenome | isolation source: Aphanothece sp. CMT-3BRIN-NPC111 and co-occurring heterotrophs from well... | place: USA: Clark Mountains Wilderness, California | collected 2010-04-18
TCAATTTGCCTCAGTATAGCGTTTTCGTTAGATAAATCATAGAAACCCAGATCTGCAGGTAATCTGGGTTGATAGTGCCCTAGATATCGTGGCAACGCTTTTGTTGTATTTGTCCACTCGGTAAAGCCATTTCCCCACCACTCATTATTTTCAGGAATTTCATGGAACTGTGGCAGATAATAAGCAATAAATCTCACCGGATGGGCATTTCGTCTCTCTCGAGGCAATGCTGATAAAGATGTGTAAGTTGCGCCAGGCTTGGTGTTATGTTCGTATTGTAGAATTATTTTTTGCACTATAAGTTCCTGTAATAAGCGCTTTGCGCTGTGATGCGGTTTTGGAAGTATGATTGACCTGTTGCCTACCAAAAGTGCCCTTACAAGAGGCCTTGAGGCGGGGAAACGGAATGAACATCCCTTAATCGAGAGATCCCGTCACCCTGTCTCGTCTCCATCGTTCGCACGAAAACGTGTCGACCTGTGGCGCGGACGAGCTTATCCTGCGCAAGGAGCGGTGACTGTAATCGCAGGCCGCGGATCTTACCGGAAATCCATCGGAGTGCGACGTCCCCCAGAATGATCTTACGGGCACCGGCCGGGTTCATAAGCGCAGCTCCGCCTATCACGCTGATTCCCTTGTCCATAGTGTGCAGCCGCTATTGTAAACGTTCCAGCAGTCTCGCTTTGCCCGCTGGTTAGCAAAACCCTCAGCGACGGACGGCATAAAAAGCTATTGCGGGAGCTTAGGCTTTTCATGCTCCTCATGCTCCTTCGATCCCTAACAGGTGAAATTATGAGTTGTACCTACCCATCAGGGCAAGCGGCCGCTGCTCCGAGTGGTCTTCGAACCTTGCACCCTGACCGCCGACGACTTCGGTAAAGGAACCCGAATTAATCAGTCGGCCCGCCTTCAAGTGATACACAACATCGCAGCCCTCAAGAGTACGAAGTCGATGCGCGATTAGCACAATCGTCAGATCGGGAGCAAGCGTGCTGATCGAGTGCATGACGGCGTCCTCTGTGTCGTGATCCAGCGCACTTGTCGCCTCATCGAAGACGAGAACTGTTGCTTGTTGATAAAGTGCGCGTGCTATTCCGATTCGCTGTCTTTGGCCTCCCGATAGTCGTACACCACGCTCCCCTACTTTGGTGTGGTATCGATTGGGTTGTCGATCAATAAAATCTGACAATTGAGCTTGCGTCGCTGCTGCTTCCACTCTCCCGACATCTATGCTGTCTTTCGGGACACCAAATGCTATGTTCTCCAAGAAGGAGGAGTCTGCCAAAAAAATCGATTGGGGAACATGAGCAATGTTTTTCTGCCATGCAATCCGGACGTCATCACGTAGAGGTACGCCGTCCACGAGAACATCGCCAGATGTGGGCTTTAATAGCCCCATTAGAATGTCAGCAGCCGTAGATTTCCCACTGCCTGTCGGACCGATTATTCCTACTCGGGCTCCTTTCGAGATAATCAGACTCAGGTCGGAGAGAACTGGGCTGGCTTTATCGGAATAGCGATACGACACATTGCGAAACTGAATCCGGTCGACAAATGGAAGGGCCCTTTCGACAAGTGGGGAGGGCTGTGGTAGAGGTTGCTGCAGGAGGTTTAAAACCTCCAGTACGGAATGGTGGGTCCCTCGGAGTTGGACGAGGCCTTGGTAGACCTGCTGAGCCATTGGGAGGAGCCGTTGGATTCCTAGGGCTAAGCCACCGAGCACCGGAAGTGCTTGTCCTACTCCACCTTCGGTTGCCATAAACCAATATCCCAGCGAGGCGAGAGCAATCATCCCAACCGCTTCTACAACAATGCGCGGCAGCGGCGCGAGTATTTGAATGTTGGTTGCAGCACCTCTGAGCCGACGATCTTGAGCGCCGAATTCCTTTATGAATATACCCTGGGTGTGACCCAGTAGAACATCTCGCATCCCGCCAATTGCTTCTTGTAGGTACTTGATGCGCGTTCCGTAACTTTGATTGGCGATGATGCCGCTAGCAGCAATTTTCTTCCGCGTGAACCATGAAACGGCTACGTATGTCCCTCCGACGCCAGCAAGAATTGTGGCCGCTACGCGAGGCTCCAGTACGAATATCGTAGTCGTGACGAAAGCGCCGACAATAAGTGCGCTAACAGCATTAGATAGGTTTCCAAGCAGGCCAGCAATTTCGTCGCATCTTTGTAGGCTCGCAATAAGAGTACTGCTATTACGGCCGAGGTGTACTTCGTACGGCTGGTATATGGACCTCCGAAATATCTCTAGCGTAATATCGTGTGCGATTGCCGCATTCACCTTGGTACTCACGTAGATTAATGTCGCACGAACGAAACCGGCCAGCACCGCAGCCGCTGCGAAAATCAGCATGAGATGCAGCGCCAATTCGGCTCGGGTGCTGGTGGACAGGTATTGCATGAGATGAGCGGATAGCCCTGAAACTGGCCTACTAGAGTCGCCCATAACAGCGAGGAGAGGAACTATCGTTCCGATTGTTACAACCTCACACGCCGCAGCAATCAGCATCAATACGAGGACAACAATCAGCTGTCGACGCCTCCTTACAGGAAGGCAACTAAGCACGGCGATGATCGTCCTGAATGGAGTCATTGTTCTGAAGCTCCGAGAAAGTTGAACGTTCCGAGATGGCCAGTTAAGAGATGGGCTGTGGCCTATGGCACCCGGGTAAGTAGCAGTCGCGGTGGTCTCTTACGCGAGGCCTAGTGGTTCCCGGAAGCGATTTTGTGGAGGTACTGCCCGTAGGAACTTTTAGCGAGCTCCGATGCGAGTTCGTGAAGACGAGAGTGGGAAATCCAGCGCATGGTGAATGCAATCTCCTCAGGGCTTGCGATGCGGTAGCCCTGCCTTTTTTCCAGGGTCCGCACGAACTCGCCGGCTTCAAGGAGACTGTCCGGCGTACCTGTATCAAGCCAAGCATAGCCACGCCCCATCTTCTCCACGCTGAGTTCACCCCGCTCAAGGTAAACCCTGTTCACGTCCGTGATCTCGAGTTCACCTCGCGCAGATGGTTTAATCGAAGCCGCGATGTCCACCACCTGGGCATCATAGAAGTAAAGACCGGTCACAGCCCAACTGGATTTCGGCTCCTTCGGCTTTTCGTCAATCGAGGTGGCGCGGCCAGATGGGTCGAAGTCGACAACACCGTACCGCTCAGGATCCTGCACGTGGTACGCGAATACTGTGGCGCCTCTTCCGCGGTCTCTCGCTGATCGCATCAGGTCAGGCAACCCATGTCCATAGAAGACGTTGTCGCCTAAGATGAGGGCGGAGGGCTGCCCAGCGATGAATTCCGCACCAATGATGTACGCCTGCGCCAAACCTTCCGGGCGCGGCTGTTCCGCATAATAAAGATTGATCCCCCATTGCGATCCATCCCTCAGCAGCCGCTGAAAGTGCGGAAGATCAGCGGGCGTCGAGATCACTAGAATGTCTCGGATCCCCGCCAACATGAGCGTCGAAAGCGGATAGTAGATCATCGGCTTGTCATAGACAGGCAGAAGTTGCTTCGACATCGCATATGTCATGGGATGCAGGCGTGTGCCGCTGCCACCCGCAAGAATAATTCCCTTCATAAGAACTACCTCTATGCTGTGGGACTGAGGACGCGGCATACACAGGCTGCTGTAGAGCTCCGCCAGTGGGGCAGCGTGATCCCATAAACGCGTTCGAGCTTCATTCCGTCGAGTCGTGATCGGGCTGGCCGACGAGCTGGCGTCGGGTACTCGGCCGTCGAGATGGATCGCACGTGAACTGGCGCACGCCCATGACGCGCCGCTTGCAGGAAGATCTCCTGCGCAAATTCGGCCCAGGTCGCTTCGCCGCTTCCCGTCATGTGGAAGGTGCCCCGCAGTTCGCTAGCATGAGGCTCCAGGACCAAGAGTCGGCTCATCGTGAGGAGTGCCTCCGCGAGATCAAGGGCGCTGGTGGGCGAGCCCAGCTGATCAGCAACCACCGCCACCTCCTGTCGCGTTTCTCCAAGGCGGAGCATAGTCTTGACGAAGTTCTTGCCGAAGGGGCTGTAGACCCACGCTGTCCGGACGATGGCATGGTTGGGCGTTGCCGCCGCGACCGCCTGTTCGCCTTGGAGTTTCGTGCGTCCATAGGTCCCCAAGGGAGCCACCGGATCGCTCTCCCGGTATGGGGTTTCCGCGATGCCATCAAAGACATAGTCGGTCGAGATCTGGACAACAGGGACGCTGAGGCGCGCCGCCGTTCGCGCCACTTCTCCAGCGGCCGCGCCGTTGATGATGGACGCCATTTCGCTGTCGCTCTCAGCTTGGTCAACGGCTGTGTAAGCTGCCGCATTGATAATGAGATCCGGTGCCTTGCTGCTCAAGACAGGATCAATGCTATCGAGGTTCAGCAGATCCAGCTCGGGCCGGCCAACGGGAACGATCTCGACACCGCCCCAACCTTCGGCTTGTTCCTGCAGGCTTTTGACAAGCTGCCCCTCGGTACCAGTCACGACAATCCGCATTGTATCGTTCACTTCAATCGAAATAGGCCGGGAGGTCCGCGAGGCGAGGGAAGCCGCGATCCTTGTCGGACAGGAGCGCTTCCCCCGGGCTCACCGGCCAATTAATACCAAGGGCCGGGTCATCCCAAGCAATGCCATGGTCATGCGAAGGCGCATAGGAGTTCGTGACCTTGTAGAGAAACTCGGTATCGGGCTCGAGCGTGCAGAAGCCATGTGCGAACCCGGCAGGCACGAGGAGTTGCCGCCAATTGTCAGCTGAGAGCTCCACCGCAACATGCCGCCCATAGGTCGGCGAGGAGCGCCGGATGTCGACCACCACATCGAGAACGCGTCCACGGGTGACGCGGACAAGCTTATCCTGCGAAAAAGGCGGCGACTGGAAATGTAAGCCGCGGATCGTGCCGCGCGGGCCCGACAGGGAGTGGTTGTCTTGGACAAAGTTCATGAATATCCCGGATTCCTCGAAGGCCTTGCGAGAGTACACTTCAGAGAAAAATCCACGCACGTCACCAAACCGGGGCGGCGTGATGATCTTCACGTCCGGTATGGCTGTTTCTTCGATGTGGAGCATCAGATCTCACTCGCTCGCAATTGCAGGCGAAATGGCCATCACGCGGCTCAGGCGGTGCGAGCTTCGGCCAGCCCAAGCCGCTGGCCCTGATAGGCTCCGGATCGGATGGCCTCCCACCAGGGCTGATTGGCCAGGTACCACGCAATCGTCTTGCGCAGACCTGTCTCAAAGGTTTCCTTCGGCTTCCAGCCCAGCTCGTTCTGGATCTTAGTCGCTTCAATGGCATAGCGCAGGTCATGCCCCGGCCGATCTGGCACGAAGGTGATCAGGTTCTCGCGGGCCCCAATCGCGGCGTCCGGGACGACAGCGTCCAGGAGCTCGCAGATTGCACGCACGACCTCCAGGTTCGTCCGCTCGTTGTGTCCGCCGATGTTATAGCTTTCACCAACGGTACCGCGCTCGGCGACGAGAAGAAGCGCCTCAGCATGGTCATCGACATAGAGCCAGTCGCGCACGTTCTCGCCACGTCCATAGACCGGAAGCGGCTTGCCTTTGAGTGCGTTGAGGATCGTCAAGGGGATGAGTTTCTCGGGGAAGTGATAGGGCCCGTAGTTATTCGAGCAGTTCGTAAGCACCACCGGTAGACCATAGGTGTGGTGCCAGGCTCGGACGAGATGGTCGGAGGCTGCCTTCGACGCCGAGTAGGGCGAGCGCGGATCGTACGCTGTCGTCTCGGTGAAGAAACCGTCAGCACCGAGCGATCCGAAGACTTCATCGGTGGAGATATGGTGGAAGCGGAAGGCCTCTTTCCTGGAAGCCGGGAGCTGGCGCCAGTAGTGAAGGGCCTCCTGCAGCAGCGTGTAGGTGCCGACCACATTGGTATGAATGAACTCGCCCGGTCCGTCGATGGAGCGGTCCACGTGGCTTTCCGCCGCTAGATGCATCACTACGTCGGGTTGGAAGCGGTCCATGATCTGCCGCATCCGACGAGCGTCGCAGATGTCGGCCTGCTCGAAGGAGTAGCGCGGGTGGTTTGCGATGCGGGCTAGTGAAGCAAGATTGCCCGCGTAGGTGAGTTTGTCGACCACCAGAACGGAGTGCGGCGTATCCAGAATGATCTTACGGGCAACGGCCGAGCCGATGAACCCAGCTCCGCCCGTCACAAGGATCTTCTTGCTCATTGTGGTCAGCCCCCATGGCATCGATTCCAGCGGTCTCATTTCGGTCGCTGGTTGCCAGCGCCATTAACTGCAAACGGCGTCGAAAGCAACGGCGCAAGCTGAGCAGTTTATTCTTGAAAATCCGGGCTTTCACGGGTAGTGCAGCTGAAGTCCTGCTTGCGCACTTTGTAGCTTTTTTTGCTAAGCTGGCAGAGAGGTGATGCGTCTTTTTACCTCGGTCTATCGTCATTGCCAGGCGTTCATACCGCAGGTGTCCCCTCCAACGTCATCATCTATTGTTGGAGCCGATCCATGTCGGTGCAGGCATGATCTTCTCTAGGCTTGTGTCTCCGCTTCGTCCGAAGCAACAGGTTCTTGGTATAACAAAAGCAAGTCACCGGCGACAGGATCAACGCTCAAGAGACTTGACAACCGCAGGCCCATTATAGGAGGGCCTGTCATCGCTTGAACAGACTCGGTCAGCTTGCGCTTTGCTGCTCCTGGGGAGAAGGAGTGAAGCTCAGCGACGCGCGGAGGGCGATGCTGGAGCCGGTGATTGAGGCCAGCCGGCCTGAGGGGGCAAGGCCCCGCCGTAGGAGCTGCGGCGCACATTCTCGGCCATCTTCTGGCGGCACCAAATTGGTGCCAAGTGGTGGGCCGTGCCGGGAAACTGGGCGATTGCTAAGGTTAGGGCGTACCCTGAGAATCCCTGTGGCCGCTACCAGAACCGCCAAGTATCTGCGCCCTTCGTTCCCGCTTCCACGAATTCGTTCGACAGCACCATCTAGCCAGAGGTCTGGAAATGATGTAATGCAGGCCAAAAGGCTCACGCCATTGAAGCTGCCAGGCAAGAGACGTCTTATGGCTGCCAGCACTTCTTCATCTACATAAGAACCTACTTAACGAGATTAGAGACATAATCCGCATTACAGATCACCAAACGCATGGGCAACGAATATTTCCGACTTAAGAGTGAGAGTCGTCCGGGATATAACATGAATTGTGGATAGGGATTTGCATTATTTTAAATATAAGCATTCCCTAGAGGCGCATGCAAAAGCGGCCGCAAATGCCCAATAAGAAACTATTTTTAATTTTTTTTAGATTATAACTCACACTGTATCCTGAGACAGGAAAAATCGATGCGATCTTTACTGCCGGCGCTCAGAAACGCAGCGCGACCATATGTTCCCGCGCAAATGAAAAAGCTCAGAAAAAAGATTCGAGACATTTTATATCGGAGAGCGCTAAGATTATCACTCGAGAAAATACTTTCCGAAAGAGCCAAAGGTAGCCAAACAAAGCCTCGTTTATTAGTTGTAGATCGCTGTGTGCCAGAATGGGACCGAGACGCAGGTTCTAGGAGCACCCTCGATATTCTCAAGATGTTTGTCAGTCGCGGGTTTCAAGTAATATTCTGGCCAGACGACCTTAACGAAACGCCCGTATACACGAAATATTTGCAAGAAATTGGCATTGAGGTGATCTGTGGCCCAAGACATTGGGGCCATTTCGACGACTGGATTAGCATAAATGGTAGATATGTCGATTACGTAATCCTGAACAAGCCCTTCATTGCAATCAAATATATTGATGCGGTGCGGCGAAACTCGCGCGCCAAATTGCTGTATTACGGACATGATCTGCATTGGAAGAGGTTAGAGCGCGAGCGGGCAATTTCCGGCGATGACGATATGGATGAGAAAATTCTTCACTTTAAGGCGTTAGAACAGAAGGTCATTTCCCTCTGCGATGTTGTCATGTATCCGAGTCAAGAGGAGTGCGACTTGGTGCGCGCGGAGGTGGGAAGTGGCAAGTCTGTTATAGAAATTCCTGTTTGGTGCTTTGCGAAGAGCGAGATCACTACTGTCAATAGTGAGCTTGACCGTCGACATCAATACAAGGATCCATTGCACCTACTTTTTGTTGGCGGCTTTGCGCACAGCCCAAATGTAGATGCTATGCTCTGGTTTGCAAGTGAAGTACTTCCAAAATTGAGAAGTGAAAATCCGGGTTTCCGCCTAACTATTGCTGGATCAAATCCACCGCAGCGCATCCGAGACCTTGCGGGTCCGACTGTTGAGGTAACCGGCTTTATACACGAAGATAGGTTAGATAAGTTATACCAGGAAACCGGGGCTTCTGTTGTACCGCTGCGCTTTGGCGCTGGCGTTAAAGGAAAGGTGATTGAGGCGTTCGTAAAAGGGCAGCCGGTAATCTCTACGTCAGTAGGAATGCAGGGTATATCCGGCTGCGACAACATTGCGTTTCTGGGAGATAGTGCCGGCGAAATTGTGGAACAAATCATGTTTGCCGTCGCAAACCGGAAATTGGTGCTCGAGAAGGCTCGGAGAGCGTTAGAGTACGTTAATGAAAATTATTCTGTCGAAACGTTAGTGCGACGCCTGGCTCCGGAAGTCCCGGAGTTGGTAAGTGAAGGCATGGTAGCGCAGACAGGCGTCGATGAATCATCCGCTAGGGTGGAATCCCATCAGGCTACATCATAGCCAGCATATGAGCGTGGCTGCGCGGCCTCCTGGCTCGGACCCATCGTAACATCGCCATCGTGGCGCTCGCCAACAAGCTGGCACGGATCGCCTGAGCGATGCTGAGGCGGGACCAGGCCTTCGAGCTGAACCACGGAGCTGTCGCCGGATAGCCGTCGGCTGCCCGGCTCAGCGAAACAGTGGCGGCAGCCCACTATGTTTGCGGGAAAGATATGAAGATGGCCTGAAGTCGACCGGCGCTCTGGCAGCCTGATTAAAAAGCGCCGCTGTGACGCCTTGTCTTTTATGAGGACTAGGGCGCGCAGATCTCCATCTTAGCGGAGGCACTTACCTCGAGACTAGATACATTTGTGCAGACCAAACAGGACCTGTCTTCAGAACCATCTTGCAAACGGAGCGGACCATACGTTTTCACAGTGATGCTGTGTCGGCGCAAGAAGCGCCACAGACTGCCATACCGACCGCCACACCGTGCTCGGCCAGCACCGCTCGAAGTTCTTGGAGCGTGATGTCGGGCGTGGCATCGTAGAGCGAAAGGCTCAGATTGCAGCGGGCCTCGATGTACTGCGAGCGCTGGTCGCCACCCATCTGTTTGGCAAGGGCGCTCCCCTGCTCGCGCTCCAGCGCCCGCCAGCGGCTCACGCTGGCCGCACTCACCCCGAAAGCTCCCCGGCCTGCCGGTGGCTCAGCCCTGAGGCAACGGCGGCCAGAACTCGAACCTGCGCTCGAGCGAGCAATCATTGTAGCTTGCCGCAGGAGCAGCATCTATTCCTTGTAGGTCGCCGCTGCCCAATAGGCTTCAATCTGAGTTTTTCAAGATCCTGCTAGAGCTACAACTGAGTTTTCAGGCATTCACGTCGGAAACGTTGAGCCGGTTGCTTTCACGTGACTACGCCGCAGCTTTCGTGACTACGAGATCCGCATAGTTGTGCGGATCCGTCGAATTGTCTCGATTAAAGGCCTCCAACTGCTGGCAAATCTCCGTTATCGGTAACAGTGCCTCAGGAAACTCACCCTCGGGCTTACTAATCTGCCCCCACACGAAGGTCTCCCGTAGAAAGTCGATGATCAGATGTGGGTCGCTCCCGAGTTGCGCCATGTGATATGGCGACCACTCCATGACAAGCAACTCGGCTTGGGCCAGAATTTGCCGGCCACCAGCCACAACGTACGGCTCGGCCCCTTGAGTGTCGATCTTGACGGCCAGCGGCGTTACCACCTCCGGTAGGGCAACGTCTAGAGGGCGCGCCGCCACCTTGATGACTTTACGCCGCTCCTCGCCGAGTCGACCATCTTTCGGGGCGCCGACGCGTAGGCGATGGTCGCCTAGGTTACCGATAGCTATCTCGAACTGGAGCATTGCTTCTCTGTCGAACAGTGCTGTCTGAAGGGCTGTCACATTCTGAAGACGACTCAGCGATATATTAGCTTCCAAGTTCCTGAAGTTCTCGGGCTCAGGCTCGAACGCGAAGCACCGTACGTCGGGGAAAGCAGACGCAATCGGCAAAGTCGTAAGCCCGATGTTGGCTCCAATGTCGAGGTACGTGCCGAAGCGGCGCTGATCGAAGAAATTTTGGAACAGAGCGTTTGTATGTCGTGCCCACTCTCCCGTTTCCGCGTACATCCTGAAGATCGTTAAGTCGTGAGGCGCGCTGATGATGTCTCCGTACCCACCGGAAGCCCGTAGCCCATTTACACCAACGTGAGGCGCTATACGCGCTAAGAGCTCGAGCCCATATATCCGAGACAATTTCTCGTCCCGGAGGATTGCCCTCGCGATGTCCCCCATAAGCTCGAGCCCGTATGTCCGAGGCAGTTCATTGTCCTGGAAGAGCGCCCTTGCGATCTCCCGTTTGAGCCGGGTAGGCCACCACCGTACCGCCGCAGCCATCCCAGATCGTAGAGCCGATTTCATGCGTCATTCCTCGCCCACAGCGGAGCGGCAACACGCTTCTCCCTCTCCCCTGAGGAAACTGACGCAAACTGATCTTCCGTCACGGTAGGGTGAGAGAGAAACGTATGGCGCTCGGCTTGAGTAAGATAATGTAGGACAGCTGGGTCTGTTGCAAACCCCGAATTCCGATCCATGCTCACGAGGGCCGCATAGCGGCGTCACCATAGCCTCAATGAGTCGGGGCAGAGCCGGGGGCCTTGAACTGGATTGGGGAAGAAAAGTCAAAGGGCGCAGCGCTTTTAATTCAATGCCTCAGCTCTGCCTTCGGGTTTGTTTTTCCTCGCGCAGGCGACGATTATTTGATTTTCGCGAACCTTTCCGTTTTAACACCTTTGGGGACTCACAAGTTTAGCGTGATGTGGTTCACGCATCGGATGGATCGTTATGTACTGACGGATGCCCAGTGGGCGAGGATGGAGCCGCATTGCCTGGGTAAGCCGACCGACCCTGGCCGCAGCGGAAGCGACAATCGCCGGTTTGTCGAAGCGGTTTTGTGGATTGCGCGGTCGGGCAGTCCGTGGCGTGACCTGCCGGCGATGTTCGGCAACTGGAGCACGGCATTCCGGCGTTTCAGCGACTGGCGCAAAGCCGATGTGTTCAAGCATATCTTCGACGCCTGCTCCGACGAGCCCGACATGGAATACGCCATGGTCGATGCCACGATCGTCAAGGTCCACCGTCACGGCCAGGGCGCAATAGGGGGACACAGAGCCAGGCCATAGGCCGTTCGAAGGGCGGGGTGACGACTAAAATCCTCGCGCTCACCGATGCGCTCGGCACCCTTGTGCGCTTCGAGCTGCTGCCGGGACACCGCTTTGATACGGTCGGCGTCCCGCCGCTGATCGACGGCATCGAGTTCGGCGGCCTCATTGCTGACAAAGCGTTCGACAGCAACGACATCATAGCCGATCTCAACGAGCGCGGCGCCAAGGTCGTCATCTCGCAGCACCCGCGCCGCACCAAGCCGCTCAAGATCGACGCCGAGATGTACAAATGGCGCCATCTGATCGAGAACTTCTTCTGCAAGCTAAAGGAGTTCAAACGCATCGCCATGCGCAGCGACAAGACCGACCACAGCTTCGCCGCCATGATCTATCTCGCCGCCGTCATCAACTCACGATGAATCCCCACAGGCCTTAGAGGCTGGTGAGCAATTATCTTTCTTTTCGCGTGAGGCGACGCAGCAGGATGCGGCTCATCGCGAGGTAGAGCAGCATTTCACCGGTCTCGACCAAGCGCTCGTAGTCCTTGGCGAGCCGCCGGTTCGTGGTGAGCCAAGCGATTGTCCGCTCAATCACCCATCTGCGCGCGAGCACCTGAAAGCCGCTCGGCCGCGTTGGCGGCTCTGATCCAACCCTCGTCCAGACGCCGCCTGTCCACCAGTGTTGTGGGATCGAGAGCCTCCAGCCCAGCGCTCGGCACAGCCAATCCTTCAATCCTCGATAAGCTGTATCAGCCCAGATCAGCTCGATGGCCGGGAACAGATGCTGCAGACCGGACAACAAAAGCTCGGCGCCTGCACGGTCATGGACGTCAGCCGAATGGACCTTGTGCTTCAGCAGATTGCCTTGCGTGTCGACGAGCAGATGGCGCTTGCGGCCCTTGATCTTTTTACCGCCGTCGTACCCACGGGGTCCGCCCATCTCAGTGGTTTTGACCGACTGGCTGTCGATGATCGCCGCTGTTGGCTGAGGCGCCCGGCCGATTATGCCACGATAGCTCTCGCGCAGAGCTTGGGTCACGTGCTCCCAGGCGCCATTCTCGCGCCACTGAACGTAATGGTAAAAGACGGCACAGCGTGGCGGGTACTCGTGCGGCAGCATTCGCCATTGGGCTCCAGTGCGCAGCAGGTAAAAGATCGCGTCAACGATGCGGCGGAGCGGGTAAGTCTGCGCCGCCCGGCCGGATGGCTGCGGGGGATCAGCGGCTCAAGCAGCGCCCATTCCGCATCACTGAGATCGCTGGCGTAAGAACAGACGTCCATGGCACGGGCTCCCCAATCGTGAAACAGCCCGCATCCGCCTTAAGCGGCCCAGCACAAGCGTATTCTGAATCAACGACTTGCACCGAGCAATAAAATTGCTCACCAGCCTCTTAGAGCGGTTTTGAGTTAGGCGGGCTCATCGCCACAGCTTGCGAGATAATTGGCGCACTCAGAGGGCGTGAAAACATCGACGAGGCGGCCAATAGCGGTCCAGAGCCCCTCGACGGTTCGCTCTGCCGCCTTGCGCAGGAGCGCCTTGAACTTGGCGAAGGCGTTCTCAATAGGGTTGAAGTCAGGACTGGACGGCGGGAGATAGAGCAGGTTCGCGCCCGCGGCCTCAATCAGCTTGCTGACACGCGGCCCCTTGTGGCTGGACAGGTTGTCCATGACCACAATGTCGCCCGCCTGGAGTTCAGGGACGAGCACCTGGGCGACGTAAGTCTCGAATGCATCCCGGTTGATCGGCCCGTCGAGCACGAAGGGAGCCACGATCCCGTCCCGGCGCAGGCCCGCGATCAGGGTGGTGGTTTTCCAATGCCCGTGAGGAACAGCAACCCGCAGGTGCTGGCCCTTCGGGGCCCGCCCGCGCAGCCGCGCCATGTTGGTTGCGGTCCATGTCTCGTCGATGAAGACCAGCCGATCCGCGTCAAAGTCGAGTTGCTCCTTAAACCAAGCCTCACGCCGTCTCAGGATATCGGGCCTCTCCTGCTCGGCCGCATGCGCCGTCTTTTTTCGCGGTGATGCTGCGTCGGCGGAAGAAGCGCCATAGGCCCCCATAGCCAACCGCCACGCCTGCTCGGCCAGCGCCGCCCGAAGCTCCTGGAGCGTGATGTCTAGCGCCGCTTCGTAGAGGGACAGGATCAGATCGCCGTGCGCTTCGATGTGCTGCGAGCGCTGGTCGCCTCCCATCTGCTTGGCGTGGGCGCTGCCTTGGTCCCGTTCCAGCGCCCGCCAGCGGCTCACGCTCGCCGCACTCACGCTGTAGCGCTTGCTGACCTCCCGGTGGCTCAGCCCTGATGCGACTGCGGCCAGACCACGGATCCGAAGGACGAGTGAGAGCGGTGTTGACATGGCGGCCAGCCTCCTTGCGGCAGACCGTCTGAATCACAACTGCGCCCTACCGGATAGCCCGAACCGATTCAGACCGCTCGGATCACGCTCTAGAGCAAACATTGACATGCCGAGGCATGCCAAGACTTGCCTGTTCTTTGCGTTAGCCCTGAACCTGTAGCGATTAAAACTTTCGCAGCTGTGCTTTCGTTGAAGGTAAGAGAGCTGTGTTGTTCCCGGGACACACTGACCAGAATCACTTCCTGACCTCAGGAGAGATGCTGGCAGCATTGTCACTCCTGTGGCAAGGCGGGTCCAATTTACGAACAGGGGCAGGACATGAACCAGATGGTCGGCAATGTCGCGGGCACAGCCATCAAGGGGCCAGTCCAATACTCGGTAGGGGAGCGGGACACCCGCCCCTGGGGTACGTGGGAGGTGCTCGCCACAGGCGTGGGCTACACACTTAAGCGCATTGTGGTGAACGCGGGCCAGCGCCTGTCACTGCAGTACCATGAACACCGCGCCGAGCACTGGACGGTAGTGCAGGGTGTGGCGGAAGCTGAGATCGACGGCGCGGCCCACCCGCTCGAGGCCGGTGAGCATGTGTATGTACCCCTTGGCGCCCACCACCGTATCCGTAACCCTGGCGACACACCGATGGTGTTCCTCGAAGTACAGGTCGGAGAGCATCTTGACGAGCAGGATATCGTCCGACTGCAGGATGACTATGCACGCGTTTAAATCGGCACCTATGCCCCGTCGCCACTACTGTTGGAGCGTCGCCCCAAAAGGCGCGGCGTAGATGCTGGCCAAGAGGAAGTGCCGTCCGCGGTGTGATCCTGTAGCCGTTGCCACTGCTTCCGTGACGGCAACCGTCGTCCCGGCACCTTGGCGCGCTGCCGCTCCAGGTGCTCCTGGTGCTTCTCAGCCAAGCGCTTGGCCCGGGCGATCTCCTTCAGGTCCTTCGGCGTCTTCTGCTCGTTGCAGGTCCAGCAGATTGCAGCCAGCCGCTCCGGATCGTTGGGATCGTCTCCCGCCTCCCGCAGGGCGAGAGGAGGGCGGTGGTCGAAGACAAAGAAGCCCAAGATCAGCCGCGTCCCGCAATCGGCACAGCAGCCCTCCTGACGCAGCATGATCTCGGCCTTGAGCCGCGCTGGGAGATGGCGCCGCTCGCAACTCTCAGGCGGAGGCTTGCGCGTCATGCTCCCCTCCCTGTGCTGATCCGGTCTGCTCCGTCTTCCCCCGCCCGCGTAATCCGCTGAAGGCGGCGAGAAGATCAGGATCGGCTCCGATCGCCTCCGCTCGCGCGAGGAAGGCGCCTTCGAGCGCGGCCCGTGCCTCGTCACTCAGGCTGTAGCGAGAGGGCAGGGCAGAAAGAGCCCAGCGCAGCAGTTCGGCTTCATCACTGACTTGGGCGAGCGCAGCCTCCAGGTCCGACAGGCTCGTTTCCTCACGACGCCTTGTGTCCGGATCGCTAACTCGCCCCCTGGCCCGCAAGTGACGAACTGAGCCGCTTCGAGGCATCCGTCTCGTAGGGGAGGGCATAGGCACCTGTGGCCCTGCAGGACCAACTGGACCACCCTCTCGGGCACTGACACGGGCCAGATCCACCACTTCGGCCTGAGAGCCGCCCACCTCACCAGAGGCGAGGTCCACAGCATCCAGATCATCCTCGCCCGCAAGCCCCACGAGCGAGAACAAGCCATATCGCCTGGCATAGGTCAGAGCCGCCCCCATGACCTTCGGCTGGCTCATATCGGACACCCGGCACACCGGCCACTTGGCAGCAATCCACTCGCCTGAGCCATGCGCGAGCGTGGTAGTCAGCAGCACTGTTCCGCTCTCCCGGTCCACTTCCGTGGCTTGGATCACCGCAATCTCGTGCTGGCCGAGAGCTTTCCTGACGATGTCTAGTCCTGCTGAGAGTGGCGCATAGCGGTAGGTCTGCACAGCACCTCCGGCTCCTCCACTGCCACCTCGTCCCCGCTCCAGCACGGCCGTGCAGGACTTCACTGGGTTGGTGAGCTCCACCTGCGCCTTGGCGAGAGCCCCCGCCAGATGAGCAATGCTGTCACTGCACATGAGCATGAGAGCCTCCCCCGTTCGCCAGCACCTCGAAACTGATCGCCCCTGCCTTCGAGCGCCTCGCTCTCACCCCATGCCCAACCGCTTCTCTCGCATCCTCCGGCACCAGTCCTTTGAGCTCTGCCTTGGCGGTCTCATGTTCCGCATGCGCTTGCCGCGTCCGCAGGAACAGCGAGGCCCATTCCGCCCATGAGTTGGAGGCCGTCATGTCGACCACTCGCACCGCAGCCACCTTCGCCTTCGGCGGCTCGGCATCGAAGGGGCGCGGCACCTCTCCCGTCTGCACGCATCGCCAGAAGATCCGCTCCACCTGCAGGAGCACGGTCTGGTAGACCGGATCCGCCTCGACCTCGATCAGCACCCACTTGCCGCCACCTGTGATGACCGACAGACACCCTCTCCTCACCCCCGCCACCAGCATGTTGTGCTGGAGCTGAGCCATGTGCTTCTCGGCGGCGGCTTCCTCTGAGAACGAGAACGGCAGCATGAACTTGGCCTCGAACACTGCCGGACCTGGTCCTTGCGCCTCGACCATCCCATCCAACGTCGCGCCCATGAACGAGAGGGACGGGTGTCTCAGGAAGCGCTGAACCTGTGAGACACGCGTCTTTGTCTCTTGCTCGAACCAGCGTCTGTTGAGATCCTCTGTGGCACATCCGAGCTGGACGAGAAGGTTGGAGGAGAGATCCTGCGGCTCGATCTCGCCCCGCTTCTCCCGCCACAGCCGCACCAGAGAGGCTTCATCCAAGCCCATGATCGCTCGTGCATCAGAGCCGCCTAAGAAGGTGCGGCGGTCGGGCCCCTTTCCTGAGTTTTTCATGATGTGCTCGCTCCCTCATCTGTACGCCATATCCCATGCGGGCGTTGCGCTCATATGATATGAAACGTATCACACTTGGTTTGTCCGTCAATATGCTATCAGATGATAAATTTCATATCACCGGTGCACAAATGCGTGCTGCACGCGCGCTTGTTAGAATGAGCGCCGAGGATCTGGCTGTAAGAAGCAAAGTGGGAGTTGCCACCATCCGACGTGCGGAAGCCAACGATGGACCTACATCTATGACTGCAGTCAACGCCCAGGCCATCCGTTCAGCACTGGAAGACGCTGGCGTCGAGTTCATCCCGGAGAACGGCGGTGGAGCCGGCGTCCGTCTGCGACACCGAAAGTAAGTTCGTTCTCCGGTAGACGGCCTCGCGCTATCAGAGCCGCGAGCTTCATCATTGTTCGGCTTCAGATTACTAGCCCTTGTTGGGGCGGTCGCTCGTGGCCTACTAGCGCCGCAATCTCGCAGCAAACGCAGCATCACGCCGGCCCTGGGTTTCGCCTAGGCGGCAGACATCAGGACGCCTTAGGCGTGCAGTCGCGCACAAGAGACAGAAGACTTTGCTTTAATCGGATCAGGGATCAATGACCATCGGCAGGACCGGGACCGAAGCGGCGCATAGGGCTGTGGGCCCAGGATCAACCTGGGACACCATCCTCTTCTCCGGTTTCCTAGCGCTCCTTGCCTGGGTCCCGTTCTGGTTTGGCAGCAACAGCGCCTTTGCTTGGGGCGTGAACGCCGTCCTGGTTGCGAGCCTCGTTAGCGCCTATGAGCTGGGTCTGCTGGTGCGGGGCTTGCCCCATCCGGTCGGGCTGCGCCGCATCCGGGTGCCGGCGCTCTGCCTCGCGCTCGTGGTCGCCTGGATCCTCGTCCAGATGTCCCCGCTGGCGCCCGAGGGCTGGCACCACCCGATCTGGGCCATGACGGCTGAGGCTCTCGGACGGCCGCTCGCGGGCAGCATCTCGGTCAATCACGACCTGACCGCCCTGGCGCTGATGCGCCTTCTGACCTGCGCCGGGGTCTTCTGGCTCGCCCTGCAGCTCTGTCGTGAGAACAGCCGTGCGCATCGGCTCCTCGTCGCGCTCGCGGTCATCGGCTCCGCTTACGCCCTCTATGGGATCATTGCCTTCTTTGTCGCACCCGGGGATGTCCTTTGGCTCCCAGGGCAAAACACCTCTGGGGCACTCTCGGCCACGTTTGTCGGCCGCAACAATTACGCCACCTATGCCGGCGTCATGTGTGTTGTGTGCCTGGCGCTCGTTTTGGGCCGCCTGCACGGTGTGGGCCGCGCCTCCTCCTGGCAGATGCGGATCGCCGAGGTGGTGGCGGCCATCGTGGGTCAGGCGGGTCTCGCCTTTGTCGCGCTCTGCCTGATCAGCGTGGCGCTGCTCCTCACCGTTTCGCGGGCGGGGATCACGGCATCGTTTGTCGCGCTCGGGGCGACGCTGGTGCTGAGCGGGATCACCAGCCGCACCGGCCGCGTTTGGCTGATGCTCGGCAGTATCCCCATCCTGCTTGTGCTCGTTGCTCTGTTTGCGGCCTTTGGCGAGAGGTACCTCGCGGGCCTGGAACAGCTTGGTTCCAGAACCGACGACCGCATGGCGGCCTACATCATCACCCTGACGTCGATTGTGACCTCGCCGTTCACCGGCTTCGGTTACGGCACCTTTGAGCACGCCTTCCGCATGTTTCGGGATGGGTCCCTCACGGGGGGGCTGGAGGAGGTCTGGGACAAGGCCCACAACACCTACCTTGAGGTGTTCCAGGGCTTGGGCCTGATCGGAGGCGGCGTCCTGATCCTCGGGGTGGGCCTGCTTGCCCTCCGCTGCCTCGTTGGGGTGTTCACCCGCAAGCAGGACGTGGCCGCGCCCCTGGCCGCCACAGGCGCGACCCTCCTCGTCTCCCTCCACGCGCTCGTGGATTTCAGCCTCCAGATCCAGGCTGTCGCGATCACGTGGATTGCTCTCCTCGGCGCCGGTGTAGCCCAGAGCTGGAGCTCGCGTGCCGCGACCTCCGATGCGGCACGCAGGGCATAACGTCTCCAGGACCTGACCGCTCAGGCATCATGCGTGGGTGCTTAAGAAGTGAGGGGGACGCCATCCCTGAGAACGGCGGCGGAGCCGGCGTCCGCCTCAAGCACCGAAGCTAGCGAAGAGTCGCTTATTGGGCGCTGCCGCATCGGAGTGAAGCTTGATGATCAAAGTACAAGAATCAGCCTGCTGCATGTCCGCTCAAAGCGTAGTTGCTCCTTGACGCTAGTAAGCTCTAAGCGTACTTCTATCCAATGGACTTCGAGTGGGACGAGGCCAAGAGCGACCACAACCGCCAGGAACGCGGGTTCGGCTTCGACTTCGCAGCCTTGATCTTCGATGGTCCGACCCTGGAGCAGGTCGACGCCCGCCGCGCGTACGGTGAGATCCGTGTCCAGGCGATCGGCCAAGTTGAGGGTATCGTTCTGTTCGTTGTTTATACCGACCGGGGTGACGTTCGTCGCATCATCTCGGCTCGGCTCGCTAATGCGAAGGAGCGTGCGCAATGGCAATTGTTCGCAGGTCGTTAGATCAGATCCGGACCACCCCGCCGCGTGTGGATCGCATCAAGATCGCGGCCACCACGCCGGCTGAGATCGCCCAGCAGGCCCAGGAGGACGGGTCGGAGGCGGACGATGTGTCGGCCTTTGAACCCACCGTGCTCGCCCAGTCGGTGCGCCGCCAACTCGGCATGACGCAAGCAGAGTTCGCGCAGGCGCTGCGCATCCCCTTGGCAACCCTGCGCAACTGGGAGCAGGGCCGGGTGCGGCCGGATCCCGCCGCTCGATCGCTTCTGCTGATCGTGGCCCGCAACCCGGACGCGGCCTTGGCGGCTCTCGTGGCATAAGCGTCCCGGCCCCTGTGCGCCCGTGGTCCCAACGCGACAAGCCGCCTCGCCTTGGGCGCTCCGCCGCGTGCCGCGGACGAGGGCTTCTGGCGCCTCTTGCCTCGCACGCCCAAGCCCTTCACCAATAAGGTCGGGACGGCCCGCCGCTTGAGGAGACCTGAGGAGATCGACGTGGATGTTGCCTTGTTCATCAGCCACCCCGAGGTGACCGTTGATCCGAGGCTGCCCGTTCCCCGTTGGCACCTCTCCGACCTCGGGATCCGCCGCATGCGGGCGTTCGCCGCCTCCCCGGCCGTGCAGGGCTTAACCGCCGTCTGGGCGAGCCCTGAGACCAAGGCCATCGAGGCCGCTGGTCTACTAGCCGCCCCCTTCGGGCTGCCCGTCGGGGTTCACGAGGGACTGCACGAGAATGATCGCAGCGCCACCGGCTTTCTGCCGCCAGCGGAGTTCCAGGCGATGGCCGACGCCTTCTTCGCTCGGCCCCATGAGAGCGTGCAGGGCTGGGAGCGCGCCGTCGACGCCCAGGCCCGGGTCGCCGCCGCTGTGAATGAGGTCCTCGCTTGCTCGCCCGCGGGCACGATCGCGGTGGTGGCGCATGGTGGGGTCGGCACCTTCCTTCTCTGCCGCTACTTGGGCTTCCCGATCACCCGGGACGCGGACCAGCCCTTCCAGGGTCACTATTGGGCCTTCGACCGAGCCACGCGCCGGGTGCAGCACCCCTGGCGCTCCATTGCGTCCTGCTAGGCTGCCCCCGTCCGGGTCCCACGCCGGCTTGTGGGGGCCGCTGGCCGTGGCCAAGCGACACCACCGCAGCAAGGGCCGCTAAAAATGTAACACTCCCTCAAGATCCGTGTGATTCCGGTGGTCAGCCCGATCTTTATCTTGAAGGATTGCGCTAAACTCGATGGATCCGGGGCGGTCAGGAGAGGGTGGCATGCGGACGATCGTGGGGGTAACCATCTGCCTGTGCGGCCTGGCGCTGGGCGGCTGCGGCAACCTGGCTGGGGTGACGGCAGGCGCGCCCGAGCGCGTGAGCGTAGTCGCGCGCCCTGCACAGCCGGTCATCCACTATGGCGGCTACTCCTCCCCTGACGATAACAGTGATCTGATCGATCCGGTGCCGCGCTATCTCGCCAGGGCCGGTATTCGTCAGGCGGCCCTCACACCCTCGCGGTCCGTGGCAGCGAGCCTGCCCGCGGCTCAGACCCGGGTCGATCCAGCCACCACAGGCGCCGCCGCTCCACGGTCACCCGCGGAGGGCGACGCACCAGGATCAGCCGACGAGACCGCGTCATCTCTGTCGCCCGAAGAGCAGGCGCGGCTCACGGCCGAGAAGGACAGGCTCAACGCTCAGAAGCGTGCCGAGGTCATGCGCGAGATGAACGAGCGCATCGCCGCGCGGGACCGGGAGGCCAAGCGCTCCCTGTCCGGCATCTGCACAGGATGCCAGTAGCGAGTGCCGGCTCTGCTTGGGCGCCGCGGAGTAGGGCATTGCGGAAGGTCGCTTCCGCGTGTTGAGATCACCCGAGGGAACGCGGCGGAGCTGGCGTCTGTCTCGGGCGACCAGGTCAGGATCAACCTCGATCAAGCAAGGCGCTCTGAGGCCAGATCATCCTCGCCCAGCGGGGCAGCCTCGGCTGGGGCATCAGGCGCTGATGAGGAAGACCACCGAGGCACGCGATCCGATGCTCTCATCAAAGCTGAGGCTCATTCT
>JAESFH010000273.1_pt1 | contig 20638 bp, 17 predicted proteins | sample 9269381 | NCBI WGS metagenome assembly JAESFH01 (sample SAMN14504062, study PRJNA617094) | algae metagenome | isolation source: Aphanothece sp. CMT-3BRIN-NPC111 and co-occurring heterotrophs from well... | place: USA: Clark Mountains Wilderness, California | collected 2010-04-18
CGCCGTTGCCACCGCCACCGCCGTTGCCACCGCCACCGCCGTTGCCACCGCCACCGCCGTTGCCACCGCCGCCGCCGCCGCCGTTGCCACCACCGCCGCCGCCGCCGCCGTCGCCGTTGCCGCCGCCGCCGTTGCCGCCCGCGGCACCAGAGCTGCCACCACCGTTACCAGCACCGCCCGCGCCCGCCGAAGCCGATCCGCCGCCGGAGGCACTGCCGCCCTTACTACCCCCTGAGGTGCTGCCCGTCGTATCGCCATCGCTGCGGCCCTTGGTGCCGAGACCGCCTTCCGTCGGCGCCGCGAAGCCGAGGCCTTCCTTCTCGCCGGCCCGGCCGACGCTCTTGGCGTTGCCGGGGTTGCCGAGACCCGTGGGAGAGGATTTCGGACCTGCGTTCCGGCCTTTCCCGTTCACATCGCTGCGACCGCGAACGCCGTTGCCAAAATCACGTCCGTTGGGGCTCTCGCCGGCGCGACCGACGTCCTTGCCGTTGCCAGGATTGCCGAGACCCGCGGTTGGGCCGGTACCGCCGCCCGGTGCAACACCCCCGCCAGCGCCTGGCGCGACGCCACCGCCAGCACCCGGAGCGACGCCGCCGCCGGCGCCCGGGGCTACACCGCCGCCGGCGCCCGGAGCGACGCCGCCACCAGAGCCAACACCGCCACCAGGCCTGCCGCCGTTCCCTGCTGCCGGTCCTCCTGCAACGGGACCGTTGCCGCGAGGATTGCCGATACCACTGAAGCCGGGGCCAACGTCGCCACGGGGTGTGCTCCCGATGAAGCCGCCGCGGCTATCGTCGTTCCGCTGGAAGCCACGGATCGAGCGCGGCGCGATCTCACAACGGCAGGTTTCGTTGTCGCGCACGATAACGACGCGACAGTTGCGGTACATCTCCGGGTTTGCAACCGCCGGGACACATTGCGCACCACGCATTTGCGCGGACACCGCAGTCGACGAGACGAGAAGAACGGCCAAACCGGCCAAAGCAATACCGTGTGAACGCGACATGGTTCACTCCAATGAGTGTCAGGAGCTGATGGGGTTAGGCGCGTTCCAGTTGTGAAACGGCCTAGACTGATCCGATTACGTGGAACGAAGAACAATGTTCCGGAGGTCGATCAAAAAATGTTCAATTTCGAAGCTTCGGCGAATTGACAAAGTTAACGGTTTGCCGCGGCCGGATACTTGGCCATTAGCTTGGCGGCGGCCCCTCTCCCAGGGCAAGCGCCGGCGCTTCAAGGCGGCAGGGAGCGGCGTCCGCCCGACGGCGCAGCTTCAGGTGAGGTTCCGCTCCACCCCCTAAAGCGGACCCCGTCCGGGATCGCGGCAACCGTAGCTCCCCGTCTCCAGGCGGGAGACCTCCTTGCGGCGCCTTCGACAGGCGGGAGACAAGTCAGTCGCTGCAGGCGGGACCACCGAGGATACGAAGATCGCGTCCGATCCCTCCGGCAGCGCGTACCTGCAACAGCTCAGCAGGCGGTACAGCACAGGCAGGCCTCGCACGTGCGAGGCCGCAGGATCCATTGCGCTCTCCCCACGTTGTCCTGCGTGAGCTTGACCGGAGGACCCTCCCATGGCCGATCCGGCCACGCCCCCACTCCCTGCGCCGCCACCCGCCCATTCCCCGCTTCTCACGGCCGGCGGCATCGTCCTCGCGATCGGGGGTCTCTATTTCGGCCGGGATATCTTCATCCCCTTCGCGCTCTCGATCCTCCTCGGCTTTGCCCTGACGCCTCTGGTGAACCGGTTGCGGCGCCTGAGGCTGCCGCGGATCGCGGCCGTCCTCGTCGCCGTCACCCTCGCGTTCGTGCTCATCGGCGGGATCGCTTACGTGGTTGGCCGGCAGATCGTGCAGCTCGCCGATAACCTGCCGAGCTACCAGACCACCATCACCCAGAAGATCCGCTCCCTGCAGGAATCCGCCCCCGGAGGCGGCGTGGTCGACAGGGTCACAACGACGATCCAGGATCTCAGCAAAGAGATCTCCGGCTCCGACAAGCCGGCGCCGAGCCCATCAGGCCCAACCCTCGGCGGCACCGCGCCGGCCCAGGAACCCATCACGGTGCGGCTCGAACGCCCGGAGGCCCAGCCCCTCGACATCATCCGCACGGTCGTCGGCCCCCTGCTGGCGCCGCTCGCGACCGCCGGCCTCGTGATCATCTTCGTGATCTTCATCCTCCTCGAGCAGGAGGATCTGCGCGACCGCTTCATCAAGCTCGCGGGCGCCGGCGACCTGCAGCGGAGCACCCAGGCCCTCAACGACGCGGCCGCCCGGGTGAGCCGCTATCTCCTGATGCAGCTCGTCGTGAATCTCACCTATGGGGTTCCGATCGGGATCGCGCTTTATTTCATCGGCGTGCCCAACGCCGTCCTGTGGGGTCTGCTCGCGGCGGTGCTGCGCTTCGTGCCCTATCTCGGACCCTTCCTGGCCGCGCTTTTTCCCATCGCTCTCGCGGTTGCGGTCGATCCCGGCTGGTCGATGCTCCTGTGGGTGATCGGGCTGTTCCTCCTGGCCGAGCTCATCAGCAACAACGTGGTGGAGCCCTGGCTCTACGGCTCGAGCACGGGGCTGTCGTCGCTCGCGATCATCATGGCCGCGATCTTCTGGACGACCCTCTGGGGCCCCGTCGGGCTCTTCCTCGCCACGCCGCTCACGGTCTGCCTCGTGGTGATCGGGCGCTATGTGCCCCAGCTCGAGTTCCTCGGCGTGCTCCTGGGCAGCGACCCGGTGCTGGCGCCGGAAGAGCGGCTCTACCAGCGCCTCCTCGCGGGCAACCTCGAAGAGGCGACCGAGATGGCGGAGGATTACGTCGACGAGCACTCCTCGCGGGAATTCTACGACCACGTCGCCATTCCCGCGTTGCGTCTCGCCGAGAATGACCGCCAGCGCAGCACCACCGATACCAACTACCGCCGCCAGGTGGCCTCGACCGCGATCTGCGTCGTGCGCGAGATCGAAGAGCATGTTCGGGAGAAGGCCGCCAAGGATGCGGAGGATGCGGACCCGTCCTCTGCCGAGACGGCCATCGGCTCCGGAACGCCGGTCCTCTGCGTCGCCGGACGCACCGAGCTCGACGGCGCCGCGGCCGAGATGCTCGCCCAGGTCCTGGGCGAGCGGGGCATCAGCGCGCGGATCCTGCCCCCGATTTCAGTCAGCGAGGGAGCCCTGGGCCAGCTCGACCTGACGGGCGTCGAGGTGGTTTGCCTGTCCTACCTGCATCCGCAGCCGCAGGTCTACGCCCGCTATATCTGCCGCCGCCTGCGGCGCCGTGCCCCTCACGTGCGGTTCGTGGTGTGCTGCTGGAACGCGCCGCCGCACAGCGGCCAAAGCGAGGACATGTCCCGTCAGATGCAGGCCGATGCGGTAATCGTCTCGGTCGAGACCTGCGTGGCTCAGGTGGAGGCTTGGCTGGCGCGCCCCGCATCCGCCTCGGGGCCGGCCCCGACCCTTCCCGACAACGAGCACGAGCGGCTCGAGGCCGCGCGGCGGCTCGGGCTCTCCAGGCGGAAGAAAGAACTCGACGCGGCGGCCACGCAGGTCGCCCAGGCCTTCGGCGTTCCCATCGGCCTGGTGTCCCTCCTCGATGACGAGCACCAGCCGATGCCGGGAGCCTCGGGCCTGACGCCGGACCTCGATGCCGCCCGCCAGTCGTCCCGCGAGGGAGCGATCTGCGGCCAGGTGGCGGTGCACGACGAGGTGCTGGTCGCCGAGGACGTCACCAAGGACCCGCGCTTCGCCGACAACCCGCTCGTCCTCGAAAAGGGCATCCGTTTCTACGCCGGTGCCCCCCTGCGCACGGCGGCCGGCCTGGTCCTGGGCTCGCTGTGTGTCATCGACACACAGCCCCGCGCTTTCTCGGATGAGGACCGCGCCCGGCTCCAGGCCATGGCAGACGAGTTGATCGCGGGGCTGGAGCAGGCCTCCCCCGCCGGGGGCGAGACGAGCCGGGACAGCCCCTAGCTGCCGTCGCACGAGGACGCCGCCGGCGAGGCGGGGCCATCGCGCAGGAGCCTCACCGGATCGGTGAGGCTCGCGCTCCTCTTACTGCGCCGTGACCTGGTCCTTGATCCGGTCGTAAGTGGCGCGGTTGAGCACGCGTTTCGTCAGGAGCTCCTCCGGCGAGGCATAAGGGCGCCCGCGCACGATGGCCCGCCCGATGAGCCCGGCGCCGGGAAGCGCGTTCAGCTCCTCGACCGTCGCCGTATTGAGGTCGACCCGCCCGGCCGCGCCGGTACCGGTCGCGGGCTCATTGGCGTCTGATACCGGCGGGGCGGACGCGACCTCGGGGGAGGGAACCGGAGCCGGCACTGCTTCTACTCGGGCCGCAGCCGGAGGGGCTTGCGGCGTGGGTGGAGCGGCCGCAGGGCCAGGGGCCGGATCGGCAATCGCCATCGCACCGGTTCCGGCTCGGCCCGGAGCAGGCCCGGCGCCGCTCGTCACCGGGGGGCCGGCATAGACCACGCGCGGAGCCGGCGCGGACACGGCGGGTGGCGTGACCGCAGGGCTGGCAGCTGGTGCCGCCGCGGGAGCGGATGGCGGCGGGGCCGCAGAAGTGGAGATTGGTGCGACCGCGGACGTGGAGACCGGCGCCGCGGAATGGCGTGTGGTGGCGGGGGCCGGCCCCGCCTGCTGACGCTTCGCAGGCATCTCGGGCTGGCTCACGGCGCTCGAGGTACGCCCCGCCGGGTCCTGCTTCAGGAACAGGGGCATGACCTGCCAGACCGCCAGGAGCGCCGCCCCGACCGCGGCGAGCAGCAGAATGCGGAGCAGGTGACCCGGATGAGCGCCCTTAGGGCTGCCGGAACGGGGGAGGTTGCCGATGCGCATCGAAGTTCCAGAGGGCAAGACTTAACCAAGGACAAGGACCAGGGGACGGTCCGACGAGGGGCGCCCTAGGCGGCCGATGTGGCACAGGCATGGCAGCCGAGCCACGCGCCCCTGGTCGTTCCCCACCAGGGATGAGCCCATCTTTGGGGCGAGCCGATGTCCGGATGACCACGCCGCCCGTCGCGAACGGGAAACGGACCGTTGGAGCGCGCCGGATCCCCCGCTCTGTGCGGCCCCTCGCGGGTCAACTCGAGCGGACCGGCTTCGGCACCTCCTGGGCCTGCAGAATCCGCGCGAGCGCATCGAGAACGGCCCCTTGGGCTTCCTGGATCAATCGCCAGCGCGGCTCCAGCACGGTCTCGAAGTAGCGCCGGTTCACGGATTCGGGCCAAGTGCGCGCATAGGCGTCGAGGTCCGCGTTGTGGAGCGCGATTCGCGCGAAGAGATCGATGACGGGAAAGCGGAGCTCGTCGGGGAGGAGCGCCACGTTGTCGATGAAGTCGACGCCCTGCGGCATTTCCGGCAGCAGGAGAAGCGAAGGAGGCGTCTCCTTGAAGGCGGCCTGGCCGTCGGGGCCGCGCTTGAGATACCGGTCCGACAGATCCTGGATGTGCTGGACATGCGGGATCAGGAAGGCCGCGAAGGCTCGGCTCCGGGCTTGCTCTGACCGCTCGCGCGCGTCTGCTGCCTGCCGCGCCAGCAGCAGGGCGGCCCGTCCCTGCCGCCGCATGATCCAGAGGGCGCACAGGATCGCCAGGACGGATCCGACCGCCTGGATCCAGATCGCAAGGGCGGCGGGCGGGAGCGACGCCAACACCGCGGCCGCGCCGCCCGATACAAACGCCCATGTCGACGCGAGCGCGCCGTAAAAATCGGATTGGGTCATAGCCGGAGCCTTATGCCACTCGGCTCACGCTGCGAAGTGCGGTTTCAGTCATGCGCCGAGCCCCGGGCCACCCCACCAAGCTACGATGTCGAATCTCACTCATGCGCCGAGCCCTACGCCACCCGGCAAGGGGCATGCAAGGCGCCGATCGCACCTCCGTCGAGCCCTGACGCGCGCGAGCGGGTAAGCCGTCTTTGCCCGCGCCCGGCTTGCAGACGCGGCGGCCGGAGTGTCGGCGCCCGGACGTCGCACCTCATCGCGGATCGGCACCGGCCCCCTGGGACGCTCCGGATCCACTTGCGGTGCGGCAGGAGGAGGCCCAAAAGGGGCACGGAGGGGCGATGTGGCACGATAGCTGCAGCGCTGCAGCGCTGCACGCGTTCGCGCCTCGCCGGCCTTTGACACCGCACCGCCACCTCGGACAGTTTTCACCGCAGAGACGACACCCGGCGCAATCGAGAGGGGACCCCCATGGCCACACGTCGCGATTTTCTGACACGGACCGGCGGCCTCGCCGCGGCTGGCCTCCTCGGCACACCCGCCTTCGCCCAGGGCGCACCCAAATACACCGCCAAGGTCGCCCATCTCGAGAACCCGACGCAGCCGCGCCACCGCGGCCTCGAGAAGGTGGCCGCGCTCGTGAAGGAGCGCACCAAGGGCGAGGTCGAGTTCAAGCTCTATCCCTCCTCGCAGCTCGGTCAGGCGCGCCAGCAGATCGAAGGCACCCAGTTCGGCGCCATCGAATGCACCGTGATGCCGGCGGCCTTCCTCGGCGGCTTCAACCCGATCGTGTCCGTCTTCGACATCCCCTTCCTCCTGCCGGAGGACCGCGCCAAGGCCATGGAGCTGCGCACCGGCCCCTTCGGCCAATACATCCTCGACAGCTTCAAGTCCCGCGGGCTGGTCGCTATCGCGCTGTGGCCGAACGGGCGCAAGAGCCTCACGACCAACAAGCCCATTCAAGGCGTCGAAGCCTTCCAGGGTCAGAAGTTCCGGGTCATGGATTCCAAGATCCTGATCGACCAGTTCGGGGCCGTCGGCGCCAGCGCCCTCGCGATCCCCTTCGGCGAACTCTACACCGCGCTCCAGACCGGGGTCGTCGACGGGCAGGAGAACCCGCTCGATACCATCACGACAATGAAGTACCACGAGGTCCAGAAGAGCCTCATCGTGTCGAACCACGGCGCCATGGAGGACGTCGTCCTCTTCAGCCCCGCCTGGTGGGCCACCCTCCCCGAAGGCCACCGCAAGATCATCACCGATGCTTTCGTCGAGGTCCGTCCGGAGGTCGAGGCCATGAAGGAGGAAGCCATGGCCAAGGCCCTGGAGACCGCCAGGAGCTCGGGCAAGATCGAGGTCCGCTCGCTTTCGGATGCCGAGCGCGGCGCCTGGCGCACCAAGATGGTCCCGGCCGCCGAGGCGGCTTATCTCCAGCGCGCGGGCGCCGAGGGCAAGAAGGCGATCGAGCTCTATCAAGCAGAAATGAAGCGCATCGGCGCCTGATTCCGGCTCCACCCGTTCGGGCGCGCCCGGCTCCGCCCGAGGCGCGCCTGTTTTTGTGTCAGCCTGAGGCGTTGGGACGATGCTCCCGAGCCTGCCTGTTTCTGTGTAAGCCTGAGGCCTTGGGACGATGCTCCAGACCCTGCCCGTTTCTGTGTAAGCCTGAGGCCTTGGGACGATGCTCCAGACGCTGATGAACGGGATCCGGCTTGTCGAGCGAGCCCTGCTCGTGATCGTCATGCTCGCGATGGCGATCCTCTATTCCTTCAATGTCGCCGTGCGCGAGCTCAGCCCCGGCCTCGCCTCGTCCTTTGCCTGGGTCGAGGAGGCGACCCTCTTCGCCCTCGCCTGGATGGCCTTCATCGGGCTGGGGCTCGCCCTCGAGCGGCGGCGGCACATTGCCATGACGGCCCTGCTCGACCGGCTCGGGCTGCACGCCGCCCGCGCGGTCGAGCTCGTCATCAACCTCACAGGCCTCGTCGTCTCGGGCTTTCTCGCCAAGATCAGTCTCGATCTCGCCCTCTTCATCTTCAACAGCGGCCAGATCAGCCCCACGCTCGGGGTCTCGATGCTGGGACTCTATGCACCGCTGCCGGTCGGGTTCGCACTGCTGACCCTCCGCTACCTCCTCGAATTGCTGCGCCTCCAGGACCGGTTCCGGATTCGCGACGTGATCTCGGAGCATTGACGATGAGCGGCCTCGCTCGCGAACGGAGCCTCCCGTGACGGTCATCCTCCTGTGCGTCCTGGCGGCCGTTCTCCTGACGCTCGGCTTCGAGATGTTCCTGGTCATGGGCGTGCCGAGCATCCTGGCCTGGCTCCTGTTCTATCCCGGCATCCCGCCGATCGTGATCGCGCAGAAGCTGCTCGGCGGCGTCAACGTCTCGACCCTGCTGGCGATCCCCTTCTTCGTCTTCGCTGCCGACATCATGGCCCGCGGCACCATCGCGCGCCGCCTGACCGATCTGGTCAAGACCAATCTCGGGCACCTGCGCGGCGGCATCGGCCACACGACGGTCGCCTCCTGCATGGCCTTCGGAGCCGTCTGCGGCTCGGCGCCCGCCACCGTTGCGGCGCTCGGGCGGCTCCTCCACCCGGAGCTCGTGCGGGCGCGCTACCCGGAGAAGTTCGCGCTCGGGCTCATCGCGTCGAGCGCCGAATGCGCCCTCCTGATCCCGCCCAGCATCACGCTCATCATCTACGGCTGGCTCACCGGCACCTCGATCGCCGACCTCTTCGCGGCCGGCCTCGTGGTCGGGATCGTGCTGGGCCTGGCCTTCATGGTGCTCGTCCAGATCGTCACTGTCCGCTCCGGCGCCGGCGCATCCCCGAAGGCGAGCTCGCGGGAGCGGCTCCTCGCGTTGCGCGACGGGCTCGTGGCCCTGGGTCTGCCGGCCATCATCCTCGGGGGCATCTACAGCGGCGCCTTCACGGCGACCGAGGCCGCGGCCGTCGCGGTGATCTACGCGCTGGTTGTCGAGGTCCTGGTCTACCGCTCCTTCGGGCTGGCTGCGCTGTTCGAGGTCGCGGAGAGCTCGGCCGTCACCGTGGTCGTGATCTTCATCCTTCTCGCGATGGGCTCGCTCCTGTCCTATTTCATCACGCTCGCTCAGGTGCCGGCCTATTTCACGGACCTCTTCCAGCAATGGCACGTGAACTGGATCACGTTCCTGCTGATCGTGAACGTGGTCCTCTTCATCGCGGGCATGTTCATCGACCCGAACTCGATCCTCCTGGTCCTGGTGCCGACCTTCTATCCCGTCGCGGCCTCGCTCGGCATCGACCCCGTCCATTTCGGGCTGGTGGTGTGCCTCAACATCTGCATTGGCATGATCACGCCGCCGTTCGGGCTCGACCTGTTCGTGGCCTCCTCGACCCTGCAGCGCCCGGTCGAGACCATCATCGCCGGCATCTGGCCCTTCATCGTCACGAACGTGGTCGTCCTGATGCTGATCACGTATGTCCCGCAGATCTCGACCGCGATCCTTGCAGTCGTGCGATAACGCCCCCGCGACCGGCGGCGCGGGACTCGGCAGCAGGCCTCGCCCGTAGTAAGCGGAGATCCCGGAGGCTCCCCGACATGCGCACCCTCACGATCCGCCGCCCCGACGACTGGCACGTGCATTTCCGCGACGGCACCATGCTTCGGACCGTCGTGCCCTTCACGGCCCGGGTGTTCGGCCGGGCGATCGTCATGCCGAACCTCACCCCCCCGGTCACAACGGCCGCGATGGCGGCGTCCTACCGCGAGCGCATCCTCGCGGCTGTCCCGCCCGGCGTGAGCTTCACGCCTCTCATGACCTGCTACCTCACGGACAGCACCGATCCCGACGATCTCGTCGCCGGGCACCGGGACGGCATCTTCACGGCCGCGAAGCTCTATCCGGCCCACGCGACCACGAACTCGCATCACGGCGTCACCGCGATCGAGCGGATCTACCCCGTGCTCGAGGCCATGGCGGAGCACGGCATCCCCCTCCTGGCGCACGGGGAGATCACCCGGGGCGAGGTCGACATCTTCGACCGGGAGCGGGGCTTCGTCGACGAGGTCCTGCTGCCCACGATGGAGCGCATCCCGGGCCTGCGGGTGGTGCTGGAGCACATCACCACCGAGGAAGGCGTCGCGGCCGTCCGGGCCCACCGCGACCGGATGGGCGGGACCATCACGCCGCAGCACCTCCTTTTCAACCGCAACGCCCTGTTCCAGGGCGGCCTGCAGCCGCACATGTACTGCCTGCCGGTGCTCAAGCGCGAGCGGCACCGCCTGGCGCTCAGGGCGGCCGCCACGGGGGGCGAGCCGAACTTCTTCCTCGGCACGGACACCGCCCCCCACCTGCGCCATCTCAAGGAGGCAGCCTGCGGCTGCGCCGGGGTGTTCTCGGCGCCCGTGGCGGTCCAGGCCTACCTCAAGGTCTTCGCCGAGGAGAACGCCCTCGACCGGTTCGAGGCCTTCGCGTCGCTCAACGGTCCCGCCTTCTACCGTCTGCCGCCCAACGAGGAGCGGGTCACCTTCGCGGAGGCCGCGACCTTCACGGCGGAGCGCGTGGAGGTTGGAAACGAGGGGGAGCTGGTGGCCCTCTTCGACGGAGAGGCGGTCGCCTGGGCGCGCACGCCGGCGCCGTAGGCCTATCCCGACGAGGCTCCGACCGGCCGCAGATGGCCCTGACGCGCCCCGGATGCGGTTGACGGAAGCGGGCGGGCGGGGTCATAAGCGCTCGGTCGCGCGCATCGTTTCGAGCCGTCCGCCGCCGTCGGGACCCCTTCCGGCGGCTTTTTTGCGCAGGCGGCCCGACGGCCCCGCAACTTGGAGGACACCGGATGAGCACCTTCCCGCTTCCCACCGACAAGCGGGCCATCGCCCGGCAGACGGCGCGCATGATGCTCGAAATCAAGGCGATCCACTTCAACGCCGCCGAGCCCTACACCTTCACCTCCGGCTGGAAGAGCCCGGTCTATGTCGATTGCCGCAAGATCATCTCCTATCCGCGCCTGCGCTCGGGGCTGATGGATTTCGCGGCTACGACGATCCTGAGCGAGATCGGCTACGAGTCCATCGACATCGTCGCCGGCGGCGAGACGGCCGGGATCCCCTTCGCGGCCTGGATCGCGGACCGGCTCTCGCTGCCGATGCAGTACATCCGCAAGAAGCCGAAGGGCTTCGGGCGCAACGCCCAGATCGAAGGCGATGTGGTTGCGGACGCCCGCACGCTCCTCGTCGAGGACCTCGCTACGGATGGGCGCAGCAAGGTGAACTTCTGCCAGGCCCTGCGCAACGCCGGCGCCCAGGTCGATCACTGCTTCGTGGTGTTCTACTACGACATCTTCCCCCAGAGCCGGGAGGTCATGCAGGAGCTCGGTGTCGAGTTGCACCACCTCGCGACCTGGTGGGACGTGATCGAGACCGCAAAGGAGAGCCGGCATTTCGACCCGGGCGTGCTCGCCGAGGTCGAGAGCTTCCTCAACAACCCCGCGCCCTGGTCCGCGGCCCATGGCGGCATCTCCGCCTTCGGCAAGGCGGGCGAGTAAGCAGCCCCTCTCGAGCCGCGGCGATCCTGCGCGGATAGGTCCGTCGGACCCGCCGTGCATCCGGGCCGGCCGAGCGAGCCGGAGCGGCCCCCCATCTCGGTGCCCTGCATGCAGTCTGGACCGGCCGAACCGGCCCGGCACCTGCACGACCATCGTCGTCCTTGCTTTCTCGGCGCGGAGTAAGGGATCCTGCGCCCAAGCGAACTCGCAAGCAGGCCGACGGCGGGATGCGGGAGGGGGCCATCAAGAGAGCAGCCTACATCGTGCCGATCGCGGCTTGCCTGGCCTATGCGGCCTGGATGTTCGCGCCCTATGCGCGCTCGGTGATCGTCCGCGACGCCGCCGTCACGACCTGGGTCCATGTGGCGACCTCGCCAATCCGAGGTGTCGTCGATCAGCAGCTGCCGGTGCTCGGCGCCCGGATCGGCGCGGACCGCAAGGCGCTGCGGGTGCAGAACCCCCGCGCCGATGCCACCGAGCTCCACAAGGCGGAGCTCGAACTCGCCAACGCGACCACCACCCTCAACGACCTCCTGAGCTACCGCCAGGAAATCCGCGAGCTCCAGGACGAGCGGCGGGCCGCGAAGGCGCAGTATGCGGACCTGTTCCGCGCCGACCTCGATGCGGAAATCGCCGGACTCGAACGTCTGATCGAGGTCACGCAGGTGCGGCTCGGGCTGATCCGCTCCATCGAGGCCCGCAAGCAGACGCTCGTACGCTCAGGCATGTCGTCCCTGGCGGACGCCGACGAGACGGCCCTGCGGGTCTCGGCGCTCGAGCTCGATCTTGCGGAGAAACAGGCATCGCTCGGCTTGGCGCGCGTGCGCCGCAAGGCTGCCGACAGCGGCCTGTTTCTCGCCAGCGACCGCAGCGAGCCCAACTGGACCCGGGCCGATCGGACGGAGCTCAAGCTGGAGGTGGACCGCTCGCGGCTCCAGCTTCACGAGGCCGAGAATCGCAAGGAGCAGGCGCGCCGCTACCTCGAGGACGTCCGGCAGGCCTTTGAGCAGCAGGGCTCCGCCTTCGTGACCGCGCCCGAAGGGGCGGTGCTCTGGAGCATCAGCGCCGGGGCGGGCGCGGCGGTCGAGAGCGGAACGCCGGTGTTTACCTGGATCGATTGCGGCGACCTCCTGGTCGACGTGCCGATCTCGGACGCGGAGGTCGCCCTCATCCGGCACGGCATGAAGGCCGAGGTCATCCTGGAGGGCGAGCGCATGCCGCGCATCGGAACCGTGTTCCTGACCCGGGGCTCCGCCTCGACCATCGGCGGGACCGACATCGCGGCCATCGCCAAAGGGCGCGAGCGCGGCGTCGCGCAGGCGCTGCTGCGGCTCGAGACCCAGCCTGAGGATCGGGAGGACTGCCGGGTCGGGCGCGCGGCCTATGTGTGGTTCCCGGAGCTCGGCTTCTTCGACATCCTCCGGGCGCGGCTCCGCCTGTGACCGCGGGCATCGCAGACCTGGACGCAGCTCAGCCCGCATGCGTGGCGGAGCCGGTCGCCGGCGAGAGGCAGCCCGCGGCGCGGGAGCCGACGGCCGAGGAGCGGGCCCGCGAGGGCATCATCCTCAAGGCCTTCATGGCCGACATGGTGCTGTGCGTCCTGATCCTCGTGAACAGCCTTGCCTCGGGGTCGCTGACCCTGTTCGCGGAGTTCATCCGCGGCACCCTGATGACGCTGCTCGACCTTGTCACCTACGTGATCCTGCGGCGCATCCATCGCGGCCGGTTCACGGGCTACGATTACGGCACGGGAAAGCTGGAGCAGCTCTTCGGCGCTCTCATCGCCGTGAGTCTGGTGCTCGCAGGTATGTGGATCTTCATGGGCGCGGTGCAAAGCTTTTTCGCCTACGCGGCCCACTCGCCCTGGGGCTTGGCGCTGGCCGCGATCACGAACGCGGTGAACCTGACGCTCAATTTCGTGGCCTGGTTCGCGATGCGCCTCACCGCTGGCGGCGGCGCGTCGCCTGTCTTCGCGGCGCAACTGCACGCCCGCTTCGTGAAGCTCCTCGCCTCCGCTTCGATCCAAGTCACCATGACCCTGTCGGCCCTTGCTCTCGACAACGTGGTGGCGACCTGGCTCGATGCGGCGGGCGCGATCTTCGTCGCCGTCGTGACGATCCGGGCCGGTGCCGGGATGCTCCAGGAGATCATGCCCGATCTCCTCGACAAATCCGCCCGCGTCGACCTCGCCGACGCGGTGAGCAAGGCCCTTGCAGCCGCAGGTATCCCAGCCGAGGACATCAGCGCGACCCGCAGCCGCACCTCCGGGGGGCGGCTGTTCCTGGAGTTCGAGGTCGCGCCTGACTGCCGCGTCCCGGACCGCCTGCCGCAGCTCGGCGCCCTCCTGGAACGCGAGCTCGCGCGCACGAGCGTTCTGTTCTGCTTTAGGCGATAGGAGCCAGGACCATCGAAGGCCACTGGATTCTCGCGCGGGACGCTATTGCGGATTGGTGCCGTTGCGCGGGGCCCAGGATCCTCGCCCCTGCCCGAGCATCGAGGCTGCGCCTCCGGCCTCGAGACCCGAGGCGCCTCAAGCCGCATTCTTGTCCTGTCTACCGGTTCCAGGCCGGATCGGCACGATCGTTAACCCTTCCTTAACCCTCCCCGTCCACCCTTGGTTTACCTTTCCTGTCCGGCGTGAGTCGAAGCCATGCACCAACGCGTGAACCGAGTGGCGCCTCCGCGTGTGGGTCGCCATATCCAGACCCACCTTGGAACCGAGCTGCGCAGCCTGCTCAAGAGCGTGGCGGGCGAGCCGCTGCCCAGCGAACACGTCTATCTTCTCCTCGCCCTGAGGCAGCGGGAGCGCGAACTGCGCCGCTCCGATCTCGAGGGCACCATCGGGTAAAACCGCACCGGCCGAAGCCCCTGGATCGTGGGGAGGGACGGCCCAAAGACCTGCGCGGCACAAGCCCTCACCGACAGAGTCGATCGCGTGACTGCGAACATTGGACCGTGGTGCGTGCAAGCATCGCGGAGACCGGACGCGGCAAGGCCTGCATCCGCCGCAGCACGGGACTCTAGAGCCGTTTCGACTTGCGTCGAAAAAGCTCTCCTCTTGGTGTTGACGCGTTTTATTAACGCGAGCCGGAGCCACCTCACGCGAAAACGCTCTAGGCCACGGTCGGGGAGCCGAGCCGGAACCCCCGGGTTGAAGTCGTGTCAGCGTCAAACTAGGAGGAACCCCGGGCCCGAGGCGGGTCGAGAGAGGTTCCGCAGTGAAGACATCCGCACAGCGACACGACATCGCCCGGCTGCGAGAAGAATTCGCCCGGCTCGCCGTGGAGGCCGGTCGGCCCATCATGACGATCTACGACGGGCCGATCGCGAGCACAGACAAGAGCGACGGCAGCCCGACGACGGCCGCGGACAGCGCGGCCGAGGAGGTGATCCTCGCAGGCCTGGCCAGAATTCTGCCGGGTGTTTCCGTTCTGGCCGAGGAGAGCGCATCGACCGGCCTGCCGAGCCTTGGCGACGTGTTCGTGGCGGTCGACCCGCTTGACGGAACGCGGGAGTTCATCAACCGCAACGGCGAATTCACCGTGAACATCGCCCTCGTCGAGAACGGGGTCCCCACCGTCGGCGTCGTGTATGCGCCCGCCCTCGGCCGGCTCTGGCTGGGCGGCGGGGGTGAAGCGTCGGCGATGGCGGTCCCGGCCGGCACGACGGCTCTGGACGTGGGCCAGCTGAAGCCGATCCGGACCCGCACCCCGCCGGTGGGCGGCCTGACCGCGGTGGCGAGCCGGTCCCACCTCGACGAAAACACGGCGGCCTTTCTCGCCAAGCTGTCGATCGCCTCCCGGCGCTCGATCGGTTCGTCGCTGAAATTCTGCCTCGTCGCCGAGGGCGAGGCCGATGTCTATCCCCGCTTCGGACCCACGATGGAATGGGACACCGCCGCGGGCCACGCCGTGGTGACCGCAGCCGGAGGACGGGTCGTGACCCCCGAGGGCGAGCCGTTCCTCTACGGCAAGAGCGGAACGGGCTTCCGCAACGGGAGCTTCGTGGTCTGGGGGCAGTGAGCCGGGCGCCGTTAGCCTCTTCCTGCACCGGACGGATTGGCCCCAAAGAGGGGCGCCGGCAGCCGTCCTTGCGGGAGCCCGAGCTGGATCAGGCCGGCTCTCCCGACTGACGGCTTCCTTCCCGACGCGGGCTGAAGGCGCAGCGATCGGGCTTGAGGTCGACGAGAGGCGTGCCGTCGAGGCAATCGAGCCCGCGCACGAGGAGCGTTGCGCCCTCGACGGCAACGAGCCGCACGAGCTGGGTCCCGATGGGGTTCGGCCGCACGGGAGTCCGCAGCGCAAAGGCCCCGCGCGTGGTGCCGTCACCGCGGGGACTCTGGCGAACGAGGTCGCGGCGGGAGAGGTGCAGCCAATAGAGCACCTCGATCTGCTCGAACGCCTCGATCCCGTCGAGGGCCGCGACCCAGGGCTCGAATACCTCGATGCGGCAGACCGGGCCGTCCTGCCGTCCCTGGCGCGGGCACTCAGCGCGGGTGCTCCAAGGGGTAAGGATGCGCCCGATGAAGACGAGGCCCGCATCGGTGGCGGGCGGCGCCTCGACGGCGACCTCTCCGGGGCGAATGTCGTTCGTGGGGCCGGTCATGGAGCTGTCAGCTGCCGATCCGTCGGATCTCGTCGCTCGGACCGCTCAGGGGATCGGCCCTTCGATCTTGATGGCCGATCGCCTCATCGACGGCAACCGTCCTATCTCGCCATGTCCGGCCGATCGCCTCATCGACGGCAACCGTCCTATCTCGCCATGTCCGGCCACTCAGACAGACCGGCCTCACCCGGTCCGACCGGGCTATCCGGTGCCGTCGCCGGGGCGGCCCGCCCCAGGCGTCGCCAGATGGAGCCCGGACCAGCGGGAGGTCTCGCATGGGGCAACATCGCAGGAACGAGGATCAAGTCGCGCGGAGCGGCGCGCATCAGGAGCGCCCCGCCTGCGCGTTGGGAAAGAAGAGCTGCTGGCCATCGATCCTGTAGTCGGCGATCGCCTTCTGCCCCTGGGGCGAGACGAGCCAGTCGACGAAGCGCTGGCCGTCTGCAGCCTTCACGTGCGGGTGCTTTCCGGGGTTCACGAGCATGACGCCGTATGGGTTGAACAGGCGCCGGTCGCCCTCGACCAGAACCGCGAGGTCGCCCCGGTTCCTGAACGATAGCCAGGTGCCGCGGTCGGCGAGCACATAGGCATTCTGGGCCGAGGCGGTGTTGAGCGCCGGCCCCATGCCCTGGCCGATCTCCTTGTACCAATCGCCCTTCACGGCCTTCAGATCGACGCCAGCGTCCTTCCAAGTGCGCAGCTCCGCGGCGTGGGTGCCCGACTTGTCTCCTCGTGAGACGAAGGGCGCCTTCGCGGCCGCGATCTTCCGGAATGCTTCGAGCACATCCTTGCCGGCGGCCTGGGTGGGGTCGCTCTTGGGGCCCACGACGATGAAGTCGTTGTACATCACGTCCCTGCGCTCGGCCGCGAAGCCCTCTTGGACGAACCTCTCCTCCGACGCCCTGTCGTGGACGAACACCACATCGGCGTCGCCACGCCGGCCGATATCGAGGGCTTGCCCGGTGCCGACCGCAACCACCTTCACGGCAATCCCGGTAGCTCTCGTGAAGGCGGGCAGGAGATGTCCGAAAAGGCCCGACTGCTCGGTCGAGGTCGTGGACGCCACCGTGATGGTGCGCTCCTGGGCTGCGACCGGTAGAGCGAGGGTGCAGCCGATCGCTATCCTGGCCAAGCCGTGGAGGAGCTTCCTGACGGTCCGGGACAGCGTGCACGCGCGGGCGGCGCCGGTCTGCGGGACGATGTTCATCGGGGCCTCCTGCCATCCGCGATACCTCCTATGTCACGCTCCTCTCTGCGGCTTCAATATGAAGTCCGCTTCCTATTCTGGCGGCTGTGCCCGCAGGCACCTGCTGCATGCGGACGGACAGGGATCGGATAGGTGAGACGGGATCGAGGAGCGGTTGCGACACGGCACCGGTCCACCGGAGGAGAGTCAATGGTCAAGCTTGGAGCAGCCGCGACCCGGCGATGCCACCTCCTGATACCGTCCGGATGTCGGCGCGGCGAGAAGGGCGCACCGACCCGTCCCGGGTTGCAACGCCAGGCCGGGCGCGGTCTTCACGAGTCCCTGGCTGGATTGTCGCAGCGAAGCGATGATTGCACTCTGATACCTGGACCGGCGGCTCCCTCGACGGCCACGCCCCTTGCCCCGAAACCGGTGCGCCCGCGTCCTCTCCGGGACATCGCAGGGCCCGGGCTAAGCGGGGCATTCGGGCTGCGCCCGCATCGCTACCCTTTCCGCGAGGCCTCGTGACACCATGCCCGAAACCGTGCTGATCGACGGCTACAATCTCGGCCTCGAGAAAGGGACGGGTGTCGCCACCTATGCGCGCAACCTCAGCGCCGCTGTCCACGAGCTCGGCTATCGCGTGGAAGTGCTCTACGGCCTGAGAACACCCCGGACGAGCGACCCGCTGCTCCGCGAGGCCTACTTCTTCAATCCGCTCCCGCAGCGCCCCGAGAACCTGCTTTCTCTGGCGGTCCAGCGGATCAAGCAGGTCGCCCTGACCCCGGCCAACCCTGTCGTGGAGGACGTTCCCCTCACGGGTCGGTTCGTCGCGCCCTCCTTTGGGGACCGCATGCCGTATGTGGATCAGGTCTGGAACAGCCCGGACCTGTTCGGAGCCGCACGTGCGCAGTTCTACGCCTTCAGGCGTATCATGCCGCTGCGCCTCCCGCACACGCCTCGGATCGCCCATTGGACCTACCCGATCCCGATCAGAATCCCGGGCGCAAAGAACATCTATACGCTGCACGACCTGGTGCCGCTGAAGCTCCCCCATACGATGCTGGGGGCGACCGGGCTCTATCGGAGGATGATCCGCAAGCTTCTCGATTCCGCCGATCACATCGTGACCGTATCGGAGCAATCCAAGCGGGATATCTGTGGCATGTTCGGCTACCCGGCCGAGAAGGTCACGAACACCTATCAGTCGGTGACCATACCCCAGGCGTATCGCGACAAGCCCGTCGACCTGGTCGCGACAGAGATCAAGGGCTTATTCGATCTGAACTATCAGGGCTATTTCCTCTACTTCGGCGCGATTGAGCCCAAGAAGAACGTGGGCCGCCTCATCGAGGCCTATCTCTCCGCGAACTCTCCCCTGCCCCTGATCATCGTCGGCAAGGAGGCCTGGAAGGCCCGCAGCGAGCTGGCTCTCCTCGAGGCTCTCGAGCCGGCTGCGAAAAGCCGCATCCGCCGCCTCGATCACGCCCCGTCCAGCGTTCTCGTCAGCCTCATCCGGGGGGCAAGGGCCGTTCTCTTTCCATCTCTCTACGAGGGCTTTGGATTGCCAGTCCTCGAGGCCATGTCCCTCGGAACCCCGGTCCTCACCTCGCGCGAGGGCTCGCTCCCCGAGGTCGCTGGCGACGCGGCGCTGCTCGTCGATCCCTACAATGCGTCGGCCATCGCGGAGGGAATCCGGGCCCTGACGGATCCGGACCTCTGCGCCGCCCTCTCGGCCAAGGGGCTCGAACAAGCCTCGCTGTTCTCGCCGGAACGGTTCCGCGACCGCCTCGGGCAGGTCTACCAGCGCCTCGCGTCCGGGCCGCCATGTCCTGAGCAGGCGAACGTCCGTCGGCCGGGAAGCGGGCGGGATTGAACCGGGCCGGTTGAAAGCGCGGAGAGGCCCATCTATCTCGATCCTGCGCATCGATTTCGCGCAGCCGAGGTGGCGATTCAAGGAGACGAGGGCGGACGTCACGATCTGGAGCAGCGCTCGTCCTCATCCCGCAGGGCCCCCCCGACGTTGCAGCGCGACTTTGTCCCTTGCGGCCCTCGGGCGCGGCACGGGGCTGAACCGGACGCAACGGCGGCTCCAGGGCGACGACTCCAGGCGCGTAAATCGTTCCCATGGCAGATCTCATCCTCTTCGACATCACACGCCTGACAGGACGGTTGCGGATCCGCACGCCGACCGGAATTGACCGGGTCGAATTCGCGTACGCGCGCTATCTGAGCCGGCGGTACCAGAACCGTCTCACCTTCGTGATGCACTGGCGCGGCCACTTTCGGGTCCTGCCCACAAAGACCGTCCTGAAGTATCTCGATGTAGTCGAGTACCAATGGGGTGTCAGCCAGCCGCAGGATACGCGCCGGCTGACGCAGAAGATCGGCAGATTCCTCGGAGATAGAAATCTCGCCGAGGGGCTCGACAGCAATGTCGTCCGGCAGCAGCGCCGCGACATGAGGCGGCTGTGGCGGCTTCGGCTGCGCATCTCGCTGGGCAGCCGGCGCCTGCAACTCCCTCCGAATACCGGCGGCGATTGCCGTCTTTACGTCAATGTCTCACAGGAAGGCGTCGAGGCGCGCGGCGGGATCGCGACCCTCGCGCAACGGGACGGCGTGAGTCCGATCTTTCTTCTGCACGACCTGATCCCGATCACCCATCCCGAATACATGCGGCCGGGCCTTGCGGCCCGGCATGTGCGGCGGATCGAAACGATGCTCACCGCCGGAGGCGCGGTCCTGACGAACTCGGCCTTCACGGCTCATGAGCTGCGCGACTTCGCCCTGCGCCGCGGCCTTCCCCTGCCCTCTGTCGACGTGGCCCTCCTGAGCTTCGGCTTCAACGTCCGGGAGGAGGAACTCGTGTTCCGCCCGAACGACCCCTATTTCGTGTGCCTCGGGACCATCGAGCCGCGCAAGAATCACATCTTCCTGCTCCAGCTCTGGCGCCAGATGGTCGAACGGCTCGGGAAACGAGCGCCGAAGCTTTTGATCATCGGCAAACGAGGCTGGGAAAACGAGAACGCGATCGCGCTCATCGAGCGCTGCACGCTGATCCAGGAGCACGTGCTGGAATGCGGCTCCGTTCCGGACATCACGCTGCAGCGTCTGGTGCGAGGCGCCGCGGCGATCCTGTTCCCGTCCTTTGCGGAGGGCTATGGAATGCCGCTGGTCGAGGCCATGATCCTCGGTGTACCGGTCATCGCTTCCGATCTGAGCGTTTTCCGGGAGGTCACCCAGGACATCCCCGAATTCGTCGATCCTCTCGACGGCCCGGCCTGGATCGGCCTGATCGAGGATTATGCAAAATCCGGCTCAGAGCGCCGGGCGGCTCAGGTCGAACGCCTGCAGATGTTCAAGGCCCCCACCTGGGACGACCACTTCAAGGTCTTCGAACGCTCCGCCGATCGCATCCGGAACCGCGCGAACCGGATCGTGCAGGATCCTGTCCTGAATGCCGCAGCCTCGGCGGCCGAGTGATGTCTCGACGCCGGGAGCCCGCAATGCTCTCCCGGTGCGCCGCCCGGTCGCTCGCGGAAGATTAGGCTTTCCAGGGTCTCACCCGTTACGTGGGAAGCGGCGATACCGACCCGATCCGCTACTTCC
>JAESFH010000274.1_pt1 | contig 20533 bp, 19 predicted proteins | sample 9269381 | NCBI WGS metagenome assembly JAESFH01 (sample SAMN14504062, study PRJNA617094) | algae metagenome | isolation source: Aphanothece sp. CMT-3BRIN-NPC111 and co-occurring heterotrophs from well... | place: USA: Clark Mountains Wilderness, California | collected 2010-04-18
CGCCCTCCCGATGGAATCAGAAGGCAAGAACAGCGCCCTTTCAGCCAAAAACTGCTACTCGCGCACAGGTCTCATGATACCAACTCTCGCAGAGGGTGACTCACAGGGGATGCTGACCTGACTGGCTGATTTTGGACCGGGTTGACTGAGAGAGTTGACCTGAACCGAAGGAGCCCCTGATGGCGAGACGCAAGAACTGGAGCGCGGAGCAGATCCAGATCCAGATGGCACAAGGCAAGAGCCTGGCGCTGGCCTGCAAAGAGGCTGAGATCTCCGAACAGAGCTCCAGGACGAGTGCCTGAAGCGCGAGATCTCCTACAGCTTGCGCGAGGCACAGGTGGTGATTGGTGCATGGAAGGACTATTGCAACCGCATCCGGCCTCACTCCTCCTTGGGCTACCGACCACCCGCGCCTGTCACCCTGCAGGCCATCGTGCGGCAGCTACCCACGCCAGCCGCCATGCAGTAGTCTCACTGAGCCCGGTCCAAATCCCCGGTCAGGCCACTTGCTGCTTTTAGGCAAGATTGATCTATGTTAATTTGGGATCTGTGACCTCTCCTGACTCTCTGGGGAAGTTGTCAGGATCGCTAGGTAGCGGCGCCGACCGGTTATGGAGCGTTGCCGCTCGTGACACTGCCTTGCCTCGGGCGTGACGCCTGCTCCAGGGGTAGGTGATCGGCCGGCGCCTCACTCCAGCTCGATCGATGCGACGAGGTTGGTTCCATATAGCGACTTACGGATGTAGGCGCTGTAGGCGCTAAGTTAGAATGTCCCAGTCTGGCAAAGGGCTCTCCCGCTCACAAAACCTTGGAGCGACTGCGCGAGGAGGCGAACGAGCCAGCATACGATGATAACTACATCCCGGATGAGATCTCGTCCGACGATCTGATCAACGAGTTAGACCTGTCGGAGGTGGTGGCACCAGTCGTCCCCCCATATACCGCAGGCGCCACCTTGTCGTGATGATCCGAATTGGAGCGGCACCAAGTCCTTGTTACATAAGGGAGGTGGCGCTTGCGCAGGAGACCCAACTTCTAGGCTCTGCTGCAGGTGCTAATGACCATCGATCGGGTAAGGCCACCTGGCTTGAGATGTACAGCTCTCGAACTCACACCTGCGTCAATGCGCGGTGCACGCTCATGCGGCTGATCCCGAGCGCTTTGGCAATGGCACTGGGACCATGCCCATCCTGATGCATCGCTTTCACGTTGGCGACCGACACTGAGGCTTTACGACCCTTGAAGACACCCTTGGCCTTGGCGGCATCGATGCCAGCCTGCTGCCGCTCGCGGATGAAGCGGCGCTCCATCTCGGCCACCATGCCGAGCACCATAAGCAGGATCGAGCCGGTAGCCTCCTTGGTCGAGAAGGCCGGCTCCAGCACCGTCAGCGCTGCTCCCTTGGCCTCGAGCTCGTGAACCAGGTTGAGCACGCCGCGGGTGCTGCGTCCGAGTCGATCGAGCTTCACGACCACCAGCTCGTCACCGGCGCGGATGAACTCCAAGATGGAGGCGAGTTCGTCCCGACCCTGACGGTCTTTGCCGCTGGCCTTCTCGGCGCGAATGATCTCGCAACCTGCTGCCTTGAGCCGGGCCTCCTGGGTGGCATGGTCCTGGTCGAGGGTACTGACGCGCGCGTAACCGATGCGGGGCATAGAAGAGGGTCACCTGTCACAATAGAGTCAACCCGGTCACCCTAGCGTAACAATATTCCAGATCCAAGCCTATTGTTACGCCCCAACCTGTCACATGGCGATGTAACGATGGGGTATACTGAAAAGTTACGCTGAACGCTTAGCCACGCCTCAAAGGGGCGGCTCTTGAACTCGCCTTTGAACCGGCGCTTCAGCCGCTCGACGAGAGCATTCAGGATCATGGGCCACCTCCACCATGGGAGGAGCACATGGGGACTACATCCTCAAGGCGGAATCAACGGCACGAGTTTGCGGCCCGCCCGCGGCCGGCTTTCGTCTGGCGCTGCGCGGACTTGCAGGCGACCGGACACAGCTGAGCCGAAGGCGTCCATGACGCCTTCGGCTTGATGGTACGATAGTTTTGGCTTCAGACGGCTTCGTTAAAGGAGGAAGTCGTTGGCCGTGAGGGTATGGAGCCCCGTCAGCTGGATCTCGAACTCAACAGCCGTATCGTTATCCGTGCTGCCCTGGATGATGGTGTTCCCATTCTGTTGGAAGTACCTCAGCCCGCCGTCGTCGGTGTTGATGGTGAATTGGGCAGTGCCGAGGAAGGTGAAGGTACCATTGCCCACAGCGGAGGTGGCATCGATGGCCGAAAGGTCGATGACCTCGCCACCCACGTTCACGCCGAAGTCGGTGATCACATCTCGCACCGTAGCGCCAATCCCTGCCTCCGCAGCGGAAGCGAACACAAAGGTGTCTCTTCCGGCTCCGCCCGTCAGCATGTCCCGACCGGCGCCGCCATTGAGGGAGTCAATGCCGGCTTGCCCAATCAGGACGTCGTTGCCGGAGTTGCCGGTGAGCGTGTCGTTCCCACCAAAGCCGAGCACCAAGTCCGCAACGTTGGCTGCGCCATTCAGGGTCTGGCTGGCAGTGGTTCCAGCCCTCACCGTCAGCGTCGTGCCCCCGAAGTCCATCTGCTCGACGGCGGAGAGAGTATCGATCCCGTCCGTGCCCTGCAGCGCGGTAACGACGATGTTCCCCCCGTTGAGAGCGAAGCTGTAGCTCCCGACCGTCCCGCTGAACGCCGCCGTGTCGGTCCCGGTGCCGCCGTCGAGGGTGTCGGTGCCGGCGCCCCCAACGAGACGGTCGTTGTCGGTGTCTCCGATGAGGCTATCGTTGCCGTTGCCCCCGGAGAGCGTGTCGTTTCCCGCGAGCCCGTTGATGGTATTGGCGCCGTTGCCGCCCGTGATGGCGTTGTTGAGCGTATTGCCAGTCCAGTTGAACGCGGTGTTCACGGCCACCGGGACGAAGGTCAGGTTCTCGACGTTCGCAGCCAGGGTGTAGGTGGCGAGCGAGGTCTGGACGGTGTCGGTGCCTGCGTTCGCTACCTCGATCACCACGTCGCCCGCGTTGTCCACGACATAGGTGTCGTTGCCGAGGCCGGCCCTCATCTCGTCGGCACCTAGACCGCCATTGAACGTGTCGTTGCCGGAGAGAAGGGCCCCGAGACCGGTGATGACGTCGGTGAGGATATCGTCGCCGGCGGTCCCCGTCAGGTTGGTGTTGCCGATGCCGCCCGCGATGCTGTCGCCCACGATGCCCGACGCGGCCGAGAACACGGTCTCGACGAAGCCTGCATTGTCCGTGAACGTTGCCTGCACCCGCAGCACCTGACCCACGTGGGCCTGGGCCGGCGTGATAGTCGCGGCTATCGCCCCGACGATGGCGGTCCAAGTGGCCCCGTTATCGGCGGAGACCTGCCACTGCCAGGTGATGGCGGTTGGAACCCCGTTCGGATCGACGATCGCGGCCTCGCTCGCGGTGATCTGCCGCGTCTCGGTCGGTGTTGTGTCGCTCAGCGTCGGCCCGCCGGTGGCGGCGACGTTGAGCAGCTGCGAGACGTCGACCTCGCCATCGGCAAAGCGGACCCTCTCGACGTTCCGGAGCTTGTCCTCGCCATCGGAAACCCTGTTGGTGCCGGCCGGCACGTTGTTGGTGTCGAAGCCGCTATGCGCGAGGGTGACCGAGCCGTCTGCGTTCTTGGTGGCGGTGTAGTTCGCCCTCACGTCCCAGTAAACGGCGGCATCCGTGTCGCCCACGCCATCGTCCTTGACGACCTCACGGACGATCGAGAGCTGGCCTGGGTTCAGGGTCCGATCCAGCATCAGCGCGCTGAGGGTTTTGTCGCCGAACTGGGCCACGGCACCTGCCTTGACCAGGCCTTCCACCACGTCGCTGGCCAGATAGACCTTCCCGGTCATGCCCTCAGCCGAGTAGGTCTGCCCGTTTGCCTCGATCATGATGCGGACGTTCAGCCAGCTGTCGCCGTCGATCAGGTCGTTACCGCCGCGACCTTCGATGACGTCGCTGCCGCTGCCGCCAAGCAGGATGTTGCCATCGTCAAAGGCGATCTGCTCCTCACGATCGCCTGCGGTCGCGGCCGCGACCCAGTCGCCGAGCAACGCCCGTAGGCCGTCAATGCGATCGACACCGGCTTGGGTCAGCTCGTGCTTGACCATGGTGCCCTCGGCAGCGGCCAAGTCGGGCGGGGTGCCGCCATCGCCGTCCGCCGCCGTGCCGCGGTCGTCGCCCAAGAGCAGGTCGTTCTTGTCCCACCCGGACAGCGCCTCGACCGTGTCGAAGCGGTCGCGGAGAGTGTCGGCCTGATCGGTGGTGAAGATCGGGCGCGTCAGGTCCGAGTCGGCTGACTCCTGGTTGCCCTTGTGGATGGACCAGTCGAAGCCCCACATACCCTCGTTGCGCATGACGCTCGCGCCCTGGACCATGATGTCGTCGCCGGACTCCGCGTCGAAGTCGTGCTCGTTCTGCCCCGCGAACATCACGTCATGGCCGATGATGGTCGAGTTGAAGAACAGCTCGGAGTTGTCGCCCGCGGTGGTGTCGAAGCCGCTCCCGGCTTCCATCCAGTCGTCACCCTCGTTGCCGAGCAGGAGATCGCCGCCGTCGCCGCCAAGGATGAAGTCGTTGCCCGTGCCGGCGAACGCCTCCTTGCCGTCCGGTCCGGTCATCAGGAAATCCTGGTCCTCGTTGCCGAAGAGCAGCGCGAGCCCGCTCCCGCCCTGAATGACGTCGTTGCCGGCGCCACCGTGCAGGAAGTCAGTCTCGCCGATGTCGGTGCCGGCATTGACGATAATGTCATTGCCCTCGCCGCCGTGGGCTTTGTCGACGCCGTAGCCAGCCTCGATGTAGTCGTCGCCGCCACGCCCCCAGAGGGCGTCGTCTCCACCACCGGAGATGATGGTGTCTCCCTCATCGGTACCGCCGATGACGACGTGCTCGTTTGTGACGATCTTGATGAAGTCCGGGTCCCCATCGCCGTCGGTGTCCTTGCGGCTCACCATCGGGTTGAGCGCCTGAAGCGTCGGATTGCTGTGCACCGGATCCGCCATCATCTGCTTGTCCAGATCCATCTCGAGGATGATGCTGACCGCAGAGAAGGAGTCGCCGGGCAGGGACGTCGAGCCGGGCGCCCCGAGGTCGGTGTTGCGCATGATCAGCTCGGAGAAGCTGTTGTTCTCTAGCTCGTTGAGCAGGTTAAGGCCCTGGGTGCGTGACAGGTAGTAGAAGCGGTCACCGTCCTGGAGCTTCTCCATCGTCATCTCGAAGACGAAGCTGAACGTCGAGCCGAGCATGCCGCCGAACGCCATCTTCTTCTCGGCAAGGCCGCCGATCCAGAAGTCGACGAGGTTGAGGCCGCCTAGGGAGCCGCCGGCATAGTCGCCGGTCGCGTTGAGGAAGGCGACACGGTCCGCAGGCACCGCGAACGTGCGGCCCTCGTCGACCTCGAGCGTGGCTGGATCGTCGGCGATCTGCTGCTCCTGGCCGAGGACGAGCGCCGTGGCGGCCACCCGCTTACCAAGAAGCGTCGTCTCGTCCGTGATCGACTTATGCGTGCCGTAAGCCGCGACGAAGTTGATGATCGACGCCGGGTTCTTGAGGTTCTCGGCGAAGTCGACCCAGCTCTCGTACGGCTTGAGCTGCGTGTCGTTGGTTTGCTCGTAGAACGACTCGCGCGCCTTGTTGAACGATGGTGTGCCGGTTTCGCGGCCACGTGCGATGTTGATCGCCGCTAGGTCGAGCGGTAGGCCGAGAAGGTTGCTACGAAGCGCGGGGGTCACGAACTCGTCGATCTCGTTGCCGACCTGACGAGTCATGCCGCGGATGATTGCGCCGGCAGCCACGTCGGCCGAGCCCGCACTGTCGAACTCGATCGGGTTGAGGAACGCCTCGATCAGGCCGATGTCATCCTGAACAGGCTTGCCGTCGACCATGTTGATGCGGTCGACGTCCTCCGTCAGCATCGAGTGCCCGAAGCGGTAGACGACGTTGGCGAACTCGGCGGTGATCGTGGGATTGATGTCGACTGACGGGTTGAAGACGAACGCGTCTACGTCCGGCTGCATCTTACGGGCGAACTCCTCGAAGACGAGGTGCTGGTACTCCATCTCGTTGGTGAAGCGGGCCGCCTGGAACAGGCGCTCGCCGTCCCACACCAGCCCGGCCGTCGTGGCCGGGATCGCGGTGACGTCGACGAGCAGCCACTCGTTAAGAAAGTCGAGGTCGCCCGACTTCAGCGCGAGGTCCTTGGTCGCCTCGACCAGGCGGTTGTGCTCCGAGTGGAAGATGTGGTGGACGGCGGTCAGGCCAATGTTCTCATTGCCGCGTCCGTCTCCGGTAACGAAGTGCCTGTCGAGAAGCTCGTTGTCGTAGGCGACGGGACGGCCGCGGCTATCCAAGGAGATCGTGTTTCCCGCAACACCATCGCTGTCGGCCTGCACGGGCACTTCGGGTGTCCCCGGATTATTATCATGGTCATAGACCGTGCCGGGTACCGCATTGTGCGCGATGTCATCGATGAAGGCGTGGCCCGTACGGATCGTGCTCGGCGGGAGGCTCACGGGAGCGGCCGGGTTGCCTTCGAGCAGCACGTCGTCAGCGGTGCCGAGTTGGCCATCGCCACCAAGGCCGGTGACGACCTGCGGGTAGCCGTCCGCGCCAGGGATGAAGTTGCCGTAAGCATCAGTAGCAATCAGAGGGATGTTGCCGACATCAGCGTCCGTCAGCACGATGCCGAGCACCTCGGCAGCCTGCTGCTTCACATCTGCCCAGGTGGCGAGCCCACCCTTGGCTTCATGCTCGAGCAGGTGGCCCGTCGCGATCGGCTTTCCGCCGTCTGGCCCTGCGGTGTACTCGCGCATGAAGACCTGCTTGGAGGCGGTCGAGCCATAGGTCTGGTTCTGGTCGACCCAGGAGGTCGTCTTGTTGACTGCATCAGGGGAAACGCGGGTCAGCACCATGAAGTTGGAGTGGCCGCCCTCCACGTAGAGCGGGTCGTCCGGCTGAAGCGGCACGTAGACGGTGCCGTTGCCGCCCTTCGAGACGAGATCGAGGCCATGATCGAAGAACTGGCCAAAGAGCGTCATCCAGCCGTTGGATGGCGACGACAGCCCCTCGTCCGGCGCCACGTTGGGCAGGAAAACAAGTTCAGGAGTATCGGGGTTGCCGTCATGGTCGATCGTGAAAGCGTCGCCCGACATCGCAGCGAGTGCTGCGGGATTGGCTGTGGTCTGATCAACGATGAGGTTCGAGATGAGGCGTGGGTCGGCGTCGACGACGTTGCCGCCCTGCCCGTAGTCGTTGTTCGTGAGCGTCGTTGTTGGGCCGAGCGCGATGGAGTCGTCGCCCTCGTTCCGATAGGTCGGTGTCAGCAACTCCGGGAACGACTCGTCGGCCGCGCCCCAGGTCTCGCGACCGGGCACCAGGTTGTTGTAGCTGCCGTCAACCGTGCGCAGGCCGTAGGGCAGAAGCGAAGCTGCGGCCGGATTGGTGCCAGCAATGCCACCGGGTGCGCCCTCCTGCGCGACAAGCGTCGTGAGGTCACCGCCGGCAGCGTGGGCCTCGGCGATTTTGATCTGATTGAGAATGAATTCGAGATCATGTTGAACGAGCGCAACCATGATTTTTATCTACCCCTTTGACTGAAAGCGGTGAGGTTGCCAATGACGCAACCAACAGTCGACTTTCGCCAATCTTTGTATCCTTGCAGTCGTTCGACGTAAGCTGGCAATGGGCGGTCGAGAACCCAGGCTGAGGTTGTAAAGACAGTTAGGTCTTTAGTCTGATCCTCTCCATCGCTGTCGTGGAGTCAGGGCGCGTGTGCAAAGGGGTTATAAGGGTCTGAGTCTGCGTAAGAGTCCTCTTGCTTGGGAGAGCGTCTCCTGGTGCAAATTGGTGTGCTTGTGGCTGCGCAAGGGCTTCGGCTTTGCTGGCCCGTGGACCGTCCGTGAGCAGAACCAGCTCCTCGCCCTCTGCTTCGGGCTCCCGCAGGTTAACAAAGCGTGAAAGTCGGGGTCGATTGAGCCGCCCCAGCGACCTTCAGGAGAGTTTGTGACAAGCCCAAGCAGGGACTAACAAAGCAGGGGGGAGGAGGCGACGGACATCGTAGCCCCAGCGAGGTATGTCGGGAGCCGTTGCTTGAGAACCTATCCGGCGACGTCCACGCGTAGCAGGCCAGAGGAGATAGCGGGCGTTATCGGCACCTCGCGGCCTTGGCCTGGTAATGCGGAGAACCGGTACCTCGGCCGTCGGACGGCGGCGCGCCGAGTCAGCTCATCAACCCTTTGAATGAGCAAATAAAATGACGGCAGGATATCAAATCGCCGGCTCTGAAATAGAGCGATCTAGTGAGCGAACTTCATCAGCGGCTTCGAAAACAATCAACCAAAATCAAAGCGCCGCGCCTAAAATAGGCTGATTTACGGGACATCTTTGATTTCGGAGTGAGATCAGCGCAGAACTTCGCATAATCCAGCAGAGCATCCGCATCGGAGGCGCGCATGCGGCCTACATGCCCAACGAGCGGTGACCTCTAGAAATTCACGGTACGACCGTAAAAGGCGTGGGTAATCATCAAAATCGCTCTACTTTCATCGTATTCACTACTGAGTCCCGCCTCAAAGATTTTTATTCCTGGATAGCATTATCTATGATAAAGCTGATTATCGCATAATGCCTTCTAAAAGACGGCAAATCAGACGTTAAGTTTTTGTGTTTAGCACTGAAGCTGGGGCAGGCAAAACGCCCTTTCAGGGAGACTACCATGGTTCGCCTGATGAACTGTTGGCACGAGGCGCTACAGGCAGTGATGTACCACCACCCGGGCGATTCCGGCCGCCAATGGATCCACTGCCTCGCGCCGGGACCGCACCTACGCGAGGTCCGCTCATGAAAACCGCTGAAATCACATTCTCGGTCCATCAGAGGACTCTGCGCCGGTCTGCCGTCTTGGGCCTGTCCTTGACCGGGCTCTTTGGCGGCACGATCGGCCTGTGGGCCGCGACCTCGACCCTCTCGGGCGCCGTAATGGCGCCGGGGCAGTTCGTGATCGATACCAACGTCAAGAAGGTGCAGCACCCCACCGGCGGCATCGTCGGCGAGCTGAAGGTCCGGGAGGGCGACCGGGTCGCCGAGGGCGATCTCCTGATCCGCTTGGATGAGACCGTTACCCGAGCGAACCTCCAGATGGTCACCAAGCAGCTCGACGAGCTTGCCGCGCGTCAGTCCCGCCTCGAAGCCGAGCGCGACAGCCGAATGGCTATGGATTGGCCTAATGAACTCGCCGGTCGCCAGCGCCAACCTGCCATCACGAAGCTCATGGACGCCGAGCGCACCCTGTTCGAGGCGCGGCGTGCCGCCCGTGAGGGCCAGAAGAACCAGCTTAAGCACCAGATCATCCAGGCCCGGGACGAGATTGTCGGCCTCAAGGCGCAACAGACCGCCAAGGTGCGAGAGGCCGGGATTATCGAGAACGAGCTCAAAGGCGTACGAGAGCTCTACGCGAAGAACCTGGTCCAGCTCACCCGCCTGTCCGCGCTGGAGCGGGAAGGAGCGAACCTGGAAGGCCAGCGCGGGCAGCTCATTGCCAGCACGGCACAGACGGAGGGTCGGATCGCGGAGATTTCGCTCAAGATCATTCAGGTCGATGAGGAGACCCGCGCCGAGGTCATGAAGGAGCTACGCGAGATCCAGGGCCGCGTCGCGGAGTACGGAGAGCGCCGGGTCGCCGCGGAAGACCAGCTCAAGCGTGTGGACATCCGTGCGCCAAGCGCCGGCTATGTGCATCAGCTCGCCGTCCACACAGTCGGCGGCGTAATCTCGCCCGCTGAACCCGCCATGCTGATCGTGCCGGTGAACGAGGCCCTGAAGCTCGAAGCCAAGGTGATGCCCCAGGACATCGATCAACTCAGCATCGGCCAGCACGCCAATGTGCGGGTTCACGCCTCCAATCAGCGCACCACGCCGGAACTAAGCGGCACCCTGACCCGCATCTCGGCCGATGTGACCCGGGAGGAGAAGACAGGGCTGACCTACTATACAGTCAACGTGTCCCTGCCGCTGGAGGAGATCGCCCGCCTTGGCAGCGTGAAGCTTCAGGCTGGCATGCAGGCGGAAGTGTTCGTGCAGACGCACGACCGCACGCCGCTGCAATACTTCATCAAGCCGCTTCAGGATCAGTTTGCGCGGGCGTTCCGGGAAAGCTGAGTGAGGGCTAGAAACGACCTCTGCAAAATGGTGTGTGTGCCCGCCATAGCGGCTTGACTCAGCAAGTCAGGCCTAGTGGTGCAAAGGCCGACCCTCAACTAACATTCACACCGGACCACCCAGTGGGAGCCGATCACTGTCGCTAAGACCACTATCCGGTCCCGTCGCTCGCCGGTCTGACGATGGAGGAGCGCGCGGCCGGCGCGGCACTGTTTGCGTCCCCCGTGCTGAAGATCTTGAGGGACCGGGAAGCCGTGCTTGGCTCCCTAGCCTGGTTCTTGACCAGCGCGGGTGAGGACCCGGAGCGGGAGACCTCGGGCCGGATCGAGGTCAAGCAGGACAAGAATGGGGTGCGGGCCATTGTGGCGGTCGAGCCCGGCGGGATTGCGGACATCCTGCGGGGTATCCCGGCCATCATCACGGACGCGACCCTCCCCAGCGTGGAGGTGCTGCGGGTGTTCTTCCCCCAGGTCCGCGTCGAGAAGGCCATCGCGGTCAGGCACGGCGCGGGCGTCCACGTCATGCAAGTGCTAAAGTCGCCGGTCTCGCGGGCCAAGACGAAGCTGATAACGCACGGAGGCGAGGCTGGCGAGGCGGATCGGGATCGCTACACAAAGCGCAAGGGGATGGCTCGGCCGGTGGATCTCGTGCAGCGCCACGCCCTGCAATGGAATGTCTCGCATTTGCGGCGGGCCATGCATTGTACCGCGCTCGGTTAGTGAGACACCGGATTTGATCCTATGCGGCGAGCGCCGCCGGTGAAAGCTGGTTCTGCCGGGCGGCTGCGGGGGTCTGGAACCCGTGCCGCTCGATGAGCCAGGTGGTGTTGTAGCTCTCCCGGAAGGCGAGCAAGGCCTGACGGAGTTCCTCGAGGGTGTCGAAGGTCCGCACCCACAGGAGGTTCTCCTTCAGGGTGCGGATGAAGCGCTCCGCACAGCCATTCCCCTCAGGCGCCCGCACGAAGGCGGGAGAGCTCTCAATGCCCAGGAAGGCGAGCTCCTTCTGGAAGGCGTCGGACATGTACTGCGATCCATGATCATGGCGCACCGAAAGCCCCCGCCCGATCCCCTGGGCAAAGCCGCCAAAGCAGCGGCGCACCCCCTGCCGGATCGGCTCCAGGGCCTCGAAACGGGTGGCTCTCTTCGCGGCATGGATGCCGACGCACTCCGCTGAGCAGTGGTCGACCGCCACAAACACCGCCACCTGTCCCTCCTTCGTAATGGTCGTGGTCAGATCGGTGCCCCACATCCGATCCACCCTCTCGGGGATTATGGTCCCGTCGTGAGCGCGGGGTCCTCGAGGAGCCCCCACCCGGGAGGGGGCAAGCAGGTTGTTCTCCCGCATGAGCCGCAGCACGCGGCGACGGGACGTGCGCAGGCCCGTCACGCGCAGCCTCGCCCGGACCTTCCGGTGCCCCTCGCCATGAAAGGGGCTGCCAGCCAGAACAGCCCGGATGGCCTCCACAAGGGCCGCATCGGGCATTGGTCCGACTGGACCCGGACGGCGAGTCCGTTCTGCCCGAGGTGGTGCAAGATGCCGGTAGACTGTGGCACGCGAGGCTCGCCAGACCCGGCATATGCGGGCCAGGCCATAGGGCCTGCCGCTTGAGGGCGAGCGCGTCCGGCTCATAGACGCAATCTCCGCCGGGCCAAAGGGCGGTGGGCCTCCAGGGCCGCGATCTTGGCCTCCAGCAATTCGCGTTCGAGCAGCATCTCGCCAAGCTTCGCCTTTAGGCGCTCGCTCTCGAGCCCTTCGCCCGTGGCGGGCCGGGTGCCCAGGCTGGCCTCGCCGGCGGCCAGGAAGGCCTCCTGCCATCCGCTCAGGGTCGCGGCCGTGACGCCGAGTGCCCGCGAGAGTGTCTCGAGATCCTCACCGCGCAGGAGCCGCAGCACGGCATCACGCTTGCGATGGCGCGACATGCGCCCACCCCGGCCAGGACCAATCCCAGCCTGTTCTGTTGTCTCGGTCGTCATCGTCACCCTCCTGCGGATCACGTCCGCTTACAGGGTGTTTCAGCCAACCGTAGGGCGCAGGACATTGCATCTGTAAGATACGCCTGGAACCATGCCATATCTATGGGCGTGTTAAATAAAAATATCATCTATTCTCTGTTGGCGTAAATTTAAGGTGTTTATATAACTTTGCTTACAACGCGATATCATCTCAAGGATTGCATTGGCTTGGCGTTGTTCTGATTGCATCCCTACACAGAAATAATCATGAACACCGACGCCTGTGAGAGCATTGCCTCGCCTCTCGGGCGAAGGCCGAGGATCTTCTTTTTCGGTTCCACAAGATTCATGCAGTGCGGGAGCCGGCCAGCTTCGTGGCGCCTTCGAGTGGTGCAAAAGCAGGACGGCCGCGCTAGGCAGAGCACGCTGCCCCACGCGGCGTAACGACAGTATCGTCTTTGCAGGAAGGTGTTGTGGCTAAGGAAATGGTAGCCATTTCTGATCTGGGCACCAAACAGGGAATAGCCATGGGTCTGCTCGAGAGCTTTTTGGGAACAAGTGGCGAGCTGACCCTTGGTGCTATACCACTGGAAGCTATTCCAATGAATAACATCATCTACATCATCGGGCTGATCGTCGTCGCCCTCGCCATCCTGGCGTTCCTTGGGCAGAGATAGTCGTCCGTGAAGAACTCCCAAGGCATTTACTCACCCCCCCTGCGGCGCAGGCGGAACGCTGACTCCCTGCTTTCATGGGCCGGAGCGATCTTGAGCGTCTGAGCAAGGAGGAGCTGATCGAGTTGGTGCTGCGGCTGCAGCGGCCAGAGAAGACCTCACGGACATTCTCTGAGCAGGGACGAGTTTTTGCCTTTGCAAGAATTCATGTTTGCCAGAATGAGGGTGTTTCGGCCGCCTTTTCTGGCAATTTGATTTGGGCTCCGGCCCATGATTCGATCCCCCTTGTCGGGATCACGACGGGGGCTTGCACTCAGCCTGCTCGCTCCCGCCTCAGCGCACCTGATCGACGTTCTTCACAGACGACGAGATAGACGACCTGCTCCCAACGAGGTGAAGGGTGGGGCCGCCCCATCATCCGGGATATGTGCGCGCCTGAAAAAGGTGCAGGTCAACGCGATGTGGCACCAGTCGTCAGTCGACGTGAATTATCTGTTGCGGCGGAAATAGTCTCTTGCGGCAATCTCAAGTACCTTGTCGACGATCTCCTCATCAATGGTTTCTCCCTTCAAGCCGATCCGGAGATCCAGGCTATTCTTCACAGTCTCTCCCTCATAGATGTGGAACGTTTTGCTCTCGGTGATGGTGAAGAAGTACATCAACGATCCACCTACACCAGGATTGGAAGAGCTAAACCGGCCGATGTAGAATGAGATTGAAGGAGCCTTATCGGGAAGAGACGGATTATAGGATGTTTGTTCTTGAATGTTCAACTCGACAGTGTCTTTCCAGGCCTCTTTAGCAGCTTGCAAGCGTGGAAGGACCAGCTCCTTCAGGAGGTCAGCACGGTGTTGCCATACGTCAACCACCTTGCGCCGAGCTTCTTCTTTGGCGACAGCTTCCTGGTCAACTTCATTTCGCGCTTGGGCGAGAATGTCCTTTAGCTTGTCGTCACTCATCAGAGTTTCCCCAAAGGCCTAAGCCTTGCTCTAAGTTCCACCAATTCAAGGTCGAGGGATAGTGGTGTTCACTCCCTCGATGAGGCTGTGCCGCGTTAGGAGCGGCCCAATGCACCGAGGTCTATGGCAAAGGTGTCAGGCCGCTGAAGAGATAGGACCTTCCGGCATCCTGCGCGGGCCCGTGGTGAGGGAGCAGCAGTGCTTCGGTTGTGCTCTGCTGCGGGAGAAGATCCGCCGCATGCCCCGGCACTAGAGGCTATGGCCTGACGAGCCGGCCCGACGCATCAAGAAAAATGCCGGACGCCACCAGCCCACCATGATCGAGGAGGCGACGCGGCGGCTCGTGGATCGCTTCGGCCTTAACCCTGAGCAGGAGTGTTGCAGGCGCAGATCGACGGCAGATGGAGCGTGTCCCTCGTGATGCGGCGTAACAGTTAATGGAGGTCCGTGCTCGTGACCACTAAGCGCCCATCCGGGTCGATCTCTCCGGCTTCGCGCTTGCGAGCCGCTGCGTCACTGAAGATCGCCTCGTGCTGCCGGCAGGCGGTAAGCAGACCGTCCTCAGATAAGGCCGCGCTTCCTACCACCGCCTCGATGGTATCGCGGGAGACTAGGAAGGGGTCATGCCTGTCTGGCCAGACCCACACAACCTCGCGCTCAGGATCATACCGCATCGTCGTCTCGATCAGCATAGAGAACTCCTATAGGCCTGAGACAGCATCGTCTCATCTCATCAGGGCGAAGTATAGGCGCAGCTAATCTGCATCATCCAAAGATCTGCACGACGGCTCCTGCACCGCTTCCATCCAGATCCCGAGATTCGCACCTACAACCACGTTCCTTTTCTGAACAAATAGGCGCATTTATGGGCCCAACACCCTCGGCCGAGGATCCACAAAGGGCCTGTTACAGCGAGCTGGGTATCGATGGGCTGTCGTCTCTGCCGAGCGCTCCTCCTCAATCCGCATGGCCCCTCCGCCACTTGGTCGATGCAAGGTGTTCCGACGCCTTAAAGGTCTCCTCAATGGGGCAGTCCTGTGCCAGCTCGCTCCGCCGTATGATGCCGATGCGACCTCTGTGGCGTACAAGCCAGGGGAAGCACCCAACGAACGAGGATCGAGGTCGCTCAAGATGGAGGCGCGACGGCGGTATCGTTCGCTTGCGGCGGCTGCTGCTCCTTGTCTCCCAGCAGCGTCCGCAACTCACGGCTCAAGGTGTCAAGTGGGATCGACTTGTATTCCTGAACGCTGACACACCGGTTGTCCATGTTCGCGAACACTGCGGCAGACGCAGACGAGCGATGTTCATCCGGCTGCATACTCGCTGGGCTCCGCCTCGCCTCCGAGCGTTCTGGAGCGTCTTTATCGATGCCAATGACATACCAGACATTGTCGGTTCTCGCCGCGTCCGCAAGCATACGGACACGCTGTTTTGTCTCATTCAGCGCTCTGCGGCGTTCTTCAATGGACTCGCCGCGTGTGAAGACAAGATTAGGAGGCGTGTCGCCGCTCTCGCCGTAGGGATGGATGAAGTTCAACGTCATCCTCAACCCATCTGCCTTTACCTCTTTGACCGGCAGCGCTGCCGCTTCTTTCCTCCCGTAGATAAACTCGCGGACCGATACATCGCACGACCTGAACTCATCCTGCTCCTGCACGAGCTGGCGTGGCGCAGGTCCGGGTTCGACACGTTTAGTAGGTTGGACGCGTTTCGGACTTGGCGCGCTTGCTGCAGCTGTGGTGATCGCGGCTAAGCTCACAATGGCTAGTAAAAGGCGGGACATCGCTACGCCCCCGTTCAAGGTGTGAGGAAACTCGGTTACCTGCGCAGACAAACCTGGCTCAAATATACACCTGCTACTGAATTCGGTTGGCCATCGGCGACTGGTCTTTCTGACGGGACCACATTATGCCTCTCCTACAAGGTTCGCGCGTCAATGGAGCTTTCGACGGGCGATAGCGCTCATGGCAGCCAGCACAGGAACTTCGACGACGCTCTTGCCACCCATTCTCCTGACCTCAAACCGACAGCCGGTCCAATCCTCGGCCCAAGGATCACTGAGCATCACGTGCAGCAGGGCGTGGATATGCTGCTGCGCCGCTTCGAGGCTGCGAAACTCGTCAGTCTCGTAGTCCAAGTCTGCGACGCGCTCGTTGCCGCGCCAGAACTCAATCCGATAGCCACTCATAGCGCGAGCCTTTCCGGCGCATCGGCTGGAGCCGAGCCTGGCAGAGGAACTGCATCAGGCTGCACCGCGCCGCTTGGAGCGGCTGAGAATGCTCTCATCAGCGGGTCCAGCGTCGATAACCTGAAGGGCTTAGCGATATAGGTGGCTCCGTCGGGCAACTCGGCCGAGCGTGGCTGCCCTGACATGGCAATGATCTTGATCTCTGGCCAACGCTGCACCACCGCCGTCGCGAGTTCCTCACCTCTCATGCCGGGCATGGTGCAGTCCGTGAGTAGGACCATCACATCAGAACGGCTCTCCAGGATGCGCAGGGCCTCAGTAGCACCAGAGGCTTCGACGACCCCGTAGCCAGCACGACTGAGCATGGCTGCAATGGCGCCTCGAACGGCCTTCTCGTCATCGACGACGAGGATCACATCGCATTCACCCATGAGAGCCTCCCAGTTCGTTCTCTACTGCGACAACAGTGTGAGCGGCAGGGTCATCCGCAGGGTCAGACCCTCTTGACCCCAGTGCTTCCTGACCTGACCGCCCAGGCTTCCTGTGATGCTGCGCATGACCAGCTTCGAGCCAAAGCCAGTGCGCTCCGGCGGCCCAACGAGTGGTCCACCACGCTCGGTCCACGACAGTTCGCACTCCCCGCCCGCATCACAACGGCACGTGATCGAGACACGTCCGTCCGGGCTCGACAATGCTCCATACTTGACCGCGTTCGTTGCCAGTTCATGCACGCTGAGGGCCAGGCTGGTGACCGCTTTGGGCCCCACAGCAGGGTCGTCACCAAGGATCACGAAGCGTCGCTGGTGCTGTGCGAAGTCCTCATAGGGATCCAGGAGAACCCTCAGAAGCCCCTGCAGCGTTGTCGCGGGCTGCGGCTGTTCAACTGCCTGGGAAGGCAGAACATAGTTGAGCGCGCGGCTCAGGGCTGTGAAGCGATCCCGAAGGGTGGCAGCAAAGGGCTGCACGGCTGGATCAGGGCGAGCCGCCAGAGTGATGAGGCCATTGACCAGTGCAAAGAGGTTCTTGATGCGATGGCCAAGTTCGATGTTGAGAAGGTCACCGGCCTCGGCATGGTGCCGTGCCGTAGTCACGTCACGTGAGACCGCCAGGAGGTGTGTCGGCGTTCGACTGCCATCGCGCATAGGACTGACAACCACGTCCCACCACTTCGGTGTTCCCTTGGCCGTAGAGCCGTGCCCGGTAAACCGCCCCACCCCGCCTGATCGCGCGACTTCGATGGCGTGCTCGACAGCAGGTCGTTGCTCGTGGGACCAGAACTCGATCCAGGATCGGCCCTTCACATCCTGAAAGTCGTCGATCTCCATGAGGCAGCGGCCATTCTCGTTCATGAACTGAACGTGGCCCTTCAGGGTGAGAACTTTGATGCAGTCGACACTGGCCTCCACGATGCAGCGACTGAAGTCGCCAGCATTGTCCTCCCCCGGCACTTGTCCTTCGGGACGAGCGCCATGGGTTCTGGGACGAGGCTCAGCGCTGCGTTGTTCCGCTCGAGCTTGCAGGAGTAACAGAAGCGCGTCTACGCGGCACTGCTCGCTCGCTGAATATGAGAGGTGAAGATGCTTGGACTGGCCCATATGTCCGCCCCTTGGCTGAGGATGAATGTTGCCTCAGACCCATCGGGGGCGGACGCATCACAGGCGACAGGCCGTGCGTCTCAAACCGGCAGCACGACAGGCGGCCGTTCACTCGGGAAGACCATACCCCAATCCTTCAGTGTACGATACCGTTCATTTGCTGCCGGCCCCTGCGACACCGTAACAGTCAGCTTGGCGAGATGTGAGCCAGATGGGCGCGTCGGCAGGTTGAAGGTTAGCAAGGGACGAGCTCGCTACGCGCCGGCGCTGTTTCAGGCGCCCGATGATGGCCGTCTCTCCCATGTGGAGTACTGTCGTGGCGCCGGTATCCAGATAAGGGAGATCAACAATGTCCCTAAGCTACAAGGAACCAGCCGCGGTGATTCCGCCCACAGAAGCTGCCATTGTCACAGCCAGCAACATGACTGAGCTGGAGCTTGTACCGCCGCGGACGGATGACGATGAGGAATTGCCGGAAGCAGCCCTTTTCCTGACTGCTTGTGCCCTGCGCTACCACGATGACCCAGTGTTCGTGCAGGCCTAACTTAAGTGGCTGAGGAGGCTCAAGGCAGAGCAAGGCTGAGACAGTCCCAAAAAGTGGGCCAATATCACACCGTGAAGGTCTATCAGAAGGGCTGAGTTAACATTGCGTATTGGGTCACTCGTCCGGGCTCCAGGGCACGTAGTCGCCAGTCGCGGTCGGGCGCTCGCCCGTGGAGAGCTGGGAACCGCGCGGGCGGTAGGCGGTCGGCGTGCCCGTCATGTTAGGCACGTGAGGCTTCTCCCATTCGCGGGGCTGATAGGGCTCCTCGCTCGGCGGCAGGTCGAAGTTGTGGGCGAGCGAGCCGCGCCAGCCGGGCGGAACGCGGGAGGCATCGGCCGGGCCGTTGTAGATCACCCAGCGGTGCTCGGCGCCCACGTTAGGATCGATCTCGTTCGCCTGCGTGTACCGGTAGTACTTGTTGCCGAACTCGTCCTCGCCCACGAACTGGCCGTAGCGGCGGGTGTAGAACCGCGTCCCGAAGGTCGCGCCGTTCCACCAGGTGAAGATCTGGAGCAGGAACTCTTTCATGATCGGGCCTGGTCCGAAGAGGATGAGGGTCAATGGTTGACGCAGCTACAATCAGGTGTAGTAGCTGGTATTTGATCTGACAGTTGGCGTCCGGAGATGGGTCGGTCTCGCCTGTCGGTGATCCTCAGGCGGCGATCATTTTCTCCTGTGCCAGGGGGACGGCGTCAAGGAAGGTGCGCATTGGCGTCTTGCCAAAGCACCACCGGCCCTGGTGCGGCCGCTCCTCGTTGTAGCTCCTGATCCAACCATCCAGATCCGCCTGCAGCTCTGCGAGCGAGCCGTAGATCCGCTTGCGGAAAGCCACACGGTAGAACTCATTGAGCACCGTCTTGTGGAAACGCTCCACGATGCCGTTCGTTTGAGGGTTCTTGGTCTTGGTGCGCGAGTGATCCACATCCTCGACCGCCAGATAAAGCTCGTATTCGTGGTGCTCGGGGCTGCCGCAGTACTCCGTGCCTCGGTCAGTCAGCACCCGACACAGCTTTACCTCTTGCGCATCAAAGAAGGGCACCACCCGATCGTTCAACAGGTCCGCCGCTGTCAGAGCGGTCTTGCGGTCGTAGTGCTTGGCGAAGGCAACCTTCGAGTAGGTGTCGATGAAGGTCTGCTGGAGATGCGCCCCACACCCTTCATGTTGCCGACGTAGAAGGTGTCCTGAGCCCCGCAATAGCCGGCACACTCGCTCTCGAACTCCCCATGCGCTTCCTTCTCGGTTTTAGCCTTCTCCAGGGCCGCGAGCTGGGTCTCTGTCAGCACGAGCCCCTCCTGGGCCATCTTGGCCTCGAGCGCCTTCAGGCGCTTCTTCATGGTCTCTAGGTCGTGGCGCTGCCAGACCCCGCGCACCCCAGCCGGCGAGATCGAATGGCCACGCTTGCGCACCTCATTGGCGATGCGGACCTGTCCGAAGGCAGGCTGCTCGAGCGAGAGATCCAGGATGAGGGCCTCGATCTCGGGCGAGGTGCGATTGGCCAAGAGCGGCTTGCGGCGGGTGAGTTCCTGGAGTGCCAGCTCGCCACCGGTCTCGTAGAGCTCCTTGAAGCGGTAGAAGCTGTCTCGTGAGTAGCCCATCATCTTGCAGGCTTGGCTCACGTTCCCGAGCTGTTTGGCGAGCTCCAGCACGCCCACTTTGGCGCGGATGATCTTCTGGTCCTTGGTCATGGTCGGTATCCTCTCGAACGCTGAGGCCGGGCGCTCCACACCCCGACCGCTCCGCGCCCGGCCTCAGCTCATGCTGTAGCCAAATGACACCGGCTGTCAGATCAAGTCCAAACTAATTCAAATCAGACTTGAGGGACTGCCACCAGGTCGCGTAGCCTCAACCGGATCCGCTCACAGAGCGCCCTAAGCTCCGCGACCGAGACGCCATCCCGCCTCGCGGCCATGAGCACAATGGGCTCGGACAGGATCTCCTCAAGCCTCGGCTCGCCGTGGAGCATGCCGCACCCCGCTCTGAACCGGCGGGGCTGAAGTTCACATTCCTGGGACGACGGCTCTCCGGCCATGGCTCGGCCTCCTGACCATCAGTAGGAAAGGCTGCTGCGATCCCCTTGGTTCCCATCTGAACGCGCGGCGGCCCGGCGTGGCTGCCCGCACACTTGGTCCAATGACACACGCCGCTTCTGAGAGGCACCTGTGGCCCGGTAGGCGTCACGAACCTGGCCGGCAGGGTTGAGGGCCTCCGCGGCGCCAACAGTGGCCCTATCCGTGGGTACGCTCCAGGGGCAGTCCCTGCGGGCCATTGCCGAGGCGATGGCAGCCAGGGGCTTACGCGCGAGACGGCTCTAGCAGGGTGTTGAAGAACCCTCTCGTTTAGCTGTGAGGATGGCCTCATCGCTCAGGTGGAACGCGATCTCGATCTCGAGGGCGCCGTCGTCTTGGAGTTCGGCGGAGCCCG
>JAESFH010000275.1_pt1 | contig 20095 bp, 15 predicted proteins | sample 9269381 | NCBI WGS metagenome assembly JAESFH01 (sample SAMN14504062, study PRJNA617094) | algae metagenome | isolation source: Aphanothece sp. CMT-3BRIN-NPC111 and co-occurring heterotrophs from well... | place: USA: Clark Mountains Wilderness, California | collected 2010-04-18
GGTTCATCGTCGTCTCGAATTCCTCCTTCGGAACGACTGGCATGTAGCTCGTCGGGAGCGCGACCGGAATTGGCGTAGCCGTAGCCGCTCGTTCGGCCGCTTTCTTCTGCGGCTCACCTTCCTTTTTTGAACTCGGACTCGGTCTCGGGGTGGGATCGGCGGCGAGCGCGTCGAGGGCGAAAGCAAATGCCAGCGTGATAGTCGCAACGGAAAGGGAACGGAGGACGGGGGTTTTCAGTGACCGAGTTCGCATAATGGTATGAGTCCATAGCGGTCGAGATATTCCGCGGGAATAACACGCCCGCCGCCCAGTTCAATGCTGACAGTTACCGGCGCGTTGCCGACACGTGCCGGGCTGAACGTGCCCGACGACAGCAATTCACGAATGGCTGATGTATTTCTCCAAAGCTTCGCGGCTGCCTTTCGCGCTGACGAGGTATACGTAGTCCCCCTCTACCCACGCTGCGGTCATCCACTCCTCCTCGCCCGCGACTTCTGGATCCTTGCTGCTGCTCGACACGCGCGCGAGAGCCTTCCGGTCGATCACCAGCAAGTGAACTATCTCGCCGCCGCCTCCTTCGAAACATAGAAGCGCGACATCGTGACCACGGAAGCGCAGCCGCCGACAACCAACGGGATCGAGCTGCCGCAGCTTTTCCGGAAGGTGGATCTGCGAGGGCGCGCCTTTTTCCTGAAGGAAACTCGTTAGGCGCGACAACTGCGCGCTCTCGAGGTCGAGCGGCGGAGAAAGCCGGATAAAGCTCACCATCTCATCGCGGTATTCGGCTAACGAAGGTGCCGGCTGGAACGCTCCGCGCCAGGCACTGAACAGCACCGCCAGCGCGACAATCGACGCCGCGGCGAGCCAGATCCCGCGGCTCCAACTATCGCGCCGCACCGACCGCTGCTCCCATGCCGTGAGCTGCATCTTCAGATCGCGCGGCACTTCCGCGCTCTGCACGTTCGCAGCGATGACCCGGTCCAGCTCCTGTTGTTCCGCCCACCAACGCGCAAGCTCCGGATCGGCTTCGGCCGCCGCCTTCGCTTGCTGAAAACGCGCGTCGTCGATCTCCGGTTCGCCGGGCCGATACGCGCTGAGGATCGCGCGGATTTCGGACTTATCCATTCTGCCCTCCATCTGCGAGCGGAATGATCTTGCGCTGTTCGGCTGCGAGTTGCTCGCCGAGGCTCTTACGCATCTCAGCTTTCCCTCGCGAAATGCGCGACATCACGGTGCCGATCGGGATGTCGAGAATCTCCGCGATCTCGCGATACGAATGCTGCTGCATGTAAAATAAGGTGACCGGAGCGCGCAAGCGGTCGTCGAGAGCATGCAACGCGTTCTGCACGATCGCCGCGTCGATGGCATTCGCCATTGAGGGAGAAAAATGCGGCGGCTCGCCGACGAACTCGGTCTCCTCATCCGTCTCGACAAAGTGCGCGGCGCGGCGTTTGTCGGCAAGGAACTGGCGGTAGAGCGTGGTGAAGAGCCACGTCTTCACGTTGGCGGCATCACGCAGCTGGTGGCCCTTCACTGCCCAGGTGAGAAACGTCTGCTGGGTGAGATCGACGGCGTCAGATTCCTTCCGGCTCAGCGAGAGGCCGAATCTGTATAGTGGCGCGTAGTATTGTTCGACCAATTGCTCGAACTCCTTCTGGGCCACGAGCAACAACTACTTAGCGCATCTGTTCGTCGCGAGAGAAAAGTAGCCGCGGTGCGCGGCGTCGAGAATGAGAGGCGGCAGGACGCGAGTTATTCCGGCAGTGAAGTGACGAGGTCGTTTCGCGCCCACATCGTTGCTCACGATCAGCGTTGCCTTGCCGTCGGTTTCCACAGGCGCGCCGGAAACGAGCTGTTTACGACACAGAAACAGCATCGGGCCGGCGGGATTCGAACCCACGACCTCTTGAACCCCATTCAAGCGCACTACCAAGCTGTGCTACGACCCGATTGTGCGGGAACTATCAGCCGCACGCGTTCCGGTTGCCAAGCAAACTTTTGCGCGAGCGATGAGTCGGGCGCGAGATCGCCAGCACTGTAGGGGAAGCTGTCAGCTTCCCGTGTTTCGTTCACGGGATACTCGGGAAGCTGTCAGCTTCCCCTACAGACCTGGTGCTTCGTTGCGTCTCTTACCTTAAACGTCGCTCGCCGGCCCAGCTCGCCAGAAACGCATCGACCAGCTCCGGCAACGCGTCGCTGTAGCCACCCTCAAGGATCGCGCCGGCACGCACGCCGGTTTCGCGCAGCCATTGCCCGCAGGTGACGAAATCCTCCGGCTGCAGCGTCATCTGCATGATGGGGTCGCCGTCATATGCGTCGAATCCGGCTGACACCAGCAGCAGATCGGGTTTGAACTCCATCAGTGTATCGAGCGCGCGCCTGATTTGCTCCATGTGCGTGGCGCGTGGAGTGCGCGGTCGCACCGGGAAGTTGTTGATGTTGTCGAACGACCGCGTCCCAGTGCCTGGCCAGCCGGGATACTGATGGATCGATGCGAATACGATGCGCGGATTTCCGTGGACGATTGCTTCGGTGCCGTTGCCGTGATGCGCGTCGAAATCCCAGATCGCAACCCGTTCGGCGCCGTGCTCCAGCGCGTCGAGCGCAGCGATCGCGATGTGGTTGAAGTAACAAAAGCCCATCGGCCGATCGCGCGTCGCATGGTGTCCCGGCGGTCGCATGAGGCTGAAGCTCAACGCGCCGGCAATCGCGCTGCGCGCGACATCGAGCGCGGCTCCCGAGCCGCGTAGCGCGTGATGGAAGACGTCTGCGTAGGCTGGGCAATCGTCATCGAAATCGCAGGCCGCGGCGCGGATCGCCTCAATGTGCTTTCGACTGTGCGCCCGCTCGAGCGCAGTGTCGCTCGGCACGTCCGGCAGGCGCCATTCCCAGTCTGGATGACTCTCCTGAAGGACCGGGACCGTGCGGGCGATCCGCGCCGGCCGCTCGACATGCCCGGCGCGGGAGTATTCGGCGCAACGACGATCGTGGAAGATGATCACGCGGCAGAGTTGCCGCAGATGCGGCGCCGGTGCAACCCCGGACCGGGCCGGTGTCGGAGCCGTGTTACGCGACTCGCCGAGCGCAGCTCGTTCGGACGACTCGCCCGCTGCGCGCGGGCGCAGGACAGCTCTACAATCCGGACTCCGGCGGGATGTCCTGCTTCGCGTCCGCTGGCGGCTCGCCGGTCAATCCGCGGCGCTCGAGGAGCGGCCCAATCTGCGGTTCTCCGCCGCCGGTGAAGTTCCGGAACTGACCGACAGGATCTTCGCTGCCGCCGCGCGAGAGCAACATCTTGCGAAAACGATCGCCGTTCTCCCGTTTCAAGCCGCCGTTCTCCTGAATCCATTTCACCGTGTTCGCGTCGAGCACTTCGCTCCAGATATAGGAGTAATAGCCGGCCGAATAGCCGCCGGCGAACGTGTGCGAGAAATACGCGGTGCGATACCGCGGCGGCACCGCAGCGACAGCGACGCCGGCTTTCTTCAACGCTTCCGCTTCAAAGGCGAGCGCGTCTTTTGGAATCTGGTCAGGCCCGATCTGATGCCACGCCTGATCGAGCAGCGTCGAGGCCAGGTATTCCGTCGTCGCGAAACCTTGATTGAACTTTTGCGACGCGAGCATCTTGTCGAGCAGCTCCTGTGGCATTGGTTCGCCGGTCTCGTAGTGCTTCGCGTAATTCCGGAGGATCTCCGGCCAGATGCGCCACATTTCGTTCACCTGCGACGGGAATTCCACGAAATCGCGCGGCACACTCGTCCCGGCGAAGCGCGGATACTTCACGTTCGAAAACATGCCGTGCAATGCATGACCGAACTCGTGAAACATCGTCGTCACCTCATCGAAGGTCAGCAGCGTCGGTTCGCCGGCCGGCGGCTTCGGGACGTTGAGATGGTTCGCGACGACAGGCTTGGTCCCGAACAGGCCGCTCTGCCCGACGTATTCATTCATCCACGCGCCGCCGCGTTTCGACGGCCGCGCATAGAAGTCGGTGAGGAACAGCGCGAGCGGCTGGCCATCGGCATCGAACACTTCCCAGACGCGCACGTCTTCCTGGTACACCGGCAGCTCTTTGCGCTCCTTGAACGTGATGCCGTAGAGCTGCGTGGCGGCGTAGAAGACGCCGTCGACGAGCACGCGGTTCATCTCGAAGTACGGCTTCAGCTGCGATTCCTCGAACGCGAAGCGATCTTTCAGGACCTTCTCCGCGTAGAAACTCCAGTCCCACGAGGCGAGTTCGAAATCGCCCCCTTCTTTCTTGATCATCGCCTGCAGATCGCCGGCCTCGCGGCGCGCATTCTCGACCGCCGGTGGCGCGAGCTCACCCATCAGCTTGTTGACTGTCGCGACGCTTTTCGCCGTCTGATCCTCGAGCTGGTAGGCGGCGTGATGTTCGTAGCCGAGCAACTTCGCACGCTCGGCACGCAGCCGCGCGATCCGGAGCACCATCTCACGCGTGTCGAACTCGCCGCCTTTGCTATTGCGCGACAGTGAGGCGTTCATGATGCGCTCGCGTAGCGCTCGGTTTTGTAAAGACGACAGCGCCGGCTGCCCGCTTGTGTTCAAGAGCGCGATGACGAACTTGCCTTCCAGCTTGCGCTCTTTCGCGGCGGCCGCAGCGGCGTTGATGTCGTTCTCCGACATGCCGGCGAGTTCCTCGCGCGAGTCCACCACGACGGCGGAGGCATTCTTCTCCTTCAGCACATTCTGGCTGAACTTCGTCTGCAACGTCGCCAGCTCGGCGTTCATCGCTTTCAGCTTCTTCTTGTTGGGCTCCGAGAGCTTCGCGCCGGCGCGGACGAAATCCTTGTAGTAGCGCTCAAGCAGATACTGCGACTCGGGATCGAGCCCAAGCTGATCGCGCTTGTCGTGCAGCGACTGGATGCGCGCGAAGAGTTTTGGGTTCAGCCGGATCGCGTCGCGATGGGCGGAAAGCTTCGGCGCCATCTCCGCCTCGATCTTCTGAATCTCGGGATTCGTATGCGCGCCCGCGAGATTGCCGAACACGTTCTCGACGCGCTCGAGCGTCTGGCCCGAGCGTTCCATCGCGACGAGCGTGTTCTCGAACGTCGCGGCATCTTTGGTATTCGCGATGGCTTCGACTTCCTTCAAGTGCTCGGCGAGTGCCGTCGTGTAGGCGGGCGCAAAGTGCTCGTTCTTGATCTTGTCGAACGGCGGCATCTTGTACGGCAGCGTGCTCTCGACGAGGAGCGGATTGTCGCTCGTCGCGCTCGCAGCCTTCGTGGACTGCTTCTTTGTCGGACTCGGTGAGGGTGTGGCGGCGTGCATCGTGGTGGCAAAAAGACTCGCCGCGATCCCGAGAGCGAGCGCAAGGGCGCGGCGACAGGTCAGGACGGAAATCGAGCGGGAGTGGAGCGGCAGGTTTGGCATAAGCGGATGGAAGGAGGCGCTTCGCTGACGGATCGTGGCGACGTGCGCTGAAGCGGGGCGCGCGTGCTTGTTCCGAACGTGCAACAGCTGGCTCGAATATCAAGGCACCGCGCGCTCTTGCTCCAACGGCGGAGCCGGGCTGCCGACGCCGAACAGTTGCTTCACGCTTTCGCGAGACAGAACCACGATCGTGAAGACTCCCAGCACGGTGCCGAACGGAAAGATCGCGCACTCGAGGCAGGCGAGGATGACAATGAACCAGTATCCCTTCCTCCGCGCGAGATAGCGGCCGGCGACGGCGATGCAGACCGCGACAGTCTGGCCGAGCAGGAACATCGCGCCACCGAGACAGGTGAACATCCAACCGATCCCGGCGGGCGGAACATCGCCTTCCTTGCCGCCCAGGAACTCGGGCCAGAAGATCATCATCAGGCCGAGCGCGAGGTGAATGAGCGGAAAGCAGGCGAAGAGCGCCGTCAGCCCGGCGACGACGTAGTGAAATATCGCCAGCAGCTTCAGGTGCTGGAGATCGTCGTTGGTCGGCGTGGTGGGATTCATCCTAACGAAACGTGCGCGCCAGGTCGTACGTTCGCGGGGGCCCGTGGCAACGCCGCGGAAAGTTTACGCTGCGACGAAGACCTTGAAGCCGCCGTAGATCATGCGTTTGCAATCGAACGGCATCGCCTTCAGATCCATGTCTTCCGTCAGGCGCGGGTCCTTCATCACTTTCGCGTTCACGCGATCGCGATCGGCGCGTGATTTATAGACGATCCAGGCGAAGACGATGGTCTCATCCGCTTTCGCTTTGATCCCGCGCGGGAACGGAAGGCCGACCTTTACCTCCATGTCCTCGGCGACACATTCGCGATATTCCAGCGCGCCGTGATCGCGCCAGATCCTCGAGGCTTTCTGCGCCATCTTGCGGTAAGCCGCGAGGTTCTTTGTGGGAACAGGCAGGACGAATCCGTCGACGTAGTTGGCCATGCGTGCAGTGTGAGTTTGGGAGTTACGGTTGTGACGACCGGAGTTGCCGGTCGAGGGCAAGAAACTCGCGCGCCGTGCCTGAGAGCAACCGTGCTTTTTCCTCCGCGGAAAGATTGTTCAGCGACTCGATCAGCTGCCCGGGGTGCGCCTCTCCGAGTGGAAAGGGGTAATCCGAGCCGAGGGCAACGCGTTGCGCGCCGAACAGCTTCAGCAGTAGCTGCAGCGCCTCTGCGTCATGGACTAACGAGTCGACGTAGAAACGCGCGGGCGTTCCATTCGACGCAAGGTAACTGCGCGGGTTGACCTTGTTGTCCGTCGCGACCAGGTCAGGGCGCACGTGAAAGCCGTGCTCCATTCGTCCGATCGTGAATGGATACGAGCCGCCACCGTGCGCGTAGGCGACGCGGAGCTTCGGAAAACGCTCGAAAACGCCGCCGAACGTCATGCACGAGATCGCAAGGCACGTCTCCGCCGGCATCCCAACGAGCCACGGCAGCCAATATTTCGGCATGCGTGACTTGCCGAGCATGTCCCACGGATGCACGAAGATCGCGGCATCGAGCTCCTGCGCTGCGCTCCAGACCACATCGAGTGATGCGTCGTCGAGATTGCGGCAGTCGCGCCCGTGGCAATACTCGTTCGCGTCGACGTGGGTGCCGATCTGGGCGCCGCGGAGACCAAGCTCGCGCACACAACGCTCGAGTTCGCGAGCGGCAAAGTCAGGCGCTTGCAACGGAATCGTCGCCAGGCCAGCGAACCGCGTCGGATGCGCACGCACCACTTCGGCAATGTGATCATTCAGGAAGCGCGCGAGGTCGAGCGCGTCCTCGGGTTTCGCCCAATAGCTGAACATCACCGGCACCGTTGAAAGGACCTGCATCGACACACCGGTCGCGTCGCATTCTTCGATGCGGCGTTCCGGATCCCAGGAGTTGTCCCTGATCTCGCGGAAGACCTTGTCGCCTTTCATCATCCGCGCGCAGCAGGGCTTGTGATGATCGAGCCGGATGAACCCGCTGTAGCCGTACTTCGCATCGAGGTCCGGCCAATCGCGCGGCAGGATGTGCGTGTGCAGGTCGATCTTCACGTTTGTCGGGCGAGAATGGGCTTGGTCGGCGGGTTCCGCAGATTTGCACAGAACGCGGGCGGTGCGAATCAGGAAGTGCAGATGAAATCGCGATACGACGTGGTGATTCTCGGCGCCGGGCATAATGGCCTCGTCGCGGCCGCGTATCTCGCACGTGCGGGGTTGAGCGTCCTCTTGCTCGAGAAGAACGACTACATCGGCGGCGCGACGACATCGCAGAAAGTCTTCCCCGATTATGAGGCGCGGCTCTCCCGCTACTCCTATCTCGTGAGCCTCTTTCCCGAGAAGATCATCAGTGATCTGGGGCTGAAGCTCGAGCTGCGAACCCGTACCACGGCATCGTTTACGCCTTGCGTGCGCGAGGGAAAGCATGGCGGCTTGCTGCTGAGCAATGTGTCCGCCGACGCGAGCCGCCAATCAATGCGCGAGCTGACTGGCAGCGACCGCGAGCACGAGCAGATGAAGCGGTTCTACAATCTTTCGCGCGTGTTTGCGGAACAGACCTGGGACACGATGCTCGAGCCGCTCGTGTCGAAGGATGAGCTCGGGCGTCGCTTCGACAGCGATGACGTTCAACGTGAGGCGTGGCGTAGCCTGGCGGAGGAGCCGCTCGGGCGCGCGGTCGAGCGCTACCTCGAGGACGATCTCGTGCGCGGACTCGTTTTCACGGACGCGAAGATCGGCGTCTTCACACACCCGCACGATGAGACGCTGCTGCAGAACCGCTGCTTTTTGTATCACCTCATCGGCAACAAGACGGGCGAGTGGAAGGTGCCGGTCGGCGGAATGGGGGCGGTGGCGCGCGAGCTGGAAGAGGCGGCGCGGCAGAGCGGCGCAGAGATGCTGATAAACGTCCACATCACGCGGCTGGATGTCGGCGGGAAGACGAGCACCGTTGAGTTCGAGGTGGCGGGAAAACGACAGACGATCGACGCCCGCTTTCTGCTCGTGAACTTCGGACGCAATGTTTTGTCGAAGTATCTCGACGACGGCCACGCGGCCGACCCGAGCGATGAAGGTTCGGTCTTCAAAATCAACATGCTGCTAACGCGTTTGCCGAAGCTGAAATCGGCCGATCACAACGCGGCCGAAGCATTCCGCGGCACATTCCACAGTGATGAAGGCTATGAGCAAATGATCGCGAGTCATCGCCAGGCGAGCGAAGGGCACTTGCCCGACGAGCTGCCGTGCGAGGTCTACTGCCATACATTGACAGACGACAGCATCCTCGCGCCCGAACTGCGCGCGCAGGGATTCCAGACGATGACGCTTTTCGGACTCGACACGCCGTATCGTTTATTCGCCCGCGACAACGATGCGATGCGCGAGCGCGCCGAAAGAGGATTCATCGACAGCGTCAACCGCTCGTTAGCTGAGCCGCTGGAAGATTGCCTCGCGGTCGCGCGAGATGGAAGTCTCTGCCTCAAAAGTAAGAGCCCGGTCGACATCGAAGAAGCGCTCGGCATGTACCAAGGCAACATCTTTCAAGACGCGCCGACGTTTCCTTTCGCCGATCGGGAAGAGCAGGTCGGCACCTGGGGTGTCGAGACGGAACACGAGAACGTCTTCCTGTGCGGATCAGCCGCACATCGTGGCGGCGCCGTCAGCGGAATCCCGGGACACAACGCCGCGATGAAGGTCCTCGAGATCATCGGCAAAATATGAGCAAGATCGAGACGGATGAGCAGGGGTTGTTAGTGACGTGTCCAGAATGCGGGCAGCGCAACCGGATGCGTTACGAGCGGCTCGGCGGCGACGCGCGCTGCGGGAATGCCGCGGCGAACTGCGTCCGCCGGCGCAACCGATCGACGTCAGCAACGCGGCGGAGTTCAATGCCCTAACGAGCCGTTCGGCACTGCCGGTGCTCGTCGACTTCTGGGCACCGTGGTGCGGCCCGTGCAAGATGGTCGCGCCAGCGTTCGTCCAAGTCGCGGCGGAAGGCGCCGGCCGTTGGATCGTCGCAAAGGTCAACACCGAGGAGGCGCCGAATCTCGGCAGCCGGTTCCGCATCACCGCAATCCCGACGATGACGGTGTTCCAGCGCGGCGTCGAAGTCGCGCGTCAGCAAGGCGCGATGCCGGCGGCGCGGATCCGGCAGTTTGTCGAGCAGTTCGCCGCTGGCCGTTAATCGCGGCTAGTCGGCGCCGGGCTCTGGATCGGCAACTTCCGCGCGCCGTGTGCCTGCTTTATAGAGCGCGCCGTAGAGCGCCTCGAGATCGACTGGTTTTGGCAGAATCGCGATCGCGCCGGACTCGGCGATCTCCGCCGTGAGATCGGCGCCCGAGACGAGAATGATCTTCGCGTTCGGATCGCGGGCGAGGATATTGCGGCAGGCGGTGGCGCCATTCAGCCGCGGCATCCAGTAATCCATTAACACCACATCGGGCTGATGGCGGGTGTACCCCTGGATCGCATCGAGCCCGGAGCCGACCACTTCGACGACTTCGTGGCCGCATTGGCTAACGAGGGCCGCGAGCGTCGTGCCGACCGTCTTCTGGTCGTCGGCAATCAGGACTCGCATGACATTGCTTTAGCAGAAGTTTTCATCGCTGCATCGGATGGCGCGGCGGGAGGATCATACGGGCAGTTTTTGCAACCATACCCGCAGCAGGTGCCACGCCGAAGCAGAAACGCTCGCGAGAGTGCCCCATCGGCGTCGAACATATCGTTAGGCTCGCCACTTTCCATCAGTCGTCGCAGCCTAACGACCTTGACTCCGGCCGGTAAATGCCCGGACGTCATCGGTAAATGTTTGCGCATTGGAAGCCGCTGGTTCCGGTGCATATCGTAACGCGATGTAGCTGCGCACGATGCGTTCAATTCGCGCCGCGTGCTGCGGCAGCAGAGCAGCTGCGCGCCGTCCGAAGTCAGCCGGCCCTTCGTTCGATGCACGCGCGGCACCGAGCTGCGCCGCTTTTCGGCAAAACGCGTCGTAGAGCTGCTTCACCGCATCTGGTCGCCCGCGAGATGTCCAGAGGATCAGCAGCGCGTAGAGCGCGAGTAACGTCATTGCGGCCGCCGCGGTCCAGAGAAGGAGCCGCTGCCCGGGAACTGCGCCGATGCCGAGCTGCATCAGGAACTCGCGCTGCCCATCGACGTCGAAGCTCAGGACGCGAGAGTCCCACGCGTAGCTGACCGTGTCCCACGCGAGCCGCATGTCGCCGAGCAGCCCGCCTGAGGGGATGCTGTTGTTCGCCAACGGGGTTCCGGCATTCGCCTGCGTCTGTACGGAAGTCCGGCGCAGGTCGCGCAGCGAGCCGAGGTTCAGCCGCTCGGGCGCGACCACAGTCGTCGGGTCGATGCGCGTCCAGCCGCCGTCCGGGAGCCAGACCTCACACCAGGCGTGCGCGTCCGATTGCCTAACGAGCAGATAGTTGCCGTATTGGTTCCATTGCCCGCCCTGGTAGCCGACGACGACCCGCGCCGGAATGCCGGCGAGCCGCATCAACGTCGCGAATGTGCCGGCGTAATGTTCGCAGAACCCGATCTTGCGGCGAAACAGGAGATCGTCGAGCGCGTCGGGGCCGGTGTATTGGCCGGGCGCGAGCGAGTAGACGAAGCCTTGCGTCCGGAAGAACTCGAGCGCCGCGACCACGGTCGCACGCGGATCGGCCGCTTGTGCGGTCCACGATTGCACGAGGTCGCGTATCGCTGGGCTCACGGTCGACGGCGGCAGCAAGGCGTCGTCGCGTTCACGCGGGTGTAGATTGTCTTCGCCGGCGTTCGCCGCGGAGACGACTTCGTAGCGACGGATGCTCGTGATCGGCCGAATGCTGTGGAGATAACGACCGGGCACGAGCTTTGCGCCCGCCGGGGCCTCGAGAGGTCGATCAAGCGCGAAGAGCCAGCGGCCCGCGTGCGGTTCGATGGTGATGCGCTGGCGAATCGGCGTCCCACTGCTGCGTTCGCTCTGTCTCGCGCGTCCGACACCCGCGCCCACCTGCCAGTTCAAGCCGTCGCCTTGCCACAAGACGGCACCACGCCAGTAGAGGTCCGCGCGCGCGGGCCGGTTGCCCTCCGGGAACTCGGCGCGAAACGCGACCTCATCGGAACTCGCGACCGACGCGACCGTGCCGGGCGACAATTGGCCGGAGAAGCCGGTCGTATCCATCGGCGCACCCGGCAGCCGCAGCCGCATCGCGCCTGTCCCGCGCGGGAAGAAAAAGAAGAGCAGGACGACGATCGGCAGCGCTTGCGCGAGAAGCTTGAAGGTCGTAGCGAGCGGCGGCCAGAGCGCACCGCCAGTACCGCTGCGGCGATGGAATTCGACGAGCGCGGCGACGAGCAGAACGAACGCGGCGAGAATGCAGAGCGCGATCGCGAAGTCTTGCGCGAGCAGAAACGCGCTCAGGCAGAGCACCCACCCGACCATGATCAGGACGTGAAAATCGCGTGCCGTATGTGATTCGAGAACCTTCAGCGACCCGAGCACGACGAGCAGCGTGACACCCGGCTCGAGACCGCGCGGCGAGCCGTAGGTGAGATAGACGGCGCCGAACGCGAGGCTCGCGAGTGCGATTTTCAACGTCACGGAGCGCAGCCGGCGATCCCGCTTGTGCATCCAGAACTTCGCAAGCAACGAGCAGAGGAACAGCAGCGGCGCCCAGACCGCGATGCTACCGAGCAGCGTTGGCACGAGGAACAACAACGCCGCCGACAGCCAGAGCAGCGGGCGGCGCGGGATGAGATTCGGATCGACGGCGATGCTCATGCGAAGCGCGCGAGCGCGTGTAGACAGCGGTGAGAATGCGCGGCACCGGATCCGGCAGGGATCTCGTCGCCGCGAAGCCGCAGCGCGTACCGGCGACGCGCGCGTTCGGCTTCGACGATCCAGAGCGCGAGCTGCGACAGCCGCTGCTCTGTGTCTGGATGCGCGACGGCATCGAAGTCGAGTCGAAGCACGTCGTCCGCCTCGACGGTGAACTGCTTCGTCATCAATGGTTGACCGCGCGCGACGGCTTTCCAATCGATGTGCCGCTGCGATTCGCCCGCCACGTATGCGCGCACACCCGCGTAATCGTCGCCTTCACCGACGACGCTCTCGGCTTGGGTTCCACGCGCATTGCTGCCAGTCGCCGGAAGCCGCGGATCGCCTTCCGGAGCAGGGTAAACGACGTAGCGTTGTCGTGTTTCCACACGTCGGCTCGCGGCCAGAAATCCGAGCGGATAACTGCTCCGCAATTGCACCTGCGAGATCTCGTACTCGCCACGCGCTTCCGCCGTAAAGCGCAACGTCACGCGCGCCGCTTTCCCGGCCGGAATTTCTTCGATCAGATCGCCTGCATCATCGGCATCCGGCACACTGATGACGCAGCCATGTCGCGCGCGCCGCGATTCGTTCACGATCTCGATCGGCACCGCGATCTCCTGTCCCGCGAATGCGGGTTTGACCGATTCAACGGTCGCCTTTAGCCCGCCGAGATTCAGCAACGTGTGCGGGACGGAGACGAGAAAGATCGCGATCGTGAAGAAGAAGAGCAGGTAATTGGCGGCGTTGTTCTGGCTCGCGCTCGCGTACCACATCACCGTGAGGACGAAGAGCAGGCCCGCGAAGATCTTCGTCGGATAAACGAGCGGGAACATCCGCGTCTTCATGGCACCGGCACCGTCCGCAGCAACGCCTCCGCGAGCGTGCGCCCGCTTTCGCCCGGCTGCTGAACGTCATGGCCGAGACGATGCGCGATCACCGCGATCGCCACCGCCTGGATATCTTCCGGCAGGACCATCTCGCGGCCGTGCATCAGCGCCCACGCTTGCGCGCCGTGCAGCAACGCGAGACCGGCGCGCGGCGAGAGGCCGGTGCTATGCCGCTGGCGCGACGCGTCGAGCAAGTCCTGCAGATAATTGAGCAACGCCGCGGACGTGTGGACGTTTCGCACCGCCGCCTGGATCTCGCGCAATTTTTCCGGACTGAAGACCGGCTTCAATTCCTTCAACATCTGGCGCCGGTCCACCCCGAGCAGCATCGCGCGTTCGCTCGCGCGGTCCGGCACGCCGAGCTCGATCCGCATGAGAAACCGATCGAGCTGTGACTCCGGCAGCGGAAACGTGCCGACCTGGTGCTGCGGATTCTGCGTCGCGATGACGAAGAACGGATCCGGCAACTCGTACGTCACGCCGTCCGCGGAGACGTGGTTTTCCTCCATCGCCTGCAGGAGCGCGCTTTGCGTCTTCGCGGTCGCGCGGTTCACTTCATCGATCAGCACGACCTGCGAAAAGAGCGGCCCGCGGTGGAAGGTGAACCGCTGCTCGTTGCGATCGAAGATCGAGTTGCCGAGGATGTCGGCCGGCAACAAATCGCTCGTGAATTGAATCCGTTGAAAGCCGAGCCCTAACGACCGGGCGAGCGCCTGCGAGAGCGTTGTTTTGCCGACGCCGGGAATGTCCTCGATCAGCAAATGGCCGCGCGCGAGGAGGCAGGCGACGGCAAGCTTAACGGCGTCGGTCTTGCCGACGATGACTTCACCGATCTGACGGGTGAACGCCTCGATTTCATGCCGCACGGGAGATCATCCGCACGCTCTGTCGGCGGCGCAAATTGAGGCGCTACTTGCGCCGGTATCTCTCGTGATACTTGTCGCGCAGCCGCGTCTGCCGATTCGTGAGGTCGATCTTCCGGCCGTCGATATATGCGGCCTCGATCTGCGTCGGGAGATCGAGCGGATCGCCGTTCGTCACGATCAGCGTCGCGGCTTTGCCGGGTTCGAGAGAGCCGAGTCGGTCCGCGACGCCGAGCATCTGCGCCGGATACAGCGTCAATGACTTCAACGCTTCCTCACGCGGCAGGCCGAACGCCGCTGCCATCGCCGCTTCATAAGGCAGACTTCGCTCGTGCGGCGCTTCGGATTCGCTGCCCTTCGTCGCCATGCAAAAACGCACGCCCGCCTCGTGCAAGCGCGCGGCATTCGCGAACGCGCTGTCGTACGGATCGTCGCGGCGCGAGGGCAGGGTAGTGGCGCGCGCGATGATCACCGGCGTGTCGCTTTCCTTCAGCTGCGGCGCGAGCCGCCACGCGTCGCTGCCGCCGACGAGGACGATCTTCAATTGCGCTTCTTTCGCCCACGCCAGCGCCGCCTCCATCTGCGCGAGCGTTTCCGCGTGCACGAAGAGCGGCAATTTTCCGTCGAACACTGGCATCATCGCCTCCCAGCGCAGATCCGATTTGAAGTCGGGCGTCGGCGTCTTGCGCGCGTGCCAATACGAGCGCGCGATTTGAAATGCATCGCGGATCATCTTCTGCGCCTTGTCGATCTCCTTCTGCTGATCCTCGACGGACTTTGGCGCGCGGGGGTGGCGATTAATCTTCAGATTCGGCCAGCGCAGGTGCATCGCCGCAGGCGCGAGCACGGTCATCTCTTGCGGCGTCCAGCCATCGAGCCGCATCACCACGGACGTGCCGGAAATGATGCCGCCTTCCGGCACCGCGAGCGCCGACAGGATGCCGTTGCTGCGCGTGACCGGCAGGATCTCGCTGTCCGGATTGATGCTGGTCACGCTGCTCGCGTTTGGATTGATCGCGCCCGCTTCGGCGACGTCGACGGTCGCGCGGACGGCGCCGATTTCCGTCAGCCCGAGAACGCTATTCGCGCTGATCAAGCCCGGATAAATATGCTTTCCGGTTGCATCGACGACTTCCGCTCCCGCGGGAATTGGCGCGTCTGCGGCAACAGCGGTGATCTTGCCGTTCTCGAAAACAATTACGCCTGACGCGATCGTTGGGCCGGTGACGGGATGAATCGTCGCCCCTTTCAACGCGATGGGCTTCGCCTGCGGCGGCGCGGGGATGACATCGGAGCCGAAGCAGGTCGCGATGCTCGCGAGTGTGATCGCCATGAACGCGGCTGCGTTCCTCATCCCACCGAAACTCTGCGCAACGAATGCCATTTAGTGATCGGTGCAGCTGTGCGTCTCGTGCGAAGCGCTGTAGCCGGCGGCGAATTCGTGGGCGCGGCCGCCAGGTTTCTTATCGTCGCCGGCTTTCTCGTCCTCGCCATCTTTCGGCTTGTTCAACTCCTTCACCCGCTCGCCGAGCGCCTTCTGCACCAGCGCGTCGCGTTGCGCCGCTAACGCCTTCCGGGCTTCGAGATCCTCGGCGCGATCGAAGTACTTGCGGCCGTCAATCCACGTCTGCTCGACGCGGGCGTAGTTCGAGAGCGGATGGCCTCGCCAGAGCACAAAGTCTGCATCTTTGCCGGGCTCCAGCGATCCTGTCTTCGCGTCGATCCGCAGCTGTTTGGCGGCGTTGATCGTGACGAATCGGATCGCATCATCGGGCGACGCGCCGCCGTACTTCATCGTCTTCGCGGCTTCGGTGTTGAGCCGGCGCGCGAGATCAGGGCTATCGGAATTGATTGAGGTCAGAACGCCGCGGCTGTGCATGATCGCGGCATTGTCGGGGATCGCATCGAACGCCTCCATCTTGTAGCCCCACCAATCGGCAAACGCAGATGCGGCGGCGCCGGATTTCGCGATCTCGTCCGCGACTTTGTAGCCGTCCAGAATGTGCTGGAGCGTGCCGAGTCGGATCTTGAATTCGTCCGCCAGCCGCAACATCATCAGCACCTCATCGAGACGGTAGGCGTGGCAATGGATCAGCCGCTTGCCGTTCACGATCTCAAGAACCGCATCCAGCTGCAGATCACGCCGGTGCGGCAAACCGGCTTTCTTCTTCGACGCGGCGTCGTACTCGAGCGCGGCGCGGAATCGATCGCGCATCAATTGCTCGACGCCCATCCGCGTCTGCGGATAGCGGGTGGTGAACCGCTCGCCCCAGTTCGATTGTTTCACGTTCTCGCCGAGCGCGAACTTCACGCCCCGCATCGCGTCGGCGAGCTTCAGCTCGTCCGGCAGCGAGCCCCAGCGCATCTTGATCACCTGGTTCTGCCCGCCCATCGGATTCGCCGAGCCGTGCAGAAGATTTGCTGCGGTCACGCCGCCGGCGAGCTGGCGGTAGACATCAATGTCGGTGGCGTCGACGACATCGCCGATTCGCACCTCGGTGGTGACCGCATGCGTCCCCTCGTTCACGCCTTTGCTGATCGCGATGTGCGAGTGACAATCGATGATGCCCGGCGTGACGTGCATGTCACTGCCGTCGATCGCGACCGCGCCGGCAGGCGCTTTGGCGCCCGGTCCAACGCTCGTGATCTTCCCGGCGGTGACGAGCAGATCAGCGTTCTGGATGGTGCCTTGAGGGCCGGCTGTCCAAATGGTGGCACCGCGTACCAACACAGCCGGTGCTTGATCAGGCGGCGCAACACGGCCGAACGCGCCGGCCGGATACGTCTCCGGAATATCGAGCGCGCGATCGAGTGGCGAGGGCTTGTCTTCGGGCTTCTTCGGCGTGTGCGGCGCGGTACGTCTCGCGCTCCACCGCAATTGCGAACCGCCGGGGACTTCGCCGCTGCCGGCGATCGTCTCGCCGCTGATGCGACCCGTCAGGCGAACGCCACCTTCTCCTTTCTCGAACAACTTCGCCGGCGCGGCTAACAGCACCGCATCATCCTTCGCGGTGAACGCGGCCTTCTCGCCCGCCAGTTTCGCCTCGAGCTTGTCGAGCTCGCCTTCGACGACCAGCGGCAACGTCTTGCCTTCGGCTGCGATCTCCCACGTGCCGCGCGGATCGCGTTCGGCCGCGAGGTCGGTGTCATACCAGCGGCCGTCGACCCACGTCGTCAGTACTTTCGCTTCTTCGCCAAACAGATCGCCGCTCGCGATCACGAGGTTTGCGATGCGGCCCGGGCCGATCGTGCCGAGCCGATCGGCGACGCCGAACATCTCGGCGGGCGTTGTCGTCAAGGCTGCGAGCGCGGCGTCTTTCGTTAGTCCGCGCCGGACCGCGAGCCGGACGCGCGACCAGAATTCCTTCTCCGGCTTGGCGAGTCTCTCAGTTGTGAAGGCGATCGGGATCCCGGCGGCAGCGAGGAGCGCGGGATTGCTCGGCGCGCGATCCCAGTGCTGCAATTCGTCCAGCTCGTAATCGATCGCGATTTCGGGCTTTTCGATCTCCGGCACCTTTGGAAAATCGAGCGGCAGGATGATGGGCGTTTTGCCGAGCGCTTTCCGGACGCGGTATTCGAAGCCGTTGCCGGCGAGGAGCGGTTTCAGTTTGAACTCCTCGGCGATGCGCAACGCGCGGAGCAGATCGAGCTCGTCCTCGGTCTCGAACACGGTCGGCTGCTTGCGCTGCGCATGCTCCGCGAGTGCGGCGACGCTGGCGTTCTCCTCCGGGCGCTCAGTCGTCGCCGGGTTCTTCCGATACGCCTCCTGCGCAGCCTGATACCATCCTCCGTCGAGGAAACTCTGGCGGATCAACGCGATCGCGCCCATGAGGGAGTTTGGATAAACGCCGTTGTCTTCCCGGTTGAAATCGAACGCGATGTGCTGCGCGACATTCGGCGAAACGACGGTCGTGTTCGTATCCGAATCCGCCAGATTGATGAGCGCGCTCGAGCCGCGGAAGATGCCGCGCGCCGGCACGACAAGCGCGCTCGTGAAGCCGAGCTCGCGCAGCTTCCGCGTGCCTTTCTTGTCGGCTTTGATGACTTCGGCAGCGTTGCGCTCCGGCGTTACCCGCGGATTCCAGGCGTGCGTTCCTTTGGGCGCTTCACGCGGAACTTCCTTTGGCTTCGCGTGCGGATCATCGTGATCAATGTCCGGACGCAGCGGTTCTGGCTTGAGCGTATCCGGCAAACCGAGGCGGCTGTAGGCGTCGATGAATCCCGGGTAAATCGTTTTGCCGGTGAGATCCCACACCCGCGCGTCGGGCGGGATTTTCACAGCGGCACCTGCTTCCGCGATCAAGCCGTCACGCACGAGCACCGTGCCTTTTTCGATGGTCTTACCGGGCGCAGTGACGATCCGCGCGTTGGTTAACGCGTGGACGCGCGGATCGTTTTCGCGGAGGCCCTGCTTCGGCGTCGTGGTGACCTGCGCGATGCCGGAGATCGCGAACAGAAGAACGGCGACGGCCGTGAACGCGGAGGCTCGGATCGTTCGCAATTGCATCACGTCGAGCGAACGTATCGCGGCGCCTCGCGCGGACAAGCTGTTTAGCGCGAGGCGCTTTTATCGGCGCTTGTCGCGGTCCACTCCCTTTGAAAAGATGGCGTCGATGAACTTCCCACGACCGGTCGGTATTTCGCTGCTGCTCTGCGCGGCGCAGATGACGACAGCCAACGCACAGCCAACCCGCGAACAGAGACCCGACGTGAGCGACAAAGCGCTAATCACAAAGCAAACGCCCAGTGTAAAGAGCGGCGCCCCGAAAGGAGGGCGCGCCGTGAAGCAGTACTCGATCGAGCAATTCATGGCGACGACGAAGGTCGGCGGCGCGTCGTTCTCGCATGACGAAAAGGAGATCCTTTTCCACAGCAACAAGACGGGAATCTTCAACGTCTACAGCATGCCAACTCGTGGCGGTGAACCGAAGCAGCTGACCAATTCGACCAAGGAAAGCACCTACATCGCGTCGGCGTTTCCGAACGATCCGCGCTTCCTTTACACCTACGACAAAGGCGGCAATGAGAACTCGCACCTCTACCTGCGCGAGCTCGACGGCAGCGAACGCGACCTCACGCCGGGCGACAAGACGAAGGCCAATTTCCTAAAGTGGAGCCAGGACCGGAAGTCGTTCTTCTTCTCCACGAATCAGCGCGATCCTAAGTTTTTCGACATCTATGAAATCGCGGTCGCGGACATGATGCCGCGCCTGATTTACCAGGACGAGACCGGCTACGAGTTTGGCGACATCTCAGACGACAAGCGCTTCATCGCCTTCCAGAAGAACGGCGCCTCGACAGCCGACTCCGACGTTCATCTCATCAATCTCGAGACGAAGGAGCTGAAGAACATCACCGAGCATACTGGCGTCGTCGGCAACAATCCCGGGATTTTCGATCCCGCGTCGAAGTTCCTCTACTTCACCTCGGATGAGGGCGGTGAATTCAAGTATCTGGCGCGCTACGAGCTCGCGACTGGGAAGCGCGAAGTCGTCGAGAAGACACCATGGGATGTCTCCGCGGTCGACTTCTCGCGCACCGGGAAATATCGCGTCGTGGCGACGAACGAAGATGCACGCACGAAGATCAAGGTGATCGAGGTGGCAACGAACAAGCCAGTGGAGTTGCCGAAGCTGCCGGACGGTGACATCACCGGCGTGACCTTTTCCGACAGCGAGCAGCGGATGGCGTTCTACCACAACGGCGCACGCTCGCCGAACAACCTCTTCGTCTACGATTTCGCGACGAAGAAGGCGACCAAGCTGACGGAAAGTCTCAGTCCCGAGATCGACCCGGCGGATCTGGTCGAGTCACGCGTCATCCGCTACAAGTCTTTCGACGGACTCGAGATCCCCGGCATTTTCTATCAACCGCACGGCGCCACCGCAGAGAACAAGGTGCCGGCGATCGTGATGGTCCACGGAGGTCCGGGCGGGCAGGCGCGACTGCCCTACAACGCCGTCATCCAATATCTTGCGAACCACGGCTACGCCGTTCTCGATGTGAACAACCGCGGCTCGAGCGGCTACGGGAAGACCTTCTTCACCGCCGACGATCGGAAGCACGGACGTGAACCGCTCTGGGATTGCATCGAGGCGAAGAAATATTTCGCCTCGTTAGGCTACATCGATA
>JAESFH010000276.1_pt1 | contig 19784 bp, 19 predicted proteins | sample 9269381 | NCBI WGS metagenome assembly JAESFH01 (sample SAMN14504062, study PRJNA617094) | algae metagenome | isolation source: Aphanothece sp. CMT-3BRIN-NPC111 and co-occurring heterotrophs from well... | place: USA: Clark Mountains Wilderness, California | collected 2010-04-18
TCGCCGCGCTCGCGTTCAAACCCGAGGAGTTTGCGGTCGGCGTCGACATCTTCGGCGTTTCGAATTGGGTGCGAACGCTGGAGAGCATTCCGCCGTATTGGGAGTCATTCCGCAAATCGCTCTACACGGAGGTCGGCGATCCGAGCACTGACTTGGAGATGTTGCGCGAGACCTCACCGCTCTTCCATGCAGATAAAATCACGAAGCCGCTCATCGTGTTGCAAGGCGCAAACGATCCGCGCGTGATCAAACCCGAATCCGACGAGATCGTCGAAGCCGTGAAAAAGAAGGGCGGCATCGTCGAATACCTCGTCTTCGACAACGAAGGCCACGGCTTTACGAAGAAGGAGAACGAGATCCGCGCCTACAAAGCGATCCTCGATTTTCTCGACACGCATTTGAAGGGCAGCGGCGCCGCTGCGACTTCTGCCGCACGTGCGGCGCACTGAGACACGCGGCGGGCGCGGACGTCTTCGCGCGCTGGCAGCGTGGTGCCTGACATCAGCCTGGTTGTCGCGAAGCCACAATTCAAATCATCTGAATGATGCATGCGATCGCGTCGCGCCCTCGGCGCCGCTTCGCGTCCTCCTCTCCGTCAGGAGAGGATCGAGTGAGGGCGTTCCGATTACTATCCGCTGCGAAGAGACGATGATCTATGCTTCTTCCTGCTGCGCGACTTGGTAGAGCTTGGACGCACCATAGATCAGGATGGCGGGCTTGATTGCCATCAACGTCAGCCGCGTCAATCCACCGAGAATGCGGCCGACTGGAAGGCGATCGAGCACCAGCCCGGCGACGACGGCGTAGGCGATGGCACGCGTCGGGTTTCCCCGCACATAACTCTCCGTCTGGTCCATGATCTGCCCGAATTGCTCTCTTGTGTAACGGATGCTGCGCTCCGCGATATCTTCGTTGTCGGCGAGTTGTTGGTCCATGTTCACCTTTGCTTCGAATCGAGAGGCGATTTTGCGTGTCCAAATCGTCGCTCGCCAGCCGCGGGCGGCGCGGTCGCTGTAGGGGAAGCTGTTAGCTTCCCGTGTCTCAGAATCAGAAACTGGGGAAGCTGACAGCTTCCCCTACAGATGCCGCGCGTCGCGCGTCAGCGCAGCGTGAGCCAGACCGTCCGTGCGCCGGTGCCGCGGGGGAAATCCGGGAGCTCCGGCTCGCGATGAAATGAGCCTGCCCGCCGCGCGACTTTCATGCAGTAGCGCGCCGCCACTTCCAGCGCACGGTCGTTAAACGTGGTGCAATTCGTCGACAAGAGGATGCGGCTGTCGCGGTCGGCCAGCTCGAGAGCCTGGGATAGAAGCGTCTCGAAGTCCTGCTCGACCTGGAACGTCTTGCCGGTGTGTGCCTTCGAAAAGGTGGGCGGATCGAGGATGATGATGTCGTACTTCTCGCCTTTGCGCGCGAGCCGCGGGAGGAACTCCATCACGTCTTCAGCCACGAAGCGGTGGCCGTCGGTCGGCAGGAGATTAAGCGCGAAGTTCTCCTTCCCGCGCGTGAGCGATTTCTTCGAGAGATCAACGCTCACGGTAGTCGCGCCGGCGCTCGCCGCCGCGACGGAAAACGCGCAGGTGTAGGCGAAGCAATTCAGCAGCGTCGTCGGCTTTGCGCGGCGAACGAAACTGCGGTTCTCGCGCTGGTCGACAAAAAGTCCGACCGAATACCCGCTCTCGAAATCGATCCCGTAACGGAGCGACCGCTCCGTGGCGATCGTCGGCAAATTCGCGTCCGGCTCGCCGATCACCAGCTGCGGCGTAGTGCGCTCGGCATTTTGCTTCGGCAGGAATCGCGTAAAGACTCGAGCGAATTTGAAATTTACGGTCAACGACCAGAGATACAGCTCAGTCGTTAGGCGCTCACGAGCGACCTCGTTCTTGTACGAGATCAGGATGTCGGGTCCGAAGCGCTCCGCCCAGCCGTCATCGAACGTGCAAAGGCGATACGCGTCCGTCTCCTCGGCGGCGAACGCCTGCACCACCTCGGGTTGGATCCATTCGAACGTCTTCATGCGGCGAGCGGAAAACGCTCCGAGGAGGAATCGGGAAACGGTCGGCCTTTGCGCGCTTCCGCAGCCGTTCCCTTGCTGCTGCCGGGGAGCGCGATACGTTTGCGCCGCGTTCCGCCGGCCCGTCAGCCGCCGGAGCGGATCATGCAACAAGTCACCGTCCGCGTGCCGGCGAGCACCTCAAATCTCGGGCCGGGTTTCGATTGTCTCGGCGTCGCGCTTCGCATCTACAATCATGTCACCGTGCGGCTGGGCGGAGCTTCGGAAGTCGATCCGATAGTGCGAGAAGCGGCGGATCTCTTCTTCGCGCGCGCGGCGCGCAGGCCGGTTGGTTTTGCCTGCAAGATCCAAGGCGACGTCCCTCCGTCGCGCGGGCTCGGCAGCAGCGTGACGGTGCGGCTTGGCGTGATGCACGGTCTGAATGCGCTTGCCGGCAAACCGCTGACGCGTGAGCAAATCTTTCGCCTTTGCGCCGAACTCGAAGGTCATCCCGATAACGCGGCGCCCGCGGAATTCGGCGGCTTCAATCTCGTGCGGCGGACAAGCCGGCAACGCTTCGCTGTTTCAGCAGCGTTGAAGTTCGTTCTGCTGATTCCGGATTTCGAAGTCAGGACCGCGGACGCACGCGCGCTCCTGCCGAAGAAGCTCGATCGGCTCAACGCCGTCGAGAGCTGCGGCAACGCTGCGGCGATCGCGGCAGCATTCGCATCTGGTAAGTACGCAAACCTCCGTGGCGCATTCGTGGATCATCTGCATCAGCCGTTCCGCAAGCAGCTGGTGCCGTTCTTTGATAGTGCGATCAGCGCTGCCGAGGAAGCGGGCGCGCTGGGCGGATTTCTCAGCGGGTCCGGTTCGACAATTGCCGCGGTGACACTCGACGCGCCGGAGAGAGTCGGCGCCGCAATGCTTGAAGCAGCGCCTGTCGGGGCACGCGTCCTCGTCACCACGGCCGACAATCGCGGCGCGCACATCCGATGAGTCAGCGATCCGAGACGCTCGAGCAATTCGCGATCGAAGTGATCCTCGGTCGGCGTCAGGGCATCCGCGCTTCGCTCCTGCGAGTCCTTCTCCATGGTCTCTCGTTCATCTACGAGCGCGCTGTTCTGCTGCGGCTGTTCCTCTATCGACACCGCATTTTCCGCGAGCGCACGCTCGGCTGTCTCGTCATCAGCATTGGCAATCTCACCGTCGGCGGCACCGGCAAGACGCCGGTCGTCGAGAAGTTCGCCGCCGCGCTTCGCTCCGGCGGCCGACGGGTGGCAATCCTGAGCCGCGGCTATAAGAGCGTGCCGCAACCGGTGAAGAAAAAATGGTTCGCGCGTTTCCGCAAAAAGACGCCTGCGCCACCGCGCATCGTCTCCGATGGCAAATCGCTCCTGCTCGATTCGCGGACGGCCGGCGACGAGCCCTACATGCTCGCGAACAACCTCAAAGACGTCATCGTCCTCGTCGATCCCGATCGTGTCAGCGCGGGCCTGTATGCAATCAAGGAGATGAAAGCCGACACGCTTCTCCTCGACGATGGGATGCAATTCCTGCATCTGAAGCATCGGCTCGAGATCGTGCTGATCGATCGGCAGGCGCCATTTGGAAATGAGTATCTGCTCCCGCGCGGAACGCTCCGCGAGCCGCCGCGGAATCTCCGGCGCGCCAGCTACATCTTCATCACGAAATGCACGGGCGAGCCTAACGACGAGTTGATCGCGCGGATTCGAAAATACAATCGCACGGCCGAGATCATCGAGTGCGCGCATAAGCCGCTCCATCTCCAGAACGTCTTCACTGGCGAGCGGCTACCGCTGGAACACCTGCGCGGCGCGTTCATCGGCTCGCTCAGCGGAATCGCGCAGCCGGAGAGCTTTGAAGACGGCTTGAGAAAACTCGGCGCGAAGATCGAGATCTCGAAACATTACACCGATCACCACCGCTACACGGAGGCCGAGCTGCAGTCGTTCATCAACCGCTGCATGCGACGTGACCTGGCGATCATCGTCACGACCGAAAAAGACGCCGTGCGGTTCCCGCGTCTGCCGAAACCCGAAGTGCCGATCTACTTCCTGCGCGTCGAGATCGAGATCCTGAGCGGGCACGAGAGCTGGGAGCATTGCGTCGCGCGTATCTGCCAGCCGCAGCCGATGCTTTCACCGGAGCGCTTCTTCTCCTGAAGAAGTGCCTCGCATTAAGGCCGCAAAGGTTCACAACGGAAGAATTCTGAATCTCTTCCTCCGTGTTCCTTTGTGGGCTTTGTGTGAGGCAATCCTGTTCGTCACGTCCACGCAGCGATGCGCGAATCGAGCTGGAAGACTTGCCCCGAAACTGCCTGCATTGAATCGAGGAAAACGATAAAGCGCGCCGCGTCCTCGACCGTATTGAACCGCCCGAGCTCGTGCATCTGGCGCGCGTGTTCTTTGAACTCCGGCGGCATTCCGGCGCTGAATTTCGTCTCGAGAAATCCCGGCAGAAGGCAGTTCACCCGCACGTTGCGTTTGCCGAGCTCGCGCGCCATCGACTGCGTCAATCCAATCATCCCGGCTTTCGCCGCCGAGTAGTTCGACTGCCCGGGATTGCCGATGCGTGCCGAGAACGATCCGATGTTGATGATGTGCCCGCTGCGCTGCTTCATCATCTTCAATGCCGCCGCCTGCGAGCAAAGGAACGCGCCGCGCAGGTTCGTCCTGAATACCGAATCCCACTGCTCCGCCGTCATCGCGGCGCAAAGCGCGTCGGCGCGGCTGCCGGCGTTGTTGATCAAGAGATCGATCCGCGGCGTCTCGGCGAAGAACTGTTCGACAGCCGCGGGATCATCGACGTTCAGCAATGCACGTCCGGGAGCGCGGACCCGCACCGCCGATTTCCGCAACTCCGCTGCGATCGCTTGCGCAAGATCTCCTTCTCCGCCAGTGATCACTGCCACGCGTTCGTCCACGCTCACCTCTGCGCGTGTCGCGCAAAACTGCAAGCCTTGTAGCCGCGCCGCTGCGTCGGCGCGAACATGCGTCGCACCTTCTGAAATGCGGCACGGCGACGCAGCGCCGTGGCTACATTGACGCTCAACTGAAAAGCAAACGCATCACGCTCGTGCCGAACGATAAGTGAGGAGAACGTATGGCCGATAAAGCGGAATTGATCGTCGATGGCCGCAAGCTCGCCGTCTCGAACCTGAACAAGGTCCTCTATCCGAAAGCCGGGTTCACGAAAGCCCAGGTGATCGATTACTACATCCGCATCGCGCCCGTCCTGCTGCCGCACCTCAAGGACCGCCCGCTCACAATGAAGCGCTACCCGAACGGCGTCGACGGCATGTTCTTCTACGAGAAGAACTGTCCTTCGCATCGGCCGAACTGGGTGAAGACAGCGAAGGTCTGGAGCCACGGCAACCAGCGCGACATGCACTACTGCCTCGCGCAGGACTTGCCGACGCTCGTCTGGGCCGCGAACCTCGCAGACCTCGAGTTGCATACGTCGCTCGCGCGGAAGAGGGACGTCGCGAAGCCGACGATGATGGTGTTCGACCTCGATCCCGGTCCGCCTGCCGACATCGTCCAATGTTGCCAGGTCGGCATCTGGCTGCGCGATCTGCTCGCACAGATGAAGTTGAAGAGCTGGGCAAAAACGAGCGGCTCGAAAGGCCTCCAGCTCTACGTCCCACTCAACACGCCCGCCACATTCGACGAGACGAAAGCGCTCTCCCGCGCGCTCGCCGAGCATCTCGAGCGCGAACATCCGGAGCTCGTCGTGCATCGCATGTTGAAGTCGCTCCGCGGCGGCAAAGTGCTGGTCGATTGGAGCCAGAACGACGAGCACAAAACGACGGTGAACGTCTACTCGCTCCGCGCCAAAGATTTCCCGACCGTCTCAACGCCGGTGACGTGGGAAGAAGTCGAGCAATGCTTGAAAAAGAAGGATCCCAAGCTGCTCACCTTCACGTCGGATCAAGTTCTCGCGCGTGTCGAGGAGATGGGGGACCTGTTCGAGCCGGTCGAGACGTTGAAACAAAAGCTCCCGAAGAAGTGGGAGCTGTAAGCGCGCGGCTTCGACGGCTGACGCAGCGACGGCGTCAGGGTGTGACGACGCGATAGAACCGGCGCAACGAGACGGCTGCCACGCTGGAACTGCTGCTCGGGCCTGTGGCGGTGAGATTAGCCACATCGCTCCACGTCCGCAGATCGTCGCCTTCTTGTAAGCGATACACGCGGCCGGCGACACTCTGCCACTCGACGGTCGCGCGGCCGGCGGCCCGAGTGAAGTGCGTGATCCGCAAGCTCGACAGGGAATCGAGCGGATCGGTGTCCGAGTTCAGCTCTGCGGCATTCGATTGCCCGTCACCATCGGTGTCTTCGTATGGTTCGCTGGTCGGGTGGATTTTCCCCCAGACGATCTCCGCCTGTCCGGGAGCGGTCGCGCTCGTCGCGCTGATCGCCACGTCGTAGCCAAAAGGAGCCGCAGTCGAGAAGGAGCCGGCGAGAAAGACGTTGCCGCGCGCATCCGCGGCGCACGCATACCCGACATCATCTGCTCCGCCACCCATTGTGCCCGCGAGCCAGTGTGGCGTTCCGTCGGCATGCAGCCGCGCGACCATCATGTCGCGTGCGCCTCCGCTGGTTTGCGTGTGCTGGCCGAACCTAATGGTGCCCACGAAGCTGCCGGCGAGGACAATGCCACCGTCTGGCATCGCGCTGATCTCGGCGCCTTCGTCGTCGCTCGTGCCGCCGAGGCGTTGCAGCCACTGCGGCTCACCTTTGCAATCGAACTGCGCCACATAGAGGTCGCGGCCACCGAGACTGTTCAGCGTTCCCGCGCTGAACACCGGCGTGCCAGCGCCCCTGAAGCTGCCGCTGGTAGCGTATCCACTCGGCGTCGCCGCAATCCCGCGGCCGGAATCTTCGCCCGGGCCTCCGGCTTGTTTGGCCCATCGCCAGTCGCCAGCGCTGGTCAACCGCGCCAGCCACGCATCGGAGTCGCCGGCCGAACTCAGCGTAGTGGTGGCGAATGAAACGCTGCCGCGGAACTCGCCGGTCGCGAGGACGTCGTTCGATCCATCCGCGGCGAACGCGACCCCGCGTGCCGCACTGCCCGCACCGGGAACGACCTTAAGCCACTGCAACCCGCGCGACGCGTTATACCGCGCCAGGAACGCCCACGTTTCGTCCGCGCCGCTCGTCACCATCTGTCCGCCAAATACCGTCGTGCCGCTGAAACTACCGACGACAATGAATCCGCCGGTTCCATCCGCCGTGCACTCGCTGCTGATGACGGAGCCGCTCATCGCGGCGCCTGTCGCGCCTGCCCACACGACGTTCCCCGTTGCATCAAGCTCGGCCGTGAACGCGCTCGTCGTACCCGCCGGCGTCGTCATCGCAAAGCTGCCGATGCTGACGCTCCCCTGAAAGGTCCCGCACAAAAACACCCGGCCCGCCGTGTCGACCTCCACGTCATAAGCAAAGTCGCTGCCGGTACCGCCGTAGCGACGCGCCCATGCGATGGTTCCGTCGGGCGCGGTCTTCGTGACAAAGATGTCCTCGGAGCCAGCGCTCGCCGGGAGCGACGCCGTGTTCCGAGGCCCGGCGAAGGTCACCGTCCCTTGGAGCGATCCGACGGTGTAGACGTTGCCCAACGCATCGCATGCGAGGCCGCGCGCCACCTCATTCCGTCCCGCGGTGCCTCCACTGCAAACCCAGCGCGCGGGCCGTCCGGCTTTGGCAGAGCCTGACCCCGCACCTGTGATGAGATGCGCTTTCAGGTCGCTCGTATCGAGCCCGTCAAAGAACGCCGCCGACCGGATGCCGTTGCTCAAGAGTGTGCTGATCGGCGTTCCCGCGACGGATGTTGCGAGCAGACGCGCGGAGGCGCTGGCATCATTCTTCAGCCACCGATCGAACCACGCGAGCGTGTAATGGTGCGACTGGTCGCGCTTCAATTCCGTCGATCCGCTACCGCTCCACCAGAAGTGATTCGGGGCTTCGAACACCACCTCCATCGTCGGCTGTCCATACTCACGCCACCATTTCCAGGCCGTGATCTTCGCCTCGGAGCTCGTGAAACCATTCAGCGAAGCCTGCCCCATCGCCGGGACACGCGGCGTGCGCCACAACTGCGGTCGATTGTTGCCGAGCGGCGATCCGCCGTCGCCCTTCTCGCTCAGCGCGAGATTGTCCCACGCCACGAGGCATTTCACCCGTCCGTCCTCATCCTGAACCTTTGTCAGCGAGCGTCCGCCTAGCGACCACCCGCAGATTCCTGCTCTTCCATTGTCGCACTCGGTGAGGAACGGATTTGCCGCGGACGCGAGGAAATCAAGCCCGCTGACGGAGGCGTTTGCATACAAGCTTTCAGTCGATCCTTCCGGCAGGACGAGGCAGACAACATAGCCGTCGCGCGCAAGCCGCTGCGCCGCCCATTCCGTGCTGCTCAGTCCCGCGCCACCACCCGGCAGCATCGAAATCACGGGATATGGCCCGGTCGCGAGCGCCTCGTCAGGGGCGTAAAGATTAGCCGTTAGATCTGGCCGCCGCCGTGCTGCGGGATGGTGATTCCGATACGCGTGCGAATCCCGGCGTGAGCAAGCGACGGCAGAATGACGAGCATCAGCATCACGCCTGCGCTCCAAGGAAGGCGCATCGTGGTGGTCACAAGTTTGTGCATGTGGCGCTAGTCGAAACGCACAGCTTTCAGCGTTTGAGCCGCACCGCAAACTAAGCGCGGATCAGCGCGGCGCCCACCAGCTAATGGACGCGCAGTAGGCTATACGCGCAGCGCATCATCTGCAGCGCTGGTTTCCGAATGATGTCAGCATCACAACGAATCGCGCGGCGTAAGTAGAAGTAGACGAGATGCGTGACCTCTTTGAGCCCGGCAACACGCCAGGCGAAGCTCCCGCATCAGTGGGAGCGGTGAGGTCAAGAATACCTTCGACACCTCCGATCACGCTGTGCATGATCACGAGCAGCGGAGGCTCGAATGTCGACGATCTTTCCACTCGTTAGGCAACAAAGCTGCCTGTGGTACCGCCGTTGGCTTCTACTTCTCGGGTTCAGCTTTTTGTTTGCGGTGCATTCCGTCGCCCAGGAGGTCGAGTTCGAAGCTTCCTGGATGCGGTCGGGCGACGAGTGGCTGTTGAGGTTGCAGCCGGGGAATTCGGATAGTTCGGGATCGAGAACCTGGATCAGCTCGCTTTCTCCCGCGCTGCAAAATCCAAGACACATTCGCGTCGTCGATGCCGCAACGGGACGTCCAATCTCTTTCGAGCTGCTGCCGACGGGCATCGGGCGAAGGTTAGGAGCGATCGATCTGCGCGTAAGTGGCGTGCTCCCTTCGCAGGGAATCCATGTCACAATTTCCGGCCTTGTTTTGCAAGATCGTCCTGGGCAGCGATTCGTCGCCCGAGGCAGCGCCTCGACTCAGGTGCCATCGAGCACACGGCCTGTCGGTCCCTGGGTGCGACACGGTGTGAAGAAGAACGGCGACCCGCCGCACGTCGAAGGGCCGCCCACTGGGTCGACTGGGAGCGGCGGCCCACCTCCAATCGCGATTCCGCGAACGCTTACAGGCGATCCGCGTCCCTCACCGCCGCCGATCGGCGGCGGCGGCTCGGGACCAATGGCGACACCCCCGGCCAAGCCCGCGATCCCGGAGTTTCCCTTCCCGCCGCCGATGCCTTCAACGATGACCGTGGTGCAGCGGAACCTGCTCGTCGGTGACGTTGAATCTCCGACACTGAAGAACGTCGGCGAAGCGCTCGACGCTGCCTTCGAGCAGTGCGGCTACGGGAAGCGAAGCTATTTCGCGTTCCCGGGAGGTTTTGCGATGGCGTCCAGCCTTGAGCAGATCGATGAGACGGGCGCGCCGAAAGCCACGAACCGTTGGTCACTCAAGGTAAGTCCGATGCGGACGTTTTCGCTCCGGGCCTACCTGCACGCTCTCTTTAATGCCCGGCCCGGCCACTATCGTGTCATCGTTTTCGCGGTGACGGATCGCGCTTTTGGCCAATCAGCCCGCGTGGGAGCGAGAGAAGCGAGCGCGTGGGTCGGAAGCGGCGCGAACGTTCTTCCGGACGAGATCGGAGACCTCACGTTCACGCCGCGGCATCAGTGCAGCGCGCTCGTTTACGAATTTCGAAGCCTCGGCCAGGGGGAGGCGGAGTTCGTCGACCCCAGTGAGATCACGGCCCGCACACATCTCCAGCGAACCGGCTTCCTGGCGGCGTTACTGCGGCGTGATTAACCTCTCCGTTTTCCGCGCGGTTTGGCCGCCGGTTCTTCCGGAGTCGCTTCGGCTCTCTTTTTCGAATTAAACAAAGCCGCCAGCGCCGCCACGACTAAACCCTGGATCGGCGAGAGCCAGTAGTTCGCGAGATTGAAGTATTGCATGTCGTGACTGCCGGCGAGCGGCTCCAGGAGCAGCGTCAGAAGGAGCACGGCGAGATAGACGACCGACAACACCACCGCGCCGCGGAAGAAGAAGCGTTTGACCGTGCGTTGCTGCTTATCGTCTTCGAAAATCGTGCCGCCGATCACGCCCACGATCAGCGCCAGCGTCGGGAAAATCGTCGGCGTAAACCAGCCCCAGAATTCCTGCGTGTAGCCGGCGAAACGCCCGAAGATGGACTGCGCGATGACGAGGCAAACGGCGAGGAGCGCCCCCGCAAACCAGATGATCGCGACGAGGTTGCGCGCCCGGTCGAGATCGGTCCGTGCGGTGCTTATCGCTCTCCGTGCCATGGCAGCTCCGTCGCTCGGCGATTCGTAGCGAAGCGCCCGTAGCGTGTCACGCGCCGAATGACGCACGCTACTCGAAACGAAGAGCTTTCACCGGGTCGAGGCGCGCGGCGAAGTAGGCGGGAATCAGCGCTGCTAACGAGCAGATGATGAACGCGCCGATGCAGATGATCGCGACATCCTTCGGCACGACTTCGGCGGGGATCTGGGAGAATTGGTAAACCTGACGCGGGAAGACCTCGATACCGAACGTCGAGGTTAGCCATTGGCTGAACTCGTTCCGGTAACGGATGAGCGTCATGCCGAGCCCGAGACCGGCGAGGGTGCCGAACAACCCCACCACCATGCCTTGCGCGAGAAACACCCAGACGATCTGCCAGATGTTCGCGCCGATCGCTTTCATGATGCCGATCTCGCGCGTCTTCTGCACGGTCACCGTGATGAGGGTGTTCATGATGCCGAACGCGGCGACGATCACGATAAAGAAGAGAAGGAAGAACATCACCGTGCGTTCGAGCCGGATGGCTTCGAAATACTGGCTGTTCATGTCGATCCACGTCTGCGCGTATTCCGGCGGCTTCAGGAAACGCTGGAATGATTGCTTCACGCGTTCGGCGCCGTAGGGATCGACGGTCTTGACCGTGATGCCGTGCAGCGCGTCGCCGAGCCCGTAAAGCTCCTGGCCGACATGCACCGGCACGAGAAGGAACTCGGAGTCGTGCAGATAATGGCCGGTCTCGAAGATGCCGGTCACCGTCAGTTCCTTCGGCAACACGACATCGCGCAGCTGATCGATCGCCGCCTGCTCATCGGCCTCGTTCTTCGTCTCCAGCTTCTTAATTCCATCCAGGATCTGGCTGAGATTTCCCGGCGAATAAATCGTCAACACATCGCCGACGTCGATGCTTAGTTTCCGTGCGAGTTCCACTCCGAGCACGGTGGTATCTCCGCTCAGATCCAGTTCGCCGCGTTTGATGAACTTCTGGAGCGGAATCACTTTCTCTTCCTCTTCGGGATCAATGCCGCGGATCAGTGGCGCGAGCCGCCGCGTCTCGAATTCGACGATCACCGGCCCCTGCACATACGGAGCCGTCGCGACGACGCCTTCCGTATTGCGCACGTTTACCGTGATGTCCCGCCAATTGCTCATCACTTCCTGCGTCGTGACCTGGATGTGCGCGTCGAAATCAATCACCTTCTGCCGCAGCTCGCGATCGAAGCCGGTCATCACCGCGATTACGAGGATCAGCACCGTCACGCCGAGCGTCACGCCGAGCACCGAGATGAGTGTGATGATGGAGACGAACGTGCGCTTCGGCTTCAGATAACGAAGCGCGAGGAAGAGACTGAACGGCAGTTTCAAAGCGCGGATACCGTCGCGAGAAACAAAACTGACGCCAGCGCGAATCCGCCAATCGAGCGGCTACTTCGCGATCGCGTGCGCCTGCAAGTCTTCGAGCGAGACAAACTCGAGCGCCGAGGAGTGCGTGGCCTCGAGATCGACTTTGCCCGGCAGTCCGCGCTTCAACGCCGCCTGCCAGCGCGTCACGCACACGCACCAGCGGTCGCCCGGTTTTAGGCCGGGGAAGCCATACTCCGGTCGCGGCGTGACGAGGTCGTTCGCATCGAGCATCGAGAAATCGAGGAAGTCCTGGTCGACCTCGACGCAGACGGTGTGGAGCCCGAGATCTTCCGGACCGGTGCGACAATAGCCGTCGCGGTAAAAACCGGTCATCGGATTGCGGCAGCAAGAGCGGAGATCTGTGCCGAGCACGTTTGTTGGCATATCGAATGATAGCACGCGATCCGGTTGCGAGATCGTGTTTTGGAGGAGCGCCAGCTGGTTACCGTGCGAATGAGAAATGATGTCAGCTAACGAGATGATTGCGTTTTGGCTGGTGCCCGCACCCGCGGAACGAAAATACTTCGAGTCGTTGATCGCTGAACTTGCGGCGCGCTTTGGTGCGCCGGTGTTCGAGCCGCATGTCACGCTGCTCGGCGGCGACATCGACGAGCGCGTCGCGGCCGATGTTCTCCACCAGGTTGAGTTCGCGAAGCCAATCGAGCTCGAGGTCGCGGGCATCGAGTTCTCCGACAAATATACGAAGACGCTCTTCGTGCAGTTCCGCTCGTCAGATCGCGCGAGTACGTTGAGCGACGCGTTGAAAGCAGCCGCAGGGACCAGCAGCGATTACGAATTCAATCCGCACCTGAGCCTCGTCTACAAAGATATGCCCGCGGGTGAGAAAGCCGCGGCGGCCGCGGAGATCACGCTGCCGTTCGAGCGCGTCGTTTTTGGTGGGATCAAGGCGATCAGGGCGCCGTCGCCGATCAAAACACGCGAAGATGTCGAGGCATGGCGGACGCTCGGCGAGCGGAGAATCGATCACGCGCGATGAGCACGAAGATTTTCGGGGAGCACGACGAGGCGACGATCCAGCAGATCGAGACTTGTCTCGCTGCGGGCGGCGATCGCGCTGTGCTTTGCGCCGACGGCCACAAAGGTTACGCGCAGCCGATCGGCGGCGTCGTTGCATATCGCGACAAGATCTCACTTTCAGGTGTCGGCTTCGACATCGCGTGTGGCAATCTCGCGATTCGAACCGATGCAACGGCATCGCAGATCACCCCCGCGATGGAGACGATCATGGACGACGTGGTGGCGGAGATTTCCTTCGGCGTTGGCCGGTCGAGCAAAACGCGAATCGATCACGATCTGTTCGATGATCCCGCGTGGAAGTTGAAGCCGCTCCAGGAGCTCAAGAAAACCGCCGCCGAACAGCTCGGAACGGTCGGTGGGGGGAATCATTACGTCGATATCTTTGCTGACGAGCAGGATCGCGTCTGGGTCGGCGTGCACTTCGGCTCGCGCGGCCTCGGCCACAAAACGGCCACGCACTTTCTGCGCGCGGCTGGCGGCAAAGATGGAATGGACGTTCCGCCGACGGTGGTCTCGGAAGCTTCAGAGATCGGAAGCGATTATCTTGCGGCGATGGAGCTGGCCGGGCGTTACGCGTACGCCGGCCGCGAAGCGGTCGCGCGGCATGTCGTGCGCGGCATCCTGCGGGCGAACGCGCTCGAGGAGGTGCACAATCACCACAACTTCGCCTGGCGCGAAAAGCACGGCAGCGAGCGCTATTGGGTGGTGCGAAAAGGTGCGACGCCGGCATTCCCGGGGCAGCGCGGGTTCATCGGCGGGAGCATGGGCGACGACGCGGTGATCATCGAAGGCATCGACTCGCCGATTTCACGCGAGGCGCTCTATTCGACAGTGCACGGCGCCGGGCGAATCATGTCGCGCACTGCGGCAAAAGGGCGGTTCGAGAAGGTGAACGGCAAACGCGTCCGTCGCGAGGGTCTCGTTAGGCACGACGACATGAGGAAATGGATCGCAGACAAGCGCGTCGTTTTGCGTGGCGGGGACGTTGATGAGGCGCCGCAGGCGTATCGCCGCTTGCCGGATGTGCTCGCCGCGCATGAAGGAACAATCCGCATTCTCCACACGTTGCGACCGCTCGGTGTTGCGATGGCCGGCAAGGACATCGTCGATCCATACAAAGACTGACGAGATCAACGCCGCAAGCTGTAGCGAGGGCGCTCTGTCGCCATTTGGACGCGTGTTTGCTGCCACGCGGGTTTACGCCGACAGAGCGGCGTCGCTACAACTGCATGCTAGCGTGCGGTGATGTGTCGCTCATGTTGTGCAACCGAACCCAACGCTTGTTGAAGATGCTGTCATGAACTTTTCGGTCGACGAGGATTTTGCCGTTCAACGGGACGCTGCGGATCCGCTGCGGGATTTCCGCGAGCGCTTCCATATCCCGACGGACAGCAACAGCGAGCCGCTAATTTACTTCGTCGGCAACTCGTTAGGCCTGATGCCGAAAGAGACGCGGCGCCTCGTCGACCAGGAGCTCGATGACTGGGCGCGACTGGGTGTTGACGGACATCTCGAAGGAACGACGCCGTGGTATTCGTATCACGAGAATGTGCGCGAGCCGGTCGCTCGTCTGGTCGGCGCGCAGCCGCACGAAGTGGTCTGCATGAACAGTCTCACGGTGAACCTCCACCTGATGATGGCGACGTTTTATCGGCCGACGAAGACGCGCTTCAAGATCGTGATGGAGGAGCCGGCATTCCCCTCCGACACCTACGCGATCAAGTCGCAGATCGCGCACCATGGCTTCGATCCGCGCGCGGCGCTGGTGCTCGCCCGGCCGCGTGATGGCGAGATGACACTGCGCACGGAAGACATCGAGGCGTTGCTCGAGCAGGAAGGCGAGCAGATCGCGCTCGTGCTGTTCGCCGGCGTGAATTTTTTCACGGGTCAGCTGTTCGACATCGCAGCAATCACCGCGGCGGCGCAGAAGCGGGGCTGCACCGTCGGCATCGATCTCGCGCATGCGGTCGGGAACGTGCCGCTCGCGCTGCACGATTGGAATGTCGATTTCGCCGTATGGTGTTCCTACAAGTATCTGAACTCCGGACCCGGGGCGGTCGGCGGCGCATTCGTGCATGAGCGCCACGCGAGGAACGCCGAGTTGCCGCGGCTCGCCGGCTGGTGGGGCAACGATCCAGCGACGCGCTTCCAGATGCATCTGCTCCCGGACTTTGTGCCGGTGCGTTCCGCCGATTCGTGGGCGCTGAGCAATCCGCCGATCTTCTCGCTCGCGCCGCTCCGCGCCTCGTTCGCGATTTTTGACGAAGGCGGCGGGATGGAAAAGCTGCGCGCGAAATCAATGCAGCTGACCGGCTATCTCGAGTTCCTGCTCGACCAGGAGCCGTCCGACAGATTTACGGTCATCACCCCGCGGGAGCCTAACGAGCGTGGATGCCAGCTCTCGATCCTCGCGCATGACAACCCGAAGCAGCTCTTCGCCGATCTGGAAGCGGCTGGCGTGAAGTGCGACTTCCGCGAGCCGAACGTCATCCGCGTAGCGCCGACACCGCTCTACAACACCTTTCATGAGGTGTGGCGGTTTGCCCGCGTGCTCGCGCGGAAGTAGATCAGCGGTGGTAGGCGGGCACCGGTACCGGCACGACTACCGCCGGGCGCGTCAGCTTTAGCTCGCGATAATAGCGCTCGCGCTCCGTTGGTGTCATGGCGTCGACCGCAGCCATGCGCTGGTCGTGATTTCCTTGCGTGTCGCGCGCGACCACGATTTGCGAGCTGTGTGGCTGATCGTGCATCGGTGCTTGCTGCCTCGGCGGCGCAGTCACGGGAGCGGCGTGCGGATGCACCAATGCGAGGCGCTCGGCGCGCAAAGTCGCGCGGCGATCCGCATCCTCGGAGGTGCCCGTAAGCGGCAGGCTGAGGAGGCGATCGATCTCGACCACTCGGGCGGCGGCGGCAGAGGCGCCGTTGCTTTCGGCCGTCGTGCCGCTGTTTATGTCCACTTTCGAACAGCCGGCCAGATGCGCGGCAGCCGTGAGGAGGACGATAAGATAAGTATTCTTGCTCATGGATCGTCGATTACGGAAGGGGATAACGCGGTCTCAGCTCTAGGCCTAGCAAATCGAGTACCCGCTATTGGCAGGAGTAGTGCCGCGAGGCCACAATCTTTAGATTGCGATCCGGCTGCGCAACCTTATCTCCGCCAGACTGTGACGAGCATCTCCTTCACTGAATGGATCAATGCTTCCATCGGGAACGGCTTCACGAGGTATTTCACGTCGTTGACGCTGAGGAAGTCGTCGATGTCGGGATGCGCCGCATGGCCGGTGATGAAGATGAAGCGCTCGACCATTTCGGGCCGCAGCTCGCAGGCGCGGAAGTAGAACTCGTCGCCGCGCGCGCGGGGCATCATGAGATCGCAAACAACGGCGTCGTACTCGCCCGCCGTAAACTTCTGCATTGCCTGTTCGCCGTCGTAGGCGAGGTCGACGAGGAAGTTCTCGTCGGCGAGGATCCATTGGAGCGCGCCAGCGAGCTGCCTGTCATCGTCGACGAGCAGGATCGATTTCAACTCCAGCCGGTTGATGGGCTTCCCGTCTTTGTCGGCTGTCGTTTGGAAATGCATGGATCGGGTCCTGAGTAGCAGCCGCGGTGCCACTTCTCGATTCAGGGGCTGCGGCCGTCTCGCCCGTTTTCCTGCTTTCCTGCCTTCGTGATTCGGAGATTCTGACGCCGTGCCGAAATTCACCCTCATTGGTAGCGGCCTCGCCGGCGGAATGATGGCCGCGTTCCTCGGGCGGCGCGGCCATGAGGTCGAGCTTTTCGAGCGACGCGCCGATCCGCATGCCGGAAATCTCGTCGGTGGCCGGTCCATCAATCTCGCGCTCTCGACGCGGGGAATTCACGCGCTGGAGCAGCTCGGCATCGCCGAGGACGTGATGCGTCACGCGATTCCGATGCGCGGGCGAATGATCCATGGTCGCTCAGGCGATCTGCATTTCGCGCCCTACGATCGCGATCCGAAGAAGTGCATCAATTCCATCGGACGCGGCGCGCTGAACAACGCGACGATCGAGGCGGCGCGGCGCTACGCGAATGTGCAGGTGCGGTTCAATCATCGCTGCACGGCTGTCGATCTCGACGCGCCCAGCGCGCAGTTGGTGAACACCGACACGAACGAAACGGTGACTGGGCGCGGCGACGCAATCATCGGTGTCGACGGCGCGTTCTCCGCCGTCCGTCGCGCGATGCAACGCCTGGACCGCTTCGAATACAGCCAGACGTATCTGGCGCACGGCTACAAAGAATTGACGATCCCGCCGGCTGCGGATGGCTCGTGGCGAATGGAGAAGAACGCGCTCCACATCTGGCCGCGGAAGAGCTTCATGATGATCGCGCTGCCGAATCCGGACGGGTCGTTTACGTGCACGTTATTTTGGGAATTTGAGGGGCCGCGCAGCTTCGCGACGATGCGGACCGACGACGACGTGCGCCGGTTTTTCGAGGAGGAATTCCCGGATGCGGTGCCGCTGATGCCGGCGCTGCTCGAGGAATTCCGCGAGAACCCGACGGGATCGCTGGTGACGATTCGCTGCGCGCCCTGGCATCACGATGGAAAGGTCGCGCTCGTGGGCGATGCGGCGCATGCCGTCGTGCCGTTCTACGGGCAGGGGATGAACGCCGCGTTCGAGGATTGCGTGGTGCTCGACGAATGTCTCGCGGAGTTTCCAGGTGATCGCGGGCGAGCGTTTGCCGAATATTTCCGGCGACGGAAAGAGAACGCCGATGCGCTGGCCGATCTGGCGGTGCACAACTTCATCGAGATGCGCGACAAGACGGCTTCAAAGCGATTTCGCGCGAAGAAGAAGCTCGATCATTTTCTCGAAGGAGCCTTGCCAGGCACATACACGCCGTTGTACTCGATGGTGTCCTTCACGCGCATTCCATACGCGGAGGCGGCGGAGCGCGCGCGGCAGCAGGACCGGATCGTCTACGGTAGTCTCGCGGCGCTTGGCGCTGCCACGGTGCTGCCGTTCGCGTTTGCTTTCGTTAGGCGGTTAATGCGATGACAGCGGCATGAGCGAATCTTTCGAAAGCTCCCGCGCCCCGGAACCAGTCGGTGCCTTTCCGCACGCAAAACGAGTCGGCAACCTGCTCTTCCTTTCCGGCATCGGACCGCGGGTCCGCGGGAGCAAGCAGATTCCCGGCGTGACGCTGGACGAGCGGGGCGGCATCGCCAGCTACGATATCGAAACGCAAACGCGCGCGGTCTTCGAAAACGTCCGGCTCGTTCTGGAGGACGCCGGCGCGTCGTGGAGCGACATCGTCGACGTGACGGTGTTCCTCACGAACATGAAGGATGACTTCGCAACGTACAACCGGATCTATCCGGAGTACTTTGCCGGCGCCGGGAAGCCGAATCCGACCCGCACAACAGTCGAGGTCGGTGCGTTGCCGACGCCGATTGCGATCGAGCTCAAAGTGATCGCGGCAGTGCCGCTGTAGGGGAAGCTGTCAGCTTCCCCAGGATCAGAAACTCGGGAAGCTGACAGCTTCCCCTACAGATGCTGTCCCAAATGTGAGATGCTCCGTCCCATTATCGGCACGCTTCACAACAGATGCATTGAGGCCGAATTGAATAAGCACGACAGGGACAGCGACTTACCATTGTTCGACATGCTGGCACGGCGTTTGCACAGGCAGTGCTAGACTGCGCCCCAGTCTCTCCTAGCTGTGAGCACCCTCTTCGGCGAGATCCGTTACGCACTGCGCATGCTGCGCAAAACGCCGGGCTTCACGGCGATCGCCGTGTTTGCGCTCGCGCTCGGCATCGGCGCCACGACCGGGATGTTCGCGGTGATATACGCGTTTCTGCTGCGGCCGCTGCCGTTCGCGCAGGCCGATCAGCTCGTGATGCTGCAATCCCGCAGCACGAAATCTGGCAGCGATGTTGGGGTGAATTATCTCGACTTCAAAGACTGGCGGCAGCAGTCGACCAGCTTCACGGAGATGGCGTTCTTTAATCTGCGCTGGAACGGCAATCTGCAGGCGCGCGACGGCAGCACCCAGACGCTGAAGACCACTTTCACGACCGCGAATCTCTTCCCGCTCCTCGGCGTGGAACCAGTGATCGGGCGGAACTTCATGCCCGCGGACGACGAGCCGAACGCAGGCAAGATCGTGTTGATCAGCGATCGCGTGTGGCGGAGGACGTTCGGCGCCGATCGGAATATCCTCGGCCGCGAGGTCAATCTCGACGGCACTCCGCGGACGATCGTTGGCGTGATGCCAAAAGGTTTCCGGTTTCCCACGCAGACGGATCTCTGGATTCCGGGGACGGAATTCTTCGCGGCAAACGACAACCGCACCTGGCGCGCCGATCAGGCGATTGCGCGGCTGAAACCCGGCGCTGATCTGCAAACCGCCCGCGCCGAGATGGCGTTGATCGCGGAGCGGCTCGCCGCGCAATTCCCGGATACAAACAAGGAGATCGGCTCGGCGGTTGTGCCGTTGCGCGAACATTGGACCGGGGAGGTGAGGGGATCTCTCGTCTTGTTGCTGGCGGCCTGCGGCGGCGTGCTTCTGATCGCGTGCGCGAACGTGGGGCAATTACTGCTCGCACGCGCCACGTCGCGGCAGCGCGAACTACTCGTTAGGGCGGCAC
>JAESFH010000277.1_pt1 | contig 19768 bp, 8 predicted proteins | sample 9269381 | NCBI WGS metagenome assembly JAESFH01 (sample SAMN14504062, study PRJNA617094) | algae metagenome | isolation source: Aphanothece sp. CMT-3BRIN-NPC111 and co-occurring heterotrophs from well... | place: USA: Clark Mountains Wilderness, California | collected 2010-04-18
GGCGTCGGCGAAGCTGCCGGTGAGGCGCTCTCGCCGGGCATCGTCACGTCCACATCGGGAACGGTCACGGTCTTTTCCTCGGTGGTGATCTTAGGCACGGTGACCTCCTTCTTTTCCGAATCGACGGTCACCTTCGCGGTGTCGACATCATACTTGGGCATTTGGCCGGGGCTCACCTCCACAGTGGGAGCTTTTGCTTCCTGCGTTTGCTTCACGTCGCAGGATGTCAACGAAGCTGCCGTGACCGCGGCAATCGCGAATGCGCTGAGCTGAAGCAGGCGTGCATGTAAATCGGGTTGTTTCATAGCGTTGTGAATAAGAATCGCATGCCAGCCGCTCGGTGCTTGCCTGTGGGACCTCATGCGTCGCAGCAGGAACCTACTCCAGGAGCATTAAAACCTCGCGCGCGACTCTTTGCACACTGATCGAACCGAGACAGTCGATCCGTCCGCCACAGGCGCGAAAACGGTCGCGGAACCAGCAGGGCTCGCAGCGCAAGCCCGCGCGCAGAATGCGCACGTTCGGCGGCATCGAGCCGAGAGTCGCATGCGGAGTCGGCCCGAAGAGCATCACGGTCGGCGCGCCGACGGCGGCGGCGACATGGCTCAGGCCGCTGTCGTTCCCGACCACCACGCCAGCGGCCGCCATGACTTCGGCGGTCTCGCGCAACGACACTTTGCCCACGAGCGATCGCACATGGCGCGGGAAGTTCATCGCGCGACCATCATTTTGAGCCAGATCATCCGCGGTGCCGACTACTACAACGTCGTCAAACTCCGCGGCGAGTTCAGGAAAATACGGCCAGCGCTTCGCCGCCATCTCTCCGGTCTTGCAACCGGGCGCGAGCACGACCGTCCGCGCGGTAACCAGAGATGATTCCGAAGGCGCGATCGGGAGCGAGACTGCTGGGCGGCGCTCACACGAGTACGCGAGCGACCGCGCAAAATGCAGGTAGAACGCCTGCTCGTCTTTGTAAAAGAGCGAATCCGGCGGCCGCGTGACCGCATTACGCTGGCTGGCGAGCGCGCGACCGAACCGCGCCTGATAAAACGGAGGTAACGCGGGCAGGACGCACTTGTAAGACGCGGCCGGCGTTCGCATGAAAATATGTCGAACGACGCTCCAGGGCTGGAGCAGGTCAGCAGTCTGCCTGTAGTCTGGGTGGAGCAAAAGATCGACGCGAACGCCCAACTCATGCAGGGCCATGAGCAGAGGTGTCGCGAGGACGATATTGCCCACCCCGGCCCCGAGCTGAACAAGCACCGCCACCCGTTGATTGCTCATGAAAAGGCGCGCGATCGACGGAATAACGTGCGGTCTGCGCGGCGCTTTTCCGTCATCCCACCGCTCGGCGACGCAAGGAGGTGCGCGCTACTCGAGGTCGACCCGGTGCACCCAGACGTTCTCGTCAGTCGTGACGAATTGCCCGCCCAGCTCATCGCGCACAGCATCGAAGACCTCCGCGTAAGTGTAACAATCGTGCCCGGCGAGGAGACCGCCCGGGCGGACCTTACGGCGCCACGCGCGAATATCCGCCCGGACCGCTTCATAGCGATGATCTGCGTCCAGGAAGACCAAAGTGCACGAGCGATCCGGAACGACCGAGGCGGCGTCGAGAGATCGGCTCTCCTTGATCTCCATGACCTCCAGCACATCCGCGAGGCGCATGTTCTCTTCGAAGTTCTCGCGCACGGAACCGCCGACCGCGTGCGCGGACGAGATCATGTCCGGCTCGGTGGAACTGCCGGTAAACGTATCCACGACCAGCAGTCTGATGCGTTTGCCCGATGCTTTGATGCATCGGCCCAGGTAGGCCGTGCTTCGACCGAGCCACGCGCCGACCTCAACCAGCACATCGCCGTCTCGCGCGTCGTTGACCGCCTCGCGGTAGAAGCGGGGAAATGTGAACCAGCCCGGAATGCGCTCACACGCGAAGTCTGCCTTCCACGTTGCTGCGAAATCCGACGCTTGATGGAAGCCGCCTCCCCAGCAGCTCTCGGTTCCGAGATGCTCGACTAACGACGGTTTGTGGTAGTACGGAACGTGTCCCGCGCCACCGATGACGCGGCTGATTTTAATGTCCTGCATGCCCGCGACCGTGTCCCAGTCGCGCAAGCAGAGCGAAACACCCTCGCGAGATAAGACCAGCGCTTGGCTGCCATAGCAGGCGTTCGGGTCGGCGGTGAAGTAATCGTCGCCCTCGCTCACCCGCCGGATGTTCGGGTTGTATAAGCTTCCGAGGTGCAGGCGCCGGTCGACCATGGGCGACCATCGCTCGAGGTTCCAGCGGAGGAAGCAGTTGAAAGTCACGTCGTCTTCGAGCAGGAGCGCGAAATCCGCGTCGCTTGTTTGTAAGAACCACTCGAGGGCCTGCCAGACGTTCTTTGTTTGTCGTGCGCGCCGATCGTCCGAAACGCCGGCATCCATCTGGATGAACGGACAACTCCCCCAGTCTGTGGCCCGGAACCGTGCCAGCGTCTCTTCGCACATCGCCGACCTTTCCGGGCATGTGATGACGATCGGTTGAATCTTCACCGCGCGCTGTAAAGAAAAAGTTCCCAACTCATGCGCTGCGGTAATGGGTGTTCCTGGCAGCTCCGGACCGCGACGCGGTGCAAAGCATCCTGCCGCCAGCCGGCGAGCAGAAAGCGTGAGTGCCACCACGCGCGGCTCCGCAAGCTGATGTGTGAAAGATCACGATCGTCGCTCGGGCCGTGCGCGGGTGAGTGTTCCTCGGAGGTCTGAATCGCGCCGACAAATGCCTGGCGCGTCCGCATCCGCGCCCGCTCCAGAAACGTGAGCGCCTGGCGTTCCGTGAGACTCTCCAGGAGAAAAAAGCTCAGGGTGACATCGACATCTCGCTCAAGCTCAAATCCCTCCGCCGACGCGAGACTCAGGTAGGGCCTCGCCGATTCCTCCGCGTGCTCGATCGCCCACGCGCTGTGATCGAAGCCAAAGGCTTCCTTGCCGCGCTCCCGCAAGGTGCGAACGAGAAAGCCTTTCGCGCAGCCCGCGTCGAGAAACGACTCCGCCTCAGGCAGCATGGTGGTAATGAATTCCGCAGTCTCGCGGAAGAGCCCGGCGAAAGCGTGCCATGTATAGCCTTCGCGCCAATTGCTCTTCCGTCCGTGCTCGAAGTAGTCGCCATCATACCACTCGCCCGGAATCGGAATCGATGGCGCCAGGAGCCCTTTGCGTTCGCACTGATCGATGCGCTCCCATTTTGCCGGGTTTGTCCGCCGAAGGAGGTGGAGCAGCCGTTGGCGCGCAGACTCGCCGATCGCTTCGGGCGAATACACGCGCCTGATCCGCTCGCCGACGTCAACTAGCGCCGCGGACTGCTCTCGGTCGACAAACGCATCGCGCAACAGCGCCATCGCATGGTCCATCTCCGGCTCCGCCCAGCGCATTGCGCTCGAGTAGAATGCATAGCGTTGCCGCACTGGCGCGGCGGAATGCCGGACGAGACGATGCACGCTGGCGTCGAGATACTCGGTCGGTCCGGAGAAGCCGGTCGCGACGATTGCTTTCCCGCGGCCGGCGGCGTCGAAGAGCGGATAGTTCCAGCCTTCGCCCCTATGGAGCGAGACGTAACAATCGCCGCGCTCCTGCAGCGCCGCGATTTGCGCCTCACTCCAGGCTTCAGATCGGAGTTCAATTCGTGCCTGTGACGGAATTCGACGGCGAAGATCGGCAAGCGTCGCCCGTGCCACCCGCTCTGCGCCCGGGTTCGTCTTCAGCACGAGAACGACCGGCGCCGTCTCGGGAAACGCGCGCAGGAACGCTTCGATCATTTCGTTGGGGCTCTTGCGTTCCTGCCACTCGAAGATGCTGTAGAAAACAAAATCGCCTTCGCGGATGCCGCACTGCGCTGCGAGATCGGGCGCCGGGGTCGCCTCGTTAGGCGCCCATGCATGCGGCCATTTGAAAATCGGCCGCGTGAGCGCGCGCTCGAACACAGACACGTTGAACTGGCACGGAAGCCACACTTCGAGCGCGTGGTTCAAGGCAGGTCGCCACTGCGGTGGCATCGTGTCGGTTTCCCACACCGTCATCGCGATTACATTGCGGAGCGGAAAAGCGCGCCGGGCCCAGAGCGGCGGAATCCCGTGGAAGAGATGAAAATCGGCGTCGATGCGGCGCCCAACGAGCGATTCGACCAACGGATCGGCGACCTGCCGCGAGTGATGAGCGAGGTCGACGACGCTGAGATTCACGCCCCCGCTGTGCAGCGCATGGATATACGCCCGCGCCGCCTGCCCATAGCCCGATGCATCAAAAACATACCCGTGATACATGAGATCGATTGTCTCGACCGGCTGGTGTGGCGCGGTTGTCGCTACGGCGGAGACATCCTTCGCGGCAGCCGGCCACTGCGGCGCAACAGAGGGCTGCGCAATTTCCGGCAGGAGTTCAGTCACTTTCATATACACATCCTCTGCGGTCAGACTCTTCAGGCACTCGAGATGGTGATGGCAGTCGCGCCGTCCCCACGCGCCTTTCCGGCAGGCGGCCTCACACGGCAGGCCTTTCGTGATCGGGTGGAAATGCTTCGAGTGTATCGCCTCGCGCGCCGGGCTCGTGATGCCGAAAATGCCAAACGTCGGCACGCCGAGAGCGACGCCGAGTTGCATCAAACCGGAATCGTTCGCGATCAGAGCGGCGCATTCGCCGAGCAACGCCGCCGTGTCCGGCAGGTCGAGCTTGCCGACGAAATTCTGGACATGCGCGGGCCAGGAAAACTCGCGCCCGAAATAGGTGCCGTCGGCGCAAAGGTCTTCCTCGGTTCCGACAATGACGACGCTCGGAAACTTCGCCGCGAGCGCGTCGAAGCCGTGCCATTTCTTCCATGGCCACTCGGCTTTGCAGCCAGGATGAATGGCAATCGTCCCGGCCGACAAATCGAACCGGCGACTGGATGGCAGCGCAAAAGGCGCCGGCATTTCGCCCGCCCAGCCGAGCTCACGCGCGATGCGCTCCACGCTCCGGCTGTCTCCCTCCGCGAGCCATCGCGCGCGATCGAACGCGAGCGAGCGGCGGGCACGCACCCGATTGCGTAGCGAAGCACTCCAGGTCGTGAAGCAAGCGACGTCGTAGTTCGCAATATCCAGTCCCGCCAAAACCGGCGCGCCCTCACCGCGGCGCGCGCTCGGCAGGTGAAAAATGCGGCTGATCTCCGGCGCTCGATCGAGCAGCGTGACGACATCTGCGTAGTCGGTCGCCAGCAGCAGATCGACCTCGTAGCCGAGCGTATGCGCGACTCGAATCAGCGGAGTGATCCGGAGAATGTCGCCAATCCCGAGCGCGGCGGAGACTAACGCGCGCGGCGTCGGAGAGTGCGTGACGCGAGCCTCCGTCCCAAGGAACGCGCTCGCCTCGCTGCCAACAATTTGCTCGATCTCGCTGAGCGCGCGCGGCTGGTAACGCGCATCCGAGGTGCGCTTGCGGCTGGTGTTCTGGTCGTGAATGCGCGCGACCAGAAATCTCGCGTCGGGACAGGCATGCACCCGCGCCTTCGCATCCGCCCAGACAAAGCGCGTATCTTCGCCGACGCGGATCTCGGGAAACGGATGCCGCTCCCAGAACTCACGCGTGTAGCAAAGGCTCGCGCCATAGACCCACGGCCGGCCGCGCTCGGGATAGCTGTATTCCCACGCCTTCTTTTCCGCGGGCGAGTGAAACCAAACGCGACTCAGGCCGCAGATGTCGGCTCCCGCTTTGCGCAGTTCCTCGAGCTGATAACGAAGCCGCCACGGCGCGCTCCAGTCGTCATCATCCCAGTGCACAATGACATCACCGCGCGCTTCGCGGCAGGCAAAGTTCCGCTTCGCGCCGAGTGGTTGGCGCGTTTCACTGCGTCGATATCGGATGCGGGAATCGCATGGCATCAGGTCCGCAACCGACTCGAAGCCGTCGTCGATGACGACGAGTTCTCTCTCGGCATAATCCTGAGCGAGAAAGCATCGGATTGCGTCCGGGACAAACTGCCGCCGATCTGCTGTCGGCATAACGCAGGAGATCATGTTCGCGGTCTCGAACTGCGAGCGTCAGTCCCCCTCCGGGAACATCTATTTCACGCTCTTGATCAACAGATGCAGCGGCTTCTTCTTTCGCTTCTGACGAGCCTCATGAACCGTCACTGGCCGGGTCTTGAAGATGACTTTCATGCTCTTTACCGTCGAACCGCTACTGCGATTCTCGGCTTTCTCGAGCGGCCAGAGGTTGCTGATCGAGTCGGGTCCGCCGAGTTGACGCTCCATGACGTGGTCGCCATCCATGCCTTCTTTGCCCGGCCGAAAACCGTAAGGCTTGAAGCGATTGTTGATCTTACTACCACCGCCGGTGCTGCCCTTCTCGTCGTAAACCAAAGTTTTACCAGGCGCTAAACCCGCGAATGCGGGGTCGAGGCCTACGACGGTTCCGTCCGGCAGTGTCTGCCCCGGCCCGCCCGCAGGGCGAAACACCTTCACCACGCCGGACCAGGTTTGGAAGGTCGTTTCTTTCTTCAACTTCGGTTCCCTGGCCGCCAGCGTATCTTTGGCTTTCTCGGGACTCCCGGCGCCAGCAGCAGCCTTCAGGTACTCCTGCGCTAGGCTAAGTGCTGTCGGGGGTCCGACATAGATGTTCGGGTAGGCTGCCGCGCGGCGCTTCGGATAATCGACCGGGACCGGATTCTTCTCGCTCCCTTCATCCTCGAGCTTGTCGAGCAAGCCGGCCAGGACCGCGCCGAGGGCGTTGAATTTGATCGTGAGATCGGCGTCCAGCTTCGCGATCGCGGACTCGTTAGGCGGGTCTTTCTTCTGTGCGGCAATGATCGACTTCCTGAGCGTTTCTATCTCGGCCGAGAGACTCGCCACCTTCGCCATCTCCGCCTTCGCGCCGTCGGCGGGAACGTAAGTGAGAACGAACTCCTCGGGCTTCTTCGGCGTGCTTTGCACGAGAAGACGGGCGTTCTCTTCCGTGCCTTGAAACTGGACGGTGTGCGACTCGCCGCCACCTTTGAACGGCGCTTTCTTTTTCCACCACTGCCAGAGCTTCTTGGCTTTTTCCTTCGCGGCGCCGACCAGTTTCTTCAAGATACCGCCCAGCCAGCCGACGATCTTGTCCAGCGCGCGGTCGATCGGCGCGCGGATCTTCTTCACGATCCCGACCACCTTTTGCGGGATATTTCCGAGGCCGGCGAACTTCGCCAGAAACGCAATGATGACGGTGAGGGTGTTCGCCATCGTCTGCTCGACCCGTTTCGCCGCGGCCGCGATCTGGCCCGCAGCGATGGCCGCAATCGAATCGATGAATGATGCCACCACCGCGGCGATCTGATTAATCTTTTCGATGAAGAACGTGATCGTGTTGTAGATGGCGAGAATGGCCTGCACGAACGCGCCCACCGGATTGAGCATGCTGACTAACTTCACGACCGCGGCTTTCACCACCTCGACCGTGATCATCTGCGTGACCTGCGCGATGAGCTGCCCCTTTAACTCCTCGAGCTCGGCCTTGATCTGATCCCAGGCCGCGGCGGGACCGTCTTTGACCAGCGTGACCAGAATGCCCGCCGTTTTTTCTAACGCGGTGATGACTGGATCGGGAATGATTTTGACGAGCTTGCTCCGGATGTTCTGCCAGGTCAGGCCAAGAACCGAGAGGACCAGTTTCACGATCTCGCGGAGCGCGAACGACTTCGGGATGTAAACGCCCGCTTCGCCGAGCGGGCCCGTGATCCACTTGATGAGCGCGGTCTTGAGATGCGTGACGATGTTGGCCGCGAACAATTCGAAGCCGAGCCGCCCCGCGCGCACGAGGTGGCCGACGAACCGGATCGGATCTTTGAGGATGGTCTTGAACGCCGCGCGCGCTTTCGCGATGTATGGCATCACGCGCGGCGCGACGACGGCGAAGATGATCTCGAGCAGGTTCCAGATTGCGTTCGCGCCCCAGGAGATAAATCGACCGAGAAACCCGCCGAAGATTCCGGCCAGCTTCGCGAAGGCGCGCGGCAGCACGACGATGTCCATCAGAACGAGCGATCGAAACGCGGCGACGAAGAGACCCGGGATTTGCCTAACGAATCCAACGAGCTCGCTGAGCACGCTTTGGAACCAGGCCCAGCAACGCGCAATCGCGTTGGCCTTCTGCATATTCTCCCAGATCTCGCCCTGGCCGATGATTTTCATGAACGGCCCGAGCAGTGTTTCGGCGGAACGCGGCACGGCCTCACCGGTGATCGGGTCCTCGCCTAGGATGCCTTTGAGCAGGTTGTAACCTTCCGTGCCTTCAGCGAGCCTCGCGATCGGCCGCAGGATGGCTTCCTTGATGAAGGTGATGACGCCGTCCACCAAGCTCGCGGCGAAGCTGATGATGCGGTCGATCGGGACAGTGAAAATGCGCTTCGCGCGACCCCACACACCGCCGAGGTCGAAGATGTCGCTCCAGCCCAGCGAATCGAGAAACTGCATCACCGCGGCTTTGATCGCGCTCCCGGTCAGCGCGAGCGTAGCGAGCTGTTCCCCGACCCAGCTGCCGACTTTCTCGATGATGCCGTAGTTATCGAGCGCCTGTGTGATGAGGCCGCCGCCTGGAATGAACTCGATCAGCGCGCGCAGGATGTTCGCGGGCGTGCGCGGAACGCTCGACATGTTGATCGGGTTCACCCCGAGCACGATCGTGAACATGCGGAACCCGGGGATGTTGTTCGCCTTGGCGGCGAAGTAATCGAGCACGTCGCCGATGCCGAGCCGCTGCACGCGCGGCTGAGTGGTGCGGCCGGTGACAGTGAATTGCTCGCCGCGCGTCACGGCATCGCTCGCGCGTTGCGCCTCGGTTTCGTGCGCGTCGCTCGAGCCGAAGCTGAAGCGCTGGATCGCGCGCGAACCACTCTGCTGGATAGTGTGCGCGGCTTCGTGCGCCATCACGCCGAGGTCGTCGGATCGTGCACGGGAGCCGAGCACGATGTTCGGTCCAAAGGCGAACGCCTTCGCGCTGAGACGATCGGCCGCGGCTGCGGCGCGCGCATCACGATGCACGCGCACGTTGCCGAGATCCGCGCCGAAGCTGGCTTCCATTCGCCGCCGCATCGGCGTGCGCAGTGGCTCGCCATCGGACAAACGCATGGCAGGCGGAGCGGCCGCAACCAGCGGCGGCATGCGCGCGGACGACGTCCTGCTCGGCAAGCCGGCGGTAGATGGCGTCGGCAGGCTAATCGCCGGCGCCGGCTTTGGAGCCGGAGGAGCGAGAACGCGGGCGGCCATGATCAGTATGTCTCGGCGCTATAGCGGAGCGGGCAGGTGCCGCCTTCCTTCAGATACTCCCGCCGGACGGCCGCTTTCACGCCAGCCGTGCGCACGACGCCGCCGTCATCGAGCGCGAGAAGTGCGGCGTGCAGCGTCGCGTTGCGGATCTGCCCGCCGGTCAATTCGCAAACGCCCGCCACCTCGCCCAGAAAGTCGGGGCTGACCTCGCTTGGTTCTGGCAAGTGCATCTGCCACAACGCCCAGCGCTCGTCTGCGTCCGGCGCGTGAAATTCGACGATCACATCCATGCGCCGCTCGAAGGCGGAGTCGATGCGCGTCCGCGCATTCGTGGTGATGATGAGGATGCCTTGGTAACTCTCGAGTCGCTGGAGGAGGAAGTTGGTCTCGAGGTTCGCGTAGCGATCGTTGGCATTCTGCACTTCCGTGCGCTGTGTCAGAAGCGCGTCGCCTTCATCGAGCAGGAGAACGACGTCGAGTTCTTCCGCCGCTTCGAAGAGGCGGTTCAGATTCTTCTCCGTCTCGCCGATGTATTTGTTCACGACCGCCGAGAGATCGAGCTGATAGAGATCCTTTTGCAGGCGCGCTGCGAGGAGGCGCGCGGCGTGCGTTTTGCCAGTCCCGCTCGGCCCGGTAAACAGCGCGCGCACACCTGCGGTGACGCCCTCAAGGACCGCCGGTAGCCGTTCGCGGTGGCGACACCGACTTTCGAGATGCTCGAGCTCGCGCATGGTGCGCTCACCCGCAGCGAGCCGGCTCCAATCACCTCGGGCCGCCACGCGCCGCGCGAGCGCGTCGAGCGTTTCGCGATTCAACGTGCACGTCGCGTCCCGCACATCTGTCTCGTGAGGCTCGGCGCGACCTGCGAGCGCGGCTCGCATCCGGGCGAGCTGCGCGACGCGGTGAATTTGGCCTGCGGGCAAACGGTAGCGCGCGCTGAAATGCGCGATCTGCGCGGCCGTCTCAGCTGGAAGCGCGACCCGCCAGTGCCGCTGGCGTGTCTCGGAATCCGGCAGTTCGAACGTCAGCGTCACCGCACGCGAAAGCAATTCGCCCGTGACGCCGCCGTGCCGGCCGAGCGCGACTCCAAGCGGAAGGCGCGCCGGCCACTCACCAGGTAACTCGATCGTTTCGCCTGGACCGAGATCGAACGCGACGACCGGCATCGCATTCCGAAGCACCGCGAGCAAAGCGGTCTCGCGCCAGCGTTGATCGTCGAGCTTGTCCGCGCCACGGAGCACGAGCACTCCGCGGCCGAGCGCGCGCGCGATGGCGCCGAGCGCCGTCCGCCGTCCGTTGTGTTGCGGGCCGCGCACGATGATCACGCGCGCATCATCCCTCTCGAGCAGCCGAGGCAATACCGAGATCGGCGCTCGATCTGGTGGAGCCATGATGAAGTCGGAGAGCGGCATGAGCGCATCCGGTGGCCGAAAGATCGCGCACTTCGATACAGCACCCGGCTCATCCCCGCGTATGGCTTCCCAGGCTTCCGAGAGAATTTGCAGTCCCGTCTCCTGCTGCGGCGATTCTGGGTTGAGGACGTCGACCAAACCAAGGCGGCGCGTACGGCCGAGCAGCGAAGTGATGTCGTCTGCATGCAATCGGGAAGACCAGCACTGCCGCAGGAGCGAAACGGTGGCATGCCGCTGACCGACGTTGCCTTGGAGCGCATCGAAAAGCATCCCGAAACGGCCGTCTTCCTCCCCAAGCGCGATCGTGACCAGACAAAGCATGGCAGCGAGGTCAGCACCAAGCGCGATGCGCAAGGCGCGCAACGGCAAGTGCTGCTCGGCGCAGCGTGCCTCCCACGCCTCCAGGCCGGCGCACCAGCACTCGAACGCTTCTGCGGCCGACATTCCAGAGAGGCGCTGCGCCAGCTCGTTGTTGTAGCCGATCAGAAAAGGGAACCGTTCCAGCGCGGCGTCGAACGATTCGGCGGAAGCCGCAGCGTGCTCGATGCAAACGAGGACAGCGCCGAAAAAGTGCAGGCGAAAATGCGCTGCAGGCGTGAGCGCAAAATCCGCGAAGAGCGTTTCGCGATCGCGGCTATTCATAATGAAAAGCGATCGTCCGCGCGGCGGCTGGTACCCAGCCGGGATCCCGGTCCAGCCCCGCCACGCGTAGCGCGATCGGATGAATGGCGAGCGAAAACTGCGCATCCACGCGTGTGGAATCCGCGTCAATCGTCGCCGGATGATGCAGAACGACGGTGCTGAGTTCCTCCCCAGCGTCGAGGCGCAGCGCCGCCGCCAGCCGCTCGTGTACCTGGCGTTCTATTCGCTCAACCCAGTCGCCCAGCGGCTCGCGCAGCGGCGGCTCAAAGCGCGCGCCGGGTGGCTCATCGTTGTCGCGTCCCGAGAGCCGCGCGAAGAAGCCGGGAAGTGGATCGTCCTCGAATTGCGCGCCAATCATTCGCCTGCCGAGCAATGCAAGAAAATCCCACAGCGGCAGCGCCAGACTCGGGCGCGCTGGCTCCGTGAAATCGCCGTAAAGCCCGAGCGCGGTAGCGACATTCACGAGGTAAAGCACGCCGCCCCATTCGGATCGAACCCGATCTGGAGCAGGGGCGTCCGGCAACGGCACAGGCACTTCATCGTTGCCCCTGAAATGCGCCTCCTCGATTGAGACGTTGCAGTCGAGTTTCGCGTCGAGATCAACGCTGCCCACGCGCTGTTTCCGACGGAGGGGCTCGACGGCCGCGGCGAAATGGCGACCGCCTCTCAGCGCGGCAGCATCGGGAGCTTCGGCCGGAGGATGTAAGGTCCGGGATCGAGCGGCGCTGGTGCGCACCAGAGCCTCGGACGCGCGACTCGAATCCAGATGGAGCGCACCAGTTTGCTCGTCAGCGTGAGGTATGCCCGGACGTGCGGCGAAAGCCGAGTGGGTGAACCTGCGCACCTCCCGCGCGAATCGCGTAGAACGCACGAGGCCGGGCTCGGCTTCAAGTAAGACGGCAGTGATCAAGACACGCGCGGCGACCGGTGTGAGGGGAGCGTCGGAATGAAACGACCGCGCCCAGGGTGCGGAGTTCATTGGCACGTGCGTCGCTGAGCGCGAGGCCGAGATGCCGTCCGCGAGCCAGGCTACGTCGAGTTCCTCTAGATGAAACGTCTCCACCATCTTCCACCACAGTTCCGAGAGATCGTCGGCGGCAAGCCGCGAGAGGAACTTCGCTCCCAGCTTCGCGGCGTGGAGTCGCGCGAGCGCAGCCGGAAGCGGGCGCGCATCTGCGAGCCAGGCACGGCGTACGACGCTACGGACCTCATCGCGGGGAAAGAGCATCGACCACCACCAGTGCTCCGTTGTTGTCCCCGCGCACCAGTCGCGCGCTAAACACGCGAGCAGTTCCGCCTGATCGGCAAAAAAAACCGCGTTCGCATTCGCCGGCACGCACCCGCGCACCGGCCGCGCCGCCTCGACAGCCTCACCGTCGAGCGCGCGTTTGACCCGAGTCGCGCGCGGACCAGCGAGCACCAGCCGGCGAATGCAGAGGATGCTCTGCTTGAGGCACGCGGTTGTGCTCACCGCGTCTGCAAAAGCGAGCTCTGTATCGTGACGCGCGCCGGATTGCCGCGCAGCGGGACGAGAAAAGCGCAGCCGCCGAATGCGGACGAGGTCAGTGGGAAGCATCGCGGGTGGGTAGCGATGGCGACACCTTCGCAGGCGGCGCGACTCGTTAGGCGTCAGCGCAAGGGTGCGCCAAAAAAATGGGGCGAGACCCTTGCGAGGACTCGCCCGCAGCGAACACAGGGACTCGAACCCACATAAACCTGCATCGAAACTACTGAGGAACTTGCTCGGAGCTGACGCCCGTTGCTTGTACCTATAGCGTTACCCGCTGATCTTCTGTCGCCCACCATGGGCATTTTGTGTCGCTGAAATTTCATCTCACAAAGGACGCTTTGCTTCAAGCAGAGTTTGTGTCCAGGCCGCGGACAAAGGATTGAAGCGCCGCGGGGATTTCGAAGCGTTTCGGTGAGGAGGCGAAATGGTTGTCGCCGATAATCCAGAGGCGCCGTTCGCGTTGCGCGGGCGGATTAAGGGCGCGAAAATGCACGCCGACGTTGAACGCCGCGGCCCCGGAAGCGGGTGCGAGATGGTTCGCCCGCACAATGACCCGCGCGCCCATGAAGCCGAAGATGCGCAGGCCTTCGGTCGGTAGCCTGGCGGCGACGGCGGCGCGGCCGAGCGTCACGTAATTATCCTCCACAACGAGGCTCTCGCAGTTGCCGACGAAAATGCCATGGCGCTGCCGCGACGCACCCGCGAGGAGGAGAATGTGGATCGTGTTGCTCTCGATCAAAACTGATCCCGCGCGATCGGGTGTGGTGCGATTCGGATCACGATGACTGACGCCGACGTGTATCCCCTGGCGGAAGTCGGTGATGGTGTTGTGCAGCAGCCGAACGTCGGCGGCCACCTGGCCGGCGATGACAATTCCCTGCGCGCCCGCGGCGGGGAGTCGTAGAATCGCGGGACCGAAGACAGCGCCGAACAGTGACGGCGTCATCCCGGGAACTTTCCCGCCGTGGACGAGGAACCGGTCAGCGACTTTCTTGAGCGCGGCGGCGAGATGCTGAGAGCTCTTGATGTTCGTCGGCTGCGCCGCGTTCAGCGCGGCCGTCCAGACGTCAGCCGTGAGCGGTGCGGCAGTGCGGAAGCTGACCGTGTGCCCGCCGAATGTGACCTGCACCTCGCCGGGCTGCGCGCCTCTCCGCGCGGTGTGAGTGACCTTGGAAAAGAGGTGTTTCCGCAATTGCGCCCGCGCCTGAAGATTCATGAGGAGCCGTCGCGGCTCCGCCGCGGCGCCAGCGCGCAGGACGTTATCTTCGATCAGCGGACGCGCGACGTTCACGACGAGAATCCCGATCTGCGCGTGGCCAACTTCGAGGTCGCAATGGCGGATCCGCGCCGTGCTTCTCGTGCGAAGCGCGGCGTTCTCGAACGCATTCCGCACAACAATGCAGGCGCTGCGCGGCGCGGGCGCTGCCTGACAGCGCACTCCGACGCTTTCGAGTTCGACGGCCGGGCAGTCGAGGAACGTTATCGCGCCATTAACATGAGTCGCTTCGCGACTCGTCTTCGCCGCGCCTCCTTCGAAGCCAAGGCGCGAGAGACTCACGCTGCGACAAGCATTGAAGACACACGCTGCCTCAGTGCCGGTGGCCACGATCCGCGTGCCGGGTCCCGCGCCCGTGAAAACCAGATGGCCCTTGCCTTTCAACTCGAGCGCGCGCTCCAGCCGGTACTCGCCTGGTTGGAAGCAGACATGCGCATGTTCACCCGCCCGTAGTGCCACCAGAGGGCGTTCCCACCCGACGCCCGGCACCACCGTGATCGAACAACATGGCTGTCGGTCCCGGCAGAGCGCGTCGATCGCCTTCTGCACCGTCGTCGCGCCCGGGAGCTGACACGCCGTATTGTCGAACGCGACGTCCGCCGCCACCACTTCGTTGAGCGAAGAGCGCGCGAAGAGCACATAATCCTGCCGCCCGGCGACGCGATACACGTGAAACGCGATCGCGCCGGTTCCTCCCGGCGACATTACAGGCACCGGCTCCTGCGCGAGTGAGTGCCGGATGACCGCGCGCGCGAGCCCCTCGTCGATCGGGATCTCAGCCGATGGCGAATGAACGCCGAGGAATCTTTTCCAGTCAAAGCGGGTCGCGCCGACCGCGAGGAAGGCCGCGGGTGGAAGGAAAACGAAGCGCTCGTGCGCGCGGCGAGCCGGAGCACCCGGCTCCGCAAGCAGGGCGAATGCCTCGTCTTCAAACTGGTGGAGCATCGCTTCCGCCTGGGCGAGGCGAAAGTCACTCGGGAACCAGCTCCATTCCCAGGCGGACTCCGGACGCACAATGCGCCGCCGCACCGCCCAGCGGTCGATGAAGCCTAACCCGCCGCTCGTCCATTCGATAAGTGCGAGCGGCACATCGGACGGCGTTAGTCTCCCCGCCTGGACGAGCGATTCGAAGCCCTCGGTGAGCGCGACCGGCTGATTGGACGGGCTCGGGAAGAAGTGACCTGGTCCTGCGCCGGGGAGACCGAAGCATTGGTAGGCGACGGAGTTTCTCCGCAGCGCGCTATTCGCAGGCGGCTTTACGTTGAGCGGGACGAGCCGAAACTTCACGCCCTCAGCAAGGAACCGCGCGTTGCAAACGGCGGTCGCGTTGCCGAGCCCGCTGACCGGCGCCTTGCCTTCAGACACGGAGGCGGGGGCAATGAGGAGCAGATAATACCCGCTCCCGCTCGGCAGCGTGCTCGCGGCGAGCCGCGGCCCGCAATCATCAAAGACACACGCATCGGCCTTGAGCGGATCGGACTGGCGGCTGATCGAGAGATCTTGATCGCATTCCAGCCGCAATGTCTGGCCGGACCGGTTCACGGCCACGCCTTTGGAGACCCGGAGGATGGGTGCGGTCGCGGAGCTGCCCGTGCCTAACGAGACGCGGAGACCCGCGGCGACGCCCGCGCCGACTGCGCTGCCAAGCAGGCGCCCATGGGCGTGATGCGCGCTTTGTTCAGCTTCAAGATCCCCGCCCGTGAGGAGGCGGCCGTTGAAGAAGTTGATGTGGCGGAGATCGGGGTTAACGATCGCCTCTTCGAGTGCGGCTACGGTGTTCATCGCTTCGCTCGGCAGGCAGGCAACTGCGCGTCAGGGGGTGATATGCGACCACCGCACGACGATGCTGCGGATGGGCTTTGAGGTTAGATTGGTGGCAGCAATCCGAAACCGGGTTCCGCTCAGGTGCACCGTCAGTGCGACGTTCTGCGCGCTCTCATTAGGCGAAAGGGGCGGGGTGATCCTCTCGAGAGCCAGCGCAATGAGCGCGTCTCGTGGCACCCCGATGAAGTCGGAGACCCGTGTCGCATTTGGCGACCCGAGAACATCGAACTCTATGAGTTCTTCTCTGCCGTGCGTGACGTTAATGACGCCAGGAGGCCCCTGCAGTCCTTGAGGGCCTTGCGGACCGATCGGACCGATCGGCCCCTGAGGTCCTGTATTGCCCTGTATTCCTGGAGCTCCAGGCGAGCCTGACGGACCTTGGGGACCAGCGGGACCTTGTGGTCCCGGCGCACCCGCAGCACCAGGAGGTCCGGTCGGACCCACCGCACCCTGCGGACCCGCGGGGCCTGCTGCACCGGGCGCGCCCGAAGCACCTGCCGGTCCGACAGGTCCTGGTGGACCGGCGGGCCCGGGTGGGCCAACGGGTCCCGGAGCCCCGCTCGCGCCTGGCGCGGTGGAGACAAGCCCGGTCGCGGCATCACCGCAGCAAGGACCGCAGAGCATCAGCTCTTGCAACATCCGCAAGTGCACGAGGAATGGCCGCCGTTCCTGATCCAGCGACGCGCTCGCGAGTGCACCGTCCGCGAGCGAGATGTCGACGGACGCAAGCAGGACGCATTCGCACGCCATGTTGTCGGGCAGAGCGCCGGTCCCGTGGCAACCACAGCGCCTGGCGCATCCGCACGATTTTTGCCAGCCACATTGCGCCTGCCAGATCGGGCGCAGCTCAGTCACCCATAAGCGCATCGCGGCGCGCATCCATTCGCAAAATTCGCCCCGCGGAATGCACAGTTCATCTGGTGGGCTCCCGTAAAAGTATGAGGGACTCGGCGCTTCCGGTGGTGAGCCGGTCTCGGTGAATGCATCCCTGATCGCCTGCAGAAACCCGCTCGAATCGCACGGCGGCGAGCCGATATCGTCGACGATCGGAATGCTCCGCAGCCACGCGACCAGGCTGCGTACCACGTCTTCTTCCAATTGCGGCGGCGGCTCGAGCGTGAGCTCGAGCGTGAAGTCGTCCATGATGCGCGTGGGCGCCATCGTGTCCGTGTCGCAGCGGCATGGTTCGCCGGGAATCGGCAACTCATCCGTCGGACAGTCGCGATAGCACAGGACGACGTAGGCGAAGAAGCGCTCGTTAGGCCCGACGCCGAGGTCCAGGAGTTTGTTTTGCGTCGTTTTAAGTCCGAGCCAGGCGCTGAGCTTCGCGCATTGGCGTGGTCTCACGCGGATGAATTGTCCGCGCGGATTGATCGCCGCGCCCGGTGAGACGGAGATGGTGTCGTTGTCCGCAGGATCGATCTCGACGTGCAGACCGCTCACCGTCCCGTAGCCAATCGCGTCCCGCGCAAGCGAGTGATCGCTGTTCCGCAAGTAGGCGAAGTCCTGGTCGAAGTCGTCGACACCCAGCACCATGCCTTGCGTGTAGTTGACGTGCTTGTGCGGATCAGGCGCTGCCTTGTCCGTCGCGGCGGTGGCGAAGGTCGGGTTGTTCATGGCTTTTTGTGGGGGTGCTTTTGCAGGCGCTCGCGACCGATGACGATGCGTCCGGAGAGTGCCGAGGGCAGGGCATTGCCGACCACGCTCTCAGAGAGATAACTTTCGCCGAGCACGGCAGCGTGGGGGAGAAGAGCAGGGTCGCGGCTGCCGCGGCCGAGCACGGTGTCGGAGCCGAGCCGCGCGGCGCCGACGCGGAAGTGGGCCCAGAAGAACTTCACGTCGAAGACGGTGTGCGCCGGTTTCTCCAGCTCGACGATACGGTTGACGAGCGCGAGCTCGCGGAGCCGATCGGCCTGCGTCTCGGCAGTGATGCGCGTCACCGGGAGCAGGACGGTGAAGCGGTGCGCTGCGGCCAGAGTGGGCAGCACATGGCTTTCGAATTCAATCCAATCGACGAGGCGGGCGAGATTTGACGGGACTGCGCCCGGATAGGCGACCGCGTCGAAGTCGCGCCAATGAGTTCCATGCGCCGAGTTTAGTGCGGCGAGGCTGACGTAGCGGCGTACGAGAAATTGCTGCCACATGCGGCGCTGGCGGCCGTACGGTTGCGGATCCGAGACGGCCTGAAATGTGTGCCACGAACGCGCCAGCTCCGCGGAGCGTGGCTCGTCATTCGGCAAGTCGACATCGAGATCGCGGGCGTGGCTTTTCCACGCGGCGATCTCTTCCGTTGGATCAGACGGAAGGAAACCGAGTTCCCGTTGCGCGAAGCGGCGGCGAGCCGTTTCCTCCGGCTCGGCTACGGGCACGAGGCTAAACGCACCGCCTGTAGTCGCGGCACGATACCGCGCGTGCAATGCCTCCGCGCCGTCGAGCGGCTTCCACTTTCCGGTTGCCGGCACAAACTGCGGTCGCGGCTCGAGCCCGCTCGGGTCACCCACTTCCACCGCAGGTGTTCCGCGGGTGAGGAATCGCTCGATGATGCGGTAGCGTCCCGCGCACCGGCATTTGCTGTCCGGCGGATCGAAGATGTGGGCGTCGGCCTCCTTTTCAAGGGCGAGGCGCAGCGCCATCTTCAGTCCGCGGACGGTGCCGCGCCATTGGAAGAACTCCATCGCGTGCGCGATGAAGAGCCGGCGGCGCGTTTCATCCCACGCCGGATCGAGCGCGATCCCGAACCACGAGGCCAGCCATTCGAGCGCGTCGGCTGGTGCGCTGCGCACGTCGAAGAGCATGTGCACGGCGGCGATCCGGTCTTCGATCGCGGTATTGGTGCCTTCGATGTTGGCGAGGAAGCGGTCGAGGAACGACGCCGACGATGCGTCCTCGCGGTAGACCGCGGGCAGGTAGCGCTCGAGATAGGAGAAGCGCGGATAATAAACACGCAGCGCGCTCAGCCGCGGTGTGAGACGACCGTCGCCCATGAGCTGCAACCGAAGTTGCACGAATCGGCCACGCGCCTTTTGCAGGAGGAGCTCGAATGTCCCGCGATCCTTTGCCGCTGCCGCCGGCGTGAAGGGCAACTCGGAGCCCTCGGCACGACGGTGCAGGCGCGGCTCCGCTTCCCATTCTGTGACGCGGACTTCGTCTTCGGAATCCGCGGCTCGGCTCCAGACGTGGACATCCGTGCCCGGCGGGAGGCAACCGTCGAGCAGCAGCCGATGCCAGACGCATTGCGGCTCGCGACCGTCGAAGGTCTTGCTCTCGAACATCGCCCGCGTGGCGTGGCGCTGATACTCCTGCGCGATCAGCCGCAACCAGCGTTCACCGAAATCGTAGAAGACACGGCCGGCGGAAGCGACGAGTGCTTTCCCACCGAATCGGCGCATCGGAAAATATTTGAGCGCGCGGTCGAGCTTGAGGGGTGCCTCGAGACCGCCAACCGTGTAGGCGAAAGCCTGGTTGCCTGCCGCGGTCGCGATGAGCAGTTCTTCGCCGGCGAAGGCAAAATCATAGGCAGCAAAGTCGAGTGTTACCTCGCCGAGAAACTCGCCGAACCGGTAGCGGAGGACACGCGACACGGAGTTCGCCGGCGCATCCAGGATGAGCACGGAACCGTCGGACAACGCCTCAATCGCGACCGGATTGAGCGCTTCAATCGGCGAGCCATGCCCGAGATCGACGCCTTCCGGAAAAGCGCACGTGCGCGCCCGCCGATGGCCCGCGACGGGCTGAAAGGTTTCCTCTTCGCGAAACGCATGCGTCGTCTGGTCGCGGCTGATCACGCGCAGGGTGCGATCCAGGCCCCAGAAGCGTTCGTGCTCGCGGTCGAGAATCCAAACCCCGCCGCCGGGCC
>JAESFH010000278.1_pt1 | contig 19631 bp, 18 predicted proteins | sample 9269381 | NCBI WGS metagenome assembly JAESFH01 (sample SAMN14504062, study PRJNA617094) | algae metagenome | isolation source: Aphanothece sp. CMT-3BRIN-NPC111 and co-occurring heterotrophs from well... | place: USA: Clark Mountains Wilderness, California | collected 2010-04-18
ACCTGAAGCGCTCGGGCGCCGAGCGGGCCGGGCAGCAGCGCCAGGTCGCGGCCGTCAAGGAGGCGCTTGTGCGGGCGGAGCTGCCGCTTCTGGCGACGCCGACCCACATCGTGCCCGTGATGGTGCGGGAGGCGGAGGCCTGCAAGGCGGCCTCCGACCGGCTGCTGGAGCGGCACGGGATCTACATCCAGCCGATCAACTACCCGACCGTGCCCCGGGGCGCGGAGCGGCTGCGCATCACCCCCTCGCCCCTCCACACCGACGCCCACATCGCGGCCCTCACCGACGCCCTCGCCGAGGTCTGGGCTGCCCTCGGATTGCCCCGCGGGGTGCCCTCCCGGGCCGCGGCTTAGCTCCCGCGGGGCCGATCCGTCCGGGCAAACTCGCGCCTTGCAATGTCCGCTGCCCTGTGGCACACACCCGCCCTCACCAGGCGGAACCGGGCCCCAGACGCTCCGAACCGCCCAGGATCTCGCTGCCGTAGCTCAGTGGTAGAGCACTCCCTTGGTAAGGGGAGACTCTTTCCTGCTAAGTTCATGGTTGCGTTGAGGTTTGTGACAGGCTAAACGCGGCCCGGGTAACGTACCGGGTAACGAATTGCTGCCGTAGCTCAGTGGTAGAGCACTCCCTTGGTAAGGGAGAGGTCGAGAGTTCGATCCTCTCTGGCAGCACCACCTGTCCCTAAACATCCAACCGCTTGGCCCCTCAGGGCCGCTGCCGTGGCGTCAGCCCGGCCGTTCACGCCGGCAGCACGGTACACAAATATGTGCCTAGCAGCCCGCCTGCGCGCGGAATCACGCCGCGCTCTGCTGTCATGCACGCGTCCGCTGGCTTCACTGCGCATGGCTGAAGGCGAAGGGATCTGAAACGCCCGCGAGGGGGTTCAATCCATCGGCGTTCACCTGTCGGCGCCATCGAGCACCTAGAAGGCCAAAGGCTATCCCGAATGACCGACGACACCCCGCAGGGTCAAGCCGAGCCGACGGCATCACTATCCCCGATCCCAGTCGCGTGAGGCCCCTCCTGAAAGCGCTGGTTGGTTTCACGCTGAGCCTTGTTGCCTTGGCCGTTATTTGGGCCATCGTCTGGTCGGCGCTGAGGTACTGAGGGGTCGTCCGAGTTGAAACGACAGCTGATTACGCTGGTGGCCGCGATCCTCAGTGTTGGGAGTACGCCGCAACTCTCTGCCGCAGCTGTCGGCCCGCACTCGGTCACCAACGTCTCCCAGGAGTTCGTCCGTGCCTATAATGCAGAGGACGCTGAGGCACTCCACCTCCTCTTGGCTCCCTCTCTACAGGCGAAGTACCCCGTGGAGGCACTTCGCACGTCCCTGACGCTTTGCCGCGTGCTGACATCCGAGATCTTCCGCATCAGCACGCCGGTATGGGGGGCACGGCACTTCGGGTTCTTCGCTGTCTACGCCGAGACCAAGCTCTTCGAGATGATCCTCGAGATCGACGACAACGAGAAGATCATCCACCTGGTCATCACGGACAATCTCGCCGCCAAGGACCAGCAGTGCCAGATCAGCTATCTCGATTGACGTGGTTAGATCTGGTGCCCTGACCTCCCACCCGGGACAGATTGACGTCGGATCTCAACGGCGAAGCGCGAGAGCCGGGCGTGGGGCTGCAGAGAACCGTGAAGGTCGCCAGCCGTTTCCTTAGAAATGGCTGAATGCGGAGAGGCCCGACATGACGACGAGGGACTCATCTCACACGATCTTGCCGACACAACGCGTGCTGTCCGCCTGCTTGGTGATGGGTGAGCCCCAGCTTGAGGAGATCCTGGCGGAGCCGATCGTCCTGCTAAGGATGAGGAGCACAGGCCTTTCCATAGAGGAGGTCCGCACTCTCTGCGAGTGCGCCCGGGACAGGCTCTCTGCCGAGTCGCCAGAGGCTAACGTGCCAATGGTGGGGCGGATGTAAAGCTTCGGCAGATCGTCAGAAAGTAAATTGATCTTGCGGCTCAGCTGAAACCCGTCCGATCACAGATCTGTTGCTCCTGAAAACCAAATATGAGGCCGTTCTCGCAGGAGTCGATGATGAAACCAAGCCATTATCTGGGCAGTCATTGGAGTGAGATTGCGTTGACGGGATCTATGACCCTTGTTGCTGCGATTGTTGCAGGTGCCCTATGAGGGAGAATACCCGGCTTGTGATCGCTCGGAACCTCGTGCGTATCTATCGCCAAGTTCTGGAGGAGCCTGTCCCGCCCCAGCTCCTCAATCTCGTGAGGCGCCTTGATGGGGGACCGGACCAGAGCCGATAACGCGTGGGCGTCCCTCCCGAAAGCATCCAAGTCGGCCTGTGCCACCTGACCTGGAACGGACAGGTGGCACGGGTGGTGAAGATTTTGCCGGACGGCCGCGCCCGGTATCAATTCCACAGAAGCGCAGTAGCAAGGGCATCTGGCTGGTATGAGGCCACAACCGATTTAAGGTCCTTCAGTCATCTGGTCGAGCGCGAGATCCCCAGCGACTGGACCCCTGATTTGGATCGATGGAAGCCCCCGCGTATGCCGCGGTCTGACCTGCCCCCATCGGATGGAGAAGGGGTGCCTCTTGGACCAGACAACGTCAGGAACCATTGACCAGGCACAGATCGACCACTTCGACGGTGACGAGGGTGGCCGGTGGGGCGAGGACGGACCGGCTCGCTGGCTGCACCGCTACAACGCCGTTCGGGTTCCCTACATCCGAGACGCTGCATGCGCAGCCGCCGGGCGCGACCCGGAGAGCCCGCAGCCGCTGGCCGGGCTGCGCATCCTCGACATTGGCTGCGGGGCTGGCATTCTATGCGAACCGCTAGCTCAGCTCGGCGCCTCTGTCGTTGGGATTGATCTCGCGAGAAACACCGTTGAAATGGCCTCTGCCCGTGCTCGGCGGATGGGGCTCGCGGTGGAGTATCGCTGCGAGCCCGCAGAGGCACTCGCGGAAGCCGGCGAGCGCTTCGATGTAGTCGTGGCCATGGAAGTGATCGAGCATGTTGCCGACTACCCCCTGTTCCTGGAAACCTGCGCTTCCCTGGCTGCCCCTGGTGGGGTCGTGATCCTCTCGACGATCAACAGAACGCTCACGAGCTGGGTGCAAGCAATCGTCATTGGCGAGTACCTGCTCGGCCTCCTGCCTCGTGGCGCTCACCAGTGGAGCCGGTTCGTCTCGCCGGACGAGATCCGAACCCAGCTGGCTCGGAATGGGACGACCGTTACCGACGTGAGCGGCGTCACCATGAACCTGAGGACGCAGCAGATGCAGCTTTCCAGGAAGACAGGGGTGAACTACATGCTGACCGCGCATTGTGCGGGAAAGGCAAGCTGCGTCAGAAAGTAGATGGCGACAAAGCCGTTGGGCTGCCTCCGGCCCGGATCCCGCCTCGTTGAGCGGTGCTAACGAACCGCTAACCATGCCTCACAAGGTTAATCGTCTGGCCTGAAGCCAAGCTCAAGCTGGCGCGTTCCTCCTCCGCACGAGGGAGGTACGGCCCATGCAGATCCTCGATCCGAAGACCGGCTCGCGCCTCGTTTTTGATCTGCCGACTGCGCGTGGTGGCGCACTTGTGAGCACCGAGAAAATGGTTCCTGATATCCCCAATAATCTTTGCGTCCTCGCTGTAGCGAATGATTCAGTTTTAAGAAACAGAAACGGCGTCCTGAGTTGGAGTTCAGGCAATGCCGGGAAAAGCAAAAACCATCCTTCTCTTCATCATCACAGCTATTGCCTACGTCACTATCGGAAAAGCTCCGGGAATCATCCCCGGTAGGAACCGTGATCTCGAAACGTCTATAGCAATGAACATCGTTGTTGAGGGTCGTGACGTCTGAGGGGCTCTGCCTCCCCACCATTCCCTCTCTCGCGCAGATCGATGCACCGCCATTCCGGAGTATCCGCGATGTCCTACCCCACCATCCTTCTCGCTTCAGCCGACGCTTCCACCAAACGCCAGGTGAGCTCCTGGTTCACGAGGTTCGGGTACGAGATCCTGACAACAGGGGACCCAGACGAAGCTCTCACATTGATTAAAGCCAATCCGCAGATCGGCGTTCTCGTTGCGGACGTGGAGAGCGGCGGCCTCTTGCTTGCCCGGGAAGCCCGCTCCTTCCGGCTGTCTCTTGGGGTTGTTTACACGTCCGTAGCTCCACATCGGGTCATTGAGGCCTTGAAGGTGCCCGGCGCGCCCATCATACGGACGCCCTATGCGGCTCACCAACTCGCTGGCGTCATTGCGGGCCTCGGCCGTCGCGTGATCGAGGATCCGCTGGCGGCTTGAAGGAGCCGCCTGAGCTTTGCATACAGGTTAACTGCTGATCCGAACGATGCCGCCCCTAGGCATGGGTTCTGCGTTGGAGCTGCCCTAGGCGCGAGTAGGTTCAACCACTGCAGCGTGCCCAATATGTTTGGACGCCGCACCGTTCCGGAGGTGCGCCCTGGATAAAATGAGCGGTTTGGCAGGATTTCTTGAGGTGCTCGAGATTGGCCCGGCAGCCCACGAGAGATGGCGCGAGTTCCACGCGAACACAGCGAGTCGGCCAACGGGCAGCAGGATAAATCTGTTCGGGAGCGAGGATAACTCTCCCGCTGCTCAGAAGATCTGGCCGAGTGCGAGCCAGATCAGTGCTCCCGCGTCGCCGCCTTGCTTCGACACGAAAAGACCTCTCGCCCTTGGACGGGAGCTTCGGATCCGCTGAGACAAGTATTGCTTCGACAGGTAGGCCACCTGCTGCTCAGCGAACAGAGGCATGCGACCGAAAAGGACGATACCAGCCCGGAAACGCACCTTGTTCAGCTCTCTGCCTTGTAGGGCCGTCAGTGCCACAACGAGGACATGCCACATAGAGGTGCATCATTCCAACCAGAGGCGATACTCCGCAGGAGGAAGGGGTTTCGAGGGTTTCGAGGGTTTCACTCTGACGATCTCTAGAAGGAAAAAGACAGAGAAGCTTGTTCTTAGCTTTCGGAGTATGCGCGACTACTGAACGGAAACCCTCGGAACCCCCGAAACTCCGGTATGGCATCTCCGGACTGCGTCCACGGCTCGTCCTCAGAAAATGGCAGGTGAGGCCGCAAGGTCTCACCATAGGGACATATCCAGCTGCTGGGGTTCGAAGCCATCACACTCCTCGAGCCGGTAACTGCCGCCGTGCTTCTTGTCAGGGATAAGCTTGATCCGGAGGCCTCCAACAATGCGCCCGTCGATCTTAGACAGGTAGCGACCAAGGCTCCGCGCCGAGACACCACGCGGGCAAACATTCTCGATCGCGAACTTTAGGAAGAAGTCGTCACCTTCCTCCCCTGACATGATGACTTGATTGGCAGTGTAGCAGCAGCTGGTCCCAAGGCGTTCATGCCATGCCTTCAGCAAGGCCCATTGCTCTTCCCGCGCCATGTCTCGGTCCATGATCTCCGCCCGGGTGTCGCAGGGGTCAGGCTCACCGAGCCAGACCAGGGTTCCGCGAATGAGCTCCGACCACTCCTCATAGCGACCGAACTGCTTCAGTTCCGCGGCCCCCGGTCGGCCCGCCACCACGAAGGCACGCAAGACCGTAAGTGCCGCCACGACGAGCTCGGCACGCAAAGCGGGAAGCTCACTTCTGAGGTTGCGCTTGAAGCGGCGTGCTTCTGGATTCTCCACTTTTGCATCAAGCCGGCACTGAATGGCGCGAGTGGCCATGTCCTTGCGGAACTCGAGATTGTTACCCGTCGCGATAAAGAGGGCGTTTGTCGCGACCTGGGCCTGTCTGTTGGTTCCCAGCTGACGGCATTGCCATGTCTCCTGTGTCAGGATTGAGCAAATAGCGTCGCCTTGGATCGGCCGGTCGATGTTGTCGATCACAACGATCGGATCGCCTTGCATCAGGACCGACAGATACCGCTTTTCGTCCTCCTCTTCGCTTTTGCCTTGCGACATGATAGCAGCAGGTCGGCCAGTCGCGATGATCGACACGATGTCGGCGAGCAGTGACTTGCCAGTCCCCATGGTAGGAGCCGTAAACGCATGCATCGGGGCGGTTCGGAGGGCCCGTCGGCTTACCGCTGTCAGGACCGCAGATAGAGTAACCGATCGAGACGGGCTGCCATTCTCCCTCTCCTCGAACGGGAACTCGGAAATGATATCCTTGAGCTTTGCCAATGCCTCACGCGCATCGTTCTCGGTCGGCTCATCAGGTATCGGCGGGAAACTCACCCCTCTCAAATTAACTAGAAGGCCTGACGCTGGATCATAGCCGTCGGTCTGGAGGATTGTCCCATCCGGCCGGATCGTTGGTGTTTCAACAACAGCTCGGAGTATTGGTACTTTCCAGCCGCCTTCGCGCGAGAGATAATGGTGGGCAACGGGCATCGGTGGTTGGCATGGCACGGGTCGCACGTCGCCGTTTTTGTTCGCCATCGGTTTGTAGTAGTCGGCCGCACGCATGAATGCTTCTAAGAGCCAGTAGGGGTTGACGTCGCGCAAAACGAGCGCGCCGGATGTGCGAGCGACACCACCAAACGATGTTCCCTCAACGGAGACCGGCCGAACCAAACGGCCGTTCATTTGATAGATTTCAGTACGCGCCTCAATTAGAGCTTGCTCGCTCTCGTCGACCACGCGAACAAGCTCACTTGAAAGGTACTCGATGGCTTTCCGATTGCCTGGCGTGGGCTTCAAATCTAGAGGTTCTGACTTGATTAGAAGCCACTTGCGTATGGTCTTGACGCATGCATCGGGAAGGCCGAGCAAGTCCACGAGGCGAGGAAGGCCAGTTACCGGCTCACCTCTTGCAATCTTTTCTGCGGTCGACGCTGCCTTTCCTCGCTTTTCATACTCTTCGTCCCCGGCCATTTCTGCCACAAATTTCGCCGCGCGATCTGCGTGATCAGCTGACAGGCCTGCTGAGAGCAGTGCGCCTGCAAGCGCCATTGAGGTTTCGTCGCGCGTGCCGGTCGCGGGCCACATGCGGATACAGACTGCAAGAAACGCGGCCAACCCTGCATGGAAGCGCAGCTTGTTCCATTCAACAGAGGGGACATCCCCTTGACTCTCCCACGCGACCTCTTCCCCATTCGGATGAATGGAAGGCGGGAACATCGTATGGCCGGAGGCTCTAATCTCCAGGACGGTTGCAGCGTGCTCGGTAGGGAGCCTTGGATCGTCAGGGTTGAAAGGGAGAGCGAATTTTATAGTCTTAGCGTCAAGGCATCTTGCTATCCGGTGCGAGCTCTTCGAGGTGGCCCGACCAAACGACGGAAAGGTAGCAAAAAAGCGGCCTCCAACTGTACGAGCTTCAGGCCAATCTAAATCCAGGTCGACTAAGCCTTCGCTGTCCTTGCCCAGCAATACGCCTATATTGTAGGATTTCTCAGAAAGTAAACGTTCTAAGTTTGTCTCGTTGACTATATTATCGTGCTTTCTTGTCTTCTTTGGCGGATCTTTTTCCCCGGGTCGAAGGCGGTATGGCATCCAGCCCTTTGCGAGGTAGTGTTTGGCTGCAGTCTGGACCCTGGTAGACTGATCTGTGAGTTCCAGAACTGCCCCTACGTCTGTCGGGTCGCGATCCTGTTCGGGAGTGAGCACCTGATCAGCCATGGTGCCCCTCATTCCGTTTCGCTGCCCGATCAGCGATCCAGGCCAGTATCTCTGAGCGCATCCATACGACTCGCTGCGGAGCGAGGTGGACCTGCCGAGGGAAAGTTCCACTGGCGATAAACTTGTAGATTGTCGGCTTGCTCAGCCGGGTGAGGGCGACCACGTCGCGCAGAACAAGAAGGCTGTCGTTCGTGTCCATAATGAAGACTCGCGTAACTTGCGGCAAACCGCGTTAGATCTCGCGAATCTTCGGGAAATTTCACCCGCTGCGGTAGAGTTTACTTCGAGCGATACAGGTCGTTCGATATAAGTAAGAGGCGGACGCTGCAGTATAATCCACTTTGAACGACACATGCCGTTCGATATAAGTAAGTGTCAGAGAGCCTATGCGAGCCCGGTTCGGCGCACCTTCATGCTGCCGGTACATCATCCGCGTCTTTCAGTTTTTTGAGGATACCAAAGGCTGCTATCCGGCTTTGGTCTCGAGTTAACGTTGCGTCCAGGCGTTGTAACTCATACCCCAGCCAGCGAACAGTCCTACTCGGCCGGGTTGGCGTGCCATCCGGGGCATACAGAGTTACAGTTACCTCACGGTACTGCCTCCAGTATGCAATCAGTGCTTTTGCGGCGCTGTAGTGAGGTCGCAGGCGGTTGCGGCCTGGGGAGTCGGCTCCGTAGAGTCGCGCGAGGCGCGCAAGCGCGCCTACGTACTCCTCATCCATTCCTGTAGTCGCAGCTGTCTCTCGGAGCAATTCGAGCGCTTCAGGAGAAAGTCTGGACCAGGCTGCTTCGAGGGCTTTAAGTTCGTCGAAAATTTTTCTCCTCTTCTTCTTCTCATCTGGCGAGATTTTTTTGCTGCTGTCGTGGAAAGACCTCTCCGCGCGACTTCGTACTTCTCTCAGGCCCACTGCCGTCCCCATAACTCCAGTGCCACGCGCTTCTCATCCAGATAGCTGTATCGGTTGTAGGTGCCGGCAACCCCCTCAATCACGTGCCCCAGCACCCGCTCGATGTGCTCCTGCGGTACACCAAGGCGGGCCATATGGGTCGCTACCGACCGGCGGATGTCGTGGATCGTCCACCCAGTCACCTTCGAGAGCCGGTCAATCCGGGCCTTTGCCTTGCTGAAGCCGCTGACGGGCTTGGCGCCGGCCGTGGTCGAGAACAGGTAGTCGTTCACGTTCCAGCGGGGGATGTCCTTCACGATGCGGAGCGCAGGCTCAGAGAGCGGTACCGCATGGGAGCGCCCCGTCTTGTATGAGGAGGCCGGGATCTCCAACGCGTGAAGCTCTTGGAGCATCCACCGCCGCCGGGCCGTGGCGATCTCGCTCTTGCGCTGCCCGGTCAGAAGTAGAAGCCGGAACAGGGGCCCAAAGGGATATCCCATCTGGCCGGCCGCCTCCCAGATGGCCTTCAACTCCTCCATCGACAGCACGCGCTCGCGCGGCTGATAGGCGATCTCTGGGCGCTCCATGCCAGCGAGCGGGCTCGCGGCGAGGATGCCGCGATCAACAGACCAGTTGAACAAGCGCGTCATATGCTTCCGGACCTCGCGGGCGAGCGCCACCTTCCCCTCGGCTACAAGGTGATCCAGGAGCTCGTGCGCATCAGCCCGGCGGATGTCGTCGATGACGCTCTCGCCCCAGCGCGAGACTACGTGCCGCTCCAGCAGGTAAGCCGTTTCCCGCCACTTCTTCGTATTTGGCTTGGCATAAAGGGCGATGAAGCGCTCCACGACTGCCTTGACCGTCCGAGACTGCCGGGACTGGGCCTCCTCCTGCCGCTGACGAGCAGGATCGCGACCGTGGTCAGCGGCCTCCACAACGGAGCGGGCCTGCTCGCGCGCGGACCTCAGGTCAAGGAGAGGGTAGGGGCCCAGTGTCATACGACGGAGCGCACCACGTGAGCCGTCGGGTCCCTGGCCTGCAACGCGGTAGAGCACGGACCAGCTCTTCCTGCCGGCCTCGGTGACGCGGAGCATGAGACCAGGGGCGAGTTCGTCATGGATCTCGAGGCGCTTCTTGGGGTCATGTGCGAGGCGCTTTACCGCGACCTCCGTCAGGCGGCTTTTCATCGGCAGGATAGTCTCGACTGTTGGAGGCGGAACCCGTCAGCTCCGGGTAACGCTGGATGAGACTTATATAGACGTTATGCTATTGCCGATAAAGTGTTTTTCGCTGGACAGAGCATCCCCTTTCTCGATCAAGAAGCACGGGGACCTCCAAGCATCTCAGCAAGCTTTACCAATACTGCAAGGGTGCTCCATCGGGGGGAGAACGGGGTTTAGGGGATTTCTCCTTCCGATCTCAGAAGAGGCAAGAGAGTACACAACAACGACCGCTCCGCGCGGCTGATTAGGTTGGGAGCAAACCCGAAAAACCCCTGAAACTCCCCTGAGCAAAGCTCGGGGAGGCCGCTTTGCCCGATTGTGTTGTAGGACTCCTTCCAAACCGCATTTAACAGCACCAACATACCTGCTGCAGCACCTAATCGGGCATCTACATACCATTGGCAGGGGGACAGGGTGCGCTGGTGACTTTCCAACAATATCGACCCAACTCGGACGTTAGCCGAGCCCGCTATAATGTCCGGGGTTGGCCGTAAGCGGAATGGCGGCTTTCGAGACAGGGGTCGTGAAAAGCTGCCATTGGCTCGGGCGGGATGCTGCGAAACGATACCGCCCCGTCCCGTTCGTTCAGGTTCGGGCGGAGTGTGCCGCTACCGCACTTTCCACACGGCGCCGCGCCATGGACCAACGCTGCCCTGTCAGCGCTAAAAGGCCGATCCACTCGCAATCGGCTGCAAGAGGCAAATGGCGCGTAGCGGGGCTACTTGCGGGCGTGCTCCGAAGTCCGCATTATCTCAGTCATCTCGCCCGGCTCCGTTTGCCCCCGTAAGAATCGGGCAGCCTGGCTCCATGAATCCCCCCGTCGAGCGTTAGCCTCTGCTCCCGTGCCTGCCCTGCCAAAGGCCCCGCGCTGTGCGCAGATGCTCGACCGGATCTCCGCCCCCGACGGTTTCGAGAGCATTAGCTGCCGTGGTGATCACCATCGCTTCCGCGAGGCTATCCTGGAGGTGGCCTGTCCAGAGCGCCACGAGGTCGTCAAGCGTTCCTTTCGCCGGCCGCTCTCCGCGGATGTCGGCAAGCAGCGGCGGAACGTCATGGTCTGTGCTCTCGCCGTCGCGGAGCCGGTGCACGGTCGTGGTTTTGATCGGGTTGAGTTCGAACTCGCCTGCGCCCCCTTTGGCGACCGCAAGACGGGGCCAGCCGATCAGGGCGGCGGCGTCGCGATGCAGGTCCCGGTAGGCGGGGTGGAAGACCCCGACCGTGCTAGCCGGCGCGCCGAGAGGGTTTAGGAGGCGCACCATTGAGTTCACGGGCGAGCGCAGCCCCAGGACGCTGCGCAGCCCCATGAGCCTGTAGAGATCGGGCGCGATGTGCTCTAACGGCAGATAGACAATGCTTGCAGCTCCGATCGCGCTTTCGGCCTCCGCGAGGCTCGCAGCGACTTGGATGCCGAGCTCCCGCGCGCCCTGCTCGGTGCCGGTCCCTTTCAGAAATGCGCTGTTGTGCCCGTGCACCGCGACGCGGTAGCCCGCACGGGCGACGAGAAGGGCCGCGAGCAGGAACCACGGCGCGCCGCGGGTGCGCCCGGCCGCATAGGAGGGCCAGTCGAGGTCTGCGAGGCCTGATCCTAGCGGCGGCGCGCCGATGTGGCTGCGTGCGGCCCGGACGAGGCCGGCGAGCTCCGGCGCCGATTCGCCGCGGTAGCGCATCAGGAGCAGCAGGGCGCCAACCTGCATGGGATCGGCCTCGCCCCGCAGAACAATCGCGAAGGCATCCTCCGCCTCCTCCAGGGTCAGTGGCCGGGAGCGGCCGGGCCCGCGCCCGAGGACGCCGAGATAGGAGGCCAGGCGCTCCTGGGGCCGGCCATCAAGGCCCGCGGTAAAAACTTCCGTGTCGCTCATTCGTTTGCTCCACGGTAGCAGGTAGGTGGCGCGGTCGTGACGTCCGTGTCGCTCATGCCGCCGCTTTCAGGATCCTCCTGAATAGGCTGCCCTCAGCCCCGGTGCCAGTGGCAGGCAAAGCATCCGACCATCCCGGCGCCTGCCGGACCACGGAACCGACGATGACCAGCGTCGGTCCGCGTCCGAGCGCCGCTGCGGCTTCGGGAAGGTCGCGGATCGGCGCAAAGACCCGGCGCTCGTGGGCAAGTGTGCCATTCTCGATCGCGACCGCCGGCATGTCAGGCGAGAGACCGTGAGCGACGAGGTTGCGGACGAGCGAGGGCAGACTGTCCCGGCCCATATAGAGCGCCAGGGTGCCTTTCGGGTCGGCGAGGCGGGTCCAGTCGAGGTCGAGTTCATCCCCGGCCCGACAATGGCCCGTCACCACGTGCAGGGTGCGGGCCTCACCGCGGTGGGTGAGGGGAAAGCCCGCGGAGGCTGAGCACCCGAGCGCTGCGGTGATGCCCGGGACGGCGTGCACCGTAATGCCATGCTCACGCAAATGCGCGGCCTCCTCGCCCGCGCGGCCAAAGATGCCGGGATCGCCGCCCTTCAGGCGAACCACCATGCGGCCCTGGCGGGCGTGCTCCAGGATGAGGGCATTGATCTCATCCTGAGACATCGAATGGCGGCCGGCGCGCTTGCCGGTGCAGATCTTCAGAGCCTCGCGGCGGCCCATGTCGAGAATCGCCGGGTTGACGAGGAGATCGTGCAAGATCACGTCGGCGGACTGGATCAGGCGGAGGGCCCGCAGCGTCAGGAGGTCGGGATCGCCGGGACCCGCGCCCACGAGGAAGACGCAGCCGGTCTCGTGACGGTCATCCGTCATGGTGTCGAGAAGCCGCTCCGCGGCGGAGTGTGCCTTCCCGACCTCGCCGGCAAGAGCGAGTTCGCCGGGCGCCCCGTCGAAGAGCCGGTCCCAGAAGGCAGCCCGCAGGCGAGGGGCAGAGAGGCGCTCGGCCACTTTGTGGCGCAACCCCGCGGCAACCTCAACGATGTGTGCGAAGCCTGGGGGGATGGCGCGCTCTAGGCGCTGGCGTATGAGCCGCGCCACGGCCGGCGCGAGGCCTCCCGTGGACACCGCGACCACCACGGGCGAGCGGTCGAGGATCGCGGGCAGGATGAAATCGCACAGATGCGTGCGGTCCGCCACGTTGATCGGGACACCGGCGGCTTTCGCGAGCGTCCTGCTCCGCGCGTTGGTCTCGTCGTCGGCCGAAGCGTCGATTGCGAGAACGACATCCTGGAAATGCTCCACCGAGAGAGGTCCGTTGACCCGCGTCACCATCGTGTCCTGGAGCGACGCTTCCAGGACCCGCGCGGGGGCAGATGCCACCAGTCTCACCCGCGCACCGGCGCGGCGGAGCAAGGCCATCTTCACGCTGGCGAGTTCGCCCTCGCCGATCACGAGGCACAGGCGCCCGTCGAGGCCCATGAACACGGGCAGGTAGGGCAGGGCGCCTCCTGGCGTGGGCCCGTTCTCGGGCAGAGGCAACTCGGGCAGGGCACCGTTCGGCGGCGCGTCATTCGATTGCGACCAGGCATCCATGGCTCAGGATCTCCCTCGGTTCGGGCAGATAGCAGCCGCGCCGCAGCGCGTTGGCGGCGCAGCCGCGCGGGTCTTCGGATTTGGGCTGTCCGTCATGGGCTGGTCCTCAGGGTTGCTCGAAGCGGCGCCCTTGGGATGTCCTCCCTGACGCGCCGGAACGAAAAAAGCCGCTGCCCGGCACACCTCGCAGTGTGGCGAAATCAGCGGCTGTGCTGGCGGTGTCCGGCGTTGGACAACGTGGACCGACGACAACGCCGATCCATCAGGTTATCAATAATACTAGATTTGTACTGGGGCATGCGAGCCCGGATTTTGTTCATATTTTCGCGGCGCCCGCTCCTGTGCGCAGACCTTTTCTGCCCACGCGACACGCAGAGGCATGCTGCGTTGCACTTGATTTGTGCTGCGCCTGGATCAGGCGATTCGCGCCCCGATCGACCAAGCCGCGAGGTGACCCGGGACGTCGGCGGCGTCAAAGGTCGGACCTGCGAACGCGCCGATCCCATCCTCGACAGTAGGTGGAGCGGTTATCGAACGTAGGGCCGCGTCAAAGAGATCTGGCCGAAAGACTCCAGTGACTGCGGCCATTTGCGCCGGGTCGTAGGTCGCCTGGCCCCAGCGCAGCATCTGGGCATAGAGCCACAGCGCATGACGTGGGTCAGGCCGCGAGGCGGAGCGGGATTCAATTACGAGGTAGCGCGAGTTCTCGCGAACGCGACCCGAGGCGTCCACCTGTATGCGCCCCTCCAAGGCGCGCAGGATCACCTCAGGCTCGACAGCCACGCGCGTCGGCGCTGCTAGGAGGTGGGCGAGCTCGACCCTGTTCTCCGGTGTCGCACACCACGCGGCGGCGCGGATGAGCGCACGGGTGAGACACATCACGGTTTCGGGATTCGCCTCTGCCCAGTCGGCACGGACGGCCAGGACCTTTTCCGGGCAGGTCTCCAGGATATCGGTGCCCAGGTGGAGGATATGTCCGAGCCCAGCCTTAACGGCCACGCTCGGCCAGGGCGCGCCGACGCAGAAGCCCTGGACATGGCCACTTTGCAGGCTGTCAACCATGTAGGGCGGCGGCAACACCACAAGGCGCACGTCTTGGTCCGGGTCGATTCCCGCAGCCGCCATCCAGAACCGCAGGATGTAGTTGTGGGTCGAGACCGGGAAGGTCATCCCGAAGGTCAGCGGGTCGAGCCCGGCTTGGCGACGAGCCGCGACAAGCCGCTTCAGCGCCGCACCGGAGACCGCGGGATCCGTGAGGTCGCCGTCGGCGTGCACCGCCAATGCTGTGGCGGTCTCAGTGTTCACGATGATCGAGTTGCCGTTGAGGTTGAGCGTGACAGGCACCGTCAAGGGTACAGGGGCGTAGTCGAGCCCCAACGTCTCGGCAATGGGAAGCGGCGCCAGGATATGGGCCGCATCGAAGTGCCCGAGCTTCAACTTGTCGCGGACGTTGGACCACGATGCCTCGCGTACCAAGTCGAGGGCCAAGCCTTCTTCCGCCGCGAATCCCCGGTCGGCGGCGGCGATCAGCACGGCGGCGTCGACGAGCGGGATGAAGCCGGCGCGGAGGGGGACAAGATCGCTCATCACTTGAGGAGCTCCGCCGCGGTAATCACCGATTGGGCGATCTCCACCACCTTCTTCTGGTCGCGCATCGCCTTGCGGCGCAGGAGGGCATAAGACTCATCCTCGCTTATGCTGCGCGCCTGCATGAGGATGCCCTTGGCACGATCGATCAGCTTGCGCTCCACAAGAGAGGTTTTCGCGAGCTCCAGCTCACGGCGTAAGTGATCGAACTCCTGAAACCGAGCGACAGCCACCTCGATGATCGATCGCACGCGGCTGCCCTGAAGGCCGTCGACGACATAGGCGCTGACCCCGGCGCTCACGGCGGCCTTCATTGTCTCCGTATCGCTCTGGTCGACGAACATCACGATCGGCCGCGGCATCTCGCTCGTCGCAACGCGCAGCTGCTCGATGGTGTCGCGGTCCGGAAGGTCCAGATCGACGATCAGCACATCCGGCTGCATCACGCGCAACAACTCCATGAGGTGCCCAGCACCGGGAGTGACCTCGACGAGGCAATCTCCCGCCTCCTTCAGCGCCTGTTCGACGACGCGTGCCCGATCCGGATTGTGGTCGACAACAAGGATACGCAATGTGCCTGTGACCCTGATCTATTTGCGGGCAGGTAAGCAAGCTCTGGGCCAAAGGCGAGTGTCACCTTCGCCATATGGACTGCCTGCTTGCTGTTCCTCAGCCGGAGAGGGCCAAGCGCCACAGTAAAACGACAATGATGAAGGCCAGCACGGCGGAGACGCACTTCCAGAACACCACGGGATTCCGCTGGGCGAGGGGTGGGCGATTGGCCTTCAGGAGGGTTGGATTGGGATGGCGCAGGTCGTAGATGAATTCCGAGAGCTCCTCATATCGCTTGAGCGGGTTGGGGTGCACGGCCTTGCGCAGGGCGGCATCCACCCATTCCGGCACCCCCGGTTTGAGCACGCAGGCTGAGACGTAGCGCAGCCGGCTCTGCTGCCGGCGGCTGTGGGTCTTTGACACCGCAGCGCCATAGGGGAGGCTCCCGGTCAGCATCTGGTATACGACGACGCCGAGCGAATAGAGGTCGGAGCGCGGGGTGCCGCTCTCGCCGACGAAGTACTCCGGCGCCGTGTATTGCACCGTGCCAAGGATATCGTCGCCGATGCCTTCCGGGGCCGCTTCCACAATGCCGGCGACGCGCGTCGAGCCGAAGTCAATAAGCTTCACGGTGCCAGAGCGGTCAATCATGACGTTCTGCGGCCGCAGGTCCTGGTGCACCATCTCGAGGCGGTGAAAGGCGCGCAGACCTTTGGCGATTTGGTCGGCGACGTCGCGGACAGCCTCGAGGTCCGGGTCTGGACGGTCGATCATCCACTGGGCTAGCGTCTGACCCTCGACGAACTCGGTCACCACGTAGAGATAGCTGCGCGGGCGGGAGTGGGGATCGGCCTTCAGCACGTGGGGGCTGTTCAGCCGCCGGGCGATCCATTCCTCCATCATAAAGCGCTTGAGATGGACGGCGTCGCTCCGAAGCTCGGTGGAGGGCACCTTGAGGGCGACCCCGCGGCCCGTCTGCGTGTCGAGGGCGCGGTAGACGTGGCTGCGGCTGCTGGCGTGGAGTACGCGGAGGATCCGGTAGCCGTCCAGAACGGCGCCCTGTTCCGGGATCGGCGGAGGCGCGAGCGCGGCGGCATCAGCCATGAACTCGCCCGCCTCCCCCGCGGGCACGGTCTCGATCCGCACAAGCTGGATTGTCAGGTTGTCGGGGCTGCCCGCGCGCAGCGCCTCTTCGGCGATCCGACGCGCGGCGTGGTCGAGATCGTCCGGATGCGCGCCGACAGCGCCGGCCACCACGTTCCCGTCGACATGCTCGTGCACGCCGTCGCTCGAGAGCACGAAAAGGTCGCCCTCCCGCAGGGGGACAGCGCGGTAATCGATCTCCACGCTTGCCTTTGCCCCGAGAGCGCGGGACAGATAGCTCTGTCGGGAGGACACGGCGATGCGGTGGTCCTCGGTCAGCGGCTCCAGGGCACGACCGGACAACCGGCTGACGCGGCAATCCCCAACGTGGAAGATGTGCGCGAGGCGCGCCTTCAGCACCATTGCGGTGAAGGTGCAGACATAGCCCCGATCAATATCGCCGGCACCCGGCCCGCGGCGGGTCTCAGCGTGGAGCCACGAATTGGTAGCGCCGATGACGCGCTGCGCCGCCGTCTTCACAGACCAGGCGTCGGAGGTGCAGTAGTAATCCGTGAGGAAGCTCTTGACCGCCGATTCCGCAGCGATGCGGCTAACGGAGCTCGTGCTGATCCCGTCGGCGATCGCGATGGCGATCCCCTTGAGGGCACGGGCGGAGCCGTCGGGGATCAGGGCGCCGTGGAAGTCCTGGTTGGCTTCCTTGCGGCCTTTCTCCGAATGCTGCCCGATCGAGATCGTCAGGGGCTGCGTCATGGGAGTTGGGAGGGCCCTGCCATCGGGCGGGGCCCCAGATTGGCCCAGTCACTCGGCCGGGAAAGCAGCCGCGCCCACCCCGAGAGCCGTGCCGCGCCGCCCTAACGGGGCGTTGCGCCGAGCGCCGGTGCGCACGTGGGTCGAGTAGAGGGTCAGCCCCACGAAGGCCAGGCCGCCGACGAGGTTGCCGATCACGGTCGGGATCTCGTTCCAGATCAGGTAATCCATGATCGAGAAATTGCCGCCGAGGATAAGGCCTGATGGGAAGAGGAACATGTTTACGATGGAGTGCTCGAAGCCCATGTAGAAGAACAGCATGATGGGCATCCACATGGCGATCACCTTGCCCGACACCGAAGTCGAGATCATCGCGCCGACGACGCCGGTCGCCACCATCCAGTTGCACAGCACGCCGCGGATGAAGAGTGTGAGCATGCCTGCCGTGCCATGAGCCGCGTATCCCACGGTCCGGCCCTCGCCGATGGTACCAATCTTTTGGCCGACTGCGTCGGGCGCCTGGCTGAAGCCGAAGGTGAAGATGACCCCCATCATGACCGCGACCGTGAAGGCGCCCGCGAAGTTGCCGACGAACACCAAGCCCCAGTTGCGAAGGATGCCGCCGAGCGTCACACCTGCGCGGCGGTCGATGAGGGCGAGCGGCGTGAGCATGAACACACCCGTGAGCAGATCGAAGCCCATGAGGTAGAGCATGCAGAAGCCCACAGGAAACAGGATCGCGCCCGCGAGCGGCTGGCCGGTCTGAACCGTGATCGTGACCGCGAAGGCGGCGGCGAGCGCTAGAATGGCGCCGGCCATGTAGGCGCGGATCACCGTGTCACGGGTCGACATGAAGATCTTGGATTCGCCGGCGTCGATCATCTTGGTTACGAATTCGGTAGGAGCGAGATAAGCCATCGAAGGTCCTTTCTTGATGGTAGGGAAGCCGACGCTCAGCGAGCGGCTGCAAGGATGGTGTCGTGTGAAGAGCCGCCGTCGCCCGGCCCAGCAGGCGCGCTAGCAGGCCATCCCGGCGCGCCATTAGGCGGCCCGGGAGCGCAGTTCCGAGAGCGCCAGCAGGATGCGCCGCCCCTCCACCCGCAAAGGAATTTTATTGGTGCAACCGTGGTCCGCGCCCTGCGCCTCGCCGGTTTCCAAGCTGATCACCCAGTTGTGCAGCGGGCAGGTCACGGCATGGCCGTGCACGATGCCCTGGGAGAGCGGTCCGCCCTTATGGGGGCAGCGGTCGCGCAGGGCGAACAGCGTTCCATCAGCAGCCTTGAAGACCGCAATATCGCCGCCCGGTGCCTGCACGACCCGCGACCCGAAAACCGGCACGTCATCGACTGTGCCCACATCAACCCACTCGCTCATTCGGCTGCCTCCGCCAGGGTGAAGTCGGCCATCGGCCGGAATTCTTGGGCCTCATGCCCGGCGACCCGCTCGGCCCAAGGGTCGACCTGCGCGTTACGCTGGGAGATGACGAAGCGGTCGAAGAGCGCACGACGCCTGTCGAGGTCGTCCACGACCATGGCCCGGATGGACTCGGTGCCGATGCGGTCGGCCCACTTGTACATGCGCTCGAGGTAGTGCCCCTGCTCACGGTAGAGCTGCGTCAGGGCGGCAATGACCGCGATGCACTCATCCTCGCCCAGGACCTTGCAGAGAAGCTGGGTGCCCTTGATGTGCAGGCCGGCCGCCCCCGCGAAATGAATCTCGTAGCCGGAATCCACGCAGATCACGCCCACGTCCTTGCAGGTCGCCTCGGCGCAATTCCGTGGGCAGCCCGAGACGCCCATCTTGACCTTCGCGGGTGTCCAGGAGCCCCACATGAACTTCTCGATCCTGACGCCGAGTCCCGTGGAATCCTGCGTGCCGAAGCGGCACCAATCGGTGCCCACGCAGGTCTTCACCGTGCGCAGGCCCTTGGCGTAGGCATGCCCTGAGACCATGCCGGCGTCGTTGAGGTCTGCCCACACAGCGGGCAGGTCCTCCTTGCGCACCCCCAGCAGGTCGATGCGCTGCCCGCCCGTGACCTTTACGGCCGGGACGTTGTAGCGCTCGGCCACGTCCGCGATGGCGCGCAGCTCCCGCGGGTTGGTGAGGCCGCCCCACATGCGCGGGACGACCGAATAGGTGCCGTCCTTCTGGATGTTCGCGTGAACGCGCTCGTTGATGAAGCGCGAGCGCCCGTCGTCCTGGTATTCCTCGGGCCAGTCGCAGAGGAGATAATAGTTCAGGGCGGGACGGCACTTGGCGCAGCCGCAGGAGGATTTCCACCCGAGTTCCTGCATGACGGCTGGTATCGACTTGAGCCCGGCGGCACGGATGAGGCGGCGCACCTCGTCGTGGCCGAGATCGGTGCAGCCGCACATCGGCTCGACGGCGGAACGGGAGAACTGGTCGCCGAGGGTCAGGGTCATGACCTGCTCGACGAGGCCGGAGCAGGTTCCGCACGAGGCGGAGGCCTTTGTGTGCGCTCTCACCTCCGCGAGGGTGCTGAGGCCCTTGTCCACGAT
>JAESFH010000279.1_pt1 | contig 19502 bp, 16 predicted proteins | sample 9269381 | NCBI WGS metagenome assembly JAESFH01 (sample SAMN14504062, study PRJNA617094) | algae metagenome | isolation source: Aphanothece sp. CMT-3BRIN-NPC111 and co-occurring heterotrophs from well... | place: USA: Clark Mountains Wilderness, California | collected 2010-04-18
CGACCGTCCCCCAACGGGGGGTTTGGGGGGAGCCCCCCCAAATCTGGTTTTCTCAAATGATAAATTTTTCTACCATGAGAATGAATCAGCCCTGCTTACTAAGGGGGGGCTAAAGGCAGGCTAAAAGCAGCAGGTGTTTGCTGGGGGCAAGCTACTCCCTCCCCTTGATAAGGGGAGGGTTGGGGTGGGGTGAAATTGATAAAAGTTCTGTAACAAAGCTACAAGGTAAAAGCAACGGGCGATCGCAATCTTGTGCGGGTCTTCCTTAGGGGACGCTACGCGATCGCGTAGCGTGTTTCTCTTTTCTTGTATCGCACTTCCCTTAACTAAAAAAGTTAAGCTTCTGGAGATTTTAGAGCTTCGTCAAGCACAGCACGGGCTTGCTCGGCTTTAGCTCTTGCTTCTTGGTAGCGCAGATTAACTTGGGCGAAACTTTTGAGAACCTTAAAACCGTCCTTGAGGCTAGCGATTTCTTCCTCACTCACAGCCTTATCTGAAAACAGTATGTCTACCTGAGCGCGAACCTTAAGAGCCTCGGCGCGCGAGTCTTGCACCTTGAGTTTCAGTGTGGCAAGGTTGCTAAGAACTTGTACAGCTTGAGTAACGGCGTCCTCATCGTTAGCAGTATCAGTTTCCAAATCTTTTACCTCAATCAGCTGTTTAGCGCTAAATCCATCTGCGAGATCGGTGGGTAACTGGCCTGCATCCATGAGTTCCATAAGCTGATCCATCGCTTTCTCACGAGCTTTGGCTGAATCTTTGCCGGGGACAGTCAGAAGGACTTCTGGGCTTTGAGCAAGAGAGTACTGAACCATATATATGCAGGGAGAACTTGTCTTACCCTTAATGTAGAACTCACCCAGACTAGCAGCAAGGAGTACGCTGAGCAGATCTCTACGCCAATAGGCTTCTTGCACGCAGTCGATAAACATCTTCCTGATTATCTGTGTTTATCAGTGTTCATCTGTGGTTAAAATTCAAAAAATCCTATTTTTGCTAATTGTCCCTAAGCCTGCACTGCTAGATATCGCCAGAGAGACCAGTCATCTTACAGAAATTTTGCTACAAGGTAAAAGCGACTGGTGATAGCTCAAATCGGAGTCTCTAGCTATGTTGATAAAAAATTTGTTGATGGCTACTGCCGGAGTCGCGATCGCCCTTGGCGTGTGCGGAGCACGTATCGCTCTGGTAACAGCTTTGGGATTTCCGAACAAAGCTTCGGCACAGAATTTCGATGAGATTTATGTTTTTGGCGACAGTCTCTCCGATGTGGGCAATGTGTTTCAAGCTACCAGAGAGGAAAGTCCCTCAAGCCCACCCTATTTTAAAGGACGTTATTCTAATGGCCCAGTTTGGGTGGAATACCTAGCATCTAAGCTGAGATTAACCTCGAATCCCAATACTAACTTTGCCTACGGGGGGGCTACCACAGACGATTCTAGGGATATGCCCCCAGGATTGTTGGCACAGATTAAAAGCTTTACAACAACCCATTCCTCAGCCAATCCTAAGGCTCTGTATATCGTCTGGGCTGGTTCTAATGATTACCTCAAAGGTGCTATTGACTCTACTGCGCCGATCAACAATTTAGCGATCGCGGTGAAGTCGCTTTCCGCAGCGGGTGCAAAAAATATCGTAGTCGTTAACTTACCAGATTTAGGAAAGCTTCCCGGCACGCGCACAACTCAACATTCCGCTTCCCTCAACGTTTTAACCAAGAAGCATAACTCTGGATTAGCCGCATCCCTCAACAGTTTGCGTCAGCAACTCAACTCCGATATCAAAATCACCTATCTTGATGTCAATTCTCTCTATAATCAAGTCACCAACAATCCCAAAAAATTCGGTTTCACGAATGTAACTAACGCCTGCATCAGCAGAGCCAAAATATGTAACAATCCAAACGAATATTTATTTTGGGACAGCATTCATCCAACTACTGCCGCCCATAAGTTATTTGTAGAATTAGCCCTTCCAGCGCTAAAATCTACGCCCGAACCTCGCGCAGTTTCTAGCTCTCAAACCACGGTTGAACCCACTGTCGCAGTAGGCGCGATTGTAGTGGGTGCTGTTGGTGGCGGGTTAATCCTGAAGCTAAGTCAGGGGATGAAAAACAAATCCTAAGAAGCGATTTACCCTTTCCTGAGTGGCTGGTATGGGAAAGACGCGAACTGACAAGTCAGCGCAACGCGATCGCATTTTCCCAGCAATTGCTAATGGCTAATAATCCGTAACAAAATTAGCCATTAGCGATCGTAACGGTTCTCAATCAGCGTTCAATACAAATGTTCTCCGGGGCATGGCAATGCCGTGTCCCGGAGAGTGTCATCTACGCAACTGAGAATGGCTATAGTTAAACACATAGAGACGCGAAATTTTGCGTCTGTAAAAATCAAATAGGACTGCTATATCACTTCAATTTGAAGACATCTGCGAAAATACCATTCGGCTTTAGGACTCTATTCTCATCAGGTGAATCATAAACCACCATCAGAGAATTTGGTTGCCCTAAACAGGGAAACAGCGCCAACCCTTCCGCATGATCTGAACCAAATCTAAAAGGCAGATCAAACAACACTTCCAAATCTCCCTCTTTCTGCGAAGATATGCTGTTTTCATCACGCTCTAAGGCATTTTTCAGGCGGAAGACTCTTAACGAACCTTCTAGATCCATCGTGGGTCCCGCTAGAACGATCAAATCTTCACCATCCAGACACAGTTCGCGTACACCTAACCCATTCAACTCTACAAAATGTTTTTTGTATTGCTGCCCATCTTTCCCTATTTTCTTCAGTGTTAAAATTCCCGGTTCTGTTTCTGCAACTTCTACCTCTAAAATAATTGCCCACCCTCTCAGTACAGGGCCTCGCAAGCCGATAAAAATCCTATCTCCCCGAATCGCTAAGCCTTCGATATCAAATCCATTTTCTTTGGAGGGAATAGAAGTTGTTAGAAATGGCCCTAAGTGTCGATCTTCTTTCAGCGCTTCTATCAGAACGTTACTATTTTCTATCTTTTGCAGACAGGCTGCTGTCAGTTTTTTATCCGGCTGTTCTGGGTGCGAGGCGGATTTAGATAATTCACCGTCTACTACAGGAATACGGGCGAGTAAATAACGGTTTGCCTCAAACTTTATAGTTGCTAGTTTATCAAGATCCTTCTCAAGGTCTTCGCCCTTTACTTTTTTCCGCTTTGTACTGTGGGAACCGATGAACCAAAGATAATGGTTTGTATAATCCATTCCCTCAATATCGATTTCGCCTTCCGGATCAGGTAAATCGATGAAATCTTTAACGAAAAATTGCTGATGTTTGCCGAAAATATATGGCTCAACAGGGGATAAGCGCTCAATCGTTCTCGTTTCATCAGAACCTACCCACAAGCTGCCATCAGGTGTCAAAGCAGCCGCCGATAAATCTTGACTAAGGGGTTCATCAGCTTTGCCGTTGAAGCGAATTAGTACGCGGCTGAGTAAAAAACTTTCTGGCATAACTGCTGTCCTAAAAGGGTTGGGGAGCGATAGAAGTCACTGCCAGCATAGCTCACGCTTGACTTGTTTTTGCTCTCTACCGGAAGACAGAAGTTTTGTAAGTTTTTGAGGAGGCGAACTGACAAGTCAGCGCTTCGCTATCGCGCACAGAGTTACAAAAGAGTCGCAAAGAAGTAAGGCGGTCAATGCTCACCCGGCTATCATGAGAGTGCGATCGCTTAAAGGCTATTGATCAACTCCGAAGAGTCATTCACTGGCTTATTTACCTTTGTGCTGACTGGATAAACTGCCATTTCTTCTGCTGAATATGGGCGCAACAAAGGCTGCAATAACTCCGATTTCACCTTTGAATCCAACCACAAATCATAATCTTTTGGGTCGAGAATAACGGGCATTCGGTTGTGAATAGGGCGCATTATCTCATTGGGTTCTGTTGTCAAAATCGTGCAAGACTCTATTGCCTCACCATCCTCTCCTTCCCAATGCTCCCACAAACCAGCAAAGCCGAAGGGTTGTCCATCGTTCACGCGACAATAAAATGGCTGCTTTTTCCCATCCTGCTGCTTCCATTCATAAAAGCCATCCGCCACTACTAAGCAACGCCGTTGTTTAAAAGCTGCCCGAAAAGCTGGTTTTTCTGCCACCGTTTCCGCCCTGGCATTAATCATCCGCGCCCCCATCTTTTTGTCTTTTGCCCAACTGGGAATCAAACCCCAATGCAACATCTGAAACTGCCGCTTTCTCTGTTCTCCAGTCTGTAAAATTGTTCCTACAGGCTGCGTAGGCGCGATGTTATACCGAGGGCTTAGGGAAGGAACATTATCCACCTCAAAAGCTTTAGCGATTATCTCAGCGGATTGACTCTGACTAAATCTTCCACACATGGTTGCCTCCTAATAACTTCTCCAGGCTTGCCAAAACATATAAATTGATAGAATTGCTAGCAGCGTGCGAAATACTAAACTAACAACTGTATCCGGTAACTTTGGTAGATAGCGAGTACCTAGCTGAGCGCCCAATAAACCCCCTGCACCCAGTAGCACTCCTTCTAAAAATAAAACATTTCCTCTTAAAGCGTGCCCTACACAAGCGGATATTGCTGTAATCACAATCACGCCAAGACTTGTTTGAATCGCTACTTTAATAGTTTCTCCCAATAGCAACATTTGCAGTGGCACCATAATCACGCCACCACCGACACCAAACAAACCCGCAAGCAATCCTGCCGCCCCACCCGTACCGACGCTAGCCATAACTGGGTTAAAGTTTGGCTCTATGACGCTTTCTTCTCTAGCAAGTAGGCGGCGACGCAGTTCTACTAAATAAATGTTTGTCAGTAGCAAAATAGCAAACGTCATTAATAGCAAGTAAGGTGGAAATAAGCTTGCCAAATAAACGCCTACTTGAGTAGTTAAAACAGCCGGTATTCCCAAGTAAATAACTTGCTTTGTATTGATATAGCCCATTCGCCAGTTCTGCACAGTTCCAGAAACTGCGGTAATTAAAATAGCAAGGCTACTTGTGGCAACTGCCTTAACTGGTGCGTAACCCAATGTCACTAATAAGGGAACTAAAACAACGCCGCCACCAATACCCAAAAGTCCGGCAAGAATTCCTGAAAATAGCCCAGTGCCAAAGAAAACTAATATATTATCTATATTCATTCTAGTCTTAATTTTTGTATGTGGTAACTAATATTTCTGAAATTTTACCTCTGTTGCTAGCTTTTGAGTTAATCGATCTAGTAGCTGAGATTGTATAAATATTAAAATCTCTATACAGTTGTCTAATAAAGGGAGAGTCTGAGTTGGAAAGCATAACTTTTACATTTCGATGAGCAAGTTCTCCAACAATATCTCGCAATCTAATTTGGTCATGTTCGCTAAAGGCATTGCGGCTGTAAGCGGTAAAGTTACTCGTTTGGCTCAATGGATAGTATGGTGGATCGAAGTAGACAAAATTATTAGGAGTTTTGGCAAATTCTAGTACTGCTTCAAAAGGTCTTACTTCTATTTGAGCAGACTGAAGTACTGCTGAGACAGAATACAAAAGCGCAGACGAACAAATTTTAGGATTTTTGTATCTGCCTATGGGAACATTAAATTGACCTTGTAAATTTTCTCGATATAACCCGTTAAAGCAAGTTTTATTGAGATAAATCACACGAGCGGCTTTTTCTATTTCCGTGCCATCTATAAGCGATCGCACTTTGTAGTAGTAATCCTGACTATGGTTCATCTGATGCACTTCCAGCAGTGCAATTAGCTCCTCAACATTATCCCTAAGGCAGCGATACGTATTAATTAACTCTAAATTAATATCAGTCAACACTGCTTGAGCCGGGAGTAAATGAAAAAATATAGCTCCGCCGCCTAAAAACGGCTCATAGTAAGTTTTAAATGACTTAGGGAAATAGGGAAGGTATTGCTGAATCAGTTGGCTTTTGCCACCAGCCCATTTAAGAAATGGACGAGGCGATACTTTGTCAAAAATAGGAGTTAGCATGAATTCTAAAAATATATCTTCCAGTAACAGCTTTATCAGGAAGCTGCAAATTCTGCCCTAGACTCAATTGCTTGTGCTTACCCATATCTGGTGTAACTCATACATGGTTTAGCAGTAGATGTAAACAATTAACAAGTAGCGCTACGGCACTGCCATGCCCTTACTCTTGTCTGGGGGGGTTGGGGCAGAATCCCCAAATCTGGATTTTGACCTAAAACCAAAAAGGTCTCAAGCCCCCGCTCGACGGTTTGGGGGTTAATGCAACATCCTGGCATTCAACAGCAGCGATCGCGCCCGCCGAAGCGATTACACTGACTTAAGGCTATGCAAAACTTGTCGAATTCGCTTACAAATGTTAGCAGTTAAAATGCAGTGTAAGTTTATTTAGCTGGTCTCAGCTTTTCTACATCATGTTTATCGCCTTTGATGGCTTCTGGGAAAACGTCTCTCGCTATCCCCGCTACTTTATCGCCATCACCCTGGGAATCTTCTTTTACCTGTTCGGGTGGTTGGCACCCCTGCTTAAGCGTCCAGTTACAGCGATCGCTCTAATTGGCTTCTTTGTTGCAGGCCTCGTTTTTATTGCTTTCACTCTTAGGGCAATGCTGGGATTGAGTCCGGTTTAGATAGGATGGGTAGAAGTACTGCCCAGGCTGTGATTAAAGGGGGCGAATTCCTATGGCTACGAGTCGTCGCATTTCTCGTGTTGCTGAACTGATTAGGCGCGAAGTCAGCCAAATGTTGGTCAACGGCATTAAGGACGATCGCGTCGGAGCAGGTATGGTAAGCGTTACAGATGTGGATGTTTCCGGCGACCTCCAGCACGCCAAAATCTTTGTGAGCATTTATGGCTCAGATGAGGCCAGAGCCGAGACAATGGAGGGGTTAAAGTCGGCAACTGGCTATGTCCGCAGCGAACTCGGTCACCGAGTGCGCCTGCGTCGGACACCAGAAGTGCTGTTTATGGAAGATCGATCGATAGAACGAGGCAATCGCGTCCTATCGCTTTTAAACCAAATCAACGAAAAACGCCAGGATACGGATCTTGCGGAAGCGGAGTCAGAGGGCGATTATGCAGTGTCGGCTGAGGAAGAGGACTAATATTGAATTCTTTTACTGGCTCTAGTTCGATGGCATCGCTGCCGGATATCGATCGGCTTTCCCTAGCCGAACAGGTGGCTCAGATGGTTGTGGTGCGAGCCTCTGGCTACCTGTTTGACCATCAAATTCAGTATCCAGAATGGGAACCCCCAGCAGCAAACCTACAGCAGTGGGTAGAAAATCTCGGCGTTGGCGGCGTTATTTTGCTGGGAGGTAGTGCTGGAGAAATAGCACTGCGATCGCAACAACTCCAAAGTTGGGCGAAAATTCCCCTACTAATTGCCGCAGACATTGAAGAAGGTGTCGGTCAGCGTTTTTCTGGGGCAACTTGGTTTCCACCACCAATGGCGCTAAGTGCCATAGCCCGGAAAAATCCTAGCCTTGCTCAAGAATACGCCCAACAAATGGGAGCCAGCACCGCCCAGGAAGCGCTAGCTATTGGGATCAACTGGGTTCTCGCACCCGTAGTAGATGTTAATAATAATCCCGCTAACCCAGTTATTAACGTCCGCGCTTTTGGTGAAACCCCAGCTGAGGTGAGCCAGCTTGCTACTGCTTTTATCCAAGGCGCTCAACGCCATCCGGTGTTGACGACTGCCAAGCACTTTCCCGGTCATGGCGATACTGCTGTAGATTCTCACTTAGAACTGCCAGTGTTGCCTCACTCCGCAGAAAGATTGGCGGAAATTGAACTGCCACCCTTTGATGCGGCAATACGCGCCTCCGTCGATAGTGTGATGAGCGCTCACCTGTTGATTCCTGCTTGGGACGCCGAACGACCCGCAACTTTATCCCCAGCTATTTTGACGGGTCAGCTGCGGGAAAAGCTGGGATTTGAAGGCTTGATTGTCACTGATGCTTTGGTGATGGGTGCGATCGCTAATCGCTATGGGGCAAATGAAGCGCCAGTGATGGCGGTAGAAGCTGGTGCAGATATTTTGCTGATGCCCGTTGACCCCCCTGGTGCCATCCAAGCCGTGTGTGATGCTGTTGCTGCCGGTCGCATCTCCCCGGAACGCATTCGCGCCTCCGTGGAGCGCATTTGGAAAGCCAAGCTCAAAGTATTCTCTTTATCCGACAGTGGGGAAGTTAAAGAAACACAGCCAAGCCCAAATTCCCTCAACTTGCTGGCTCAACCTCTGGCACTAGAGACAGCTGCCAACATTTTGCGCCATGCCCAGCTAATTCACGGTTCAGTTCCTCTGCCACCAGAAGAAGCGCCCACACCCAACCACAAGTTACGCAATCTCATCGTGGTGGATAACGCCCTTGGTTGTGATTTTCTGGGGCGACAGACACCAGCTGTGGCTCTTCCCAAACAGCGCGGCTATCAACTGCAACTGCTCGACCGTAACAGCCCCTCAACCTTAGCTGCTGAGGACTCAGAAAATTTCTCTTCTACCTTGTTACAGCTATTTATTCGTGGCAATCCCTTCCGGGGCAGTGCTGGGCTAACACCTGTGGCGCAGGACTTGTTTAAGAAATTATTAAAAACCGGGGAGCTAAAAGCTTTAGTAATCTACGGGAGTCCTTACCTGCTGCAACAATTTATACCAGAGCTGCCGACAGAGGTTCCCTGCGTGTTTTCTTACGGGCAGATGCCAGCCGCACAGGCGATCGCCCTAGAAGTTTTGTTTAGTTAACAAAAGTTTGCTGATTATAACAAATCCCGGTTTTATACCTTCTTGTTGAACAACCCGCGCCGTGCTTTGTCTTGACGTTCTGGCGGAAGGTCAAGACAACTAGAAACCAAAAGGGGTTTATAGTCGCGGATTCGCTTATTAGCAATAGCTACCTATTTATTTAACTTTTTTTAACTTCAAATCTACCCAGTTTTTACTCTCATCTCAAACTGGAACCCTATGCTGGACGAGGGCTAAGCTGGGCTTGCTGCTGTGTCATCAGTACAAGGGCTGGTTTCGTCCTATGTCATCACTTCCTGACTTTTGTAATTTCTATTAATAGGGAGGATAAGTTTGTAACTAACTATACTGAATCAAATCTCTATTCACGATACGGAAACTTCGATTAATATAAAGTGTAGCTACGTTAGTTTCTAGGCTGAAACTTATGAGTGTTAACACAATGCCAGCTGGCTCCTCTGTCCGTTACTCTATCGACGTGATTCAAGATGAAGCACGTCAACTTGTGGAGAAAGGGGTTGTGAGCCGCCAGCAACCGATCTACGTCCTCTGCCAGTATATTCCTGCTCGTGAATGGGTCTGGGTGGAGTGCGAACTAGAGAGGTGCAACTTCTTGCTGCGCGATCGCATTTGCGATCTCCTGGGGCAAGAAGAATGGTCTAACGACTGATTAATCGAAAAAAATCAGAGAGAGGTTGAATATAAAAGGCTGTTTTCTGCGGACAGCAGTGATGCCAACGGCAAGCAGTCGGTGCAGATTGAACATCAAAATAGCAAGATAGAAACTGCTATCAGCCGTTGACCTGCCAATCCTTAAGTGACAACTCTCACAGATGTCCCATACTTTTTAGCTTAATAACATAATCGCGCCCTCAGACTTGGCTCTGAGGGCAATTTTGCAGTCCTAAAGGCAATATCTACAGGCTAGGCAACTACTTCCCAAGGTAAGTAAAACCCTAAGAATCTGAGTCTGACTCGCGCAGCCTCTCTAACTCCGCACGCATAGCAGCGATTTGTGCTGTCAGTTCCTGCATCTCTAGCTGCACATCCGGCGATACAACTGGGCTAGGTGTCGTTGTAACTGGGCCGCTAGGCGTTTCTGCTGCTGACGAACGCGCTGCATTGTTTCGTTGGCTCAAGATGCTATCCACCAAATTCCGGGCTTCTTGTTCCGTTATCTCTCCTCTTTCTGCCCACTCCTGAACCCGTTCGCTTAACTCTGACCTTAACTCAGAAAGATTCTGTTCTCGCTTTTGAGGATCTTGCAGCGTTTCTACAAGCGCAGTAGTCGCGCCCAAGGTGACGCGAAACCCTTTGTGCAGTAACTGAAGTAAATTATCAGAGTTCATCAGATCGCTTAGTGCCGAAGGTTAATAAAAGTGAGATAGTCGCCAGAGTCAATCGATTTTAGATTTTAGATTGGCTCCATCCACTCTGGGGATGAGCATGGACTTGGAATTAACTTTGGACTTTTGGATCTACGAGAGGCTCGGTATGAACCAAAACTAAAGAGTGAAAATTTCTGGTTGAAACCAGCCACAACTTGAAGGCACAGGCTGATACTTGCGCCCCTGTTAAGGAACCGCTTACCGCCTAGACTCTTGTGTATTGTTTGAGAATCCGAACCTTAGTAGCATCTTCCTAAAGGTAGATAGTGAACTCAGCTAAGTAAGCCGTCATAATTATTTGTAGGATGGGTAGAGCGCCAGCGTACCGATCAAATCCTTTCTGGTGTTGGGTGCAAGTCATACAAAATCCGTTCCTATAACCCCCATTTGATTTCTATTCGTCTTGATGTTGCGGCTGAACGTCAAGACAAAGCATTACTTAAGGATTTATCGTTTAGACTGACACGGGGACGCGGAGAGATTCTAATCATAAGTGATTACCCAGACTTGGTATTAAATCCAAATTTGGTATTACCTCAACCCAACCTAAATTAGTCTTTAGTTTAATTAATTTTACAACGTGAAATTTGGTTCAAGCCCTATCCCACTATGCAGGGCGAACTCAATCTTTAACCTAAGATATAAAATCTCAAATTATTTGACTTACTTAGTAAATTACTAATGTTTAAGATAAAACTATGCGGCTAACCTTTTTACGTCGAAGAAGGAACGCCTTTTTCATCAGTAGTTAAGCAGTTTTTTAAGGGCAGCGTTACGGTAAAAGTAGTACCTTCTCCAACTCTGCTATTCACGACAATCTGCCCACTGTGTAATTCTAAGCACTTTTTCACCATCGTTAGTCCTAGCCCGTTGCCAGGAATACGACCAACATTTGCAGCGCGATGGAATGATTCAAACAGGCCTTGTTGATCTGCTGGGGGAATGCCTATCCCATTATCTTTAACCTGAAAAACTACCTCTCCATTTTGACAGGAAAGTTCAAAGTAGACATTGCCGCCGTGAGGTGAATACTTAATCGCATTCGAGAGCAAGTTGCTAAATATATGTCGTAGCAGCTTTTCGTCGAAACAAGCATCATCACATTCACCTTGATTGGTGAAAATTATTTTATGCTTTGGACCAGTAATGAATTGCATCTCTTCCACCAGGTACTGGCAGAATCTTACTAAATCAATCGGTTCTGGGTTGAACTCTAGTTTACCTACTTCTGCTTTACCAAATTCTAAGAGTTCGGTTAACATCTGGTTCATATCTTCAACAGATGTTTGAATCAGATAAAAATATTCGCGTTTTTTAATCTCCGATAACTCGTGGCTATGGTTTTCCAATAATTGTGCAGCACCTAAAATTGCCGTCAGCGGGTTACGGAAGTCGTGGGCTACCATGAACCAAAAGCGAGATTTAAGTTCGCTAAGTTGTTTTTCTTTTTCCAGAGCTACGCGAGTTGCGGCTTCGGACAGATGCCGACGAAGGGCGATTTCAATAGTAGCGTGTAAGTCTCTTTCCTCAAATGGTTTGAGTATATAGCCAAAAGGATCTGTGAGCTTGGCTCGCTGTATTGTGCTTTCATCTGCATAAGCAGTTAGATAAATCACAGGAATATCAAAGCTGGCTTTAATTTGGTCGGCTGCTTCTATACCGTCCATTTCTCCTTTCAACATAATATCCATCAGCACTAAATCTGGCTGAATTTCGGATACTTTTTTAATGGCTTCTTCGCCAGAAGATACAGAAGCAACAACAAGATATCCTAAACGCTGTAAGCTTTTTACGATATCTTTGGCAACAATCCTTTCATCTTCTACTACCAAAATTTTGGCATTTGCCATGCTATAACTTCCTTTATTATTTGCCTACTTCTGCAAAAGTGATCGTAAATTTTGTACCGCAGGTGCTATCAAGCTCGATAGTCCCATCTAACTGTTCTGTGAGCGTGCAGACTAATTCTAAACCTAATGAATCTGTGTTTTGAAAATCCAAATTTTGTGGAAAGCCGATTCCGTTATCACCCACAACCATAATAAACATATTGTCGTGATGGGAATGAACATCAATATAAATTTCGTTATTTTCCTTTACTTCCGGAAAGGCATGTTTTAGAGAGTTGGAGACAAGCTCGTTGATAATTAAACCACAAGGAATGGCTGTATCAATGCTTAGTGAAATATCATGGACGCTTGTTCTCAGATTAACAGCTTGTGAGCTAGCATTGTAGGAACGGAGCAAATTACTGGTCAGGTCACGGATATATTCAGCTAAGTTTAGATTTGATAGATCTTTAGATTGATACAATTTTTCGTGAATCAGAGCCATCGAGCGAATACGATTTTGGCTATCCTTGAATAATCCAATAGTCTGATCATCCTTGCTATAGGAGGATTGCAGCTTGAGCAGACTAGAAATAATCTGCAAATTGTTTTTGACTCGATGGTGAATTTCCTTGAGAAGCACTTCTTTTTCTTTGAGCGAGGATTTAATCTGCTCCTCTGCTCGTTTGCGCTCAGCCAGTTCGGTCTGTACTTGCTGATAAAGTTCAGACTGCTGGATAGCGATCGCTACCTGTGTTGCTAATTGTTTGAGCAAATCAACCTCAAACGTGCGCCAACACCTTGGTCCTGAACATTGATAGGCACAAAGCAAGCCCCACAAATGTTCTCCTTGCAGAATAGGAACCACCAAGTTAGCTCTGATATCGAATATAGCCAGTATATCAATGTGACATTGAGTTAAACCAGCTGTATATATATCTTCCGTAACTTGAATGCGACCTTTTTTGTAGTGATGAGCATAATTTTTAGCAAAGCAGCTGTCTGTGACTGTAGTATTCAAAGCTGGTTGCCAACCGGAAGCAGTAGCTTCCACAACGACAGTGCCACTTAAGTCAGGATTGAAACGATAGATAATCGTGCGATCTGTGTGGAGAAATTGCCCCACTTCCGTTACTGCTGTTTTGAGAATTTCCTCTAAATTTAGTGATTCACGAATGCGAAGGGCAATTGTGGTTAAGAGGCGATTGCGTTCAAGCTGTTCAATCAGTTCTGCTGGACTTTCCTGCCCTTTGGGTTCCAGTGCAACATTGCCCTTCTGGGGGATTGTGGATTTTTCCGCTTCAAACTGGTGAATAGATTGCTGTAGTTGCTCTAGCGATCTAGACATTTCTGTGAGATCGAGCGTTTGCAGAAAACTGGTTGGCGTGATGATACCCAACAGTTCCCCAGGATTTTCTGACACTACTAATCGCTGTACGTATCGCTGCTGCATTTCCCAAAGAGCTACCAGCACTGACTCTGAAGGACTCAGACACAACACGGATGTATTCATTACTTCCTGAGCTTGCGTCTGTTGCAAATCCAACTTTAAAACGAGTAGCTGGATAATATCCCGTTCGGTGACAATCCCGACTGGGGAAACGGTTGGGGATTCTAAGTTTTCCCCTATTACCTCTTCTGTAAGCACTACACAATTAACCTGATGTTTTGCCATTAACTTAGCTAAACTCAGTACCGAAGCTGTTACAGGTGCTTGAATAACCGGAGTGGTTATCGCCTCTGACAAAGGTTGCAATTTCAGTAACTCGTCTAATTGCAGCGCTTGACGAATACTTTCCAGAGTTACAACACCCACCAGCTGACCTGTATTGTCTAAAATAGGCAGGTGGCGGATTTGATGCTGGCGCAAAAGTGAAAGTGCTCTAAAAATATCATCAGTATCAGATAAAGTCAGAGCGATCGCCGGTTGTGTCATCACCTCAATAATTTTTGTTTGTGCTAAATTCCTTCCTGAGGCTAATAAACAGACAGCATCTCTCTCAGTAAAAACTCCGATTAACTGGTTTTCCTCTACCACCAAAATACTGCTAGCTCGTGCCTCGCTCATGAGCAGTGAGCCTAGGGGTACTTCCAAAGTAGGAAGTACACAACTGCTCTGGGCTTTGCCCATGATCGTAATGGCTTCTGTCAGCGGTGTGTCGGGAGCCACAGTCAAAGGGCGATAGTCAATTGCTTGCTTTAAGCTAAACAAAGAGGTCGGTGGTTCAAAAGGTTGCATAGTTAATATCTATATGGCTGCTGCAAGCGAAGAGTGCCTGTAACTTATATATGCCCGAAATCAATCTTGGTGTTGCAGTTGCTCATGAACATTCCCCCTTTTCTACTTCACATTCACACAAAACCCAGATTTGGGGGTGCCCCCCCGGACTGAAGCTAAGTTTTTTGTAACAGCATCAATAGCAGATGACAACATCATGCGAAAAGTAGCCCCAGACGCCTTTAGCAAGGGGATAAAGGGCGTAGCCGTTTGATTTCCATGTTTTTTAGTGAAATTAGGAACTATGTACTAATCCATATTAGGGATGGAAATAATAATCAGGACGGAAAAATCAGCCCACCTGCTCTAGATACTGGTTAACATCTTCAACGACGCGGGTAAGTTCTGCTTCGCTACTCAAGCGAATGCGCTCATCCCGAATTGTTACCAAAACTTTAGCGGCAAATGGAGTCGGCCAAATATTAGGATTGCAGAAAATTTCTAGAAAAACCTCACCAGTGTATTGATATTCCATTGGTTTCTGGGGGCTTGGTTTGCCGCCAGAGCCACCTGTGGTTTGGGCAGTTTTGGCTTTGAGCCTCTGCATCAGTTCCTGGAGCGCGGCTTGTAATTCCCTCGCCGCCTGGGGTGTAAAGCTAAAGGAAACAGAACCCTCGCCTAAATTAAGCATTAGTTGTGAAGGGGACATAAGTAGTTCTTCCTAAAATATTGCTATTTAATATTACCAAAACCTTAACGTTCGGTTTTCATCCCCCGTCATTCATGCGGGGGATGAAAACCGAATCATGACCCATATCAATCACGTCATTTCTAAATAAATTGTGCAGTTTGCCAAGGACTTTGAGATGGGACTGCGATTTGAAGACTTGAGCGGGATTCAACAAACATCGAAGCAACGCAAAAAAACAAGTCTGATGCTGGCAGTAATCGTGACACTTGGGCGTTTTATCAGTTAGAGCAATTCACCCGATATAAAGCCATTCGTGCGGGTGTACCTGTTGAGTCAATCCCCGCTCCCTATACCAGCAAGTCAGACCATCGAAATGGTGTAATTGGCAAGCGTAATGGAGACTGGTTCAAAGGGTTTGACGGGTATCGTTGCAACGCTGATTGGAATGCTTCTCAGAATATTGGTCAGTGGTTGGGTTTCTCATGCCCCCTGAGTCTATGCCTACGGCAGGCTTCGCCAACAGAGCGCTGTAGCTGCAATGGCTATGGCTGACGCAGAGGGTGCGGTCAATGACAGTCCGTTATCTAGCGGTTGTCTAAGCGGGTGGATTTATCCCCCGCTTAGACAACCGCTAGAATCCCCCTTCTTCAGATGGGGGAGTGTCAATTGTAACCCTACCGTATTAATTGTTTATCCCAGACGAGTAGCAAAATAGTTTTCCACAGGAACCAGGACTTTTCCACAGAAAATTGCGACTTTTCCACAAATATAAAACCGTAGATGGAGGCGCTGATATATCAGCGTTCATCTACGGTTTCAAAATTCCGTCTCAATTATTCCCACTCGATGGTGCCAGGGGGTTTAGAGGTGATATCGTAGACGACGCGATTAACTCCTTTAACTTCATTAACTATCCGGTTGGAGATGGTTTCTAATAAATCGTAAGGCACACGCGCCCAGTCTGCGGTCATGCCATCTTCACTCTTAACTAGGCGCAAGACAATTGGGTAAGCATATGTACGCTGATCGCCCATCACCCCCACACTCCGAATCGGTAGCAAGACGGCAAAGGCTTGCCATAACTCGTTATACATTCCCTGGCGGTTAATTTCTTGGCGAACGATATAGTCTGCATCTCGTAGAATATTTAACCGCTTAGAGGTGACTTCCCCGAGGATGCGAATTGCTAATCCGGGACCGGGGAAGGGTTGCCGCTGCACAATTTCCTCTGGTAAACCAATTGAGCGACCAACTTTGCGGACTTCATCTTTGAAGAGTTTACGTAAAGGTTCAACCAGCTTGAAGCGCAGATCTTTGGGTAGCCCGCCAACGTTGTGATGGCTTTTAATCTTAACAGCAACCCGCTCACCAGTTTTGGGGTCAACGTTGGTGTCCGCTGATTCAATTACATCCGGGTAAAGAGTGCCTTGAGCGAGGTAATCAAAGGGACCAAGGCGCTTGGATTCTTCCTCAAACACATTGATAAATTCATGACCGATGCGCCGTCGCTTTTCTTCCGGGTCAGTAATACCGGAAATTTGGGCAAGGAAGCGATCGCGCGCCATCACATATTCAACTGAAATGTGGAATTGCTCTTGAAACAGCTTCACCAACCGTTCTGGCTCATTCTTACGCATGAAGCCTTGGTCAATGAACATACAAGTCAGCTGGTCGCCAATTGCTTTGTGCAGTAAAAAGGCGAGGGTAGAAGAATCGACGCCGCCTGATAAAGCCAGCAGCACTCGCTTGTCCCCGACTTTAGCCCGGATTTCTCGAATCGACTCCTCAACAAAAGCAGATGTTGTCCAGGTTGGCTCACAATTGCAGATATGGTAAACAAAGTTACGGAGCAGAGCAATTCCACCGATAGAGTGGACAACTTCGGGGTGGAATTGGACGCCGTATAGCTTTTTATCGTGATGAGCGATCGCCGCACAGGGGGTATTTTCTGTATGAGCTAGTAGTTCAAACCCATCTGGCAGAGTTAGACAAGAGTCGCCGTGGCTCATCCACATTGTCGTGCCGTCTTCGACATTGGTGAGCAAGTCTGTGGGGTCGTCAATAAACAGTGACGCCTTGCCATACTCACCCCGTTCTGCCAGCGTTACTTCGCCTCCCAGTTGTTGCACCATCAACTGCATTCCGTAGCAGACGCCCAGTACAGGGATTCCTAGTTGCCAAATTGCTGGATCGCACTTGGGTGCCCACTGATCGTAAACTGAACTAGGGCCACCGGAAAGAATAATTCCCTTGGGATTTAACTGCCGCAGTTGTTCGGCGGTGGTACGGTAGGAAAGAACTTCAGAGTAAACCTGAGTCTCGCGAATCCGGCGGGCAATCAACTCGGAATATTGGGAGCCAAAGTCCAGAACGACCAGCATCTGGCGATTCAACTGCCCCAATAAATCTATTGGAGGCGGTGTTTCTGTTTGGGGTGTCACTGATTGCTCCTAATGCAACTTGTGTAAATGTACAAATAGAACTTCTAGAGTTTTGAGTTTTGAATTAAAAAACTCTTCTTAACTTAAAACTCATAACTATTAGTTATATTCCGATTAATCTAGCACAACTGCGATAGCAAAAAAGCGCCTGTTGTGCTTGCAACGATAATTTGGCGATCGCGGTCAAACAAAACCGACCCTACCCGAACATCCTGTTCGCTGAGATTGCGAATATAAGCCTGGGAACGGGAATCAATTTGATTTGTGATCGCACTGTAGATCTGATTCACCCAATCGCTACCATTGGCAGCGTCCAAGTTTCGCAGGTACTTCAGGGCGTCTTCAGCTGTTGCACTGGCAAATATCTCTTGCAAAACAGGCGTCGGTAGACCCAGCTCTGCCCCGTGAGCCGTAAGAATTTCCAGCCGCCCATCAGCAAGGTGATGGTGGGTGTGGAAAATACCTCCGGCAAGTTTGATCAGCTTACCGTGGTAGCCAAATAATAAAATTGCCGGGACTTGCTGCAAGCCAGCTTCCACCAATACCGGACCGAGCCAATTTGCGGTCTTGACTATCCGCTCTGGATTGATGCCGAGCTTTTTCGTTAAATCTATGCCGTTTTCCCCGACACACAACACTAAACAATTAGTGATTGATAATTGGTTGTCTTTTCCTCTACTCCCCTGCTTCCCTGCTTCCCTACTCAGAGCAGCTTTCTGTCGCAGTTCCTCCAGACACAAATCAAGTTGTCCAGGGGCGCTTAGGGGCTGAGAAATGCCGCTTGTGCCCAGTAGGGAGAGTCCCTCGACGACGCCAAAAGCAGCATTAGAGGTGCGAGTTGCCAGCGATCGCCCCTCTGGCAGAATAATCGTCACCTGGATTTTCTCCCCCGCTGCCAGCAGACGCCCCAGGTTTTCTCGCAATAGCTGCTGCGCGTAACTATAGATAGCAGCACGTCCATCCGCGTTTACCTGCCGACCGATTCCTTCACCGCCTAACAAGAGAATAGGTTCTGTTTGCTCTGGGTGTGCCCATTCCACCAATGCCCAGATGGGAGTGTTGCGGGTGAGGTCGAGGTTATCTCCAGGATCGCTAAGGGCGATCGCCAAAGCCATCCCCTCCCTAAGTCCAGCTACTTGCTGAATGGGAATTTCCACCGTTTGGGCTGGTTGAATTAAATTTACTTCCACTGATGGAAGCAATTGAGGTTGGCGTAACCAGCGCAGAGCCGCCACAGCAGCAGCACAAGCAAACACTGGCAACGTATATCCAGAACGGGGTTGAGAAACTGCCATTCGATTTTGGATTTTGGATTTTGGATTTTGGATTTTGGATTGAGCCAACGAATTAGTTCGGGGGCGCAGAATTATGATGCTATGCTTTTTTCTTTTTCATAGAAAATCCTTGGACTTGAATCCGGTTATTTTTGGCCATTTGTGATTATTTCTGGTCTTGGCCGTGACGCTGAGGGTTTCTTCTACAGAACCTGCTTCTATACCTAAAGGTATAGGACAATTAAGATCTCAATTCCCTGCAATAGACATTAATTACGATTTTCTGGGAACTCTTATAGATAACGAGCGACTAGGTAGCTCAGCCTAGCAAAGAGCGCAAGTATTCTCTAACACCGCAGGTGTTTAGAGCATAACCCTTGCCAGCTAAGGAATCGATATTAGCGAGGAATTTAGTGATTGCCTATTCCAAACTATCTGCTCCAGTAGTGCAGTGTGTACCAGTTGAAACTGTATCTCCTACCGCTCTGGAAATTATAGAAAAACCTGTTTCATCAGCAGGGACGGTAATTCTTGCCAACTCACTGCCTAAAGTTGGCAATTTGGTGATTCGCTCTAGCCTCAAGGCATCTACTGGGGATGGCGTCTTTGCCATCATGTTTTCCAATATTACTGGTGGTGTCTTGCTGAGTAATTTCTTGCTACAGCTGGGTGCCAGCTCCATAGAAATTGGCATGCTAGCGTCAGTTCCCATGCTGGCGAATTTGCTGCAACCGCTGGGAGCCTATATATCAGAACTCACCACCAGTCGCCGCTGGTATAACGTCTGCATTTATGCCGCATCGCGGCTGCTGTGGCTGATTTTGGTGCTGGGGATTGGTTGGAGTTGCTGGCACCACAGCGAGTCGCACGCGCTCGTCACCTGGACATTAGTAATTGTCTTGGCAAGCAATGTAATTGCAGC
>JAESFH010000280.1_pt1 | contig 19438 bp, 15 predicted proteins | sample 9269381 | NCBI WGS metagenome assembly JAESFH01 (sample SAMN14504062, study PRJNA617094) | algae metagenome | isolation source: Aphanothece sp. CMT-3BRIN-NPC111 and co-occurring heterotrophs from well... | place: USA: Clark Mountains Wilderness, California | collected 2010-04-18
CATCATTCCTGGTCAGAATACACGCCCCCGCTTGCCCAAAGATCAATTTATGCAAGAAACTCTGGCGCGTAGCCAAGAGGTAGAATCAGCCTTGGTTGCTGCGACGGGAGCCAACTTAGTATCGGTGGTACCGTTCTTTTTAATTGGTGGCTTCTTTTCGCTGCTATTTAATGAATTAATTCTGACTATTTGCTTTGCTGTAGCGGCTTCACTTTTGGTAGCACTGACTATAGTGCCGATGCTCACCTCTCGCCTACTATCTATTCAGTGGTCGAGTCGCGTTAGTGAGTTGTGGATATTACAGGTTTTTAATCGGCGGTTTGAGGATGCCACGCGAGGTTATTCCAGTGTTTTGGTTCAAGCCGTGCGCTACCGAGTGTTAGTGGTGGCGATCGCATTTTTAATTTTAGGTGGCGGCGGTTTATATTTAAGCGGTCAACTTGCCCAAGAAATTCTACCCCGAATTAACACAGGACAAGCTAATTTAAATGCTCAGTTTCCTCCAGGTACGTCTTTGGAAACTAACCAGAAAGTGATGGGGATAGTAGATGAGATTCTCCTCAAACAGCCGGAAACTGAGTATGTTTTTTCTACTGCTGGCGGGTCTTTATTTGGCACCAGCACCAGTGCCAACCCTTCCCGTGGTTCTGGCACTATTACCCTGAAACCGGGAACTGATGTTGATGCTTACGCGGACAGGGTGAGCAAAGAATTTGAAAAGCTGAATTTAGCAGGGATTCGCTTGCGAGTGTCTCCTGGTCAGCTTCGGGGCATCATCCTCAGTAATTCACCAGTACGCGGAGCCGACGTTGATGTTATCCTCCAAGGAAACGATGACCGACAGCTACAGCAAGCAGGAAGGCAGGTAATTCAGGCGCTTGATGAAAAAGCTACACTTGTCCAGTTTCGACCGGATGCCGACGAGCGACAACCGGAAGTGCAAATTCGTCCTGATTGGCAGCGTTTATCTGCTTTAGGACTGACGGTATCAGATATTGGCGATACTATACAGACGGCGGTTGAAGGGTCTACACCTACTCAGTTGCAAAGAGGCGATCGCTTAGTAGATGTGCGGGTACAGTTAAATCAGGAAGCTTTGCAAGAAGCTTCGCAATTAGAGCAGTTACCTTTATTTGTTAATAACAATCGCTTTGTTCGCCTTAGTGATGTGGCCACTATTGCAGAAGGTCAAGCGCCGGGACAAATTCAGCGAATTAATCAGCGTGGAGTTTTCTTAATTGCAGGCAGTTTAAGTGAGGGGGCAAGTCTCTCGGATGCACTGGCACAAGTAGATCAAGTGCTGAAAACTATAGAATTGCCTGATGGAGTCCGAGCGCTACCTAGTTCTGCTGCTGAAACGAATCGACAGTTACAAGATTCTCTGAAACTTTTAGGAGGCTTGGCTGCTTTCTTAGTATTCGCTGTAATGGCGGTGCAATACAACTCTTTAATTGATCCATTGGTGATCATGTTCACTGTTCCCCTAGCTCTCGCTGGCGGTATTTTGGGGCTTTATGTTACCGAGACTGCTATTGGTGCAACTGTGCTAGTCGGTGCGGTGTTGCTAGTGGGGATTGTGGTCAATATCGGCATCATTATGGTGGAATTGGCAAACCAGATTCGGGAAAGGGAGGGCGTTGACAGAAAAACAGCCATCTTAAAAGCGGCTCCCCAGCGTCTGCGTCCGATTATGATGACCACCATCACCACAGTTTTAGGTTTATTCCCTCTGGCGTTAGGACTTGGGGAAGGCTCAGAATTTTTGCAACCGCTGGGTATCGTAGTCTTTTCCGGCTTGTCTTTAGCTACCGTTTTAACTTTATTTATTATTCCCTGTCTCTATACTTTGCTGCACGATTTCCGCCCTTTGTCTGGGTTGAAGTTATTCAAGAGACGGAGGCGCGATCGCTTAAGACTAGCTCCCCGCCAACCCGCTGGTGTTGGTAAATAGAGAGATCAAATTTATCTAGTAAAGGCGATCGCACTCCTAGCGAGACAAAATACTTTGTGCGATCGCCAGGCTTCAATTCAGCAAAGCCTCATAGTCATCGTGAGATCCAATCCAAAACCAGTAATAATCGTCGCCTTTCTTTAGAGCTAATGCTCGGTAGTCGCCCGTAATCCGAACTACCACAGGTTCTTGTCCACCTTTTTGAAGTGCAGAGATGGATGCAATGGATTCTCTTTCCAAAGTTGATAAGCTTTTTGAGCTTGCTCTTTCATTTTTGGAGACAGCGCTGCATAGGCTTCCCAAAAATTAGACGTTGCGAAGGATTTCATCAACATCCCTCACGTTATTTGCTGCAATATCTGCTTCTGCTTTAGCAATGAGGGTATCTAATTTGCCTGATGTCAAATCTGACTCGATTTGCCTATCCCAGGTTTCATTCAAATATGTCTGAAGCCATGCTGCAAGTTTACGAGCATCACTTTCTGGAAGCTGTTTAATGGCTACTTCGATTTCTGGCAGAGTGGTCATATCTAGAAATATGCTCTATAAGTACATTTATGCGATTATGCGATTATGCGATTATGCGATTATGCGATCGCCACCATCCTCCACAATTTCAGCCCTTGGTATGTTAACGACTGATTAATGGTAAATCGGCTTTGTTGATCTAAAAACGTCTCTCTAACTTCTTTTAAGAACTTAGGTTGAATGAGTACAACGCGGTACTCTTCCATCCCTCCATGATGAAGTTGATCGCATCTTACTCGTGAGCGATCGCTTTATCCCTAAACACTGAGTTGATGGAATGCGATCGCCCACAACGCCCAATTCACTCACGACGAAACACAAACAGATTTCCTGTTGCACCTCGTTCCACCCTGATTTCTTGATCTAAGTAGGAGGTTGTCAAAGCGCCCTTACAGACAGAAATTTTCCCATAACTGCCTGCAAGTAACTTTTGCCACACTTGTTTGATAGGAGCTTTACAAGGATATTACACCAGATTGAATACTATAGTCTATAGAACTATTGTATTCAAGGCATTAACTTAGCTTTAATGCCGCTCAAAAAATTGGATCGTCTTCTAGGAGCAGAGATACAACGACTTCGCACAGCGAAAGGTTGGTCACAAGAGCATCTTGCAGAGGTTGCGAATCTGCATAGAACTTATATCAGCCAACTAGAACGAGGCTTGAAAAGCCCATCTGTCCGGGTTCTCTACCAAATCGCTACCGCTCTAGGCGTAACCATGAGCGCACTTCTGGAAGCAATTGAGGACTCTCTTGATGCTGACGAGTGACGAAGTTGAGAGATTAAGGGAGGCTATCATTGCTACAATTGCAGCTCCCATTGTCGGCTCGATAGAGGATTACTCCTGGGAAGCTATATTTCATTATGTTAAAAATATTTCCCTTTCAGATCCCACATCTGGACGCACTAAGCTTCTTCATGATGCTGTCGATCTCAGAACACAAACAGGTTGGTCATTAAAGACAATTCAACTGCCAAACCTTAATCCTGGTCTTACTTTTGCGTTCGTAATTCAACGAGCTGATGTAATCACAAAAGCACCAGCGCTCGGTTTTCCTGGTTTGACAGTAGACTCACCACCAGCCACTCTAGGAGAAGCCATCATTTACCATTGGAACCAAAAACTAATACAGGATCGCAATCTGCAAGGTGTAACAAATAGCTACGAAGGCATTCTTTGCAAGAAGAGAAATGCGATTGAATATATATATACTGAGTACCCCCTAACTCCACTCGATCCGACTACCTTTTCCTGGAACTGGTCAATAAATAGGAATACTGGAGAGGCAGGCAAAGGATTACAGGGAAAGGTTGACGGTAAACTTATGCTAGTCTGGTACAAAAACCAAAAGCAACTCTTCAAGGTTCAAACTATTCCAGAGCAACCAATTCAGCTCAGAATTGAGCGAAACCGTCTTACACCTGAGGAGTATGTGAAAGCCATCTTGTCAACTCTTCAGCAAAAGATTAATTAAGCGCAAAATAATGATGAAGAGGACTCCTCTGTAGAATACATTCTGCGATCGCTTTAGCTAACAAAGGAGGTACTGATTCTCCAATTTGATTTGCCATTTCCGTGTATGAACCCAGGAAGTGAAATTTATCTGGGTAAGAATGTAGCCTTGCCGCTTCACGAATTGTAATAGTCCTATCTTGTGCAGGATGAAAAAATCTTCCAGAGCCAGGGTGAAAAACCCATCTAGTAATAGTTCTAGCTGGTTTATCCCAGTAGAGTCTTCCATAAGCTCCACTGTAATACTTCTTTGGGGCTAACTCTGGCGGCAAATCTCTGGCATCTTGTCCTTCTTTTAAGACTCTAGCTCTTGACATCTGAATGGGACTTAATTCACGAGCAATGTGATTAACTAGCTTGTCACTATTGCTACGTAATAACCTTTGATAGTTAGTTTGAGGCTCACAAATATATGCATCTGCGGTATATTCCTGTCCCGCTTCTAGTACTGGCAAATCTCCAATAGCGTCTCTAACAGTCACAATTGGAGAGTCTAGGGGCTGTAGTAAATTCAGTTGGATACTTTTTTGCTTGGGTTTGATAGATCTAATATCTCCATGATGAGTAGGTTCTGGAAGTGCAGACACAAGACCATTTAAACAAGCGACAAAAAAAGCTCTTGCTCTAGTTTGCGGAACACCATAGTTTGCTGCATTTAATGATGCGGATGTCACTCCATAGCCCATCCGCTCTAGTTGTATGGTTATCTCTTCTCTAACGGTACCGCTATATGCTTTTAGGATTTCGGGTACATTCTCCATCACAACATACAAAGGTCTGAATTCTTTCACAAACTCTAAGAAATTCTTGTATAGCTGGTTTCGAGGATCTTCTAAATATCTGTATCCAGCAGGAATGTTGCGAGAGAATCCTTGGCACGGCGGACCACCAATTATGGCTGTTAACTCTTCTCGATCTAATTGAAGTGCTAGTCGAAGCTCTTGAGCATTGACTGTGCGGATATCCTTTGCCAGAATAAATTTTGTTTGTGGGTAGTTATACTTAAATGTTGCTAAAGCTTTTGTATTTTCATCAATAGCGCATATCGTCTGAAAGCCTGCTAAGTGAAAACCTGTAGTTAAGCCCCCAGCACCAGCAAATAAATCAATGACAGTGTGTACCATATTATGAATACTATTGTATTCATGGCGAAACGTCAACTTGACGAACCGAACAACCATCTTATACTCTGTGCCAGCGATCGCCAAACCGTATTTTGCACCGCACCACCTGCCAGGGAGATTTAGAAGCGTGATCGCGGATAATACTGCTCCTAAAAATGGTATAAATAGGCGCAAAAAAAGATGCGATCGCGTATAACGACAAGAGAAAAACCGCAATGCTTACTAAAAATGCCTTTCAGCGACTTACTCTTGTTTTCTTTGGTCTAATCCTTGCTCTCTTCTTTACAGCCGGAGCAACAGCGTTTAGCATCTACACTTATGGCAGTAAAAATTACGCTCTACAAGCTGATGCCGCAATTGTACTGGGCGCGGCAGTTTGGGGAGATAAACCTTCTCCAGTTTTTCAAGAACGCATTAACCACGCCATTGAATTATATAAAAGTGGATATGTTCAGACCATCATTTTTACTGGTGGCGTTGGAGACAGCAATGAAGCCGCCGAAGCAATTGTTGGCAAACGCTACGCTATAGCCCAAGGAGTTCCCCAAGCCGATATTTTGACGGAAACTGAATCTAGAACAACTCAGCAAAACTTAAAAAACGCTCAAAAGGTGGCTTTGTCTCACCAGCTAACCAAGTTTATTATTGTCAGCGATCCACTGCATATGAAGCGGGCAGTGTTTATAGCACATGATTTAGGCATGAATGCATATTCATCTCCGACACCAACTACGCGCTATCGAAGTCTCAATTCTCAGCTAGGATTTCTGGTGCGAGAAACATATTTTTATTTTGTCTACATTCTTTTGAGAATCTAACTCAACTGCTGGGAACTACTCACCATCCTATTGAATGAATTGGCGCAATAATACGAAATCCGGGTTTGATACCAATTCGCTTTTTGTCCACTACACTTGCACCCCCCGCCTGTCGGGTTCCTTACCAAGGGGGGACTACAGGAGGGTTCTATGTGTAGCCTCACTTTTGAGAATCGGTATGATATCTTCTTTTTGAATAACCCGCACAATTTTTTAGAGACTTTCCACCGGAACGTCTCTATGACTTCATTCATCTCTATTTAATGCGGATAAAAAAGCCTGCTGGCTAACAGCCTTATAAACACTATCCAGATACTGCATTACCGCTGGAGTTGAATTTGAGCCAGCAGTTCCCGTGCCATCAGATGCCAGGGGAATAGGCCCGAGTACGTCTAAAACTGTGTCGCTGTTGGGTGCAGGTACAATTACAACCAGTGAGGAATCTAGCGGCTCGTTATACTCCCAGAATTGGTTAATATTTAATGGCTGTGGCTGTCTGCTTACCTGAGACGCTTCAGCATCAGGTATTTCATTCTTTTCCTCGCCTTCTACCTGAGAACTGTTACCACGGCGCAACTGACGCAAAGCTTCGAGAATTTGTTCTTTTGTGCGACCTCGCAGCTGAAATAGCACAAAGGGATCTTCACTAAAGCGATCGCTCAATAGATAGTAAACTGCCCCTATATGTTTGCAGGGAATCTCCTTATCAGGGCAGCTGCATCGAGAATGAATTTCAGATAGCTTAAAGGGAAATAAGCTCAAACCATTGGCGCTGAATACATCTTGAATGTTGTGCGGCATTTCCCCCGCCAACAACTTGGCAGAGAAAATTGCTTGCTGGGACATGGTTTCAATCAGATAACCCCAGTCCTCATCACTAAACAAGTCAAGAGAGATAGAAACTTGATACGGTTCTGCTTCCGTACCTTGTACCTTAGCTAACACCTTAGCGGCTTGAAAATCAATGCTGAGGACGTTACCTTGCTTAGCATAGTTGCGTGCCCTCTCTAAACGCTTCTTGAAGCGAGAGGTTTCGAGCAAATCAACCCACTGTTGCGCCCACCATTCGCGGCTTTGAATCTCGTTATTGTTCATATCGATTTTGTTAGTAGTTAGTTGTTAGTAGTTAGTTGTATCCTACTATCCACTAACCACTATCGACTATCCATTTTTATTCTTCCTCATCAATTACAGCACTGCGGTCTAGTAATAAGAGCGATCGCAGTTGGTCTGTATCCAGTTCAGTTAGCCACTGTTCGCCAGCGTCTACCGTTTGTTCAGCTAGCTGTTTCTTGCTTTCAATGATGTCATTTATTTTTTCTTCCAGCGTTCCGGTAGAAACAAATTTATGTACTTGGACATTCCGCGTTTGACCAATACGAAATACCCGATCAGTTGCCTGATTTTCTACAGCTGGGTTCCACCAGCGGTCAAAGTGAAAAACGTGGTTAGCCCGTGTGAGGTTAAGACCTGTACCACCTGCTTTCAAAGAAAGAATAAAGATTCTCGGCCCTTCCGGGTCGTTTTGGAAGCGGTCTATCATCTCCTCCCGTTGTTGTTTTTTGGTGCTGCCATACAAAAATAAAGTTTCCCAGCCTCGTTTTTCCTGTAGATAAGGTTGCAGTAGTTTACCCCACTCAGCAAATTGAGTAAAAACCAAAGCGCGATCGCCCTCTGATATGGCTTCCTCCAACATTTCCTCTAGCCGTCGCAACTTACCAGACCGCTGAGAACTTCCCAAAGTATTTTCTTTTAAATACTGTGCTGGGTGGTTGCATATTTGCTTCAGCCTTAATAAAAGCGTTAAAATCATCCCCCGACGCTTTATACCTCCCTCTTGTTCAATCTCAGCTAAAGATTGATCCACAATCTTTTGATAAAGTGCAGCTTGTTCAGATGAAAGACCGCAGAATATATTCATTTCCTGCTTTTCTGGCAGATCTTGAATGATTTCACGGTCAGTTTTGAGACGGCGGAGGATGAAGGGTTGAACAAGCGATCGCAAAGTTTGCAAGGAATCCCTATCCCCATACTTCTCAATCGGCATTGCAAACCGACGCTGGAAAAATTGCCGCGTTCCTAAATATCCCGGATTCAGAAAATCTAAAATCGACCATAGTTCCGACAACCGATTTTCTACAGGCGTACCCGTCAGTGCAATTCTAAATGACGCTGGCAGTTGACGCACCGCTTGGGACTGCTTCGCCTCTGGATTCTTAATATTCTGTGCTTCATCCAGAACTACACCTTGCCAGGAAATACTTTCCAGAGTTTTAGCATCTCGAAATGCCAGTGCATAGCTAGTGACGATCAGATCCTTACCCTTAACTGCTTTGGCAAATGCCTTTCCTTTGTCTCGTTTATCTCCGTGATGTACCAAAGTTTTTAGAGTCGGGCCAAACTTATGAACTTCCCGTTCCCAGTTTCCCAATACTGAAGTTGGACAAACTAACAGCGTTGGATTTTCCAGCGCTTCCTGTTCCTTAAGATGCAGGAGAAAAGCAATCAGCTCAACGGTTTTTCCTAATCCCATATCATCTGCTAAACAGGCTCCTAAGCCCCAGCGTTCCAGGAAAGCTAACCAGCCTAAACCCCGCTCTTGGTAAGGTCGCAACTGACCCCGGAAGCTTGCTGGTGCCTCAAGAGGTGCGATCGCCTGGTTATTTGTCAAATTTGTAATTAGCTCCTGAAGCACGCCAGACGCCTCAAAGCTAACCACAGGTAGTTTTTCAATAGTTTTCGAGTCACCTGTACTCAAACGCAAAGCATCTTCTACAGATAGGGATAGTTGCTCTGGACGTGTCGCCAAAATGGCTTCTGCTGCTCGCACATCCTGGGGTTGCAGCGCTATCCACTCCCCATTTACTTCCACCAATGGCGTCTTCAGTGCCATCAAGCGGTCAAACTCTTTTTTAGAAACAGTCTTGTCGCCAATTGCTAGTTCCAGGTTGAACTTCAGCAGACTCTGCAAACCTAAGCGATCCTTTTTCCCCCCTTGGACATCCGCTCGGATTTTTAACCCCAAACGCCCGCTCAAATCCTTCCCAGGCATCAAACTAGGTGGCAAAACCACTCCCAACCCAGTATCTTGCAAGCGCCATGCAGATGCCTTGATGAACTCATACACCTCTATCGGCGTCAGACGACAGGATACGGGACGAGGTTCGTGCAAGCTGGTTTCTATAGGAGGATAAAGCCGCAAAGCTAACCCTAAACCTTTGAGAAATGTTTCCTGAGGATGCTCAATAGTTCGACCTCGCTCTACCAACCGTTCGACAGGATGGTTCCAAATTGTTTCTGCATCTACTAAAAACTCTGGATCATCAACAGCCTGGAGGCAGTATTCCAAAGTCCAGTCGGTTCCCCCTGACTTCGGCGGCTGGAGTAAAAAACAGGCGCGAAACAGCTTTTGCCCTAATTCTTGGGACACTAGGGTGACTAAATTCTCTTGCACCGGGGTCGTCCAAGCTTTAAGCGCCGCTTCTAGACGCGCCACTGCGCCTGGATCTGCCTCCACTGTGTCAGAAGCCGTTGAGAGAGCTTGCAACCACTGGCTCACTAGGGGTTCTGTAGTTGGTAGGGAAGTAGCACCACCCCAAGCTCTTACTTGGGCGTCTATGGTACTGCTCAAAAATCCCAGTAGTAATTCCTGTGGATCTATGGATTTTGGATTTTCTTGCTCAGTCAATCCCAGATCCAGCTGATAAGTGCGGCAAGCGGCTGGCATCTTAGTAGCAAACTTTTCTAGACGAGCTTGATCTACAGCACTATCTAATAGGGGTTGCCAACGGGCAGCAACAGAATTATCTAACTCTCGGTGCAATCCGGGTAAAAACTTACATCGAGCTAGTAAATCTAAACTCCACCGACAAACATGAGACCAAAAGCGGAGATCTCCCCCCACATAGGCATCATTTGCCTTAAAAGAGCCAAGGGGAAGCGCTTGCAAAAATTTTACTGCTTCCAATGGATCAAGATAGAACCCCTCAACTTTCCATAGTTGCAGTTGCAAAGGTGGCGCGTCTGTACTGTCTTTATCTGTCTTAGCAGAATACTCAGGAGACCCCATTTCGCCGCTTCCTAAAATAGGAGTGGGGAGAGCGATTTCTACGGAAAGTTTCGCCTGTGTGTGCCATTTCTCTCCGCCACTACGGGAGGCACGACTTTCTTTACCAGGGCGTGCGGATGCCTCTTTTCCTATAGCAAGGCTGCGCGAATCTCCTACGGAGAGGCTACGCGATTCTCCTATGGAGACGCTACGCGAACGCAAAAAAGAGGTTAGTTCCTCCTGTCTCATGCCCAGGGGATGGGGGGGCACACTATCCGTTTGAGAAGACACAACCCTACTAACTCGCCGCCAAGTCTCTCCCCAAATGAAGAGACAACTACCCTGAGGTTGAAGTAACCAACTACCATGTAAAACTGCCATTCAAGAAATCCTCAGTTGCCGCTTGTCTTCCAACTGTATAAGTTAGCTTTTAAATATTTATAAATATTGTAAAAATACGCATTTATTACCATTTTAAATCAGAGTACTTAATGAGACTAATTCTCATACAATAATTAAGACATTAGTCAAACTTTCAAATAATCTTATTGATTTAATTTTTGCAAATGTAGTAACATTTTGATAGAAAAAGCTAGAGGTATATTTTTTTACTTAAGAGACCTTTTTATATAATTCAAAATTCTATAAGTAGTTATATACTTGCGAAGCATTCAAATTATATTTTGTAGAAAAACTTTACTATATTTATTACATAAGACTTGTCAACTCCCAGCAGCATAACATCTGTAATCTAAACTAAAAGACTTTTTTCTAGCTGCCAAGTGTGATGTAACTGAGATCTTGCACCATTCGCAATTACCCACTAGGGGTTCAAACCCCTGAATTATAGCCTAAGTTCACTTAAGTGGACTAAATGTTTACTGTGCAATGGTTTGAGTCCATTTTAATCAAGTTTCGCTATTAGCCCAAAACTGGAGTTGCGGGCGGGTTTAACTTTGTATTGTCATCCCCCTCAAGGCGGCTATAGTACATAAATGCTAGGATTGCGACAGATAAAGAAAAGTGATGAAGAAGGAAAAAGTCCCGAATGGTAGAGTTAGACAAGTCAATATCCTTTGACGGGCGGGATATTAGACTTAAGGTTGGCCTCCTCGCTCCTCAGGCTGGTGGTTCTGTTCTTATTGAATCAGGAGATACAGCTGTTTTAGTGACAGCAACCCGTTCTCAAGGCAGAGAAGGCATTGATTTTCTGCCACTGCTAGTAGATTACGAAGAAAGACTTTACGCTGCTGGTCGGATTCCAGGTGGTTTTTTGCGGCGGGAAGGGCGTCCCCCCGAAAAAGTAACTCTTACTAGCCGTCTGATTGATCGGCCTTTGCGCCCCTTGTTTCCTCAGTGGTTACGGGATGACATTCAAATCGTAGCGACGACGCTTTCTCTGGATGAGCAAGTGCCGCCGGATGTGCTGGCAGTGACTGGCGCTTCGATTGCCGTATGTATCGCGGGGATTCCCTTCAATGGGCCAATGGCGGCAGTGCGCGTTGGTTTGGTAGGGGATGATTTCATTATCAACCCCACCTACAAAGAAATAGAGATGGGAGATCTCGATCTAATAGTAGCTGGTTCACCAGAAGGCGTGATCATGGTGGAGGCTGGTGCTAACCAGCTGCCAGAACAGGACATTATTGAGGCAATTGATTTCGGCTATGAAGCTGTGCGGGACTTGATTGCTGCCCAGCAAGAGCTAATGGCAGAAATGGGCATTCAGCTGGTTGAAGAGACGCCACCGGAAGTAGACCCAACGCTAGAGAATTTTATTCGCGATCGCGCCACCGAGTCCATCAAAGGCGTGTTGTCGAAATATGAGCAAGACAAAAGCGCTCGCGATGCTTCCCTTGATGAGATTAAAGCATCTTTAACAGAAGCGATCGCGCAATTGCCAGAAGAAGATGCAATTCGAGTTGCCGCAGCAGAAAACAGCAAAGCTCTAGGCAATACTTTTAAGGCTCTGACTAAGCAGTTGATGCGGCGTCAGATTATTGAAGAAGGCATCAGGGTAGACGGTCGCAAACTAGATGAAGTGCGACCTGTTTCTTGCCGCGTCGGGATTTTGCCTTCACGAGTCCACGGTACTGGTCTGTTTAACCGGGGACTCACCCAAGTGTTATCCGCTTGTACTCTGGGAACCCCAGGTGACGCCCAGGATTTGGGAGATGACCTGAACCCAGAAGATACCAAGCGCTACCTGCACCACTACAACTTCCCACCCTTTTCTGTTGGGGAAACTAAACCCATGCGCGCTCCAGGCCGTCGTGAAATCGGTCACGGGGCCTTAGCGGAAAGAGCGATCGTTCCGGTGTTGCCTCCAAAAGAAACCTTCCCCTACGTCCTCCGGGTCGTTTCAGAAGTGCTTTCCTCCAACGGCTCCACCTCTATGGGTTCCGTCTGTGGCTCTACCCTAGCTTTAATGGATGCCGGTGTCCCCATCTCCAAGCCAGTGAGCGGTGCGGCGATGGGTCTAATTAAAGAAGGCTCAGAAGTTCGCATTCTCACTGATATTCAGGGAATCGAAGACTTCTTGGGTGACATGGATTTCAAGGTCGCGGGTACCGATACTGGGATCACGGCTTTGCAGATGGACATGAAGATCAACGGACTGTCGATGGATGTCATCGCCCAGGCAATCGAGCAAGCTAGACCTGCACGACTGCACATCCTGGAGAAAATGCTGGCAGCGATTGACAAACCCCGCACGGAACTATCGCCCTTTGCACCCCGCTTGCTGACGATCAAGATCGATCAAGAATTGATTGGCTTGGTTATTGGTCCTGGAGGCAAAACCATTAAGAGCATCACAGAAGAAACTGGTGCCAAAATTGACATCGAAGACGACGGCACTATAACTGTCTCAGCCATAGACGGTGAAAAAGCGAAGCGAGCCATCAGCATTATCCAGGGCATGACTCGCAAACTAAATGAGGGAGATGTTTACGTCGGTCGCGTTACCCGGCTCATTCCTATTGGTGCTTTTGTGGAAGTGCTGCCCGGAAAAGAAGGGATGATTCACATCTCTCAACTTGCTGACTACCGCGTTGGTAAGGTAGAGGATGAAGTAGCTGTTGGGGATGAGGTGATTGTCAAAGTGCGCGAAATTGATGGCAAAGGTCGCATCAATCTCACACGCTTAGGCATTCATCCCGACCAAGCCGCTGCCGCTCGTTCAGCAGCAGCTACTTAGAGGCAGTGAACTTTTGAGACTGTGGCGTAAATTAGCTATTAGCTCATAACCTCTGGCAAAAGTGCCTGTATTACCCCTCCCTTTATTAAGGGGGGGTGTTTGATTTCTGCTTCCCCTTTAGTAAGGCAGGGCTGATTCACTGTCATGGTAGAAAAAATTATTAGTTGAGAAAACCATGATTGGGGGGTCTCCCCCCAAACCCCCCGTTGGGGGACGCGACCGTCCCCCAAGCAGAGTCCGAAAGGTTTGATTATTGATGCTGATTTTCCTTTCTAGACAATGAAGTAGCCCTGCTTTAGTAAGGGGGAAATTTTAATCTTAAAAGAAGTCTCATAACCTCTAATACCAGCGCTAATGAAAGCTTTTATAAGTTTAAGTGCAATCATGCACTCAATTAAGCTCCCCAAAGCCTTACACTGAAGGGTGCATTGTGGTTTGGAGTATCCTTTAGTCAGCTGTGCGAAAAATTGTAATTGCCGGTAACTGGAAAATGTACAAAACTCAGGCAGAAGCCTCTGAGTTTTTGCAGGGCTTCATGCCTGAGCTGGAGGAAACCCCTGAAGAGCGGGAAGTGGTGTTATGCGCTCCCTTTACAGCATTGGACATCATTTCCAAAAGTCTGCACGGTAGTCTCGTGCGTTTGGGCGCTCAGAATATCCACTGGGAAGACGCTGGTGCCTACACTGGCGAAATAGCAGGTTCTATGCTTACAGAAATTGGCGTGCGTTATGTCATTGTTGGTCACAGCGAACGGCGTCAATACTTTTGTGAAACCGATGAAACTGTAAATCGGCGTATCAAAGCTGCTCAGCGTCACGGCTTGACGCCTATCCTCTGTGTAGGTGAAACCAAGGAACAACGGGCGGCGGGAGATACTGAATCTCTGATCACCACTCAGCTGGAAAAAGACCTCGTAGATGTCGATCAGCAGCAGTTGGTTATTGCCTACGAACCTATCTGGGCAATTGGCACCGGAGAGACCTGTGAGGTGTCAGAAGCCAACCGTGTTATTGGCTTGATTCGGAGTCAACTGAGTAATCCTGATGTGTCAATTCAGTATGGCGGTTCTGTAAAGCCAGATAACATTGATGAAATTATGGCTCAACCAGAAATCGATGGCGTCTTAGTGGGGGGGGCGAGTTTGTCACCTGCGAGTTTCGCCCGGATTGTTAATTATCAATGATCAAATTGGGCGAGTCTTGGGCATAAGCATGGAAAACAAATCCTGGCATCAAATGACGCCGCTGCCTTTGACTCTCCGGGGGCGCTCTTTTGTGTGGGGCGATCGCACCTATCTAATGGGCGTGTTGAATGTAACGCCGGATAGCTTTAGTGATGGGGGTAAGTTCAACACCCGAGATAACGCCCTGGCACAGGCCCAATATCTGGTAGACGCCGGTGCCGACATCATCGACATCGGCGGTCAATCAACTCGACCGGGTGCTGCTGAAGTTTCCCTGGAAGAAGAACTTAACCGGGTGCTGCCGGTGGTGCAGGCACTGCGACTTTATACGCAGGTGCCGATTTCTGTTGACACCACACGGGCTAGCGTGGCACGAGCAGCAATTGAGGCTGGGGCGGATATAGTAAATGATATCTCCGGTGGCACTTTTGACCCCGATATGTTGTCAGTGGTGGCTCAACTAAAAGTTCCAATTGTGTTGATGCACATCCGGGGGACGCCCCAAACGATGCAAAAACTAACGGATTACCAGGATTTGATTGCAGAAATTTATCAGTTTCTGGAAAGTCGAATTGCTGCTTTTGTTACAGCTGGTGTTGAGCGGTCAAAGATTATTATTGACCCCGGCATCGGTTTTGCTAAAACTTATAACCAAAATCTAGAACTCCTCAGACGCTTACCAGAGTTTCGTTCACTGGGGTGTCCTATGTTAGTAGGACCCTCTCGGAAAAGTTTTATTGGTCATATTTTGAATCAACCCGATCCAAAAGCGCGAGTTTGGGGCACTGGTGCAGCTTGCTGTGCTGCGATCGCCGGATCTGCTGATATTCTCCGGGTTCACGACCTCCCAGAAATGCGGGATGTGTGTCGCGTTGCCGACGCTATCTTCAGAATTCATTAAATTGCGGCTACTTCTTTTGGGCTTTTATGCTGTACTAGTACCCAGATAATTTCATAGTAAGTGCGACTGATTACGTTTTGGACTTGCCTGTATTTGGTTTCTAGTTCTTCTACACTCAAGTAAGACTCAACTCGTATTTGTCTGACCATATTTCTCTATGTGGAAGCCAGTTTCCTCTCTATTATTCCTTATTAGCCGGATTGGATATGAATCATGAAAGCAAAATGAATTAAAAATGAAACAAAAGTGAAAGTTGCTCTATCAAAACTTATATATACCAGCCTATTCAACAGTTGCTAATTAATAGGTTTTGTTGTAGGGTAGTTATGTTTTGAAGGGGAGTAGCTGCTGGTTATCAATTAGCCAGTCACCCAAATCAACATACTGGCAATTGCCTGGTTTGGGTAGCAAGATTTGATTTCTGCTTAGTCTATTTATTTTGAACTAAGCACTCAAGCTTGAAAAGCGAGACCTTCACTAAGTTCACATCTGCATGTGGGCTTGGTGAAGTGTATGCACGCTTACCAGGCTCACTCAGATGCTTTGCTGTCGATTCTGAGGAGTCTAACCCGTGCTAACCGCTCTCACCGCAGCTTTACTACTGATTACAATTTCGGAACTGGGCGATAAAACATTTTTTATCGCTGTCATTCTGTCTATGCGACACCCACGCCATTTGGTACTGGCTGGAGTCATCGGGGCATTAGCTGCCATGACACTTTTTTCTGTGGCGATCGGACAGGTAATTGCATTTCTTCCTAAGATCTACACACACTATGCAGCAGTGGGATTGTTTCTGTTGTTTGGTATCAAATTGTTATACGAAGCCAGCCGCATGACAGTTTTGACAACCGATGAAGCTGTTGGAGAAGCAAAGAATGCCATTGAGGTGAGTGAGAAAAATCTCAGGGGTCGTAACAATAGTTGGATAATTCTATGTGAAAGCTTTATCCTGACTTTTCTGGCTGAGTGGGGCGATCGCACACAAATTGCAACTGTAACCCTTGCGGCAGCCAACAACGTCGTGGGAGTGACGTTAGGAGCCATCTTAGGACACAGCATTTGTGCATTGATTGCTGTCTTGGGTGGAAGTTTGATTGCTGAAAAAGTTTCAGAGCGTGCGGTTACTGCAATTGGTGGTCTATTGTTTTTAGTTTTTGCGACTGTAGGGATTTGGGAAGGGGCTTAGGTGGAGAAACATACTACTGAATTCACCGAATACAAAACATTGGTGGAATTGAAATGCAAAACAAATGAATAACCCAGAATTGTATCAACATTTAAGTAGCGTTTTACAAGGTCAAGGATTAGAATTATTCCCTTGATTGCTAGCATTAGGAGCATCAGGCGGCTTGGAAATCAGATCTGACACTGCTTCTGTTAATGCTTTCGGGTCCATAAAGACAATTTTTGAATTGGGACTGGCACTCAATTGCTGACTGGCATCTACATATCTTTGAGCAACGAGAAACTGCAATACTTCTCGACTCATAGCTTGCGATTGTAGGGCATTACTCAATAGTTCCACAGCCTTGACAGTTCCTTCAGCCTCCAAAATTGCGGCTCGTTTCTTACTCTCAGCTGCCCGCTCTAATTCCAAGGACTCTAAAACGGTCTGTGCAGGTGTTATCTCTCGTACCTCGACGCGAATTACCTTGACGCCCCAATTGACAGTTGCCTGATCCAACTGCTGTAATAGCAGCTGATTAATTGCGTTTCGAGAAGAATAGGTATGCTCTAGTTCCATCTGACCAATGGCAGAGCGAAGCGTGGTTATAACCAGGTTTTCAATGGCAATTTCAATATCTTCAACCGAATAAAATGCTTTATCCAGCTCAAGAATCTGCCAGAATACTACTGCATCTGCCTTAAGAGAAACATTATCTTTAGTGATTGCCTGCTGAGGCTTTATTTCCAAGACCTTCTCGCGGGTCGTCTCTTCCACAACAATCGCCTCAACAAAGGGAATAATAAAATTAAGGCCGGGATCGAGTTTCCGATGGTACTGACCCAAACGCTCTACTAGGGCTTCATTTCCCTCATTGATAATTTTCACAGAACCCACTGTGTAGCCAATAATAGCCAGGGTAAGGGGGGCAAGAATTGAAAAAATTGGCTCCATAACTTCTGTTCGCCTGCTGGCTTGCGTGTATGAGCTGAGGAGAGATGGCAGATCTAGTGTGGCATACTCCTCTAATCATTTGTAAACTTTATCTTCAGCTTTTTTATTTGCACTATGAGCGTCTTTGCGGTTCATTATAAAAGTATGTTTCACAAATAAAATAGAACTGCTATAACTGCAAATTGATAAAGCTAAATTTCTTGGTTATTTCTCATCCATCCCTTTAATTCCTAGGATGACGACCTACATTCTTAAAAAGATGGAATCGTCATCACCTGCAATTAATTGCCACACCGACGCTTATGGGGACAGTGTGAGGCTTCTGGCGCTTTTAGCTAAAATTGAGTTGGAACTCTGTATACCCAACTCTTTACTAAAGCGTTTTATGCCTCCTCGTTGGCCTCGTGAACCAGACCGCCGTGATCCTGAGTATCGCCGCTTAGATGACCGGATGAACTTTGCTATGCACGTAGCAATTTTTGCTGCTTGCAATTCTGGCTTGTGGTTTTTCCACAACTTGCAAGCTGCCACATGGCCTTGGGCAACCTGGGTAACAGGCGGATGGGCGCTAGTTTTGTTCGCCCATGCGGTTTATATTTTTGCGATCGCAGACTATTCTGACCCTGTGGCAGAATCTTTAGGCACAACACCTGTAGGGTTCCAGCCGAAACCCAAACAAAAGTCTAAAAAAACTACCCGGGGATAGACCGCAGGATCTTGCTTTTTGTTGATTCAAACTTTCGCTGGAATCTATTGCCATTAAAGCCAGTAGATTCCCTATCCACAGCACCAGAGTAAATCTTATGGCTACCGCAAACACCTCCGAAGCAATCGAAGCCCTTGCTGCTGAAATTGGTGAGAATATTTACATCGACGTTGCCAAGTGGCATCTCTATCTCAGGGAAGCCCATTTGCACACCGTCCTGGCAGAACAGCTGTATCCCCTGCTGAAGGGAGGCACTGTAGAGGAAAACCGGGTGCAGCAAATTCTGCAAAATATTCCCGTGAAATTGGGCGGCGGCAAACGGGAAGTTCCCTTAGCAGACTTGCTCCCTATGCAGTGCCAGGTAAATCTGATGGATCTTCTCGAAGAGTATCAGCGCAAGTTATAGCAATTAGCTTTTAGCAATTAGCTTTTAGCAATTAGGCAGTTATAGCAGCATCTCGATGCGTGCATAAAGGCGATATCGATTGTTCTAAGCATTATGGCAGCTGCTATATAAACTAAGGCAATTTGTATCAATCTCGGATTGTAGGGGGGCTTCTAGCCCCCCCTTTTTAGTTGTAGGAGCAAACGTCTACGACGCGCTATACAGGAAGACAGAGCGCATCTCTAGCTTAAAAGCGCTTGCGTATACGGGAGACAAACATATCCACCTCTGGCAAATTCAGCCGCGTGGCAAGTAGGGCAAAAACGCCTAACCCAGCAATAGCCGATAAAGTGAGTTGCAGCAGCTGTAGTGGCAAAGTCCTGGTTCCCCAAGTATTCTCACAAACCAAGCTGACTCCCCAACTAGCTAAACCAGTCAGAAAGCTAATACCAGTTAAAGCTAGGATAGGCCAGCTGAACTCTCGCCAGGGTAAACCGTTGAGCTTGCGATTCAACAACCACAGCAGCGCCACCATCGAAAAGAGATTCACCATCACAGTTGCTAGCACTAGACCAGGTGCGCCTAAAGATTGCACCAAGATATAATCCAGCAAAGCATTGAGGAAGATATTCACCACAGTGACGCGAAACGGCGTATCTCCATCCCCTAAAGCATAAAATACCCGCACCAGCACGTCGCGCCCTAAGTAGAAGAACATTCCCAGGCTGGAAGCAATTAGCACAGAGGCTACCAGCTGGGATGCATTCTTGTCGAAAGCGTAACGTTCATAAACCACCCGCACAATTGGATAGGCCAGAGTGATCATCAAGGCACTTAAAGGCAACATGCTGATAGCAGTGAACAGAATTCCCTGACGAATCCGCACCTTTAGTTCAGGCCAATCATCTGGGTCACCCAACCGGGAAAATACCGGCAGCAGTGGCACTAAAATCATAT
>JAESFH010000281.1_pt1 | contig 19241 bp, 14 predicted proteins | sample 9269381 | NCBI WGS metagenome assembly JAESFH01 (sample SAMN14504062, study PRJNA617094) | algae metagenome | isolation source: Aphanothece sp. CMT-3BRIN-NPC111 and co-occurring heterotrophs from well... | place: USA: Clark Mountains Wilderness, California | collected 2010-04-18
CAGCGGCGGTGTTTTGAAGCTTCAAGGAACTTCTCTCGGCGGAACTTCCACGATCAAGCTTCTCGGCAACAGCGCTCTCGACATCAGTTTCCATGATGCTCCCGGAGTCACGATCGGGTCTGTTGAGGGAAGCGGCACTGCGTTTCTTGGCGCGCGAAACTTGACTGTCGGCAGTAACAACCTGAGCACAACGTTCTCTGGGATGCTGAAAGACGGCGGCGAAGGCGGAGGCAGCGGGGGCTCACTCACGAAGATCGGTTCCGCTAGCCTCGCGCTTACGAACGCCAGCACCTACACCGGCGCCACGGTGGTGAACGCCGGTAGACTCCTGGTAAATAATGCGACAGGGTCCGGCACCGGTAGCGGTGCAGCCGCGGTGTTCAACAATGGAAGCGTTCTCGGTGGCTCCGGCGTCATCGGAGGCGCTGTTACAGTGAACGCCGACACTATTCTTGTGGGCGGCGACGCTACCACTGCAAGCGGGGCCCTGACGATTGCCGGTAACGTCACCCTCAACTCTGGTTCGATCATCGCGCTCGTTCTTGGCAACGCAGGGGCGCATTCCACGCTCACGCGCACGGGCGGCGTGTGGGCTTTTGCTCCGAACCAAAAGTTCACCTTTCTCGACCTAGGGGCGCAGCCTGGATTCTATGACAACATCATCGCCGGCCTGGCGGCGGACCCTGGCGACACTGCATCGTGGACCATCACCAACGCTGGGTTCGCGGGCACCTTCACGTACGACGGTGCAGGCAACATCGACCTGAACCTCACCGCCACCAGTGGACCGGTGTTGCAGCTTGCGAGCGCCGTCTCACGCAAGACGCACGGTGTGTTCGGCACGTTCGACGTGCCTTTGCCGCTAAGTGGCGAGCCCGGCGTGGAATGCCGCAGTGGCAACGGGAGCCTGGCTCTCGTTTTCACTTTCACTAACGAGGTAGTAGGTGGCACGGCGAGCGTCACCACTGGCGCAGGGCGTGTAACCGGCACGCCGGTTTTCGCCGGCAATACGATGACGGTGAATCTCGCTGGAGTCGCGGATGTGCAAAAGATCACCGTCACGCTGCAAAACGTGAGAGATACGCTCGCGCAACTGCTTCCCGACAAAGCGATCAAGGTCAGCATGCTGGTCGGTGACACAAACGGGAACAGAACCGTAAACGCCAGCGACATCGGCCAGACGAAGGGGCAATCCGGCGCGGTTTTGTCCGCCGACAACTTCCGCGCCGACATCAATGCGAGCGGAAGCGTGAACGCGAGCGACATCGGACAAGCGAAGGCGAACGCTGGGCACACGTTGCCGCCGGAAGTCTGATCTGGTTCCATTGCTTCTTCGGCGGGCTCGCGCGGGCCGCGAAAAAGCTTCGCTTCCATGAGCGGAGTCGGCTTAATCGACGCCCGATGAGAACGGCGACCCTGGTGATCACTTTTTGTCTTCTTTCATTTCCCTTTCCGGTCGTCGGGCAGTCGGCACGCGGCTCTGAGTTTCAGGTCACGCGCATCACGAAGAACCTGATCACGCCGCCGCAGTATACCTACACGGGTGCGCAGCAGTATCAGGCGAATCAGCGCGAGCGCTGGCTGGAGGTGGAGGTGGAGTTCGCTGCCGCGCCGGAGTTCACGGATGAGTTGACGCTGAAGTATTTTATTCTCGTCAGCGGCAAGCTGCTCACGGGTGAAGTGACGCACGTGAACGTGCCCGCGGGTCGCGAGAATCGGTCGGTGATGTATGTGTCGCCGCGCGCGCTGGCGCGGGCGATGGGCAATCGCGCGCTAACGCCAAACGCGATCCAGAACATCGCGGTGCAGATCGTGCAGCAGGGCTCGGTCAAGAGCGAGCTGAGCCAGGATCGCGCACAGCCGGGGTGGTTCACCTCGATGCCAGCGGTGGCGGGCTCGGTGCTGAACAAGAACGAGACGCCGTTCGCGCCGCTCTACTGGGATCGCTACGAGCAGATCAAGTCGTCCTCTCGCTGATCGGTCATGGCCGCTCCGACGCGTATCGTTAGTCTGAACGTCGGCTCGCAGACAATCGGGCTCGCGGAGTTCCGCACACAACCAAACGGCGGGCTCGTGCTGATGGGATTCGCGTTTCGCGAGATCCTCGCGGAGGCGGGCAACGAAGCCGCGCGTAACGCGCAGATCGCTGCGGGCGTCCGCGAGATGTTGGGCGAGCGGCAGATCAACGGCGGCGCGGTGAATTATTGTGTGCCGGCGCAGTCGGTTTTCGCGCGTTTCGTAAAGTTGCCGGCTGTCGAGGAGGAGAAGATCGAGCGCATCATCGCCTTCGAGGCGCAACAGAATGTGCCGTTTCCCATCGAAGAAGTGGTGTGGGATTACCAGCTCGTCGGCAGCGAAACGGACGAGCAACTGCAAGTGGTCCTCGTCGCGATCAAATCGGATTTGCTCGAAGGCGTGAACGCCGCGGTGGAGGAGAGCGGGCTCCGCACGTCGGTCGTCGATGTCGCAACGATGGCGCTCTACAACGCATTTCGTTACAACTACAGCGAGCTGACCGATTGCTCGGTGCTCGTGGACATCGGCGCGCGCACCACGAACCTGCTTTTCGTCGAGCCGGGCAAGGTCTTCTCGCGCAGCGTGCCGATCGGTGGCAGCACGATCTCAGCGGCGATCGCGAAGGAATTTGCCGAACCGATCGCGGCCGCGGAATTCCGGAAGCGGCGCGATGGTTTCGTCCATCTCGGAGGTGCGTATGCCGAACCCGATGATCCCGAGGTCGCCCGCGTGGCGAAGATTGTGCGCAGCACGATGACGCGGCTCCACGCCGAGCTGATGCGCTCGATCAGCCACTACCGGTCGCAGCAGCAGGGCAGCGCGCCTGCTCGCGTGATCCTGTGCGGCGGGAGCGCGAGCATGCCGTACATGCGCGAGTTCTTTCAGGAGAAATTGCAGCTGCCGGTCGAGTTCTTCCATCCGCTGCGGAATGTGACGGTTGATGCCGCGAACACGGCCGACGTGGCGCACTCGGCGCATCTGCTCGGCGAACTCGTCGGCCTGGCGCTGCGCAGCGCGACGACGTGTCCGATGGAGTTGAACCTGCGGCCTGCAAGTGTCGTGCGCGCGCATGAGCTGACGAGACGGCGGCCGTTTTTCATGCTCGCGGCCGCGTGCTTCGTGCTCGGGCTCATCGGCTGGGGGATGTATTTCACCCGCGCCGCCAGCGTACAGACGCTGGCAACGGAACAGCTGCGTGAAAAGGTGAACGCGATGCGCGGAGTCGCCGCGCAAATGGCGGAGGTGCGGAAGCAAACCACCGCGCTGGATAGCGTAGCCGCGCCGCTTAGCGCCGCGATCAACGATCGCAGCTTCTGGCCTGAGATCATCGAAGACTTGAACGCGCGGCTCCCGAAGGAACACATCTGGATTACCGAGCTCGTGGCGCTCTCCGGCGGCAGGCCGATCGGAGGAGGGGAGTTGCGCGCCGGGCGGCCGGAATCAACTCCGATCCCGACGCCGCGCGTGAGCCCGTCGCCAGGTCGCCCCGGTGCGGCTCCGACGCCGAGCGGGCCCGCGATCGACGGCATCTTTGTGCGGGGACTGTACCTGTTCAATCCGAAGCAGCAGGAGGTCGTGGTCGACTACTTCCGGAATCTGGTCGGCTCGCCGCACTTCGCGATCGATCCGAACAATCAGGCGAAGGTGATTAAACCAACGACGCCGAACAACACCGAATGGGCGTTCCCGTACGAACTGCGGCTCGACTTGAAGAAGCCGATCCCGCTGCCATGAACTGGTTTCAGCAAAATCGTTTTCTCGGCACGTTCCTCGCCGTATTCGGTGTCGCAACGCTCGGCGCGCTGGCGTTTCTCCTGCTGGCGCGGAGCAGCTTCGGCGAGGCGAAGGCGCAATGGGATCAGCAGGTGGTGGAGTTCAGTGCGTTGCAACGGCACACACCGTATCCCACCGACGCGAACCTGCGGAAGATGAGAACGCAGGCCGAGGAATACGCAGTGCGCATCGACCAGCTGAAGGAGGAATTGAAGACGCGCGTGCTGCCGGTCACGCCGATGGCGCCTAACGAGTTTCAGAACCGTCTGCGGCAGGCCGTGGCCAGCGTGACGGAGAAGGCGCGCGCGAATAAAGTGAAGCTGCCGGATAACTTCTACCTCGGCTTCGAGGAATTCTCGTCGGCGCTGCCGGACACGGCGGCGGCGCCGCTGCTCGGTCAGCAGCTCGCGCAAATGGAGCTGCTGCTCAATATCCTGATCGATGCGCGTGTCGAAGCTGTCACATCTTTACGCCGCGTGCCGGTTGTTGCTGCGCCGGCCGCGTCTCCGACGCCGGCCGGCAGTCGCAAACCGCCAGCCGCCACGGTGACCGCGGCGCCGGTGATCGAGCGCAGCGTGGTCGATGCATCGTTTGTGTCGTTGCCAGGCGCAGCGCGTCGCGTTCTAAATCAAGTCTCAACGACCGATCAGCAGTTCTACATCATCCGCACGCTGCACGTGCTGAATGAGAAGGATAAAGGACCGCCGCGCGATGGCGCGCCGGGCGCGGCGACGGCGACGACGGCTGCTCCGGGCGCGTCGAACACCGCGTTGAACTTCATCGTCGGGAATGAACGAATCACAACATCGGCGCGCATCGAAATGGTGAGGTTCGCATTTTGAACGGAGCACGGCCGTCCCGGCTGTGCGGCTATCAGGCGTCTCGCCTGACGTTTCTGCGTGCCCTGTCGTCGAGGTCTGAAACGAGCAGGCGAGACGCCCGCTCTCCGCACAGCCGAGACGGCCGTGCTCCGGCGCGCTGGCCATGAACTGGATTCGCGCGAACTACGACCGCGTCGCCGTCAGCGCCGGCGCGTTGTTCCTCTTGCTCTGCGCGTTCTTCATCTGGCGCAGCGCGTCGACGTTCGAGGAGAACTTCGCCACGACCGGCCCGACAGGACCCGCGAGAAACGCGCCTGCGCCCGTGGTCGAGCTCGCGGCCGCGGCGGAGAAATTGCGCCAGCCACCGCAATGGACGTTCGGCGGTCGGTCGGGTTTGTTCGTCCCGGAGAAGCATTTCATCGGGCCAGCCGGTTTTCCGGCAACGCTGCAGACGACCGAAGTGCATCCGCCGGTGCCTAACGAGTGGCTCGATCAATTTGGCCTCCCGATCGCCGAGGCCGATGTCCTCTCGCAAGACGCGGATGCCGATGGCTACACGAACCTCGAGGAATGGCACGGCCGCACCAATCCGACCGACAAGAATTCGCACCCGCCATTCATCAGCCGCCTGAAGATGACGTCGCAGAAACGCGAGCCGTTCCGCCTCGTGTTTGCTTCGAAAACCGGCGACACCTTCACCATCAACACGACCGATCTGAAGGAGCCCACGCAATTCCTGCAGATCGGCGACACGATCACGGGGACGCAATTCCGGATCGTGAACTACGAGCAGAAATCGGAGCCGAATCCCGCGACCGGCGGCGAGCGCGACGTCTCGGAATTAACGCTCGAAGACGCCGGCACGAAGGAGCGACTGAAGCTCGTGAAAGAGCAGGTGATGATTTCGCCGCAGACGGTCGCGACGTTCGTCTACCAGGGCGGAGACCGGAAGCAGTTCACCGTGAAAAAAGACGAGGAATTTCAATTGCCCGTCGACCCGTCGATCAGATACAAACTGGTCGACGTTCAGCCGGACAAAGCCGTCATCGTCAACATCCAGAAACCCGACGAGCGGATCGAAGTGGGTCTGCTTGCCCCCTAAATGAACAGCCTCCCCCCGCGTGCCGCTCCTGGCGCGTCCTTTGTCGGGCGTTTCTGTGAAACGCCATCCACAGCGTCGCCGTCTGACACAGACGCCCTACAATTCAGGAGTCGCTGGCGCCTTGCGCCGTTCATCAGCCTCTTGCTCGGAGCGGCTCTGAGTTCGCCGTCCGTGATCGCGCAAGACATCGAGACGGTGGCGCAACGCGAGATCGCACGGCGCCAGGCTGGCTTGCCCCAAGGCAACGAAGCGCTCGCCCGCGCCCAGGCTTCGATGCAGGCCGGCGACTACGTGCAGGCGCATCAGGATTATCGGATCGCCGTCACGTATCTGCCGGATGCAGCGGTGAGCGGTCAGGCGCGCGCGCAAGCCGTCCGCGGCTTTGCCGAAAGCGGAGTGAAAGTCGCGGAGCGCCGCGTGCAGGAGGGGAAATATGCCGAGGCGGAAGCGATCTGCCGCGAGGTCCTCAGCGATCAATACGACCCGAATTATCGGCCGGCGATGTTGCTGCTCACGAAACTGCGTGAGCCGGGCCAGATCAATCGCACGATGGGACCGAAGTTTATCGACAAGGTCGAAGAAGTCCGTCGCCTTCTCACAGACGCCGATGGCTACTACAACAGCGGCCGCTACGACCTCGCATTCAAGAAGTACGAGCAGATCCTGAATCTCGATCCGTATAACACCGCCGCGCGCCGCGGACAGGAGAAGATCAACAACCAGAAAACGCGCTACGGTGAGGAGGCGTATAACGAGACGCGCTCGCGCGCGACGTGGCAGGTGCAGCAGGCGTGGGAAAATCCGGTGCGGAAATATGGCCAGACGGCTGGCCCAACGGTCGACGCGTTCGCGCGCGACGCGACCGGCACCGCGCGCATTACGAACAAGCTCAACACGATCATCATCCCGCGGATTGAATTCCGCGACGCGAGCATTCGCGAAGCGATGGACTTCCTCCGCCAGCAAGCGGCGGCGCACGATCCGAGTCCCGAAGGTCGTCGCGGCGTCGACATCGTCCTGCGCCTGAATCAAATCGGCGGCACGCCGGTGCAACCGGCGCCGGCGTCACTCGCGCCGATCCCCGGCACCGCGAACAGCGATGATGACGATGATGATGCCGCCGAACCCGCCGCCGCGCCGACGCCGGTGATGGTCGCTCCCGCGCCGCCGACCATCGCGCCGAGCGACGCGCGCATCACGATCACGCTGAACGAGATTCCGCTCGGAGAAGCGCTCCGCTACGTCGCCAGTCAGGCCGGCCTGAAAGTGAAGGTCGAACCGTACGCCGTCTCGATCATCCCGGTAAGCGAGCAAAGTAGCGACATGTTCACTAAGGAATACCGCGTGCCGCCGGGCTTCCTGACCGGCATGGTGACTCCGCCGGCCGGTGGGCTGAATCAGCCAGCCGCGAGCGGGGGTGGCACAGGGAAAGATACGCAGGAATCAACGGGTGGTCGGCTCCTCGTCACGCGGGAGACGGCGAAAGACTTCCTCGCTGCTCAAGGCGTCGCGTTTCCTCCTGGCGCGAGTGCAAATTTCCTTCCACAGAGCAGCCGACTAATCGTCCGGAATACGCAGGACAACCTTGAGCTGGTGGATGCTCTGGTAGAACAGGCAAGCGTTTCCGGGCCGATGCAGGTGGAGATCGAAGCGAAATTTGTCGAGATCACGCAGAACAATCTTAAGGAACTCGGGTTCGACTGGCTGCTCGGTCAGTTTAACATCGGCAACGAGAGGGTCTTCGGCGGTGGCGGCACATCGGGCACGTCGCCGGCCGCCGGCACCGGCGACTTTCCGTTTGTCGCTCCCGACGGCGGTCCAGTTGGGCAATTCCCCGTCACTCGCGGCAACCGCAGCGGCAATCTCGCGATCAGCGCGAATGCCATCGATTCGCTTCTTTTCGGAGTTCCCGGCGCAAGCTCGCTCGCACCGGGAATATTTGGCCTGAGTGGCGTATTCACCGATCCGCAATTTCAGGTTGTGATTCGCGCGTTGAACCAAAAGAAAGGCGTTGATCTGCTTTCCGCACCGCGTGTTACAACAAAGAGTGGACAGAGAGCAGTGATTGAGATCGTTCGGGAATTCCGGTACCCTACACAATTCGAGCCGCCACAGATTCCTCAGACGGTCGGCAGCGTTCGGAACGACGGCGACGTACTTGGGGGACTTATCCCGTTAGGAGGCACTTCAACCGTACCGATTACACCAACCACTCCGACGGCGTTCGAGACACGAAACACCGGTGTCACGCTCGAGGTGGAGCCGGTCGTCGGACCCGATGGCGTGACTATCGATCTGAATCTGGTGCCTCAGGTTGTCGAGTTCGAGGGCTTCATCAACTACGGCAGCCCAATTCTTTCGCCATCTACCTCCCTCTTCAATGCTCTAACGGGAGCGTTGATCACGACGCCTCAGAACGTGGTCACGCCAAACATTATTAACCAGCCAATTTTCAGCACAAGAAAGGTTACAACCAGCGTTAGTGTCTGGGATGGTCAGACGGTCGTCCTTGGCGGGCTGATGCGAGAAGATGTCCAGAAGACGGAGGATCGCACGCCGATCTTAGGAGACATCCCTGTTGTCGGTCGTTTGTTCCGGACGAATTCAGAGCAGCACATAAAGCGCAATCTGGTGATCTTCGTCACCGCTCGTCTGATTAATCCAGGTGGGCAACTGGTGAATCAACGAGACGAAGAAGAAGAGATGGAAGAATCAATCGAACCGCCGCAACTACCGCCGGTGCCGATGTACAAGAAGTAGCTTGCTGTAGCTGTGTTGCAACCTGAACAGGTCACAGTATGAAGGCGTACAAAGTCGTACTCGTCATCGGCGCGGCGGCGATTTGCGGCTACGCTGTTTCGGCGTTCCGCGACTCACAAGGGTCCATGATCAGCAACCCACGGCGGCTTACGCCTGAGGGCGAGTTTTGCCTACTGGTTCGTGCATCAATTCAGACGCCCTCTGGTGTCACCGGCTATGCACCCGGCACGCGTGTGCAACTCGTGGAGGACCGCGGAGACACTATGATTGTTGAAGTGCCTCCTACTCAATTCGAAGTCCGAAGCGACAGCCTGACGAACGACATTGAACTCGCTGAAATGGCAGCGCGGAGCGATTCAAAATCTCAGGAGGCTGTCCAGCGTCTAATAGCCAAGATAAAAACAGACGCAGCTCTGCAGGAGGGAGCTCGTGCCAAGCCGCAAACGCAGCCGCAACGGCGAGGTGGCAGCGCACTTGTGTCAGCCACCAGTTCGAATCCTCTCGATCGCGGAAGCTACGACAGGAAGAACAATGTAACTCGCGCGCCTAGGGTCACATATCACTACCTGCATGAGGAAGCCCGCCGCGAGCCAGTTCGCCCCGTCATTGTTCCGCGTTGACGGTGATCTTTATCGCGAGGGCGATGCTTGTCCGATCAACGTCTTGAGATCGGTGATACTACCATCAGTCAAGATGATGAGGTTGCCATTCCCGTGGACGTCGCCTCGCTCGACAAACCAAGGAGTTCGCGGCCATTGGTGTGGTGTTCCGGGCTTGTCGTCGAATGGCATTGGCGTGTAGTCGATGCGCAGGTTGCCGGCTGCCCAGTACTCCGGACTCTCTAGCAGGTTCTGCATCGTAGGGCAGATCCACGTCTGCGCGGTCACACCGAACGGCGCGAGGGCGTCAATCCACGCTTGAGCAAATTCTTCTTCGGCTCCCGACCCATCCGCGGGAACCTGCGGCCAGCTTCCATTCTGCTGAATCGCGAGTTCTGCCCCCATATACAGGCTTCGGAGGTTTGCCATACATTGCACCCGTTGCGCTCGACGACGCATACCAGCGAAAAGGGGTACTAAGAGGCACGCCAGAATCGCGATAACAAGTATCGCGGTGAGCACCTCGAACAGTGTTAAGGCGGCGGCGCGCCGAGTCGCCGCAATCTCTAAATCAGCTAGGTGTTGGATTGCTTAAAGCCGTCCACAAGCAGATCAAGCTGCGTCGTGTTTTCTAGTGTTTGTGTGCAATCAGCGGGATCCTTCTCCGTGCGAGTCGCGCGCAGGAACGCAGACCCAGTCAAGAGAGTTCCCGCAACGCTAATCGCCGATCTCGGCGTTCTGCGGATATCAGCGTTTAGACTCCCGTCGGCACGATCGGAAACGGTTCCTGTGGCTGGGGTGCCTGCCGCCGTGCACAACACGATTGTAGTTTCCGTTGTCGTTTGCACAACCGCGCTCAGACTCGCCCTATTTGGGTCGCCGATGCCAGAGATTGTGCCGACGAAACTTCGGCCTGCGACAAATAACACAACCGAGCCGTTAGCAAAACCGGTGCGCGGGATCGAAACCGAGAAGAGGCCCAATGTATTGGGAGCATTTGTTTCCCTCATCACTCCAGCGAACGTGCCAACAATATTGGCAGTGGTGCCGGTGTAGTTTGGTCCCCCTTTAAGAGCAAAACACTGCGCGATGCTAAGGACGAGACACATCAACGAGGCAAGAAGCATCTTCATTCGAGATCAGTTAAGGAAATGCGGGCACGACCGTCAATGCTCGATCTGTGATACCGCCCCGGTCGGTGTTGAAAAACGCTCTGACCACCGTGATAGACGAAGGTGCCAGCGATTGGAATGACAGGCGGGGTCGCTACGGGAAAAAGCACGCTCTCTGATGCCCTGCGGACGCTGCTCCCTCAGGCGACGTTTTTCGATGCGGACCAGGCGGCGCGTGATCTGACCGGCTCCAATGCGGAGGTGCGGCGGCTGATTGAGGACGAATTCGGGGCGGGCATTTATTCTGCCGAGGGGCACTTGAACCGGGCGGCGCTCCGCACCATAGTGTTCGCGGACCCGGGAAAAAAGCAGGCGCTCGAGCAGATTCTGCATCCGCGCATCCGGCGTCAGTGGGCGGTCCAAGCCGAAAGCCGGCGCGACTCCACGGAACTTTTCCTGGCTGATATCCCTCTTCTTTATGAAACCGGTGGTGAAACTTTGTGCGACCGCGTCGTCGTGGTCGCCTGCTCGCAGCACATCCAGCTGCAACGTCTGATGGCCCGCTCTTCTCTCTCGCAAGACGCCGCGGAACAGTTCATCGCGGCGCAGATGCCGCTGGCGGAGAAGGTCGCGCGCGCGGATCACGTGGTCTGGAATAACGGCACGCGCGCGGTGCTTGCGGCGCAGGCCGAGATGCTGGCGGCAGCCTGGCAGCAAGGGCGGTGCAACAGCTAATGGACGAACACGCTTCAACGCCGCCCGACGACAGCGCCGTGGCAGTGGCCGCGCCGGTGGACTTGCCCGCCTCGCTCGATCTGAACGAACTCCAGGCGCTTGCGCCCGCTGCGGTGGAAGAACTGTGCCACCGCTTCGACGTGCGGATTCACCCGGGCCGCACGCGTCATCATCAGATCCTGGATCTGGCTCGCTGCGCGATCAGCCGCAATATCCCCGTCACCGTCGAAGGGTTCTTCGATCAGGTGGCGGACTCATTCGGGCTCCTGCGGTATCCGGCTTTGAACTTCCTGCCGGTGCCGGAAGAGGTGGGAATCCCACGCGCGACGATGCAGCGGTTCCGCTTCCGCCTTGGGCAACAGATCAGCGGGACCGTTCGCCTCCCGCGCGATCGCGAGAAATCGCTCATGCTAGATGAGGTGCTGACGGTCGAAGGTCAGCCGCTCCCGGAATGGCGGGAGACGACCGACTTTGACAGCCTCACGCCGCAATATCCCGAAGGCCGCATTTTCCTCGAAAACGCGAAGACGAACTCGATCAGCGCGCGCGCGGTTGATTTGCTGACGCCGCTAGGGCGCGGCCAGCGCGGGCTCATCGTGGCGGCGCCGCGGGTGGGCAAGACGATTCTGCTGAAGGAAATCGCAAAGGCGATCCGCGTGAACCATCCGGAGATCGTCCTGATCATCCTGCTCGTCGACGAGCGGCCGGAAGAGGTCACCGATCTCCAACGCGAAGTCGATTGCCAGATCTACAATTCAACCTTCGATGAGAATTGCCACCGCCACATCCAGGTCGCGGAGCTGGTGCTCGAGCGCGCGAAGCGGCTCGTGGAAATGAAGAAAGACGTTGTCGTGTTGCTCGACAGCATCACGCGGCTGGCGCGTGGTTACAATTCCATCCAGCCAGGCAAAGGCCGCACGATGTCTGGCGGCGTCGAATCGAAGGCGTTGCTGAAGCCAAAGAAATTTTTCGGCGCCGCGCGCAACTGCGAAGAAGGCGGCAGTCTCACGATCCTGGCGACGGCGTTGGTCGATACCGGCAGCAAGATGGACCAGGTGATCTTTGAGGAATTCAAAGGCACCGGCAACATGGAGCTGCACCTCGATCGCGCGCTCGTCGAGAAGCGCCTCTACCCCGCGATCCACGTGCAACAATCGGCGACGCGCCGCGAGGATCTGCTCTACCACCCGGATGAGTGGGAGCGGGTGAAGGTGCTGCGCAAAGCGATGGCGCAGCTCCCGCCGATCGAGGCGATGGAGATGTTGATCGGCAACCTCCAGGCGACAAAGACGAACGCCGAGTTACTGCTGGCGGGCCTACGGTGATCGCGAGCTCGGAGGAACTCGCGGCGATTCTGCCGCAGCTGGAATCGGTCAGCCGAGTGGCGGTCGATACGGAGGCGGACAGCCTGCATTGTTATTTTGAGAAGCTCTGCCTGGTGCAGCTGAGTTTCAATGGATCAGACCATCTCGTTGATCCACTGGCGGGCTTTGATCTCGCGCCACTTTCCGCGGCGCTCGAGGGGAAGGAGATCGTGCTGCAGGGCGCGGACTTCGATCTCCGGTTGATGAAGCGCAGCTTCGATTTCACGGCGAGCAAAGTTTTCGACACGGTGATCGCGGCGCGGTTGCTCGGGATTCGCGAGTTCAGTCTCGCGGCCTTGGTGGAGCGCTACTTCGGCGTCACCCTGAGCAAGGGCTCGCAGAAGGCGAACTGGGCACAACGTCCGTTGCCGCCGCAGATGGCGGAATACGCGAAGAACGACACGCGTTATCTGTTGCCGCTGGCCGAGAAGCTCGAGGCGGAGCTACGTCACAAAGGCCGGCTCGAATGGTTCGAGCAATCCTGCGAACGCGCGCGCACGATGGCTGCGGTGCAACGCGTCCGCGACGAAGAGGAAGCGTGGCGGATCAGTGGGTCGGGCACGCTTTCGCCACGTGCTTCGGCGGTCTTGCGCGCGATCTGGCGCTGGCGCGATCGTGAGGCGCAGGCTGCGGATCGGCCGTCGTTTCACATTTTGCAGAACCATCTCATGATCGACGCGGCGAAGGGGTTTGAAGCCGGACATGTGCCGGAGTTCCGCCATCTCTCGCCCCGCCGACGCCGCGGATTCATGGAAGCGGCGGAGGAAGCGATGCGGCTGCGGGATGCGGAGCTGCCGCGGCGTTTACGTCGGGTCGGCACGCGGCCGACGCAGGAGATGGAGCGAATGGCGGAAGATCTCCGGAAGCGACGCGACGTGGTCGCCGAGGAGCTTGGTCTCGACCCATCATTCATTGCGCCACGCGCGACGGTGGAATCGATCGCAGCGGATGGGGCGCGAAGTGAGGCGCTGCTGGTGCCGTGGCAGCGCGATCTTTTGAAGCTCTGATTGCTTCGGTGCTCCTTCTGTTCGCACCGTGATGACGCGCTCCTCGCGACTAGATGCGCTGATCGACTATGCGCGGCGCGAGCCGGGACGTTGCCTTGCGATCGTGCTCGCGTTGCACGTCATCATCTGGACCGCGTTGCCGGCGCTGCTGTCGCAGAATCTTCAACTCGACCTCGCCGAAGACCTCGCGCTCGGCCGCGAATGGCAACTTGGCTATTGGAAGCATCCGCCGTTGCCGTGGTGGCTGGCGGATCTCGCGTACCGCATCGTCGGCGATGTGCGCGCCGTGTATCTGCTCGGTCCGCTCTCGGCGGCCGCCTGCATGTACGTCGTTTGGCTGCTCGGCCGCGAGATTCTCGGTGGTTTTCAGTCTCTCGTAGCCGTGCTGGCGCTGGAAGGTCTGCACTTTTTCAACTTCTCGGTGCCGAAGTTCGCACACGACCAGATGCAGCTGCCGTTCTGGGCCCTCACGGGATTGTTTTTGTATCGAGCGCTGACGCGCGAGCGTGTGCTGGACTGGATCGTCACCGGCATCGCTCTGGCGTTCTGTTTCTGGTCCAAGTACGCCGCCTTTGCGCTCGCCGGCAGCATCGGGTTGTTCATGCTTCTCGAGCCGACGGCGCGACGGACCTTCGGCACACGTGGCCCGTGGTTGATGGCGCTCGCCTTCTTGGTTGTCATCGGCCCGAATCTTTGGTGGCTCGTCGACACCGGTTTTCTCCCCATGCGCTATGTCGATGCGCGCGCGAAAGTCGCCAGCCATTGGTATCAAGTCGTCACTTATCCACTGAACTGGACGATCGGGCAGATCTTCTTCATTAGCCCAATGCTCGCGCTCATCGCAGTGGTCTTACAGGGCCGGCGCCCAACTCCTGGCACGGACGCGCGCCGCAGGTTTACGCAGCGGTATGTCGCGATGCTCGCCCTCGGCCCATTCGTTCTCACGACGGCTGTCGCGATCATTGCCGGTCGGCTGCCGATCGGGATGTGGGGATATCCGTTGTGGTCGTTCGCGCCGCTGGCTGCGCTGCTTTGGTTCGGTGCCGCGACGGAACCGCTGCGCTTGCGTCGGTTCGCGACCGGCTTCCTCATCATCTTCACCGCGATGCCGCTAGCGTACGCTGCGATCGAGACGCTCGAGCCGGTGATCCGCGATCGGCCGAAAGCAACACAGTTTCCCGGCCGGTTGTTAGCCGAGACGGTGACGCAGCGCTGGCGCGAGGAATTCGGCACGCCGCTCGCGTACGTCGGCGGCGGTGAATTCGCGACGAACAACATCGCCATCTTCTCGCCGGACCGGCCGCAGGTGATCCCGCACGCCGACCCGGCGCTGAGCCCGTGGGTCGACAGCGATGATCTTCGGCGACGCGGTGCGGTTCTGGTCTGGTCCGATACTCATTTGGATGCGGCGCGGCTCGATCGAGTGAGAGCGACTTTCCCCGGCATGCAAATGCGCGAGCCGCTGTTGCTGCCGCGCAAAACATTCGTCAAGCGCGGGCGGGTGCGGCCTGTCCGAGTCGACATCGCCGTCGTGCCGCCGCAGGAGTAACGCTCCTGTGCGCTGTAAAAAGCGCTTCCGGATGGACCGTTAACTGCTTGACGCTTGAGAGGCAGGTCGGCAGAACTGTCAGCCACACATGGTTCCAGCACGCAATTTCCATCGTCTTTTGCAGTCAGTGTTCGCCGCGATCTTGCTCGGTGGGATTCATTCCGCCACGGCGCAAAACCCGACGCAGGCGGTCGACCGCGCGCAATTGCTGCGCGCGCAGCCATCGCTCCGCGACGACGCGGCGAGCGATGATGAGGAGGGCGAGGAGACGGTGGCGGCGAGCCCGAACGATCCCGACCTCGGCGAGCAGGCGATCCTGAAGCGGTCGGAGCGTTACCGGGCTTTCACCGTCTACGCCTCGGTGCCGGTCTCCTACACGTCGAACGTGGCGCTCTCGCGGAACAATGAGCAGGATGACTTTCTCTTCACGCCGAGCATGGGCATTTCGTACGCGCCGAAGTTCACCCCGACGTTGTATGGCAACATCAGCGTGACGCAGCAGTTCTTCTCCTATGAGGAGTTCAGCGAACTCGATTTCGGCAGCCTCGATGTCCGGGCCGGTGTCACCTACCTCGTGCCGCGGCTGCGCAATCTCCTGCTCCGCGCCGATTACGGTTACAATCGGCTGACGTCTGATGATTACGCTGCGTTCTTCGAGAACCACTCGTTAAACTTCGCGGCGGAAATGCCGTTTCGAATCGGTCGCGCGCAGCAGATCTCGGTCGGCGCCGACGCTAGCATCAGTATCGCGGCCACTCCGGACGAACCGGCGCGCCATGATGTCAGCCCGTTTGTCGCCTACTCTGTGAACGTCACGCGCGCTCTGACGTTGACTGCGGTGGGGCGTGTGGCGTGGCGCGAGTATGTCGAAGGCGATCGCTCGGACGTGAGCGGAATTCTGGCGTTGAGCGGAACGTATCGCTTCACGCCGATCTTCAGCGCGAACGCGATCGCGACCTTTGCGACGAGCGATTCGAATCAGGACGTGTTCGACTACGACGTGGCGAATCTCGGCGTCGGTCTCTCGCTCGCAGTCAAGTTCTAGGCCGGTGGAACGACGCCGGACATCGACCGCGATCGCGCGGAGTGTCACAGTTTTTGGCGCGGCCGCGTTGCTGATTTGCAGCGTTAGCGATGCCGCCGGACAAGGCCACGAGGTGCGGATCACGCGCGCGATCAAGGACGTGAAGCTCGCATCGGCGCACGGACCAACACGGCCGGTTGTTGCGAGTGAGCGCGTGAGCGACGGCGCCATTCTACGGACTGGCGTTGATTCGCGCGCCGAAATCAGATTCGCCGGACAGGCGGTCGCGCGCCTCGGCGGGAAGACAGCGCTGCGCTCGCGGAATCAAGCGCGCGATCTCGAACTCCTGGATGGCGCCGTCTTGTTCCAGGTGCCGAAAGACACGTGGGACGCAAAGATCACGACGGCCGGGATCAACGTCGCCACCGCGGGAACTACCGGCATCATCGAGCGGTACGGAAGAGCCTACGTGAAGGTCCTCGTGCTCGAAGGAACGGCCCGCGTTTACCTGAACGAGGTCGGCGAATCCGTGCTCGTCACGCCCGGCCAGTTGCTCATCACAAAACCGGGCGCGAAGACGCTGCCCGAAGCGGTGCATTTCAACATTGCGCAGCTACTGAAGACGTCGCTCCTCACTGGCCGTGACTTTGCACAGCTCGCAAGCCGGGCGCGCATCGACGAGGAAATCCGGAAGCAACAGAACGATCCCGATTTCACGCCCACCAATCTCGTGATCTACGGCCGCGGCACTCTCGTCACGCTCGTGCCGCCGCAGTCGTCGCCGACCGCATCCCCGAAGCCAGCCAATTCGCCTCGAGTATCGACTCCGGCGAGGCGTTCCCGTAGTAACTAGGGAACTCGTTTCCCGTTTGGAGATCTCTGGCCATTTCGGCCAGCGAAATGCGCATTAAGATTATCATGAGCACGCACTATCACGCCGCAGGCACCGCCATTCTGAAGCCGCTGGTCGCGACGGTGATCGCATTGACGAGCGCGGCGGGGATGCTTGGCGCGGAGCAGCTGCGCGAGGCGCGTGTTACGCAGGTGATCAATGACGTGAAGCTCCTGCCGGGGCAGGCTGAGCCGCGGCCGGCGAGCGTGAATGACGACGTCCGCGATAACACGGCAGTGCGAACGGGACAGGACTCGCGGAGCGAGCTGACGTTCCCGGATCAGACGCTGGCGCGTCTCGGTGCGAACACGATTTTCTCGTTCGAGCAGGGGACACGCAGCATGGAGCTCGGCGGCGGAGCGATGCTCTTGCGCGTGCCGAAGGGAGCAGGCGGCGCGCAGATCCGCACGGCCGCGGTTACCGCAGCCATCACCGGCACGACGGTGTTGATGGAGCACCACAAAGGCGGGAAGACAAAGTTCATCGTGCTCGAGGGCACGGCCCGTATCACGCTCAAGGGGAGCAGCGAGTCGAAGGAGGTGGAGGCCGGCGAGATGATGGCGGTGGACGCCGGCGACACGACGCTTTCCGAGCCATTCGAGGTCGATATTTCGCGGCTGATGGAGACGTCGGCGTTGATCAACGATTTTCCGCCGCTGCGCAGTCTGCCGTTGATCGAGCGGGAGATGAGTCAACAGAGCGCCGCCACGGCAACGGCTGATGGACCGCCGACGAGCCTCGTCGTCGCGCAGGCCGCGCCGACGACGACTGTGATCGATCTCGTGTCGCAACGGGTCGACGCGGAGAATCCTACCGCCTCGCCGTCACCGACCACCACACCGACGCCATCTGCGACCCCGACGCCGACTGCGACTGTCACTCCTTCCCCAACCGTCACGCCGAGTCCGACGAGCACGCCGACGCCAACCGTGACGCCAACACCAACGGTAACGCCAACACCAACGGTAACGCCAACACCAACGGTAACGCCGACACCAACAGTGACGCCGACACCAACAGTGACGCCGACACCAACAGTGACGCCGACACCAACAGTGACGCCGACACCAACAGTGACGCCGACACCAACAGTAACGCCGACACCAACAGTGACGCCGACACCAACAGTGACGCCGACACCAACGGTTACGCCGACGCCGACAGTGACACCGACACCGTCGCCGGGGACGCAAACCGCCACCTACAACGGCGGCACCGGGAACTGGAGCAATCCAGCGAGCTGGAACCCGAACGTCGTTCCGAATAACGGCAACAACGGCGAGACCTATGACGCGGTCGTCTCCACCGGCACGCTCACACAAGACATCGCTCCCGGCGTGACGATCCAGCGGCTGTTGATGAGCGGCGGCGCCGTTGTCTTGACGAACCCGCTCACGTTGAACGCGGGCCTGCAATTCAGTGGCGGCGCGATCCGTTCTGGCAATCTGTTCGTCGCCGGCGTCAGCACGCAATCGGCGACCATGGTCGTCAACGCGACGACGATCACCAATTCCGGCGACTACGATCTGTCGCTTGCCAGCGGGAGCGTTTTCAGCGGCGGCGCCTCGAGTTTCAACAACTCCGGGACGCTGCGGCGATCAAGCGGAACTGCGGCGCTCGATTTCAACATCCCGCTGAACAACAACGGCGGCACCGTCATGGTCGAGAACGGAACACTAAGGCTGACGCTCGGCGGCAGCAGCTCGGGCCAGTTTTCCGCGGCGAACGGCGCCGTGTTGGAGCTCGCCAGCAACTACGCTTTCACCGATGGCGCGTCGTTCGCTGGTCTCGGGCTGGTTCGCATCCAGAACGGCCGGACGGTGACGTTCGCCGGCACGATCGGCAACAGCGGGCAGGTGCGAGTGAATTCCACTGGCAGCTTCACCGACCTCTCATTGAACGGCGACGTGACGCTGACGGGTAACGGCGTTCTGACGCTCGCAAATGCGGCGCGTGTGCGTGGAAGCGGAATTCTGACGAACGCCGGCAACACGATCGACGGCGAAAGCTCGAACTCCGGCAGCCTCGGCACGAACGAAATCGGCATCGTGAACCAGGCCGCGGGCGTGATCGACGCGAATGTCTCCGGCTTGTTTCTGACGGTCGACCCGAATGCCGCGAACGGCCTCGTGAATCAAGGCGTGATGCGCGCGAGCAACGGCGGCCTCCTGCGGCTCACCGGCAACGGCGGCGGCATTTTCGATAATGCGGGCGGAACGATTCTCGCGCTCGCTGGCTCGGAGGTGCAGCTCACCGCCGGCGCGTTTGTGACCGGCGGAACGCTGACCACCGTCGGCAACGGCACGATCCGCAACATCAGCACGGCGACGCTGGATTCGCTGACGAACACCGGGATGTTCGTCGCGAACAACGGCACCGATACCACGTTCAGCGGCACGATCGTTAGCACCGGCGTCATCAGTCTGCTGTCGACCGGCAGTTTCACCGACCTCTTCGTCAACGGAAACGTCACACTGACCGGCGGTA
>JAESFH010000282.1_pt1 | contig 19216 bp, 15 predicted proteins | sample 9269381 | NCBI WGS metagenome assembly JAESFH01 (sample SAMN14504062, study PRJNA617094) | algae metagenome | isolation source: Aphanothece sp. CMT-3BRIN-NPC111 and co-occurring heterotrophs from well... | place: USA: Clark Mountains Wilderness, California | collected 2010-04-18
TCCCCGGGCCGGTGCTGCGCGTTGTGGAAGGCTCTCAGGTCCGTATCACGGTTTCCAACCGCCGGCCGGAGCCACACACCTTTGCGATCACGAACGTCCCCGCGGCGACCATCGAGCTCGCGCCGGGATGCTCGGGCACGGCGAGCTTCACCGCCCCGGCCGCCGGCACCTACCTTTATCACGACGGGTCCCAGGGGCCCCTCTATCGCATCCTGGGTCTGCATGGCGTGCTGGTCGTGGAGCCGCTGGCAGGCACGACCCCATCGGGCAGTCGAACGCCCTACAGCCTCGACAGACTCAACGAAGACCAGAGACGCTCCATCACGACCCTGTTCGATGCCCTCGGGACGGCGCGGCGCTTCCCCGGCGGCAAGTGGGTCCCGGCGCCTTCGAACGCCGAATTCTCCAATCAGGAAAAGATCTGGGTCCTGAATGAGATCGACCCCAAGTTCAACGCACTGGTCAGGCCCGGGCGGCCCATCCGTCTCGATCCCAGGCTGACCGCAAACGTGGCGGAAAACTTCGTCCCACGCTACTTCACCATCAACAATCGTAGCGGCTTCGATCTTCATGAAGGCGCTGATGTTGTCATCAAGAACTACGTTGGCGAGCCGACCCTGATACGCGTGGTGAATGCGAGACTGGCGCACCACTACAATCACTTTCACGGCAACGATCTCATGAACCTGGCCGGTCTGGAATTCGATCAAGCCTCCCCCGAATTTGGACGTGTCGTCGTGCAGAGCAACATCATTGAGCTGGACACGCACGGTATTTGGCCGATGGAGCGGCGGGACCTGCTCCTCCCTGTGGAAGTGCCGCACGACATTCCGTTCCGCATCCCCCTCTCGAACCCCGATCCTGCGGCGGGTCAGTTCAACCGGATGATGGCCGGCAAGGCCCAGGAGCCGTTCCCGCTTCGCTATGTCATGCATGATCACGTAGAGATGTCGAACACGGCGGCCGGCGGCAACTATCCCCAGGGGATGGTCACCCATTGGGAGATCCTCGGCGGTGTCGGAGGCAGGGCTCGTGCCGGCACGACGTCCCGCGACCGTCCCGCTGCCGGCTGAGAGCAATCCCGTCGCCTTTCGGAACGCCAGGTCCTCGCCATGTCAGACAACACCAGCTCGACCTCACCTCTCCTCGCCGCCAGCGCTGCAGCCGTCGCGGGAAGCGAGGCATTCGCCCAGACGGCTCCAAAGCTCGGGCCGAAATCGACCGGCGTGCCCGGCCCTGGGGAGATTCAATTTGGCAAAGTCGATTTCTCCGATACCGGGATCCGTGGCCCCGAGAACTTCGACACGTTCGGCTGCGATGTTTTCCGCGAGAACCCGAACACCCCTGATTGGCAAACAGCCAATGTCTATTTCGAACGGAAGACGTTTCTGAACGGCGAACTACGGATGCCGGACGGTCGGGAAATCCGGCATTGGGGATTCGAAGATACTTTGAAGGCGAAGGGCAAGCGGACGCTCCCCTCACCCCTCATTCGTGTGCAAGAAGGCGATCTCGTGCACGTGAAGCTGGACGTTCGAGGAAACTCGCACACGCTTCATCACCACGGGCTGCAGCCGAGCACCTTCAACGACGGGGTCGGTCATGTCTCGTTCGAGGTGACCGGAGACTACATCTACCAGTGGCAGGCCGACCATGCAGGCACATATCTGTATCACTGCCACAAGAACACGACCCTCCACTTCAAGATGGGCATGTATGGACCGCTGATCATCGATCCACGGCCCGATGCAACCGGCAATGTGTTGGCCTATGGCCCGCCTTACCGGAACGGGCGGGTGCCCGCCTACGACGTCGAGCAGTGCTGGGTCTTGGACGACATCGATCCGCGATGGCAGGATCTCAACCACGAGGCTGGGCTCTGCGGCGAGGATGTCGGATTGAACATCTTCAAGCCCCGATACTTCCTGATCTCGGGCACACCGACGCAGCCGAACGCGCCGACCCTTGCGCAGAGTGTCAAGGCATCTCCGGGTCAGAAGATCCTCATCCGCCTTATCAATGCCAGCTATTCCGTGCTGCAGGTCAAGATCGAAGGCTTGGCCTCGCAGATCATCATGACCGACGGCCGGGCACTCACGGAGCCTTGGAACGACTGGATCCCCGTTGCAGCAGGCTCGCCGTTCTTCATGGGAACCGCCCAGCGCCGCACCCTGCTCATCGACACCGGAGCGGCCTTGAACGCGGGCAAGAGAGGGACGTTTAGGGTCGGGTTCGAGTTCCAGGATTGGATTACGCGCAAGGTTCACAACGCAGGGGACCCGCGCTACCAGGGCCGTGCTTTCACGACCATCACGGTGTGAGACCGCCCGCAGGCCCTCGTCGGCGGGAGCGGCGTTCGAGAGCGGCCAGCATGACCGCGGCGGTTCCCACGCATCGGAGGGTGACGTGACGCGGGAGTTCAAGCATGAGATGGGAGGCTCCGCGCGGGAGCCGCCGGTCTTTGATCTGCGCGAGCGTCTCCCGGCCGACAGGAAGCGCGCCTTGCTCCAATGAACGGCGTTCGCCCAGTCCGCTCCTCATAGCTTGCGGGAATTCCTGCCCTCGGCGGCCAGACGACGGCCGGTTTCCAGAAGAAATTGGACTTCATCGTCGCTGAAGGATCGCTCCGTCCGGTTCGCAGCCCCGAGCGCTCCGACGACGTGGTCGCCGTCGAAGATCGGGACGACGAGCGCTCCTGCCAAACCTGTCGCGCGGGCGCCCGGCCGCACGTCCCCGCTCGTGTCCGACTGGATGTTGCAGGTCGTGACAGGCTCCCGGCGTTCCACCGCCAGCCCGGCCATTCCCTTGCCGACGGGGATCACCCGAATGGCATCCAAAACCTGATCGGGAAGGCCGGGCGTCGCGGCCAGCAGGTGAAGGAGACCGTCCGACCCGAGCCAATGAACCGTTCCCGAATCGGCGCCGATGCGGGCCATGACGTCCGCCAGCGCCTCCGTGGCGTCGTGTTGCGCAATCGCTCCGTCAATGGTCACGCGCATCCTCCGTCCGAAGTGGTGCAGGGCCGGGCACGGGTCCGAGTTCCGGGACCAGGCCGCCGAACCTCCTGGCCGCGACCATTGCGAGCGCAGACACGGCCATCGCGCTCGCGAACGCCAACGCGAAACTCGCTCCGTCCGAGACACCCGCCCCGAGCACGACGTAGCATCCGCTCACCCCGATATTGGCGCAGGTCGTGACGGCGAGAACCCGTGTCCTGGGAAGGCGCAGGATGCCCGCGACGAGGATCGATGCCTCCGCCAGGACCGGAACCGCCCGGCAGGCTGCCAACATCAGCAGCCCGCTTCTGTCGAGGAGCCGTGACAGCCGCGCCTGTTCGGCAGGCGTGATGAAGGTTTCCGCCCGCGCTGGACCGAGCCAGCTGCCGAGAGCGTAGGCCAAGCAGCATCCAGCTGTCATTCCGAGCGCCCCAACCGCGATTCCGGGCAGGAAGCCCAGAGTCGTGCCCAGACCGGTCAGGACGAAGCTCGATGGAACCGGCAGCAGGACATCGGCGACCAGGAGAAGGAAGCCCGTGGCGGCAACGCCCGCCCGCGTGCCGCTCATGGCCCCGACGCTCCAGAATTCCAGGCGCTCGCCGAACATCATGAATGGCAGGATGATCGAGCCGGCGACGAGGATGATCCCCGCAGACCACCGCGCCATCGGATGAGCCGGCATGATCATGTCTCCACCGCGAGAACGTCCCAGCCTTCCGGCCCGACAGCCACTCCGCTCCGGTCGAGGATCGCTGCGGCTTCCGGATTGGGGCATGCCCGCAGGGCGAGAGCCGCTGCCTGGCGCTCCCGCCCGTTGCCCGACTCAAGGGTGCGTTCGAGCGCATCGAGCCCGCGGCGGTCCGCGAAAGGACCGACGCAGCGCCACAATTCCGGCGAGACCGCGCGACCGGCGGCCCATCGCTCGTGCGCATAATCGACCAGCATCGCGGCGAGGTCGGCGTTGGCACGCTCATCCAAGCCCTGAATGGGAGCGAGCGCCGAACCGATGAACAGGGCCTTGAGCACCATCTGGTTCCACGCCGCCTCGTCGAAATGCTCCTGGGGATAGGGATTCCGGTGCGCGACCGCTTCGAAGATCGGCTTGATGGCGGACCGGACACCCTCCGCCGCCCGCCGCCGCAGGGCCTCGCCCGCGGGAAAGATCGCCAGTCCCCGGTAATAGGCGATGAGCTCCTGGACATCCGCCGTTCGGCAGAGGTCCTCGATGGTGGGCGCGAAGGTCTGCTCCGACCGGAAGCTCGCGAGGACGAATGCGATGCGGGCCGCCTGGTCGACGCTCAGGCCGGTCGCGTCGAACCCCGGTCGCAGGGCTGCGGCGTCCCGCAGGGCCTCTGGATCGGGCGCAAGATCGGCCTTTCCGAGCTTGCGTGGCGCAAGCCCGACGGCGCGGATGAGCGCGCCGCGCTCATCTGCCGAAATGGCCGCGACCTGGTCGCGGAACCAGGAGGAGCGGTCCGCGGGGAGGCTGTTCTCGAGCCAGCGGCCGAACAGCTCGATGAGCGCCTGAACAGATTGAGAGGCGGACGATGGCGGGCTCCCCACCGAACGGTGCGCGGTCGTCACGAGCGCGAGTGCCATATCCGCCTCCAGTGTTAAAGCACCAGGCCGCGATCTCAGGTGCCTGGGATCACTCGATGGGCCAAACGCGTGACCACGTATCCTGCGGCGCAGGCCAGCGCGATCCGGGGCGAGACGGCCGCGACCGCGAGCGCATCGACCAGGCAGATGGCCGCCAGGAGGGCGCTCACCGCGTTGGGAACGGCCCCGGGGCGAGCGCGGGCCTTCAATGTCGCAACGGCGAGGATGTCCGCAACGGCAAGGGCTGCAAGGGCGAGGACCGGCGCCAGACCGCTGCCGAGGGCCGGCAGAGCCAGCGCCAGAGGCACCGCCAGGACGGCCAGCGGCCAGAGGCGGCCCACCCGGTCGAGCGCTTCCTGCTTCGCCGCATAGGTCAGGCCCACGATATGCGCGAAAAGGGCTACCCCGCCCAGGATCACCGGGGTCGTGACGTGGTCGGCTCCCACGGCCGCTGCGGCCGCGATGTAGACGAGAAACCGGCACAGCCCCATGACGATGGGGCTGACGGGATTGCCCTTGTGGTAGAGGTCGTATCCCAGAATGACGGTCGCGAGGGCCGCTCCGGCGAGACCTGCCGCCAGCCCGAACGACGAGAGCAGCACGACCCCGCCGCCGAGCATCCCGAAACCGGAGATGAAGACGGCCTCCGCCGTGATCTGCCCCGAGGGGATGGGCCGGGTCGGCCGCTCCCTCGCGTCGAGATCCCGGTCGAAGGCGTCGTTGAGATACATGCCGGCGAGGTAGAGGAGCGACAGCGCCGAAAGCACCCCGAGAGTTCGCGCGGAGGCCGGCTCTCCGCCGGCCAGGGCCGTCGCGGCAAGCCCGTTCGTCCAGACGGTCGGAAGGTTAGAGACTCGGCCCAGCCGCAGCAGCGGGTTGGAAGACGTGCGAGGGACCGTGGTCGAAGCGCTCATCGGCGAGTTCCTCGAGAACGAAGGTGAGTTCGCGGGCGATATCGTGCGCTTTGGAGCCTGTCTTCAGCGCAGGCGGCAGCACGTCCCAGGTATAGGTTTCGACCTCGAGATGCGGCGAGAGCGGCTCATGCTTCAGCGCCCTGAGCGTCGAGATCAGATCCGCCTGCGTCGAGCCGATGTCGCCGATGTCCGGCAGGAAGACGGGAACATGGCAGTGAACGCGCCACTCGCCCCGAGCCTCACCACGCTCCAGGGCCGTGAAGGCGTCCGGCAGGTCGGTGTAGCGTTCGATCCTCTGCCGACGGGCGATGACCTGGTGGAGATAGACGCCCGTATCGAACCGCCGCAGATCCTCCAGGAGGTCCGGGTCCATCTCGGGCACCCGCATCGCGGCGGAGAGCTGGATCTTCGGGATCCCGATGCCGCGTGACCGCAGGAGCCTGAGGGCTGCAACCGGGTCCTCGTACTCGACCGCGCCGTGGCAGACGTCGTAGCAGACGCCGACATGGCGGCGCAGTGCATCCTCCGCCGCGTCCCGCGGGAGCCCCGTGAGCTGGCCCAGGCGCGCCAGCGAGGAGGCTGCGAAGAGGCGGCTTTCGAAGAACGCGACCGTCTCTTCGACCGTCTCCAGAAAGCAGCAGGGCTCGGGCTCGAGCGCCATTGCAATCGTGCGGCCGGTGCTCCGCTCCATTCGGATCAGGTCCGCCGCACTCTGCAGGAGGTTCTCGACCATCGCCTCGATGGCGCCGGGCTCGTGACCGGCAGGCTTGAACGCACCGGGGACGGTCGAGATGCTGCCGAACTCTCCGTCGGGCAGGAGCGCGGCGAGAATGCGGGCCGCATCGAAGGTGAAGCGCCGGCGATCCATGCTGCGCCAGTCGGGCTGATACACGTCCTCCTTCACGCGTGTCCCGTGAAACGGGCCGAAGGGGAACGCATTGATCGTGAAGACATAGGCGCCCAAACGCGCGAGCTGGGCCCGGAATGCGTCCAGGCGCTCCGGTGAGGCGAGGTCCGCGGCCGCGATTCCGGAGAGGCGAAGCCCAAGCCCGAAGGGAGCATCGGGGGAGACGGCGTGCTTGATCGTCGGCACATGGGCGTCGAGGCTGGCGGAGATCTCGTCCCAGGTCTCGCCTGCGTGGATGTTCGTGCAATACGTGAGCTGCGCAGGAGCGGAGAGATGATCAAGCCGCATGGGATGCTCTCCGGTTGCGGCGCCGGCCCTCGAGCCAGGCGATGGATTGCTCGACGAGCCGCTCGTCGATGGCATGGACGTCGAAGCCCGCGCCGATTTCAGCGAGGAGCGTCACCGTCAGCTCGCCTCCGAGATGCTCCTGGAATTCGCGCAGGCCCTGGACGATCAGCGGCCTGGAGCCCTGATCCCGCTTCGCCAATGCGTCGCTCCAGAGCTCGAATCCGAGCGTCTCGAGGACGCGGCACACCTGCTCGTCCTGCCCGGGGGACAGGAGACCCATCAGAACCGAGAGGCGGGTATCGAGTGCCATGCCGATCGCGACCGCTTCTCCATGGTCGAGCCCGTGCCGCGTCAGCATTTCCAGCTTGTGGGCTGACCAGTGGCCGAAATCGAGGGGGCGGCTCGATCCTGTCTCGAAAGGATCGCCGCCCATCGCGATCTGGCGCATGTGGAGGAGTGCGGAGCGCTCGATCAGGATATCGAGAGCGTCTGGGTTGAACGCCGCGAGAGCGGTCGCGTTGTCCTCGATCCACGCGAAGAACGCGGTATCGCGGATGAGGGCCACCTTCACGGCCTCGGCCATGCCGCTGCGTTTGCCCCGGGGCGGCAGGCAGTCGATGAACGCGCTGTCGTTGATGACGGCGGCGGGCGGCGCGAACGTCCCCAGGAGGTTCTTCAGGCCGAGCCAGTTCACCGCGTTCTTGACCCCGACGCCGCTGTCGTCCTGCGACAGGACGGTGGTGGGAAGCCGGATGTGACGGACGCCGCGATGGAAGATCGCGGAGGCGTAGCCAACCGCGTCCAGCACCGCGCCGCCGCCGATGGCGACCGCGTAGGAATGCCGGTCGATGGAGCGGTCCGCGAGGGCCTGGACGATGCGGTGGACGGCATTGGGATCGTTCTTCGGCGCCTCCCCGCCCGGCACCAGGACGATCTCCCCAATGATCTCGAGGGAGGCGCGGTGAGCCTCTCCGTAATGCCGCAACGTCGCGCCGATCTCCGGCATCACCGAGAGCAGGCCCTCGTCGACGAAGACCGCGAGCCGATGGCGCTTCGCCACGTCGTCGCGGCCCGCGATGGCGTCGGCAAGCACCGGATTGTCTGGATGGAGCGCGTTGCGCGTGAAGATGACGGGGTACTCGTATGATACCGTAAAGCGCTGAACGTGGGTCGCGCCCCACGTCCGTGTCGGACGTCGCTCGAGCACCGTGCGTCCCTCCCCGGCCGCCACTGCTTCGGGTGGCTTCCTTTAGGGAAGATCGTGCGCCCCTGCGCCTGACTCGTCAATCGTCTTCATTGGATGACATGGGACGTCGCGTATCCACGTTGACAAAATCATGTATCGACTGAACGATTACCGTCATGCGCGGAGGATTGCTGGACCGGAGGTCAAATGCATCCGACGGTTGTCCTCCTGGTCGTTGGCCTCACGCCCCGTCACCTTGGAAAAAACACACCTCATCTCAGCCGATTAGCCTCCCACGGGACCGTCCGACCTCTGATCACCGTCACGCCGGCCGTCACGTGCACGGTCCAGGCGACCTTCATGACGGGCGGCCTGCCGCGGGACCACGGGGCCGTCGCCAATGGCTGGCTCTTCCGGGACCTCATGGAGGTGATGCTCTGGCGCCAGTCGAACCGTCTCGTCGCCGGCGAGAAGGTCTGGGAGGCCGGGCGCAGGCGTGACCCCGCCTTCACCTGCGCGAATCTGTTCTGGTGGTACAATATGGGGGCGAGCCACGACATCGGCGTCACCCCCCGGCCGATCTACAAGGCGGATGGGCGAAAGCTGCCCGACTGCTACACCGTGCCCGCGGAGCTGCGGGACGAGCTCACCCGCGAACTCGGTCCGTTCCCCCTGTTCCAGTTCTGGGGGCCGGGGGCCGGCATCGCGTCGACCCGCTGGATCGTGGACGCGACGCTCCATGTCCTGGCCAAGAACGCCCCGACCCTCACCCTCGCCTATCTGCCCCACCTCGACTACGACATGCAGCGCTACGGACCGGACGACCATCACCCGGCGGTTGCGTCCGCCCTGCGCGCGGTCGACGAGGAGGCGGCGCGCCTCATCGATGCCGCGGCGGCCACAGGCCGACGCGTCATGGTGCTCTCGGAATACGGCATCACGCCGGTGAGCCGCCCGATCCTGATCAACCGGGCCCTCCGGGAAGAAGGACTCTTGAAGGTTCGCAGCGAGGATGGTGGTGACGTTCTCGACCCCGTCGCCTCGCAGGCCTTCGCGGTCGCCGACCACCAGATCGCCCATATCTACATCGCCGATCGCGATCTGATTCCGACCGTTGCACGACTCGTCGGGGACCTCGACGGCGTCGAGGGTGTGCTCGACGAGGGCGGCAAGGCGGAACTCGCCCTGGACCATTCCCGCTCGGGTGAGCTCGTGGCGCTCGCGGAGGCGGATGCCTGGTTTGCGTACCCCTACTGGCTCAGCGACGCGCAGGCGCCCGACTTCGCCCGCACCGTGGAGATCCACCGCAAGCCGGGCTACGACCCGGTCGAGCTCTTCCTCGACCCGGCGATCCGCCATCCCCGGCTGGCCATCGGCCGACGCCTCCTCGCACGGAAGTTGGGACTGAGAACCCTCATGGACGTGATCCCGCTCGATCCCGGCCTCGTGCGTGGGTCGCACGGGCACGTGACGGCGCACCCGGAGGACGGGCCGTTGCTCATGAGTTCCGAACCCGGCCTTGTGGGCGAGGGGCCGGTTGCCGCCACGGATGTGAAGGCTCTGATCCTCGACCACGTGTTTTCCACAGTGCCATCGCGTTCGTTGATGACGTAGAGGAATATGAGATTAAAGACCTCTGAATTGGTCATGATTACTGACGCAATATACTTCTTAAGCTCACATGACCGCCGACATCTACAAAACAGCTTAACAATCGCACGCTTTGAGCTAACATCCGCCCGCCGTCGAGTGCGCGTGAGAGAGTCGAGCTGCGATCTGCGGCTGATCCGGTTCGACAGCGGTAATCGGGAGGAAGCGAGATGAGGACGACTTGGCTCGCAGCACTCGCTGCTGCGACGATGCTCAGTGCTGTGCCTGCGGTTGCTCAACAAGTGCCGAAAACTCCAGCCGAAGTGGCCCGGCCCGGCGGCACGATCTCGGGAGCGCAGAAGCTCGCGCTCGTGAAGGTCGCAGACGGTTTCAACGACCCCACCGGGGTGACCGTAGCCAATGACGGCAGCGGTCGTATTTTCGTGGTGGAGCGCGTCGGCCGGGTGCGGATCGTCTCCAAAGACGGCAAGCTGGAGCCAGAGCCGTTCCTTGATCTGACCAACATCAACCCGCTCGGCAGCGAAGTTCAGACGGGCTTCGTTGAGCAGGGATTGTGGTCCATCGCCTTCCATCCTCGCTTCCGCGAGAACGGCTTCGTGTACGTGCATTTCTCGTCGCTGCCGTTCAACGGCGCCTCCATCGTCGCGCGTTTCACGGTCGACCGCGGCAGCCCGAACCAGATCAGCACCGAGCAGGCATCGAAGACCGTCAAGGTTTTGATGAACATTCCCCAGCCCTACTACAATCATTACGGCGGCATGATCGCGTTCGGCCCCGACAACATGCTGTATATCGGCAAGGGCGATGGCGGCTGGGAGGGCGATCCGCTCGACGCAGGCCAATCGATGAACACGCATCTCGGCAAGATGCTGCGCATCAATGTCGATACGCCGGACGACGTCCCCTATTCCGTCCCGCAGGACAACCCGTTCGCGAAGGCCGACCGGCCGCAGATGATGTCGCTCTTCGGCGTGACCGAGCAGGGCTTCTCGCAGATCAAGGTCGGGGCCAAGCCGGAGATCTGGGCCTACGGTCTGCGCAATCCCTACATGTTCCACTTCGACAAACGCTCCGGCGATCTCTTCATCGCCGACGTGGGTCAGAACCACTGGGAAGAGATCAACTACCAGCCCGCATCCTCGAAAGGCGGCGAAAACTACGGCTGGAAGCATAACCAGGCCTCGAAGTGCCACCCGCACAAGGGCCCCGGTGAAACATGCCCGATCGTCGGGGTGCTGCCCATCGCCGAGTATCCGCACGAGGAGCCGTACCCCGGCGCCGAGAAGGTCAAGACCGGCTGGGGCTGCTCGGCTCAGGGCCTCGGCGTCGCCAACTACGCCGGCATGGAGAAAACCTATCTCGTCGGCGATTGGTGCTCCGGACGCTTGTTCGGCATCGGCTGGGACAAGGGCGCCAACAAGTGGCAGATGCAGGAGTTCATGCAGACCGCGTTGCAATTTACCGCGGGTAACATCGAGGACGACGGCACGATTCTGGCCGTGAACTGCTACTGCTTCTACACGGACGACAAAGGCCCGACGCAGAACCCGGCCGGCGCGCTCTGGCGCATCCTGCCTGCCGACAAGGTTCCGAGCGGCGCCGAAGTCGCCAAGGCTCAATAGCGCAAGCTCTGCGAGGCGCCTTACGACGAGGCGCCTCGCGTCCCTCCATCACGCGAGCACGCGCCATGAAGCTGCGTTGGCCAGCATCGACCATGTTTGCCGTCCTCAGTGCCGCATCTCCCGCCGCGGCGCAGGTCGAGTTCCGTCACGCGCTCGACAACTCACCCCTCGAAGTCAAGCCGCGTCCCAACGAGGTCGAGACCGAGGCGGTCAAGACGTTCAAGGCGACAGGCACCAACCCGTACCTCAATCAGGAGGCGGTGCTCGCACAGGGCAAGAAGCTCTACGAGGCCAATTGCCAGAGCTGCCACCTCAAGGACGGGTCCGGACGACTCGGGCCGTCCCTGATCGGCGACAAGTGGGCTCGGGAGCGAGCCGCGACCGATGTCGGCATGTTCGAGATCGTCTACGGCGGTGCCGCAGGCGCCATGCAATCCTTTGCGCGTCGCGGCATGTCGCAGGACGACATGCTGAAGATCATAGCCTACGTGAGGAGCCTCAAGAAGACATGACCCAGCCACCCCTGGATTCCGGTCAGAGCTTCGTCTGCGACGCGCCTTCCGACGAGACGAGGACCGTCACCTGTCCCTGCTGCGCCGGCGTGCTGACTCCCGAGATGCAGCGAATGCTGCTCGAAGAGATGGCACGGCGCGACGCGACCGAGCAGCGGACCGCATTCGGGTCTCCGCTCGGAGGCGGGTCGATGATGGTCGATCCGCACGCGCACATGATCTCCCGCACGACGAACGATTACGAGGCGATGGCGCGGGCTGGCGTCGTCGCCGTGATCGAGCCCTCATTCTGGCTGGGCCAGCCGCGAACGAGCCCCGGAACCTTTGTCGACTACTTCGCGACGATCACGGGTTTCGAACGCTTTCGGGCCGGTCAGTTCGGCATCAGGCATTATTGCACCATCGGCCTGAACCCCAAGGAGGCCAACAACGAGCCGCTCGCAGAGGCCGTGATGGATCTGCTCCCGCGATACCTCGCAAAGGAGGGCGTGGTCGCCATCGGGGAGTTGGGCTACGACGAGCAGACGCCGCTCGAGGACCGGTACCTCCGCGCGCAGATCGAGCTCGCGAAAGAGTACGATCTACCCATCATGATCCACACGCCGCACCGCGACAAGAAGCGCGGGACCCTCAGAACGATGGACGTCCTGAAGGAGCACGGCGTCGATCCGGCCGCCTGCGTGATCGACCACAACAACGAGGAGACCGTCCGCGACGTCCTGGATCGCGGGTACTGGGTGGCCTTCTCGATCTATCCCGGCACGAAGATGGGCAACGAGCGCATGACCGAGATCGTGCTTGCCTACGGCCCGGAGCGCCTGATCGTCGATTCCGCCTGCGACTGGGGCGTCTCCGATCCATTGGCCGTGCCGAAGACGGCGCAACTGATGAGAGAGAGCGGCATCGAAGCCGCGGCCGTCCGGCAGGTGACCTACGCGAACGCTCTCGCGGTCTACGGTCGCAACGGCGAGATGCGGGAGACCGACTGGACCAGCCCTGCACCCGTCGACCAGCGGACGCTCTATGAGGGAAACAGCGTCCTCCGCGGGGGCCAGGCGCCGCGCATCGAGCCGGCGCGGGGAGATCGGGCCGACCTGAGGATATCCTGATCACCCGCAGCAACGCTGGCCGATTGCCCAGCCTATGATCGGCCAGCGCCGCATCACCCGTTTCTGATCTGCAACCTGCCGTCTCACGTGATAGGCCAGGCCCCTGCGACAGGAAGAGCCGGAACGCGTCTTGCATGACACGCGTTTCCAGTCCTGTCGCTGGGATCGGGCATGTACAAGCCTCTGGCTATTGTTTCGTTTGTTGCGTGCCTAGGCTCGGCCCAGGCGGCGCCGCTTTACGATTTCGTCGTCGAGTGCAAAGCCGCCACGACCGCCGAATGCATCGAGCGGGTCCGGGCGACGCTGGACCAGATCCGAGCCCAGGACCAGGGGCGGGCCTTCTGCCTGCCGAAAGTGTGGCACCCGGCATCCCCATCGAGCGAGAGCTATCCCGTTTCGCTCCTCGACTACCTCCTGCTTCGGCTGTCCGCGGCCCGGATCGGCCGCGCAGGTGAAGCCCACACGATCGTGGCGCGGGACGTTCTCGCCGAGATGTATCCGTGTCGTCACGCCCGTCACTAGAGCGTTTTCGCGTGAGGTGGATCCGGCTCACGTGAAGAAAACGCGTCAACACCAAGAGGAGAGCTGATTCGACGCAAGTCGAAACAGCTCTAGGTTGGTCATCCGCGGAATGGAGCGGCGCGGGGAGCTCCGCATCCGGCCCGCTCCGATGGCCGGCGGTGCTGCCGTGAGAGGCCCGTGCGGCGACCTGCGGCGCCTGACGGGCGGTACTTCGTTGTCCCGGGTCGGCTCCCGCGGACAAACCTGCAACGTCCCGCGGGGACACGCGGGCGGCTAGGTCAGGAACTCAAGACGGCTTGGCGCGGGTCAGGAGCGCCTGCCGCACGGCCGCGATAGAGCGCTGCGTAATGCTTGGCCGGTCTTCCCCAGCCGACGTCGCTCGTCATCCCGTTCCGCTGCAGAGCAGACCAGGTGGCCTTGTCCCTCCATAAAGCCGCCGTTCGCGCCAGCGCAGCCTCCAGCATCAGCTGCGACACCGGCGCGAATTGTACGCCGGTTGCGACCCCGGCCCCCACCGCCATTTCGTTGGCATCGATGATGGTGTCAGCGAGCCCTCCGACCCGGGCCACCACTGGTACGGCACCGTATCTGAGCGCACAGAGCTGCGTGAGACCGCAGGGCTCGAACCGGGAGGGGACGAGCAGGGCATCACACCCGCCCTGGATCTGGTGCGCCAGGGCCTCGTCAAAGCCGAATACGGCCGCCACTTGCGACGGATGCGCGGACGCGGCCTTACGGAACCCGTCCTCGAGCTCCCGCTCCCCTGCGCCGAGGAGGGCGAGCTGTGCGCCCTGGGCCAACAGAGCCGGCAAGGCGCCCAAAAGAAGGTCCAGGCCCTTCTGGGCCGAGAGGCGGCTGACGACGCCATAGAGCAGAGCGCTCCCGTCCCGCGCCAGCTCGAGCCGGGCCTGGAGGGCGTCCTTGTTGACGGCTCGTCTCTCCACCGAACCCACGTCGTAAGGAGCCGCGAGCGACGGATCCCGCGCCGGATTCCATACCGCCTCGTCGATCCCGTTCAGGATCCCGAAGAGGTCGTGCGAGCGCGCGCGCAGGAGGCCGTCGAGGCCCATGCCGCCCTCGCTCGTCTGGATCTCGAGCGCATAGGTCGGCGAGACGGTGGTGATCCGATCCGCCAGCTGCAGCCCCGCCTTGAGGTATCCGATCCCGCCGTAGTACTCGACACCTTCAATGGCGAAGGCCTGTGGCGGAAGCCCGAGGCTCTGCAGGAGATGAGCCGAAAACCTGCCCTGGAAGGCCATGTTGTGAACGGTCATGACCGTCCGTGGGCGCGGCTGTCCGCTGAAGTGCAGGTAGGCCGGCACCAACCCGGCCTGCCAGTCGTGCGCGTGAACGACATCCGGAATCCAGCGGCCGAGAGCCCCCTGCCCTAGCGCAGCGGCGACCTGGGACAGCGCGGCGAAGCGCTTGGCATTGTCGGACCAGTCGCGCCCGTCCGGTCCGAGATAGGGTGAGCCCGGCCGATCGAAGAGATGGGGAGCCTCGAGGACGAACAGTGCGAGCCCGGCGGCCTGTCCGGCCAGCACCCGGGCAGGTCCGCCGTGGAGATCCTCCACGGCATGGACGATCTCCGCACCATCTAGGTCACGCAGGACGGCCGGATAGCCGGGGAGGATCGTCCTAACCTCGACCCCCTCGCGGGCGAGGGCCGCCGGCAGCGCCCCTGCCACATCGGCGAGGCCGCCCGTCTTGACGAGCGGGAAGACCTCGGACGCGACCGACAGCACTTTCATGACGCAAGCCGGTCGACCATCGGCTGCGTGATGAGGCAGATCCCCCGCTCCGTGCGCCGGAACCGCTTTGCGTCGAACTCCGGGTCGTCACCCACGACCAACCCTTCGGGAATCCGGACACCGCGATCGATCACGACATTCGACAATCGGGCCGAGCGCGCCACGTCCACGGACGGAAGGATGACGGCGTTCTCCACGTGCGCATAGGAGTGGACGTGGACCCCCGTGAAAAGAAGGGATCGGCACAGGGCCGCGCCCGAGACGATGCAGCCGCCGGAGATCAGGGAGTTGACGGCCTCGCCCCGCCGCCCGGCCTCATTATGAACGAACTTGGCCGGCGGCGTGACCTCCGCATAGGTCCAGATCGGCCAATCGTGGTCGAACAGGTCGAGCGCAGGCACGAGATCGGTCAGGTCGATGTTGGCATCCCAATAGGCGTCGACCGTGCCGACGTCGCGCCAGTAAGCCTGCGTCTCCGAGGAGGAGCGGACGCAGGAGGATGTAAAGCGGTGCGCGACCGCTTTGCCGTGCTGCACGAGATGCGGGATGATGTCCTTGCCGAAATCGCGGCTGGAGGCAGGGTCCGCCGCATCTCGCCTGAGCTGCTCGAACAGGAAGCGGGTGTTGAAGACGTAGATGCCCATGCTGGCCAGGGCCATGTCGGGGCTGCCGGGGATGCCGGGCGGATCGGCGGGCTTCTCCAGGAACGAGACGATGCGATCGCCTTCGTCAACCGCCATGACCCCGAACCCGGAGGCCTCCCCGCGCGGGACCTCCAGGCAACCGACCGTCACGTCGGCGCCCTGGTCCACATGCTGCTGGAGCATCAGCTCGTAATCCATCTTGTAGACGTGGTCGCCGGCCAGGATCACGAGAAACTCGGGTCCGTAGCTCTCGATTATCTCGATGTTCTGATACACCGCATCGGCCGTACCGGCGTACCACATGTCCTCGGAGATGCGTTGGCTCGCGGGCAGGATATCGAAACTCTCGTTCCGCTCCGGGCGCAGGAAGTTCCAGCCCCTCTGGAGGTGACGGATCAAGCTGTGGGCCTTGTACTGCGTCGCGACCCCAATCCGGCGGATGCCCGAGTTGAGCGCGTTGGACAGAGCAAAGTCGATGATGCGCGACTTGCCGCCGAAGAACACAGCCGGCTTGGCGCGCTTGTCCGTGAGCTCCATCAGCCGGCTGCCGCGGCCTCCCGCAAGTATGTAAGCCATGGCATGCCGGGCCAGCGGGCGGTGGCTGGACGGTATCGTCGACATAGGCGTTCCCTCATCCTGACCAGACCGGGCCCATGGACCCGGTCAGAGAAACCTGGATCAGATCCTTCGGTTCACCAGGTCTCGGATGAGGCGGGCCGAGGAGTTTCTATCAGCTGGCGCTCCAGATCTCGCCCGCATAGTCCCGGATCGTGCGGTCGGACGAGAACCAAGCGACCCTTGCGGTATTGAGCACCGCTGCCTGCCACCAGCGAGTCTCATCCTGCCAGAGCTCGTCCACGCGGCGCTGGGCGTCCCAATAGGCCTGGAAATCGGCCGCGATCATGTACCGGTCGTCCGCCTTGAGAGCTTCGATGAAACCGGAGAAGCGGCTTGGGTCGTCGGGGGAGAAGCGGCCGCCCTGGATATCGGCCAGGGCCGGTTGGAGGCGCGCGGGGATTGCCGTCATACGGGTGCCTTCGGCGCTTTTGCGGGCCTTCACCTCGTCGGCGGTGAGTCCGAAAATCACGATGTTGTCCGGTCCGACCCGCTCGCGGATTTCGATATTGGCGCCATCCAGGGTGCCGATCGTCAAGGCGCCGTTGAGCGCCAGCTTCATATTGCCGGTCCCGGAAGCCTCAAGCCCGGCCGTCGAAATCTGCTCGGAGAGATCCGCCGCGGGAATGATCTCCTCGGCCAGGCTGACATTGTAGTTCGGGATGAACACGACACTCAGCTTTCCGCCGACCAGAGGATCCGCGTTGATCACCCGGGCCACGTCGTTGGCGAGCTTGATGATCAGCTTCGCCTGCACGTAGCTTGGCGCTGCCTTTCCCGCGAAGATCTTGACCCGCGGCACCCAGTTCAGGTGAGGCTCCGATCTCATGGCATCGTAGAGCGCGACCGTCTCCAGGATGTTGAGGAGTTGGCGTTTGTATTCGTGGATGCGCTTGATCTGAACGTCGAAGAGGGAGGCGGGATTGATCCGCACGCCTGTGCGCTCTGCGATGAGCTTCGACAGCTTGTGCTTGTTGGCGACGCGCTGGCTCCTGAAAAGAGCCCGGAATGAGGCCTGCCCCGCAAGGGTTTCCAGCCCGGCGAGCGTGCCGGCGTCGTCCAGAACGCCTGCGCCCAAGGTCTCGACCAGCAGACGGGTGAGCCCGGGATTGGCCTGGTGGAGCCAACGCCGGAAGGTGATGCCGTTGGTCTTGTTGGTAATTCGGTCCGGGTAGAGAGCGTGCAGCGGCGCGAACACCGTCTGGCGCATGAGATCCGTATGCAGGGCCGACACCCCGTTGACCTTGTGGGAGCCCAGGAAGGCCAGGTGCCCCATCCGAACGCGCTTGCCGTCGGCTTCGTCTATGATCGAGACTTCCTCCAGCGCGCCTTCAGTAAGCCCGCGGTCCTTCAGGCTTTCGAGATGGAGCCAGTTGATGTGGTGGATGATCTGCATGTGGCGCGGCAGCAGTCGCTCCAAGAGGCTGACGGGCCAGGTCTCCAGCGCCTCCGGCATCAGCGTGTGGTTGGTGTAGCTCAGGGTCTCAGTGGTGACGCGCCAGGCCTCCTCCCAGGGCATGCCGTGTTCGTCGACGAGGAGGCGCATCAACTCCGGCACGGCGAGGGACGGGTGGGTGTCGTTGAGCTGGATCGCGGCGTGGTGCGGCAGGGAGGTCAAGCCGCCGTGGTTCTCGAGGTGACGCCACAGGAGATCCTGCAAGGAGGCCGAGGTGAAAAAGTACTCCTGCTTGAGGCGCAGCTCATGCCCGGCTGCGGTTGCGTCGCTGGGATAGAGCACGCGCGAGATTGCCTCCGCACGGGCCCGGCTTGCTTGCGCCCCGATGTGGTCTCCCGCATTGAATCGATCCAGGTCCAGCGGCTCCATGGCTCGGGCCGCCCAGAGCCGCAACGTGTTCACACGATCGCCGCCCCAGCCCGGGACCAGCGTGTCGTAAGCCGCGGCATGCACGGTCTCGGCGGCATGCCAGATGTGGCGGACGCGCCCGTCCGGAGCCTCGGCGCAGCCTACCCACCCGCCACAATGGACCGGGTAGACGATTTCCGGACGCTCGATCTCCCAAGGGTTGCCGCGGGCCAGCCAGTTGTCGGGCGCTTCTTTCTGCCAGCCCTCGACAATGCTCTGACGGAACAGCCCATAATCATAGCGGATGCCGTAGCCGACAGCTGGAAGTCCGACGGTAGCCATGCTCTCCATGAAGCAGGCCGCCAGGCGACCCAGGCCGCCGTTGCCGAGAGCCGCGTCGGGCTCTGCCGCGCGGATGCGCTCGAGATCGACGCCGAGCCCTGCCAAGGCCTCCCGGGCGACCTCCGTCAGACCGAGGTTGCACAGAGTGTCGGACAGGAGCCGCCCGATCAGGAACTCCACGGAAAAGTAGTATACCTGCTTCCGGTACTGAGTATTGGCCGAAACACCTGCAGATCGAGCGCCATCCAAAATCCGGTCCCGAACGGCTAGCGCTGTCGCGTGGAACCAATCCTGGTCGCTTGCATCAGCGGGCACTTTCCCGATCGAGTGGAGCAGCTTGCCGAGGAGGGCCTCGCGGAACCGTCCGGCAGGCGTTCCACCTGTTTCCCGAAGGATGTGTAGGGTTGACGACCCATTCTCGATCGGGTCTGCATGCGGAAGAACTGTATCGGCTGTCTCTTTGTCCAGATCACGCACGTTAAGCCCCAACACCGCTACGCTCGTGCAATGATAATAGCGAAGGACTCCTCTGTGTTCCCCGCATATGAGGGTCTAGTGATCGACAGGATGAATGCCTTCTTAATTAATCCCGACTGAGAGGTTTATTGAAGCGGGCGACCCTGAAGGGTGGAGCGGGCAGTGCTCGGCGGGCGCCCACTCAGTGATCCCAACGTTTGAGGAGGCACGAGGGGCCGCTGTGGATCGGACCCGGACCCATCCGGGCTATCCCGAACGTTTGCTCCAAGTTTGCTCAAGGCCCTGGTCCGGGATGGGCCTCCAGCGGAACAGCCTGC